>Ga0136644_10000096_pt1 | contig 64402 bp, 60 predicted proteins | sample C_130820_EF_Meta_FD_94780 | JGI IMG/M metagenome (GOLD analysis project Ga0136644, IMG submission 94780) | Freshwater microbial communities from Lake Croche, Canada to study carbon cycling - C_130820_EF_MetaG (v2) (version 2) | ecosystem: Environmental > Aquatic > Freshwater > Lake | place...
CCATTCGGCGCAGTGCTGGATTTTGAAAAAGCCCATCCTCGCTTCAAAGGCACGACTCGCCACGGCAACACCACTCCCTCACTTCATGTGCTCCATCAATTCGCCCGCAGCCCCAACCCCTTCCTCCGCCAACTCACCGCCCAATGCTCGCGAACCGGTATGCGCGATCTCCGCGCGCTCGCAGCGGATTCGCACCCCGTCGTCCGCGAAACAGCGCTGGCGAAGATCAGCAAACGCAAGAAGCCCAAAACCACCGCAATATGAACCCGTCACTGAACCGCTTTCTGGATGCGCAGGATGACATCTACGAAACCGCCTTGGAGGAAATCCGCAATGGCCGCAAGGACTCACACTGGATGTGGTTTGTTTTTCCCCAGATTGCGGGACTGGGGCAAAGCTCGATGTCCACACGCTATGCGATAGCCGATTTGCGCGAGGCTGCCGAATACCTTGCCCATCCCGTCCTTGGCTCAAGACTCCAGGAGTGCACGGCAGCCGTGGTGGATCGTTCCGAATCAATTACCGACATCTTTGGCAGCCCAGACAACTTGAAGTTCCGCTCGTGCATGACACTTTTTGCCACCGCCAGTCCGCGCGACTCGATTTTCCGCAAGGCTCTGCGGGAAAAGTGCAACAACCTTCCAGATGCCACGACCCTTCATATTCTCCATACCAAGAGATACCTGTGACACCTCCTGCGACACTCGGTAAGAGAAACTCCAGAGAACCAAAATGAATCCATCGCAACTCGAAAACCTGCTCGGCACTCTCGTTAAAAAACACCTCCTCCAATCGGTCATGATCTGGGGCGCCCCCGGCATCGGAAAATCCCACACCGTTGCCGCTGTCGCACAAGCAGCTAAGATCGACCTCATCGACCTCCGCATCAGCCAACTTGCCCCCACCGACCTGCGCGGTCTTCCCGTGGCCGACCACGATGCCCGCACCTCGCGCTGGTATCCCCCGGAATTCCTGCCCCGCAGCGGCTCGGGCATCCTCTTCCTCGATGAGTTGAACATGGCACCGCCAGCCATCCAAGGCATCGCCCAGCAACTCGTCCTCGACCGCAAAGTCGGCTCCTACACGCTACCTGAAGGCTGGCATGTCTGGGCCGCCGGCAATCGTTCCGAGGATGGCGCATCCGTTTTCAGCATGCCATCGGCCCTGCAGAACCGCTTCATCCATGTCACCGTAGAGCCCCATTTCGAGAGCTTCCGCAGTTGGGCACTTCAGAATGGCATCGATGAAAAAATTGTCGCCTTCCTCGCATGGCGGCCTGAACTCCTCCACAAGCGCGACCCGAAGAATCCCGCATGGCCGTCTCCTCGAGCGTGGACCGCAGCAAACGCGCTCCACCTTGCCGACCTGCCCATGGACCCCGCCATAGGCGATGCCCCCGCCGGAGAGTTCCGAGCCTACCTCAAGGTCTACAAGACGCTGCCGGACTTTGACTCCATCCTCGCAGGGAAGGCAAAAGAAACTCCGTTTCCCTCCGAGCCCTCCGCCCGTTATGCCGCCTCACTGGGCCTTGCGATCCGCGCCAAGTCGGCGGAGTCCGTCAAAAACACTCTCGATTGGATCACCACCAACGCCGACCCCGAGTGGATCCAACTCTTCCTCCACGCGAAACTCGACACGGCCCGCGCCGACAACACCTTTGGCGTTCTTGCCCACCACCTCGCCGCGAACCCGAAAATCAAAAAGTTCCTAGACTCCTACCGCAAGCTCATCGGCAACGCATGAGAAAACCCGACGCCCATCGTATGCGCCTTCCATTACTGAAAACTGACCGCTGAAAACTGAATCACTTCCTTGGATCTCTCGCTCCTTCTCTTCCATCTTCGCAATGTCTCGCCATTCTTCGCCTCACTGGCCCTCTTCGCGGAGTCCGTGATCACGGAGGATATCGAGACGGCGGCGACAGATGGACGCCGCCTGCTCTTCAATCCCAAGTTCATGGCTCAACACACGCCAGCCGAGCAACTCGGCGTGCTCGTCCATGAACTCCTCCATGCAGCCTTGCGACATATCATTCGCCGGCAGGGCGCGCACCCCGTGCTTTGGAATATCGCCGCAGACATCGTCGTGAACGGGATTATTTTTCAAACCGAGGGGCTCACCCTTCCGAAGTCCGCCTTGCGCGACGATAAGATCTCAAACTTCACGGTCGAGGAAGTCTATGAGATCCTTCGTAGCCGCAATCCCAAACTCGAAGACTTGGAAATCCAATTCATCGGAAGCGACCTCGTTCCACCCGACCGCAAAGACGCCTCCACTGTTTTATCATCCGAAGAAATCTCGACGATCCGCGACCACTGGAATGCCGCACTCGCGCAGGCCGCCACCATTACCCGCATGGGCTCTGCCACGCACGGCAACCTGCCCGAAAATCTCCAAAGACTTCTCGCCGAAGTAACGGATCCACCGCTCGACTGGCGCACCCTCCTCTGGCGCTACCTCACGCGAACCCCATGGGATTTCACCTCCTACGACCGCCGCTTCATCGGAGACGAACTCTACCTTGACGCTATGGATGGCGAATCCGTGAGCATTGCGCTCTGTATTGATACCAGCGGATCGATCGACGATGAGACGCTCGGCCGCTTTCTGAATGAACTTCGCGGAATCCTACGCGCCTACCCCAAGGTGGAAGTCCAACTCTACGCCTGTGACGCCAAGCTGCACGGCCCATGGGCGATTGATATCGAAAGCGAAGGTATTCCCAAACTCCCGGGCGGCGGAGGCACCGACTTCCGTCCCTTTTTCAAGCACCTCGACAAAACCACCACTCCCGACGCAGCCATCTACCTCACCGACGGCTTCGGAGATTTTCCCAAGCAAGCGCCGAAATACCCCACACTCTGGGCGATCACACCCGGAGGGCTTCAAACAAAGTCCATCCCATTCGGCGAGGTCGCCCGCCTCTTGGATTGAAATGCCTCCCGCTTCTACGGAATGAACTGGCGCGACCATATCCTGAACAACTCCCATGGTGGAAAAACTCGGCCATCGTGCATAAGCCCCGGTGGCCGTGTGCTCTACCGCTCCCCTGACAAATATCCCCAACTCCCCGCACCGACCCTCATCCGCATCGACCACCCCTACATCATTCTCGACAATTGGATTCTCCGCTTCTTTCCCCTCACAAACATCAGAATGGACTGGATCGGCAATAGCACGGCCGGCTGGGTCCGCCAGCGACGGGGCGACCGCAAATACAGAAAGCAAATCCTCCAGTTCATCGACGACTTGGAACACCTCTCGCTCCAGGGCATCTGATTGCGCCCACCCCGCAAAACAAGGCTGTAAGCGGCACTGAGGCCCACGAGCAGGCTTCCACGCGTCCATCTACTATGACACACACTCAAGTTGCACTCCACATGGCATCTGATAATGTGGTCTCGACATCAGGAATTCCTAGGGCCGTAAAACGCCACAGGGTGCCTACCGAGGAACTGGAGAAACTCCCACGGTGGCTTGCTTGGAAAATCCAAGCGATGTGCGGGGCCCATGCCCCGAACAACAAAAATCTCCACGGTTCAAACACACACCGCCGCTCCTGATCGATCGGCGGTTTTTTGTTAGTTCCGAATCCTGGTGCGAAACCGAAAGGAGACACACCATGAAACAACTATCGACAGCATCCATCCGCATCCTTGCGGATAATCCAAACCACCATCTCTGGAACAATAACGGCACCTTCTGGTGCCACTACACGCTCCACCTTCCCGATTACACCAAGCGCCGCGTTCGCCAGAGCCTCGGCACCTGCTGTATCGAGCAAGCCCGAAAACTCCGCGACCGACTCCTCCGTCGCGCATTGAAGGGAGGTGCCCTGTGAACACAAAAACAAAGCCCAAGTCGCCGCAGGCATCAAAACCGCTGCCCGACCCCTCGCTCGCCGCACACGAAGCCGAAGTTGCGCAAACTCCGCAATCCCTCCTCACGCGCCCCCTCGGTTTGGAAGGTTGGGCCCACCTCGAGGCGGTGGTGCTCGCGGCGCTTACATCAGGCGACCCGCTGCTCCTGATCGGCAGGCATGGAACTGCGAAGAGCTTTCTGCTCGAGCGCCTCGCCGAATCTCTCGGGCTTGTATTCAGGTTCTACAATGCCTCGCTTGTGAACTACGACGATTTGGTCGGCATACCGGTTCCCGACGAAACGCAGACCTCGCTGCGCTACATATCAACGCCCTCTTCGATCTGGGATGCCGAGGTTGTTTTCATCGACGAAATCAGCCGCGCCAGGCCTGAGCTTCAGAACAAACTCTTCCCCATTATCCACGAGAGGCGCGTTCAAGGAATTCTGCTCGAGAAACTCCGCTACCGCTGGGCCGCTATGAATCCGCCACCCGATGAGGAAGCCGACGACGCTCCAGCCTATCATGGTGCCGAACCTTTGGACCCCGCTCTTGCTGACCGCTTCGCATTTCTTATCGAGGTGCCGGGGTGGGATACCCTCACCGATGAGGCCCGCAAGGCCGTCCTCATCGACCAATTCCGTGGGCGCCATGAATTCCCTGTCCCGGTTTCCGATCTGGTTGCAAAAACCCGTCGCATTCTTGAGGTCCTCCAGCAGTCGCCTCCCGAAAAGCTGGCCGAATATCTGATCGCACTGGCTCCACTCGCTGGGAAGGCGGGACACGAACTCTCAACCCGTCGCATCACCACGCTTCTGCGCTCGATTCTTGCCATCCAAGCCGCCCGCACCGTGCTTGCCGAGTTGTCCGCACAGCCAAGACCTGGCTGGGAGGATGCCGCATGGCTGGCCTTCCGCCACGGGCTTCCCGGCATCGCACACGGAGTGAAAACAAACCACGCCGCGCTGCTTGCCGCACACAGGCAGGCTTGGAACCTGTGCGGCCTCAACGCTACCGACCCTTGGCGCCAGATTCTTTCTGTTCAAGACCCCATCGATCGTCTTGCACTGGCTGCCCGCCTCGGATCCGCGATTGATGCCGTTGACTTGGCAGGCCTCCTCACATCCGCCTTTGCGGCCCAGCCAGACAAAACCCGACGACGCGCGCTAGGTCTTGTGGCCTATCTCGCCCTGCGCGACCACCACGCACTTCCAGCGATCGCGGTGGAAACCCTCGCCACCGAAGCCCGGGATGCCTTGCAACCCGGCTCCCGAAATCTCCAGACCTATGGTCCAGCCCTTAATGCCTGCCGAAAGGCGGCCGCCGTGTGCGCGGAACTTGGCGACAGCACGAGGGACAAACACTGCCGGAATCTTATCCAGAGCCTGCTTCCCGACAACCTATGCGGCATCGAACCCTCCGAAGTCCGCAACAACTTCAACACCCTGTGGAAAAAATTCGCATTGGAATAAACACCGGCTTTCACGGTTTCGACCCTGCAGCAGGAGCGCTTCACAACATGAGCGTGCCCCCGCGCACTAGGTTTGAAGCCGTTGTCCGCCCGGTCACGGGCCAATTTGTCGTCTTCCGTATCGATTCACCAAATTTCAAGCTCACAAAGTCACAACTCGCCCGCTCGGTCTTTGCACTGGGATTCTCAGGATTCCCTTCCATCGAAGAGGTCGAAGCGGCCGCACTTTCGATTCCGGCTTTCCTGATTGGCATCAAACTGGATGACTCGCGAAAGGCGTCGTGCCGCCAGGCAACAACCGCAGCGGCCATCGCGGTTCTCTCGAGACGCGTTGGCGAAATCTATGTGCGCTCGAGGCAACCCGACTACTCGGCCAAACATATTTTTTCAGGTCATCAATTCGCCGTGGAGGCGTGGGGGGAAGCATTATGAACCCGAATCAAATCCGAACCCGCATTTATAATGTCGTTCCCGCTGCCACTTGGCAGATGGAGGAACTCCTCTCGCTGCTCGATATCGTGGTGGATGAATCGATACCCTCGGCGTGCGTCGATTGCTCCGTTCGCCCGCGCCTGCGCTTGAATCCAAGCTTCATCGCAGACTATTGCCGCACCGACGAACACCTCCTCATGCTCGTGCTGCACGAACTCCACCATGTCGTGCTCGGCCATACCCGCTTGTTCCAGCGCCCGACCCGCGCCCACAACATCGCTTTCGACGCAGTCATCAATGCGATTCTCTGCCAGCAATTCCGCGAGGAACGCTATTGGTCGTTCTTCACGGGAGTCAACAGCGCCAAGAAATTTCCGGCCCGCCTGCTGAGACCCCCGGCGGGCTGGCCAGACCGATTGCGCATTCCAGCCGACGCCTCCGAAAAAGAAGGGCATATCCTCCAGCTTCTCTATGGGAAATCCACAGTAGGCGCCACCTACCTCGAGGTTTTCGAACTCCTCGTCGAATCGCTCAAAGGCGACGCTGCAAACAATTGCGTCCTTATCGGCAACCACGCGGATGACTCGGACCAAGCGGAAAGCGATCCCTTCTTCGGAAAGGCGATCCGCGATATTGTGAGCAAGTGGCCGCGCCCGGACCGCATCCTCTCGGGGCGTGACCAAGGCTCTCCCTCCGAGGGCTACCAACTCGAATCCGCATCCACGCCGTCCGACCCGCTGCGCAGGGCATTTGAAAAAATCCTGCGCCAGGCAGGCATCCATACCTTGGGCGGGAGCTCTACACGCCGTCCTGCATTGGTGCAAACCATACGGGCCATCGAAACGGTCGTTCCCCAACCCCGCGACCGCAGGATTCCTTCTTGGAAGGCCCTCCACGGGGCATGGCCGGTCATTTACAGGGGCGTCTTGGAAGAAAAGCGGATTCAGAGGGCTCCTCTTCCTATCGCCCATGTCTACCTCGATATCAGTGGCTCGATGACCAGCCACCTTCCGAAACTCACTGCAGCCCTGCGTCGGCCTCATAAACTCGGCCTCCTCCGCCTCTTCGTGTTCTCGACTGTCGTCGGCGAGGTCGATCCACGCAATCTCACCTGCAAATTGCCGAACACCTTCGGCACCGACATCAACTGCGTCTTGGAGCATCTCGACGGCATCACCGCCTCGAAACGCCCGCAACGCGCTGTGGTGGTCACCGACGGATGGGTCGGCACACCCGCCCCAGCTTATGTCGAGCGACTCTCCGCCGTCCGGTTCTTTGCCGCCATCGCAGGCGACGACCGCTGCGACGACCTGAAAACCCTGAACATTAGAATCACCAAACTCCCAATATGAAAACGCACGACCACGCCGAATATGTCTCCCCCGGACACCCAGATCGGCTCGCCGACGCCATCGCCAATGGCATCGTCGACCAGGCCCAGTGGCCTTTGCCAACGCCAAAGCAACCCGCGCGCTCCCTCGTTGGCATCGAAGTCGCCGTCCATGACAACACGGTTTTCATTGACGGCCGCATCGCCCAGGAACGCTGGGAAAATGCCGAATACGAGGAATTTCCCCACTTCCCGAGCATAGTTCGCGACGCCTACAAGGAGGCAGGCTATAACGAAGAGTGGGGACCGGATCCCAACAACCTTGAGATCATCCAACGCGTCTGCTGCGAATACCTCTCGGGAGAGGAAGCCTCGATCCGCCCCTACTCGGATGACCAAAATATCGTCATCGGATACGCCACCGCGCGACCTGAAACCAATCACCTCCCGCCCGCACACTGGCTCGCCCACCACATCGGCAACCGCGTATTGGAATTCCGCAAAGCCTCACCCCACCGCTTCGGCCCGGACTTCAAAGTGCTCGTCGATATCACCGACGACGGCGGCGTGATTGCCTGGCGCAAGCTCGTGCTCAGCATCCAGCACGCACAAGGCATCGACATGGAGGATCAGCACCGCACATTTTTACCATTCCTTGCGGAAGCCCTCTCGGATGTCGAAAAGAGCGGACTGGCTGGGGCGGGGTTCTCCTTTTCACCAAGCCACCTTCACCTCAACGGCGGCGGCGACTTCGTGGTGGGCGGCCCGCGTGGCGACAACGGCCTCTCGGGAAAAAAACTCGTCGTGGACCACTACGGCCCCTCGATCCCCATCGGAGGCGGCGCGCTCTCGGGAAAGGATGTCTGGAAAGTCGACCGGTGCGGCCCCCTCCGCGCGCGCCAACTCGCCAAGCGTCTCGTGGCCACAGGCCACCACGAGGCGAAGGTCCATCTCGGCTGGGCACCCGGCGAGGACATTCCCTCGCTACGCGATGCCTTCGTGCGCAACGACTCCGGCTCCCAATGGCTCGAAGTCCCCGCTTCAAGACTCCCTCGACCCGATTGGTTTTCTATCCAATCCATCGTCCAGGACTTGGAACTCACCTCCATACCATGGAAAAAAATTCCCGTCGCAGGAACATTCGCCGACCCCAAACTCCCTTGGGAACGCATCTGATCCGTTTGCTGTTTTACCATTCAGGCAGTCTGGAATTCGAGAAACGACATATGAACTTATTGCCATAAGTCCATATGCCCACGAAGCCGTGCTCGTCTTCACCATCTGACCTGCTGATTCCCCAGACATTAAAAAACCGCCGCGTGTGGCAGTTCCCGCGACTGACGCGGGTTATCCTATCGTGAGAATGACCATGAATAGTCTTGCCGATTTCATCGCTGTTGCCGCCGATCCCTCCACATCTGTTGAGCAACTTGTCTCGCTCGCGGATGCCCCGCAGGAAGAGATTCACCTCGCCTTGGCGCGGAATCCCAACACCCCGGTCGATTTGCTGCAGCATTTCTGGGAGACCCACCCCGACTGCCTTTTGGAAAATCCCGTTCTCACGCTCTGGGAGTTCACGAAGCCAGGATCCGCTGTCGAATTTATCGGTGGGAAGGTGCTCCTCTTGCTCTACAACCATCTTCGCCAGAAGGGCGAGCCCCTGCCATCCGACATCTTCAAGCCTGCCACCATTGAGGATATGGTTCGTGAAGCAGTTTCGAGCCACAACCCCGATGTCTTTGAATTCCTGCCCATCGAGAAGGCTTCGTCGCTGCGCCGCTTGCTCATCGAAAACCCGGCTCAGCGCAGGCTCTTCCGTTTTTTTGAAAACAAGGCCCCGGATGAGGTCTGGGTGGGCTTCGTAACGGATCCCGATCCAGAAATTCGCCTTGGATTTGCGAACCTCCTGCGCTCCGCGCCATTCGATGCACGGCCCCAGCGCTCGATTGTCGCAGAAGCAACACGCCTCCTCATGAGGGATGGCAGGCCCGAAGTCCTCCGGCACCTTGCCAACTGCCGTTTTCTCCCCGGCGAACTGGTCGAGAAGCTGTCCTTCTCGGGGGATGTGGAAGCCCGCGTGGCATTGGCTAGGTGCTTCTTCGCGCCAGACTCCGCGCTGGAGCGCTTGGCGCGCGACACCGAAGAGGCGGTGCGTATTTCCTTGGCCCGCCATTGCGAGGAGAAGTCCACCCAACGCCTCCTGCTTCGAGATTCCTCCGCAACGGTCCGCAAGCGTCTGGCGGAAAGTCCCCACCTCTGTGCAAGCCTGATTGAAGAGTTCGATCTGCACGACGACCCCGAGCTGGTCAGAGTCCTTTTCTTGCGGGCGGATGACAAATTCCGCGCGCGGATTCTGCGAGAGGCGTCGCCCGAGGTTCAGCATGCCGTGTTGAATATGGAGAAAAGCCTCAAGCCTAGCTTTTACTTAGCTAACAAGGCCGCCATCCTGCCGGATATCCTCGCCCAGCTGGGCCGAGCCAAGGGAATCCATCCCGATATCATAGACGACCTCGCTCGCGACGGGCGGCCCGAGATTCGTCTGGGCGTGGCGCAGCGCCTGGCGGGCCAGCAACACTGGAGGCCCACCAAGCGAAACATCGCCCTGGTCAACAATCTCGCCAAGGACTCGAGTTCACGCATCAGGCATGAGATTTGCACCGATTGCAGATTGGATACCGAATCGACTGCTGCGCTTTTTGGAGATCCCGACCCTGTTCTGAGAAAGAAAACCCTGTGCGCCGTTTTGATTTTTTTGATCGCCGAGAGGGAAGGTCGCCGCTTCGAGAGCTACGCGAATTGCTATCGGGAAAAAGCAGCGCTGATCGTAAAATTGGCACGCGATCCCGACCATGCCGTGCGCTTTGCCATCGCATCCTGCAAGGAGGCTCCGCCTGCCGCCATGGAGATTCTCTTTGAGGATGCCGAAGACTTTATCAGAAACGCCGCCATGTCCCATGAACGCTGCCCCTACGGCGTCATGCTCGATCTCGTGGAAACAAAAAAATCCCACATGGATTGCACGACGCTATTCCACGGTGAAACCACTCCATCGGCCAGTGCGCTTCGGTTGCTTGCCACTTCCCAAAATCCCTTCATTCGCAAACTCGTGTCCCATTGCAAACGAACCGCCATGGCCGAACTCCGCAAATTAACCAGCGATCCGCATCCCGCAGTCCGGGAAGCCGCCCTGTCACGCCTGTAAAATTGTGGAGAGGGGGGACTTGATTTTACCATCCGAGGTTTCTCGGGTCGATTCCTTCAAGGAGAAAGGTCAACAAAAGTCCATGACCCCAGGAGTGATCCAAGTCACGGATCGTGTCACCTGGAGTCATCCCCAGTTCCAGATAGTCGTCATCGAATTCGAAGATGGAGAGGTCACCAGATTGGTGGAGTGTTTCGAGCCGTTGGTAGGAGTGAGTCTGACGGACCTCCCGATAATAAAGGTTCGCATAGATTTCCCGTCTCGCCTCGACTGGGTTGAGAAGTTTCCCGTTCCAGTAGAACGAGGAAACGGGACTCCCTTTCGGGAATCCCCTCCTCACGAATTTCTTGTTTTTCTCAAAATCGGGGTGGTTCCAGTGGAATTCCGCTTTGTTCCAAGCCTCATCCCTCCAACGGAACCAGTCGGAGTTCGGTCGTCCTCTTGAATCTGTAAAATTCAGGGGAACGAGTCTCCCTCCCTCGTTCCGGTGGGAGTAAATTTTACTGTATTGCCAAGCAACTTCGATACTTGTCGCCACGAGTGTGGAGCCGTTTTCCTCGTAGGTATCCACTGTCCCGATCCGTATCGGACTGAGATTCCTCGACCAGGATTCCGTTGATTTTGTAGTGACATTCACCGTTCTCGGAAACCGTCCCGTCTTCTGGAACCGTTCGGATTTCCAACTGGAAAAATCAGTCCAGTAGGATTTTCCTTTTCGAGGGTTGCGGAGGTTTTTTCCATAGATTCGAACTTCGGATGAGGTCTTGGTGGTCATGTGAGCATTTCACCGCATCCCCTGATGCAAAGGCTGCCACATGGCCTTCGGATTTTCTCATTTTCCGGGGTGAGGCGAATCCTGCGACCGCACCTTAGGCACAATACCCGCCTGTGAAAACCAACCCGCTAACCATGAAAATCAAAACCGATGACAAAAAATCCTTCACCATTCCGATCCCGCCGGGAGTTGAAAACGGTGACTTCGGCCTCCTTGTCCAGGACTTCGCTTCCAGTGAACTCAGTGGATGCGAGGTGGGAGTGGAATTGAAAACCTACACCTGGATGCAGGATCAGACGAACGGACCACTGGACGCCATCAAGACCGCCCGGGCCATCGAGGGATGGAGAATGCGAATGAGGAGGGAATTTCTGGAATGGGGGATCGGGGGAGAACCCGACTGTTGGGACTACATCCCCGTGAGTCTCCGAGAGTGGTGTGACACGGGAAACTCCTCCAAATTGTGGAAGGAAACCCCTGTCCTTTTCCTGTGGCGATGTCACCTGTGGCAATCTCGACTCCGAGGATGTGTGGAAACCCCAAGAACCCCTCGCGATCCTGATGAGGAGACCTCACTCTGGGAGGAAGACTACGGGTGGATTTACTCCCCGATCGATAACATGGTCGTATGGAACTCGGATTATCAGGTTTCATTCGGAACCCTCCCCGAGGATGTTTCAGAGTTCCTCACCCGCGACTGGCTCCTCCGTTTGAATCTCACCTCAACCCCTCCGATCTGGGACACCGCTTACGACGCACTTGGCCAGATAGAAACCTGGTATTCTTTTGAAACCTGGCACGGGAAGGAAAATTGGATTCCAGACTCCCTATCCACTGACGACTCCATCGTCGAAAAGTGGAGGTCCCTTCCCTGATTAGGGAAAAAACCCAGTCCCCGAGCCACCCGACGCCACGCCAGCGGACCACCCTCCTCCTGGCTCCCAAACCATCCCTCAGGCAAGCCCGCGCAAACCCCGCACTCGCCCGTGAACCCCCGCCGCCTCAGCTCCAGCATCCATCCGCCCCGTAGCGGCATCTGCAAAGCGGAAAAGCGAAGTGGGGTTGGAATTTTGAAAACTTTCTCCGTCTTGACCGCCAAGTCAGACCTCGACTCGAGGCAGCCAAACTCGAGATCCGGTCATGTTTTTTCATGCCCTGATTCGCTCAAGCAAACTTCACGACCAAGCGCCGCCCTGTCGCACGGGCGACTTTTTCCAATGTCGCGAGCGTGAGATTGGCTGGGTGTCGCTCATACCGGCAGATAGCACTGCGCGTGGAGCCGATTTTCTTCGCCAGCGCCTCTTGGGTCATCCCCGCTCCCTCGCGGGTCTTGGCCAGAAGTCGGCCGACCTCCCACTCCGCCTGCTCGCTGTCGTAGGCGGCAGCAAACTCCACATCCTTCGCCTTTCGCTGCGCAATGTAGCGATCCAATCCATCAAGTTTCTTTGTTTTCATAAATTCTCTTTCGGGTTTCAGTTGTTCAGATTTCCTGCAACGGGGTCTTCTCCGTCTTTTTGGTGAAGCCGTGGGCCAGGACGAGTTTACCCATGTCATCCACCCATCCCAGGAGGCGGAATATGTTTCCGGAAAAGATCACATCCAAATCGGAATAAAACTCGGAGAGAACGACAGCTGTCCAATTCACAGGGACAATCTCATGCGAACCTTCTCCGCCATGGTCTCAGCCGGAACAGCCCTTGCAGGGTCCCCTTGATAAGCCGCCAAGCGCTGCTCCACGAGCGCCAGTTCCGAATCCGAGAGCCCCTCGTCGTCGAGTTCCAAAACATTCCTCAACAACTCCTGCCGTTCCACCACAGTGAATCGCGGCAACTCCTCAATCACCTGTGCAAAACTCATAGCTCTAGTTTTACCGATTCCATCGTTAAAATCGATTTGTTCTTCCATGAAGCCACACGCTACGAGCAGTCGTGCCGCACTGCCCCCCTTCGGCCTCCCTTCAAATCACGCCTCAACGCGCAGTGGCGGTCTTTTCCAAAGGCGGGCCGACTTCGCGCAACGGGTAGGCGTTGGAAGCGAATTGGCCTTCCCGTTTTGTGAAGGCAACTACCTTTTGCCCACGGCTTCCTTGTTTTGCCATCAGAGAGCGCATCATTTTTCCGATGTCTCCGCCAAAGGACTCCAGAATGGCTGCTCGATGCCGCCTGACTTCTTCAACGATTTCATTCTTCATTTTCTTGTTCTCCAAAAAGTTCTCTCGGGGTGCAAATGATCGGAACATAATATCCTTCCCGGTCCACAATGTGGCTGACTTGCCGGATGATTTCCGCGTTCGCAAGATGCCGACAATTCCATGTCAGAAGGTAATCCACTCCGTGCCTGGCAGCAACGGCGATATGAATTGCATCCGCCGCTGCTTTTTGGGGAATCAATCCGTTCTCAAGAAGTTTCTCCGCAAGCCCGATAGCTGCTTCGTCAATGGCGAGTTCTTCCAGTCCGCTCAGTGCCTCCAACCTCCATCGTGAAGCTTCGACATCCCCACGACTTACTTCCTCCACAACAGCTTCCGAGATAAACAATCGATACACCACTCGGCGTTGCTCCCACCATTCACGCGTAATGGCCTGTTCGCCGGCGGTGATCAGGTCGCTCGATAGGCGCGCGGTAAGGTAGCTCGGAATTGTCGTTTCAAGATAGACCTTGGCTTTTTCGCTCATGGTATTGAGTTGGCGGCATGCTCCAGCACCTCATTGTCAGGCACGGCAAGCCCATCCTTGCCTGCATCCCGAGTAGTCTGCACATCGTGCCCGAGCGCCCTCAAAGCTTCCACCACAGGCAGGGGGAAGTTCTCGTTGCTGTAAAGTCTCGCCATCGGATTGGATTCTTAATCCTCCTCGTTCTCCGAGATAGCCCTTGCGATTTCTCCCGCATTCGCTCGCGCATAGTGATAGGCGTGCACCAAATCCTCGGCAGTCAGCGAGGGAAAGGAATCCAGAATACCCGCCTCGGAGACGCCCAACTGACGCGCCCGAACGACCGTCCATACAGGAATGCGCGTTCTCACAAAGCAGGCCTCGCCACCGCACACCTTAGGCGTTTTCACGATGTTCGGCACCGCCGCTGCGAGATCGCGCAGGAGATCATATCGCTCCGCTTCGGACAACCTTGGCAAGGCCTCCCGGACTTCAGTCAAGATGCTCATGGATGTAAACTAAACCAAAACCCCTACGCTTACCAACTGCTCTTTCCACAGAATTTCGCATTTTCGATTAGCAAATGAAGCTCACGAATTGCTCTTCGATGACCACGCGGGCCATGCGTTGCACTTTGGCGAAGCGGCGGGGGGAAAATGGCGGAGCTGGTTTCGTTTGGCTGCGGCGTTATCAGGGCACACCTCCCCCCTCCCCCGCGTAGCGGTCAACACATTGTGGGAAATGTCAAATGCCGGAGACCTGCGGCTGAACGAAAAAAATATCGGCGTGGGACATAAAACGGCGCGTCTCATTTGACACCGCGCCCCCTGTGTAACGCAACGAATTCTCCGATCCCAGCCACCAACGGTTGCGGATCGAACCGGGAATCCGGGATGCGTTCACAACCCTAAAGGCAATATGCCAAAGACAACAACCAACATAGCGTCCTACGACGCCACCACGCTGGAAGCCGCGCAGAGTCATCTCGCGGAGATCCAGAGCCAATTGCCGGTCCGTCCGGCACTCACCCCGAAACAACGCCAAGCCCTCGCCACTGTGGGAGACAAGACGCTCGCGTTTATCTCCCAGGCCGTCGAGTTCTGCGTCGCAAACCCGGAGATTCTTCCCCGAGCTATCGAAGTGGAGGAGATGACTGAGAAGGCGGAGGCCCACGCCCACCTGCTGAGACTGGAAGCCCGCATCGAGCAAACCCTGGAGGCTGTGCGCGATGTTCGCGTTCAGTTTGGCAACGAGTTGTATGCCGTATCCCTCGCGGTTTACGAGCTCGCGGGTCGCCCTTACTTGGGGGCGGCGATGAAAACCGGTCGCGCCACGCTGGAGCGCCGGTTCAAGAAAAAAACCAAGCCGGCCAGCCCGGCGACTCCAGCTCCCGAGGCGAAGCCTTAGGCCGCCGAGTCACCCAGTCGGCGGCCGGAGCCCCCCTACTCCGCCGCCGATCTTCCCAAGCAGCCGCTCCTCGTTTCCAACGGGGAGCGGCTTGTCTTTTTAGCTCACGCTCTGGCTTCTGGAGTTCAGGCTCCGACTTCCGAAGCTCACGCTCCGACTTCTCGAGTTCAGGCTCCGAGTTCCGAAGCTCACGCTCCGAGTTCCGAAGCTCACGCTCCGACTTCCGGAGTTCGCGCTCCGACTTCCGAAGTTCGCGCTCCGACTTCCGGAGTTCGCGCTCCGACTTCCAGAGTTCGCGCTCCGACTTCCAGAGTTCGCGCTCCGACTTCCGAAGTTCGCGCTCCGACTTCCGGAGTTCGCGCTCCGACTTCTGGAGTTCACGCTCCGACTTCCGGAGTTCGCGCTCCGACTTCCGAAGTCGGGTGTCCTACTTTAAAACTGCATTTTTTTAACAACTTGCAAAAGATCGGTGACCCCCTGCGTTTTGATCTTTGGAAGGGTTGCATCGCCTAAAGTCTGAAATGCGTTAGCCTGCGACAATTTTGGAGTGGAGGCTGATTTCACGGATTGGGGCTATGTATTCGATTAAAAACAGTGTCATAAATACTTTTCAGGAATGAGATTTCAAATTCCTTGCCCTCTGATTTTGAGGAGAAGGAGAGAGGGTGAATTGTCGCAGTTTTTTGCACTTTTTTGTTTTCGGGAGGGGTTGCATCTCCTAAAATGCTTTTTGTGTTGACTTGCGACAATTTGTGGGTTGGATTTTAGAAATGAAAAAATCGACATCTTCGATCACAATTTATTTTTCTAAGTCTCAATTGGAAAAAAAGTTGAATATTAGTCGGAAAACGATTCAGCGGAAAGTGACGGAGGGGAAATTGTCGCAGAATGAGAAGGGCCATGTTCGTTGGGATGAGTTGGTGGCTTTGCTGGAGACCGAGCAAGTGCGAGGCCGCCGTGGCCCCAAGTGGTCCAAGCCTAAGAAGGAACCGGCCGCAAGCGCGCCGCCGCCCTACGATCCCATACGCGGATTTGGCAAGGCCTCATCCAGCCCGAATGAATCCACCACTTGGAATCAACGAGTTGACCACCAAGCCGTCGCAGAGATCAAGCGCCTCATGGCAGACCTCGGTAGCGCCAGCCTGGATGTTATTGCCAAGGAAGCCCTCCTCTTGAGCAGTCACAAATCCCGACTCGCCCGAGTCGATCTGATAAAACCGGGTGCCGAAATTCTGGCTGCTTTGCAAATCCCTCCTCCTCGCACGGCCAGAAAGCGAAAAAACGCGGGGCCGATGCTTCTGTTGAATGGAAGTGCTGCTTGACCCCCAGTTCCAAAAAATTTAACAAAAGACATTATCATGTTTAAAATGAAATTTTCATTCTTTCTAATTCTGCATACTTTTCAGACTTTTTAAGAGGGCTTTGCCCATCCCATGAGTTAAATGGCGAGTCTGTGTTACAGAAATTTGGCTCGATGCATTCATATAAAGAGCGAGTGCTGCGATGCATCGAGTTACTATCTACGACTTCACAAGATACTTGTTTATAATTCGGCCATGGTTCACTGCCTATATTTCCAACATATAGAAAGCGCGGTAATATAGGCGAACAAGCATACAAGAGGCAATCACCATCAAGGCGAGTCCAAAGGCCTCCTTTGCCGTGATTTTGAACAACAACTGCCAATGGAGCCTTTTTAGGTAAACCCCAAATGTGGAGATAAGTCTGAATGGCCTCAGTGGTAAGGTATATAAAACGAATGGTGCGGGGCGAGCATCGATGTTCAAAGCTATGTTTATAGTCGAAACTCGCCTGTTCAAAAATAGCCAATGTTCCTATTATTTCTGGTGGCTTTTCAGTTTTTTTAAACCAATTTTCTGGGTATAAGTCAAATGCAGAGCTGCATCCAAGATCTGATGCAACAATATCGCGTCGATAGATTTCGTAAATGCTCTCTCCATTCCAGTGGCGTCTATTCCCGAATCCATCAAAGGTTTTCTCAATATAATTTGCCCATAAGTAGTCAACATACACCACTGTGGAAATGTTCGCGGAACGGACAAACCGAATAGCAGGGTCAATGTCACAACCTGCACCTGGGTAAAACAAAGTATCTGGAGGAAAAGTAAATGGGGTATTAGAGCCAGTTAATGTTCTCGAAAGATATTCTTCAGGGTTAGGAAGATTGCTTAGGTTGTTGTTGATCATATATCAACTAAGAATAAAAATAGTATTAATCATATAAATGAAGGCGCGATTCTTACCATGAAACCGCCCATTGATTCGGTTAACGAGTCTTTTTACTCCACCTGCGCCAAGCGATCCGCTCGCTAGCCTTGAGCGGGGTCTTGATTTCCGAGTGCCAGTCGTCCATAGAAAACTACGAGACAGTAACCTGAAATGGTCTCAGGAACATTTTGACTGTTATCTCGCTCTCTTGCGTGACTGGAATTTCATCCACTGGTTGTTCAACCTCACCCTCATATTCCCTTTCGTCGAACCCCTCTTGATAAACATCTTCCTCATCTTTTTCGGGAACAATTTTATAAGCGGGGCGCGAGACAAGCCATAGACCCTTGAGCTTTGTGATATCTGGCACTCCACGGCAGAGTTCGCAGGAGACGATGCCCCCACCGCCCTTGTAGAGTTCATCCTGCCATGTGAGAACCAAGTCCGCAGGATTCCCGATCTCATCCGCATTTGCGGACTTCGGCATACTCGCGAAGGAGATTGCCAGTTCCCGATAGTCGTTCCGATAAATCGCCCGGCTTATCGGAAAGGTGAAAAATGCATGATCAGGATTCCTGCGACGGAACCATTGAGCGTTACCAGTGAAGGTAGGCCAGTAGATGATTTCTTCGGACATAGAGCATTAGTGGTTAGATTTTTGGCAGGCGGCAGCGACCGGTTTTGTCCACCACTGCCCAGAATTTGCTGCGGTTGCCGTAGAAGCTTCTGGTCATTCCTGGGGCGCAATTCCATTCCTTGGCAGGAGTATTCACCAAGTTGCCAGCGAGAACGCGGGCCTGAAGCAAATTTTGGCCGGCACGAAATCTGGCTTGAGTCAGGTATTTGCTGGCCTGCCTGTATCCCGGCGGATCATACGGAAATTCAGATTTCGAAGCCCTTTTCACGATTTTGACCACTTCGGGAGAAAGTTTGTTCTTGTAGGTTTGCGAGCCCAGCGAAATGTAACTGTTCGCATTTGCGAGCGCCTCCTCGATCTGTTCATCGGGATTCCAGCCATTGATGTATGGTCCCGGATAGGCATGAAGATTTCTTTTTAGCACGCCATACACATTGTTTTTGTAAATGACATAGAGCGGGTGCCCGGTAACCACATGCAGCCGGAAACCCAGCGACTCCACCCGGTGGTGGTAGTGCTCATGCAGGTAATACACGAACAATGCCGCCATGGATAGAATGTTGAACCAATCGCGATTGGTCTTTGTTGCCTGCAGGTGGGGCGGAACAAAGCCGGCGAACCGCACCGCACTGTGGAAGACACAGTTTTCCTTGATGTAAATTCCCCAGTCAGGTCCGAAAAAATGGACTGGCTGATACCATGCACATTTATCCCTTGGTCCCGAATTTCCATCGTTTTGCCATACGGATGATCTTGCAGGCCCCTGCTGGAAAGCCTTTTCAATATCCAAGAGATTTTCCTCTGTGGGTTCAAAATCCCAAATGACTTGGCTGTCGAGAAGTCGACGGGTATCGATTTCCACACGGTCTTGTTCTTCCGGATTGAAGTGCGGTTGTTCAAACTCTGGTCGAGGAAGCTGTGAAAAACGCTCCTGCACAAAGGACTCAATGGTCCAAAAATCTTGGTCTTCAACTTCGTCAAAGTCGGGAGTCATTATTTTGGCTTTCTATTTTTTTAGGGGGCGAAGGGGCCAGAGCTTTGTTTTGGCGTATTGGTTGAGCACTCCTTCATGTGGTAAGTAGCCCAATCACGGTTCACTCGGGCGCTCGTATTCAAGTTGATTGAGGCGATCCAAGACTTCAGTCTGATTATAGCAATCAAGCAGGGTGATACCACCCACTTGATTTAGATACTTTGCGCAATTTCTGATTTGATCACGACCGGTTGATCCATCAAGGCGATCTTGATTATCCAATACATATTGTAATACCGAATGAAGTATTTTAGGCGCCCGACCAAGCGATCTTTCTAATAAAGTTTGGGCTATGTCTAATTTTGAAAAAAGGACTCGTGTTAATTCGTATGGATCATTTCTGGAATCATCATATGTAAGAAATGCCCCCCACCAAAGCCTTGAAATACCCTGTCTCATTAAGGCCCTGCTTGAGGAATTAGAAACAAAATATCTCTCCAGAATCCTGCCCTTTTGCTTATCACTATCATACTCTTCGATCGGCCACCTTTTTCTCATGTATTCCCATAATTCTACATGAGATAATCTTACCCAAAGTCTGTGGTCTTGTGCTTGCAAGCGATTTAGATCAGGTAGCGATTTGTGAAGTATCACAGCATTATCAAAATCGTTTTGTGATCTGGTCGCAACATTTGAATCAAGCGCAGGAATATGTAGTGTAACCGCTTGGTTAAACTCAATATTTGTTTTTATGGAATCGACTTCGTCTGGAAAAGTCGCCCATACAGTGTTAGACTTATACTTTTCCAGGTTAACTTGAATATTTGCACGCAAATTATCCAGGTGCTGCGACTTAAAAATAAACAAATTCATAGTCAGTTATTTTGTTCAAATTCTTTGATAGAGATTAATGATCTTTGTAAAGGTATATCCAAAATCAATTGAGCAAGGGTAAGAGGGGTGAGTGTCCCGTCTCCCTGAAAGGCTTGGATTTTTCTACCAACAAACTTAACCCATTTTCTTCCATCATTTTCAAAATCTATATTTTCTTCAATTATATACTGAATCTGCTCAGCTAAAACAGGCAAAACAATAGCAGTAGATAGTATATTTGAATATGCAGGGTGTTTTTTGTAACTACTATAGATTAGCGCGTCATCTGTAGATACTTTAATTAATATTTTATCACCACCAACATCAGTCAATATAGGAAAATTGGATTTTGAGTCCGTAGGCACAATTCTAATGAAAGAACCAACTCCAGTAAATGTGTTAAAATTGTTTTCTATTGGAAATACAAAACATCCATTTTTGGCTAAGGTATCTCCTTTTGAAATATTAAATTTAGTATCTCCATAGTCTGGGTTAACTCCATCAATATAATAGTCTGAAATATCAACTTCTGATAATACAAAGACATTTACTTCAACTTCCTCGTTTAAGTCATCTCTACTAATTGGAACAATATTGTCTTTCAGTTGCTTAAGTTTTGTGAGTTTTCTGAAGAAAGTATTACCGCATTCGAAGTGGACATATAAAGAGGCTTTCTCATTTTCCAGCAATTCATTGATGGTATTGGAACTAGATTCTATTTCTAAATGGAAATAGAAGTTAGTTGCATCGCAATCCATTTCAATTGTGCTCTGAAAAGCTTTTCCCGGCACATCATCTGCATTACCTAAAACAGGATGAGGGTATGATCTGTCACTTAATCTCATATGCAATGATTTGGAGAGCTACTTTCTGAGGAGTTGATAACTTAATTGTTATGTTTATTTTGCTAAGATCAGAAAAATGTAAGGGTCCGAATTCAAAACTCTTGGTCTTTGAGGGTAATGGTTGACCATTTGCTGTTATACTATCAACGTCGATAAGATATTTCATATCCTCCCCACTAGAATAAACTTTGAGATATATGTTCTTGTTGATATCGGAATTATTAATCAATTTAACAACTGCATTATACAGCTGCATAGTAATCTCACTACTCCAGCATCTATAGGATATCGGGATGATTGATGTTTTGTTTAAAGGTGGATCAGGAACTAAACCAGGGCGATTTTCGGGGCGATTAGGCGGCTGAGGGTCAGGATTACCAGGGCCACTGGGATGATGTGGACCAACAGGTGGCGGATCGGGGTCCTCTACATCATCTGGATGACTAATATCGACAACACTATCTCTTTTAGGGGGAACAACACTAGGCCTGATTCTTTCTCTACGTTCTCTTTTCGGAGCAATACTTTCACTTTCAACAGTTTCAGATTGAGATTCGATAGAACCACCACCAAAGCTTTCCTCAGGCGCATCACCATCATCTGGTAAGTATTTACTAAGACCGGGCAACTCAATTTCTTTCGCTGGCTCGTTGGGTATAAGATTCTGTATGGCTTTCCTCAAAAACCTCGTAAATTCATTCTCAATGTGTTTGTTTGCACCTTTAAAGGGCAAATCAGGATCCCAGTCATCATGGCAGGGAGGCTCCATCTTTCGCAAAATCTCATTACCTTCATCGCTATCACAGATGAATACACCACAAAAAGGAACCGCCGCTCGCATTGTTTTAGGATAAATCTTCATTCCTCCTCTAGTCATTACGATCCTTTTTTCGCTTCTGTCATTACCAGCAAGCAGAAAAACTCTGGTATTTCCTAAGTGTTGCAAGTTCTCTTCAGCTATGTATGTAGGTGTCTTGTATGCATTGTAGTAAAGGTCAGCCATAAAGCCTTCCACTACGCTAAAGTCTTTTAGTAAATTAGGCAGATTTTCTCTGTTAATTTCAAAGCCATCGATATCGACTTGCAGTATATTATTTTCTACAGATAACCAGAAGTTCTCTAAGATGGAGTATTTTAAATCAGTAGACCAGTCTGTTTCCTTTGGAAAACCCAATATATAAAGATCAGTTCCAGGCTTCTCTCTTGTAAAAATTGCTGGAATTTTATCCTGCTCATGAATAGTTGAGCCTCGTTCTCCGCCAAGGAATCCTACTGGTTGAGAATTATCGGATAATGATTCATTTTTGTGCGTAACGAAAATAGAAACTCCAGCAAAAGCCTTTTCATTGATTTCTGAACAAGTTGAATAAAAAATGGTGCGCAGATCGGAACTTGCAAAGGGAGCATTTTTACCTATTCCAAAAGAACCTACCTTCCCTTTCTTTTTAAAGCTAGATCCTGAACATCTGACCAAATTATACCAGCTTGACTCGATATTATCGTCATCGCCGGTCAACCCGGTAGTGTTAAAGTCACTAACTTTAAGTATATTTATATTTTTCTCCTGAATTAACTTAATAGCATTTTTAAAGAAATCAGCAGCAGTTTCATCTTTTTCCCAAAAAGAATAACAACTTTTTAAAACCCTTTCATAATTTTTAATGTCAGGAATTTCCTCTCTATTGACCTCTAACATTTTAAATGTAACCTTTACTGGAATATCTACAGATGCACGAGCGTCAAGACTGTTTTGAATCATTTCTCTTGCGAGAAATTGATAAAATGGTCCACCTCTAAAAGTTTCTATTCCAGAGTCATGAATACCCTTGGATTGTCCTCCGTTACTATCTGGGAAATACCATTTTGGAATCATAATATATTATGCTGCTTTTTGCAAGTTATTTGTTTTTATTTTTTCAATAATGTTTTGCGCGATTCTTTTAACCAGTGGAATAGTTACTGAATTTCCGAGTTGCTTGTAAATCTGTCTATCGTAGGTATTTTCAGGAATTTTAAACCAATAATCTTCATACCCTTGCAGTCTAGCGCATTCTCTGATGGTTAATTTTCTTATCCCCCAGCGGTCTTTTACAACAGGAACATTGTGTCCACCAATGCCCATGCTTGCTGTAAGTGTAAAACATGTTCCTGTTTGATTTTTTCTAACATAAACTCGTCTAAGCTGATAAACAGCCCCCTCACCTCCTTCTGCAATTGCTTTAACAAAAAGAGGATGATATTGAGAATCTTCGGAAAAATATATGTTCTTTTGGCTATGTTTATTTTCAATATCGATTAATTCAAATAAGTTTTTCCTTTTATCCAAAGGGATTTCTCCGGGAAATTCAAAACTGCCATTATCAAAGTGTAGTTGACTAAATGCCACCATAAAAATACGCTCCCTGTTCTGAGGTATTTCTGAGTGTTTACAAGAATTTAACACCTTAGCATTTTCTTCAGGAAACCAATAACCTGCTTTTTGTATTTCTGATTGTATTCTTTTAAATGTCCGACCTAAATCGTGCATCTTTAAATTTTTTACATTTTCTAGAAATAATACTTTTGGTTTGTTTACACCAAACTCATTAATTAATCTTATAATTTCTAGGAAAAGCAGACCTCTTTTATCTTTAAATCCTAATTTCTCGCCCGCAATAGAAAATGGCTGACATGGAAATCCAGCCGTTAGTATATCGACAGGCTGTAATTGATCTTTGGATACTGACAAATCAACGATTGATTTTTCTATTTGACGTATTTCCGGGTTATTAAGTCTGTAGGTTTCTGATGCATGCGCATCGATTTCGTTAGCCCATAGCACCTCAGCACCTAGTTCTTTAAATGCCCTGCTAAACCCTCCGATTGCTGCAAAAAGAGATCCAACGGTGATAGTTGATGGGCTTTCGATCATAGAATGCATTTTTCTATTTAATCCTTTCTGCGATTAGTCGTGCGCGTTCGTTAATGAATGAATCGTAGTCGTTCGCAAGCAGTGATTGCAAGCATTCTTCATCCATGAGATGTGTCATCAGGCTCTCCCTGAACCCTGGGTTCGCCGCCGAAAATGAGGTTATGTAGTCCTTGGGTGATTTCGTCCGGATGACGCGTTGGTTCAGGTATTCCTCGGCGATCATGATATTCACAACACGGTTTGCGTCCCAGTCTGGCTTCTTGGCCTTTTTCACGTATGCTTTAGGGAAGATATGGTGGAGGTTCTTGCTGGCGGATTTGCGAAGCCAGGAGTTGTTAACCTTTACGACACCGTTGTTTTGCAGGTTCCGCGGGCCTTGGGAGACGAGAAGGCAGAGAATCGCCTTCGAGAAGGCATCGTTAATAGCGAAACGGCGTTCGGCAAGAGATTTCGGCGAGAGGTGGAACTCCTCGCCTTGGTAAGAGGGTTGGTCGCCTTTGCGAATGAGGGCTATCTTGTGTAGGTCACCCATCATTTTTGTCCCAACGCCGGATGTGAACTGATTGCCAAGGCTGGAGCGGTAGAAATACTCGGCAAGGCGGCGACACTGCTCGGTATCTGCCGGGCGGAGGTCGTTCAAATCGAAGAAATGGCTGAAGGGGACAAGCAGCACTGGATAGGGCAACAACCGTGACACGGCGACGCCGAGGTGGCTTTGCAGGTGGTCGATGGCTGCAAAAACGGTCTGCTTGACGCGGGGCCAGGCCTCGGTGACGGATTTGCGGTCGAGGCGTAGGATGTCGCTCTGGCGGATACCCCCACAGAGGTGGGCCGAGATGCATTGCAGGATGGTGATGGCAGGGATGGTCTCGAAGGAAGCGTCGGCAAGGCATTTCTCCGAATCGTCATCGCCGCCCTCAAGGAGTTCCTGGTATTTCTCCTCCAGGTCGAAATCCGCGTCGGGGTCGTAGGTTTTCGCCACCATGATCTCGAAGAGCGAGAGGGCGCGCCCGCCAGTGTTGATGCGGGTAAAGATGTCGCAGGCGACATCGATGCCGTATTCCGGAATCTCAATGACGGAAAAATCGTAGCCGGTGAGAGCGGCCTGGCAGGTGTGGATTTTTTGCCTGTGTTCGGCGGAGTAGGAGTCGAAATCGGTGATGCCCTTGGTGAGCACATCGTGAACAGAGATAGTCTTGGCCCCTTCGGTCGGCTCGGGCAACACGGCATCCTCCTCGCCGAGCGGGTCAGCGGAGAGGTCGATGCAAATATCCTTGTAGTCGATCTCCTCGCCATCGCGCGTGATGCGGAGGCCCTTGCGAACGGCGTAGAGCGAGGTGATGCGCTGCTGGCCATCGAGCACATACTGGATGGCATCGCCTGTGGGTGGCTCTGGCAGGGTTAGATTGCCAATGTCGCGGTAGTGGCGCACACGGTCGCGGGTCTTCCAAAAAATGAATGTGCCAACCGGATAGCCTTTGATGATGCTGTCGAGAAGCTTCGCTGTCTGCACCTTGTCCCAAACGAAATCGCGCTGGAACATCGGCAGCTTGGTGCGGCCAGCATCTATGTCCGCAAACAGGACCGAGTATTTTTTGGAATGGTTCTCGGGCTGCTTGTTGGTCATTGGGGCAAAGTCGGCAGATTAGCGGTTGCGCGGGTCATTTGCAATGTTTGGAGAATGTCATACAAGGCCTGGGTAATCACGCAGCATCGGGTGAATCGTGGCGAGGACATAGGCGGCGACTGGAACAACCTTGTTTGGCTGGCCGAAGCGGACGGCGAGTTGATTCTGGCGCCTGTTGGTCTCGCCGTAGAGTTCCCTCCTCGTGCCGACCCCCAGCGCGCCGAGTTCCGTGAGGAGAGACCCGACATCAATGCCGCTACCGGCATGAAGCTCACCGAGGGACACTGAGCTGCGAGTGGCCCAGCCACGATCGTTCGTCTGGGCTTGGCGGAGTTCCATCATCCAGGTGCCATCCTCAAGTCGCTTCGCTCCCATCTTCAAGCGATGGACGATGCGCTGCCACTTTGGAAGCAGGGTGAGATTCTCGCCACAGGTCACCAGCCTCTCCTCCGAAGCGAAGACAATATCGTGAAGAACCAACTCCAACCCTTCAGGCCCCGAGAGCCGGTAGGGACGGATCTGGCATGCTTCCATCTCGCGGTCGTTTCTTGGTTTCACAGCGTGGAAAACTTCTCCACCAGGAAGGATGGTGATTTCTCCAAGGTGCAAGCCGTCGCTGTCGATTTCCCTGAGTTGGATTTCCGGAGAAATTTGCGGTGCGACATTTTGGGGCTTGGGAACAAGCTCTGGGCGCGCTGGCTCGGCAGGAGCTTGAATCGGAGCAGTCCGGAATTCCGCCACGAAGTCGAGGCTTTCGCAAATCTTCTCGACGAGGTGCTTCGGAAGCGGGCTGTTTGGAACGATCGTGAGATTGTGCCTGGTGAAGAGAAAATTCGCGATGTGTGCGGTAGTGGCTCCAGTCGCGGCGGCGATGTCCAACTGGCTCGGCAGTGAGGCAAAAACAATGGTGCGGTATCCCGCGACAACGGTCTTGTGGAATTTTGTAGGAGTGTTCTCGGACTCGACAGGTGTGGCAACCGGGGGCGGCTCGACGGCAACCGCTGGCGAAAGTGAAGCCATGTTTTTTTGCTGTCCGCTTTCAAGGCTTTTCCGATCAATCTCTGCTTGACGCTCGGCGGTGTATCGCGCGCATGGCAAGGCCTCAAGACGACTGCGAGGAATCTTTTCGCCGGATATCTCGCAGACGCCATAATTCCCTTGGTCGATTTTTTTCAGGGCCGCATTGATTTCACGAAGGGCATAGTGAGGAGAGAGCTGTGACAAAAATGCATTAGCAAAATCGCGGTCGAATTTAGACTCTCCATGAGCATCCTTTCCTTCAAGATCCTCGCCGGCGAGGCGGCACAATACCGCCTCTTTCAATTCCAAGAGCCTCTGGCGCTGGGTAAGCAGCCAAGACTGGTCATCGGCATCTTTCGCCGAAAGTGCAACAGGTGTCCTGCTGAATTCCATTGCCGGGTCTGGCAGCAACTCCGAAAGGGGCTTTTCGTCAGAAGGGGGCTCGGCAGCTTGCACTCCGCTTATTGGGGGCGCAATCGGCTCGGAAGGGGTGTCCGCAGACTCGATTTGAAGCGGGCTCTCAGCAGGGGGAACGGAGCCTGTCCACTCCGTGATTGCAATTTTACCGCCCATTTTGGCGAGCATTTCGGAAGGCTGTCCCTCAAAATAAAACCGGACCTCCATCATTCCACGGGTCATGGCGATGTAGAGCCGCAATGCATCGCGCCAAACTTCACCAGGGTAGCGGCCGACAGGCGGGAACACTCCCTCATCCAGCCCGATAATCAAAACCAACCGGAATTCAAAACCCTTTACCGAGGCGATATCCGAAACCGCAATCGAGCGAGCATCGCTGTCTGCCCAACTGGATAATCGCTGGGCATCCACCCCATCGGGCTTGGCGGCGACAATGTCTTCTATCGGATAAAGATCTTCGTTGGCTGAAATGATACAGATCGAGTGGCTCGCAAATCCACCATTGATGCACTCGACCACATCACTCCATGCAGCAGTCAAAGGATCTGCGGCACGGTAGGCAGTGGGCTTGGAAGCCTCATTCGCTGCAAGTTCGGGATCCAAGATAACCAAACCCTCAGTATCACCATACTGAGGGATGGGGTAGGCCTTGAGGAGCTCATGGGCCGCATCCAGAATTTGACGCGTATTGCGGTAATTTTTCCTGATCGAGCGCCGGTGAGTCTTCGCGACATCAAGCCCTGCGTCTGCCAAGCTCAGTTGTTTGGCATAAAGTTTCTGTGCAAAGTCGCCTGTGAGAAAAAGACCATTTTCTTTGTTTGTTGGGATTCCCGCCAAGAGACGCAATTCAAAGGAGGAGAAGTCCTGGAACTCATCCACCAAGACGCAGCGGTAGCGGTGTGCCACAGGAATCGATCCATGCTTTTGAATGGCAAAATAAGCGAGTTGAGCCAGCGCCATGAAATCAAGGAACTGGTTTTGAACTTGGAATTTCTCCCAGCCCTGAAGGAGATCAAGAATCTGTTGTTTTCGTGATTGCTGGAAGGGAATCGCACGGCCATGGCGTGGAAAACCGCTGAGATAAGCCGTAGAGTAGTTAGCATCAGGGAAAGCCCCTCGAACGAGGTCAATCTCTTCCCTAATGTAGTCCGATGCATCGATTTTTGGATTCTGACTCGTGAGAAAAATTTCGAGGTTGTTGAAAGTGTCGCGATCTGTCCCCTCCAGCCCGCCCAGGTAGTCCTTAAAGAATTCACTGAGTTCATTGATTTCAAGGGGGTAGAGCAGGCTCTCATAATCTCTCGGAGACATGGATTTCATGAGCTTCTCGAGCTGTTCCGCCAAGTGGGTATTATCTCCAAGAAACTGGAGGATTTCTGCAAGATCGAATCCAGCGGCAAGAAGATCGGAGAGATATTCATGGAACGAAACCACGGTGATTCTTTGGAAAACATTGTCCTGGGTGCAAAGCCCTTTGAGCAGTCTTTTCAGAACGGCAGCCAGGTGGTTGTTGAAGGCCAAAACGAGAATTTTTTGGTCGGGATAGAGAGTAGACAGTCGTTTGGCCCGATGAAGAAGAACAGAAGTTTTGCCGGAGCCGGATACGCCGGTCAAAACCACTGGACCGGAAAAATCCTCGTCCACAACGCGCCGCTGCCCTGGATGCAAATAATACATCCATTGGTCTTCCTTCACGGCTTGGAGATATCGCTCCATTTCTAACTCGTCCAAGTCATTCAAATCAATCATTACCTCGGAGTTTTGCGGCCCCTCAAGCGACTTGGATTCCAATTCAGGAGCATTTTCAAGGGTCATGAATTCCCCAAGGTAGAGATTCAAGCGGTCAGTCGCTGCTTCAATATGGTCTCCTTTGAGGAGATGCAATGCGTCACGAAGAGCGGATTGAAGCATCTCTCCAGGCAGACTTAAAACGGCGGATTCAATATCCTCATCTTTACTATCCTCATTAAGCGACCAAAGAATTTGGTGCTTCAATTTGTCAAAGCCCAGCTTTTCGATAAATTTTTGAATACGATCAAGTAGCGGCTTATTTTCAACAGTTGTCTTGGCATTAACAAGCGCAGCAGAAATGCCAGTCGGAACAGGCCGTATCTTCTGACTTTGCGGGTCAATAACCAAAGTCAGCCCGACATTGCGATCAGCCCAGTCAAGGGCCTGAGCACATGTTCCCATAAACACCAAGTAATGATTGCCATGAAAGAAAATCGAAAGCAGGCGATAGTTGGGCGTAACCTTGTAAGCCCTAAGCGAATGGACTTGCGTTAGCTCTTCATAAGGAACGTCTTTCAATGGCTCACGACCGATTTTCATCTGATCATGGTATGATTGAAACATTCTTCTGGCAGTCTGAGCCTCTCCTTGGTGAGTAATTAACTCACGAAGAGATGATTGAAAATCATCGCTTTTGATAAGCTTTACAGATTTTTTTGGGGTTGTTTGAGCTCTCCCCAAAACAATGTCTTTGATTTGATAGCACTCTTCAGTCGCGAGATGGTAGCTGGGCGTTTCAAATCCAAGGACTGCTTTGGCTATCGAATTGATATCATCAATACCGAACCATTTTCGAACATTGTTGTCCAATAAGTTGTTAAATTTTGATGGCGAATTAAAAACAACCCATCCCCGAGTATACATCCAGTTTGGTGCACCATTTTTGTAGTCCGCCTTGGAAAACCGCGCCGCCATTCTGTCGGCGACAAATTGTTTGGCAGATTGGACTTGGAAGAATGGGTTGTTACCACCTGATGACTTGATTGCCTCACCATTCGCTCTCCATGGATCATTTTGATAGGCATTTATTTCGCCAGAGTAAGCCTTAAAATCTATAATACCTATTCCCTTGCTTTTGATTACAAAAGCATCCAACTGCCTTTCACATTGAAAGTTTCCAAGGACTATGATCTGCTCGCCATTTTCTTTGTATTGTTCTTTTAGACTCTTTTCAAAAGACTCCCACATGGCCTTTTCATGAGCCCTTTCAAACGGATTTATGAGTTTTATATCCAGTGGCATACGGTGTTTATTTTAAAAATTCAGGACAGGATAGATGTGGTTGAACTTCCATGAGTTTTTCCGAGCCAAGCCGGTGGTTTGCGACAGGAGGAGGAAGGCATGGTAGGCTTCATGGCATTTCTGCAAGGTCTTTGTCAAACCATTCTTTGGCGATCTGGGCGCATTTATTTGAAGGAGGAGGGAAGAAGAATTTTGGATTCTGGATTTTGAATTTTGGGTGAATTTTAGACAGGAGGACAGGATTTGCAGGAAGAGATTCAGAGTTCAGCATTGGTTATTCCGGATTCGCACGCTGTGACGCGGGAGCATCCGTCGCGAGTTCGGCTTCGAGTTCTTCGATACTGGGCAGGTTTGTTTGAAGGGGCTCGGGCAGGGACTCGAGAAGTTGGTATTCGGCGATGCCCATGGGCTTGGTGGTGTCGCGCAGGGCGTATTCGGCTACGATGCGGTTCTGGGTCTTGCAGAGCAGGAGTCCGATGGTGGGCTGGTCGTCCTCGCTTTTAATTTGGGAGTCGACGGCGCTGAGGTAGAAGTTCAGTTGGCCGACATGCTCAGGTTTGAATGCGGAGCCTTTCAGTTCGATGACGACATAACGCTTCAGACGGGTGTGGTAGAAGAGCAGATCGATGAAGAATTCGTCGCCCGCGACCTCAAGCCTAAACTGGCGTCCGACGAATGCGAAACCAGTGCCCAACTCGAGCAGGAAGCGGATGATGTGACGGATGAGGGCGTTTTCAATCTCCCGCTCGTGGGCATCGTCGGCAAGGCCGAGGAAATCGAAGTTGTAGGGATCTTTCAGTGTTTCCTGAGCCAGAGCGGAATGGGGCGCTGGGAGAAGAGCCGCGAAATTGGTGATGGCTGCCCCTTGGCGATCCTTAAGGCGGGTTTCGATGTTGCGTTTCAGGGTATCCCGCGACCAGCCGCCGGTTACTGCATGAACCGCATACCACTCGCGATCCGGGGGTTGCACCTTGGTGAGCAGGATAACAATGTGGAACCAGGGTAATTGGTCAGCAGGCTGCTGACCAAAGCGCGGGCTGGGCGCCTCGGCCGATGGCTCACCAAGCTGCTGCGCAATAGCGGGAACCGGACAGTGCTCCGCGAAGAAGCGCATGTATTTGATGTTGCTGGCAGAGAAGCCCTTGATATCCGGAAATGCGTCTTTCAGATCGGCGGCGATCCTGGGTATGACCTTGGAACCCCATCCTTGCTGGGTTTGACGCTCCAAAATGTCTCGTCCGATGCTGTGGTAGAGGCGCACTACCTCGGAATTCACGGCCAAAGCGGCGCGACTGCGGGCAGACTGGATGCGGGTTTTGAGCTCCGTAAGCCAGATCGCATAGTCCGAAGAGATGAGTTCAGTGGGCATAGTCAAGTCTTTCGAGGTTAGAGCAGACGGTTGTTTCGAGTTTGCGGGACTCTGCGAACTGGGCATTCATTCCGGCGATGAAGTAGCAGTCGTATCGCAACATCATCAGGGGCTTCTTCGATCGCTGCGCTTCTCTCTCGACCATATCGGTGACCTCAACAAAATGATTCTCCCCCGCTTGCCGCTGTTGAAGCAAGCGGCGTGGGCGGCGAAAGCGGTGATGCTGGATTTTGAATAGCGGAAGAATCATTTCAACGAATCCTGAACCGGGGGTTGTCGCAAAGACTGCAACAGGGGGGGAATGGGGGATAAGAAAATTTTGGATTATGGATTTTAAATTTTGGATGAATTTTAGACAGGAGGACAGGATTTGCAGGAAGGGGGTGAAGGCGCTGTGGCGAGTTGCTGGTGGCGAAAGCGGTGATGTTAGATTTTGAATTATGGATTTTGAATGGTGGATTGGGGCGAGGAGAAGCCTAATGGTGAATTTTGGGTGAATTTTAGACAGGAGGACAGGATTTGCAGGAAGGGGGGTGAAGAAAAAGCTGAAACCGGAGACTGGAGACCGGAAAGGAAGGGGCGAGTAACTGGTGACGGGTGGGGCAAATTTTGGATTTTGGATGGTAGATTGTGGATTGAAGACGATGTTGGATTTTTGATGGAATTCAGCATTCAGCATTTAAAATTTAAAATTCTCCCTTGGAGTCAGGGATTTTCGGAGGTGGTTTTGACGATAGAGGTGAGGATTTTTTGAATGCTCTCGACCTGCTGGAGAAGGGATTCTGAATGTTCTTTGGCAAGGATGCCGCCGTCGCGGGCCAACCTGAGCCAGTAACCGGACTCTCTGGCTTCCTTTGCTGCGATGGCCATCTTGGATTTGAAGTCGGCACGACTCTGTGCGGCTTGGGCTTCTTCCACATTTGCTCCGATGCTGGTGCCCGCCCGCCAAAGCTGGCTCGCAAGATCGTATTCCTTGCGGTTGCGCATGGCTTTCGCTGCAGACATGACTTCCATCGCGAACCGATAGCTCATTTCCAAAATCGGGTTTGCTTCTTTCATTCAGAATTCAAAATTGTTCATTCAAAATTTGGATTTTGGTTGCCGATGGGGACATCGGCGTTCCGGTTGGGGTTCATGATGGGACTTGCTTACCGAGTTGTTTCAGGAAGGCTTCCATCTCGGCCTTCTTGGGCATTTCCACGGCGTAGCGGGAAACGAAAAGCTTATTGGGCAAGTCGCCAAGGGCGAATTCGACAAGGGCTTCATTCTTGCGCGTGCAAAGGAGTATGCCGACGGGCGGCTGGTCGCCGGCGGTCATTTCGTGCTTTTTATAATAGGCGACATAGGTGTTGAGCTGGCCGAGTTGCTCGTGGCTGAACGCTTGGGTTTTCAGTTCCACAAGGACATGGCACTTGAGCACGCGGTGATAGAAGACGAGATCCACGAAGAAATGTTCGTCGCCAATGAGGATGCGCTTTTGCCGGGCCTCGAAGCAGAAGCCGTGGCCCATCTCCAATAGAAACTCTTGCAAGCGGTCGAGCAGGGCGTCCTCCAGATCGGTCTCGCCCATGACATCGCGGGAGCGGAGGCCGAGAAACTCGAAGATATAGGGATCGCGGATGATCTGGCCGGGCTGGAGGGTTTCCGCTCCTGTGTGTGCCAGTTGGGAGAGCTTGGTTTTGTTTTTGGAAAGCCCACTCCGCTGGTAGTAGAGGCTGTCGATCTGCCGACGCAGTTCGCGGACGGACCAATTGCCGCGAATGCATTCGATCTCGTAGAAGCGGCGCTGGGTGTCGTCGGAGACTTCGAGGAGTTCGGAAAGATGAGAAAAGGAGATACGGTGGATGAGGTCGTGGGAGGCGAGTGGTGTATGTTGAGCCGGCAACTCCGGGATTTGAGAATCGGGAGACAATGTCTCCCGATTTTTCTGTTGTGTGAATTGCAGGAGAGGCTGGAACGCTAAAGCCCCGGCACGGGCGAGCAATTCGGGAGTCACTGTCTCCCGAATCTGAGGATAGGTGGTATAGAGAAGGCGAAAGCGGCGCAGTTCCCGCATGTCCACCCGCTTGAGGCCCGCCGATGCCAGCCTTTTCGCCAGCTCTGGCAGCAGGCGTTCTCCGTAAGCAGCCCGGTCTTTGCCGTTTTGTTCAAACTCAACAATGCGATGTCCGATGAGCCAGTTCCTCAATGTAAGCCCGACATTGACGGCTTTGGTGGCGAAGTCCTGCGCCTGATAGTGAATCTGAACAATCGAATCTACCAGCGACTCGAAGTCATCGAGTGCCGGCGAGTCGGAGTGTTTCTTTTTAGCAGGCATAGCAGATTAATAAGTATTTAATTATTAGTTTTTTAAATATTATTTTGATGAATTTTTGGATGATTGGTGGTCCTCCTACGCGCTGCGCGGCTCCGGCGGGACGGGAAAGGATGGAGTAGGAAGGAAAAATTTTGGATTATGGATTTTGAATGGTGGATTGGGGCGAGGAGAAGCCTAATGGTGAATTTTGGGTGAATTTTAGACAGGAGGGCAGAAGAAATTTTGGATTTTGAATTTTGGATTTTGAATTTTGGGTGAATTTTAGACAGGAGGGCAGAAGAAATTTTGGATTTTGAATTTTGGATTTTGAATTTTGGGTGAATTTTAGACAGGAGGACAGGATTTGCAGGATGAATGGGATTTTGGATGGTGGATTTTGGATGGTGGATTGGCGGCGCAGCCGCTGTGGCGGGTTGCTGGTGGCGGGTGGTGCTGATTTTGGATTGGGATCAATCTTCGTATTCCGAGCGCACGAGCTCGGTGAGTTGCTTCTGTGTGGGCAGCTTTCCTCTGAATTCTCTTGGTAATTTCGATTGGAGTTCGTAGGTGGCGACTCCAATGGCATTCGACTTGCTGCGGAGGGCATACTCGACTTCGATATCGTCTTTCTCGGCACAAAGGATGATGCCGATCGAGGGTTGGTCACCGGGGGCGCGTTCTTTTTCATCGAGGATGGTGAGGTAAAAATCCATCTTCCCTGCGAATTCAGGCTCAAATGGGCCGACTTTCAACTCGAATGCCACGAGGGCTTTCAGAAACCGGTGGTAAAAGAGCAGGTCGATGAAGTATTCCTTTTTGCCGGCGGCGACCCGGTATTGGCGTCCGACAAAGCAGAATCCGTAGCCGAGTTCCATGAGGAAGGCTTGGAGGCGCGTGATCAAGCGGTCTTCCAACTCGCGCTCCTTCACAGCGCGGCGAATTCCCAGAAACTCCAGATTGTAGGAACTCTTGAGCATTTCCTCGGCCTGCTCGGCGAGGTGTGCGGGGAGGGCGAGGGGGAAGTTGTGGGATTTTTTGTCAGCGACGGCGCGCTCGTAGGCACCCGCTTTGATCTGGTTGATCAAAACATTGCGGGTCCAACCGAAGCGGGCTGTGGCTTGAAGATACCACAGCCGGGCGGAGGGGTCTTGAATGCGGATGAGCGCGTTGGCATGGTGGCCCCATGGCACTGCGGAAACCAATTCTCTCACAGCCTGTGAGAGAATTTCACCAGAAGGGACAGGTTGGACGGATTTTTTGATTTCTCTCACGAGTTGTGAGAGAAATTCGGGTTGCGAATGCAGAGTGTAGAATTGGCGCATCCGCCAGACATTTTGGGCTGAAAACCCTGTGGCTCCCGGGAATTCGCGCCGAAGATCGGCGGCGACCAATTCCACCACCGAATCCCCCCAGCCGAGCATCTGTTGTTTCTGCAGGATTCCATGGCCAATGTCCCAGTAGAGGAGAATAAGTTCGGAATTGACCGCGCGGGCTGCGGAAATCCGCGCGGACTGAATCCGGGCTTTCAGATCGGCGATCAAATCGCGGTAGTCTTGCGAGGCAAGGATGCCCGCGCGGGAGGTGTCGAGTATCGGCGCGGGAGAATTCATTGCAGGACTGCGAGCAACTGCTGGGCGCGGGTGGCTCCGAGGACGAAGGTGCGGGCTTGGTAGTCGTTTTTCGCGCTGCGACCTTGGGAAATTTCCTCTTCACTGAAGGCAAACCAGAGGTGCTCGATAGTGATAGCAGTGAGGGACATAGATCGAAGGGGTGAGTTTTAGGTAGTAATTTCGTCGGTCGATAGCAGGTTCATTAGCATTTGACTACGCAAAAATCGAAATGTCTGTTGTCTGGTAACATTGAGGCGGAATGTTAATTTTGGATTTTGGATTTTGGATTTTGGATTTTGGATTTTGGATTGGGACGGATGGTGAATTTTGGATGGTGAATGGTGGATTGGCGGCGGAGTCGCTGTGCCGGGTAGCGGGTAGCGAGTTGATGCCGACGGGGACGGCGGCGTTCCGGTGGGGTGAAGAAGGTGATGCCGTGGATTTTTCCGAGCCAAGCGGGTGGGTTGCGACTGGAGGGATAAAGCACGGCGATTTCGTGGCATTTTGCGAGGCCTTTGTCGATCCAATCCTTGACGATTTGCGGATTTTTTCGGCCTGAGGCCGAGGACTCAGTTGTCGGCATGGCTTGTTTCCTCCAAGCTGGTGGTGATGTTTTCCAATTGGGCTTTGAGTTCTTCCTTGGTCGGCAGGTAGAGCTGATATTTGGAGGCGAAAATTTTGCTGTCGGGCGGGAGCGTGAGTTCAACCAAGGCATCGTTTTTACGGTGGCAGAGGAGGATGCCGACGGTGGGGGCCTCGTCGGGCAACTTCACATGCCGATCGAAATAATTGACATACATCTGCATTTGGCCGAGGTCCTGGTGCGTGAGCTTGTCGCGCTTGAGGTCGATGAGGACATAGCAGCGGAGGAGGCGGTTGTAGAAAACGAGGTCGACTCGGAAGTGGTCGTTGTCGAAGGTGAAGCGTTTTTGGCGGGCTTCGAAGAGAAAGCCCTTACCGAGTTCGAGAAGGAAGGATTCGAGCTGGTCGATGATGGCGGATTCGAGATCGGTTTCAGAGTGGCTGGGGTGGTCGGCGAGGCCGAGGAATTCGAGAACAAGCGGATTTTTAACAAGGTCGGCGGCTTTTTCGACGACTTGTCCTTCGCTGGCCAAGCGGCGAATTTCGTCCTTGTCTCGGCTGAGGGCGAGGCGTTGGTAGAGCGAGCTGGCGATCTGGCGCTGGAGTTCGCGAACGCTCCATTGGTTGGCGGCAGCCTCGATCTCGTAGAAACGACGCTCTTCGGAGACATCGATCGTGAGCAACTCGACATAGTGAGACCATCCGAGCGTGAAGCGGTTCAAGAGTCCAATGGGCAGGGTGGATGGTTTGAGAAGAGGTTCTTGCTGAGATAAGTCCGACGCTGTCGGGCTTTTTTCCAAAGAAGGCGGAAGGAGTTTTTTCAATTCGTCCGACAGTGTCGGACCAATCGAAAAGTAACGGTAAAAAGACCTGTAAAGTTTAAGCCGTGTGGCTGAGGTCCCTCTGATTTTCAGTGGCGAGAGGCGTTGAGCCAAACTTTCGATCAGATTTGCACCGTATGTGGCGCGATCGGCGCCGTTTTGCTCAAATTCGACTATGTATTGACCGAACAGCCAGTTTCTAACAACAAGGTGGGCGTCCACAACCCGGATCGCGCGCGCGAAGAGTTCCACATGGGTGCGATGGCAGAGATCAACAAGTTGGTCGAAACTCATGGGGCTCAAGGAAAGAGCGGAATGCGTGTGACAAATTCATATCGTTTTCGCTCCCGGACAGCACCATATCGGTGACCTCACCGAAATGATCCTCCACACGCTGGTCGCTGTGGAAAAAGAGGTGATGCGGGCGGAGAGCACAGCGTGAGAGGATTTGGGATTCTTGGATGTGGAAGCGGATCATGCCAGCGGAGTCTGAGTTGGATGGTGTCGCAGGAGCGGCAACAGGGCGGCAGGATTCATTGCAGGACGGCGAGGAGTTGCTGGGCGCGGGTGGCTCCGAGGACGAAGGTGAGGTGGGGAAAAGAAGATTTTGAATGGTGAATGTTGGGTTGGGGCGGAACCGCTGTGGCGGGTAAAGAGTAACTGGTGGCGAGTTGATGCCGATGGGGACATCGGCGTTCCGATTGGGGGAGAAGAAGGAGATGCCGTGGATTTTTCCGAGCCAGGCAGGCGGGTTGCGGCTGGAGGGGGAAGCATGGTAGGTTTCTTGGCATTTGGCAAGGTCTTTGTCAAGCTCATTTCTTGGTAATTTGCGGGCATTTGGCGGTCCTCCTACGCGCTTCGCGACTCCGGCGGGAGGGGAAAGGATGGAGTAGGAAGGAAAAATTTTGGATTATGGATTTTGAATGGTGGATTGGGGCGAGGAGAAGCCTAATGGTGAATTTTGGGTGGAAGAGAGGCGGGAGCCACCAATGGCTGAAGTTCCTGCCAGATCACGCGGAGGGCTTCGTCATGCTTCATGAGCTTGGCATCCATTTGGGCAAGTTTTTTGAGCACATCCGCATGGGCCATAAGGAGTTCCCGTTGCTTGATGAAAGCGCGCACGACATGGACGCTCATTTTCACGGCTTGCGGGCTGTTTAGCACATTGGCGGCCATCAGGGCCCCGTGCTCGGTGAAGGCGTAGGGGCAGGTCTTGGAGAACTTGAGGCGGGAGAGGTGGTCGCAATTTGCGACCACACCAGCCTTCTCGTCCGAGGAAAGCTGAAAAACGAAGTCTGACGGAAAACGCTCTGCGTTGCGCTTGACCTGTTCATTGAGGCGTTTGGTCGGCACGCCGTAGAGAGTAGCGAGGTCGGCGTCCAAAATAACCTTCTGTCCTCGAATGGAAAGGATGAGCGGATCGAGTCCAGCACGGTGAGCCTGGAGAGAATTCATGATTCAGAGAAAGAAAAAAGAGTTCCGATGAGGCTGGTTTTAGGTAGTAGTTTCGTCGGTCGATAGCAGGCTCGTTAGCAATTGACGAGGGAAAAATCGAAATGTCTGTTGTCTGGTAACATTTTTAATCATCGCGAATCTATTCGTTGCGATGGTGCCAATTGCCTGGCGTATGCTCTGTTGTTCCATCTGGCTGGATGAGCGCGCTGCCTTCACCGAAATCGTATTCGAAGTATTCCAACAGCACTGGTGTGTTCAAAAGTTCTGCCAGTTTGCGGATGACTGGAAAGGGTGGCGTCCAAGCTGTGCAGAAGAGGTAGGCGCTGTCGTTTTTTACAAAATGGCCGTAGTAGGAGTTCCACTTGGTGTTCCAATTCGCGTTCGACCAGTCATACCAGTCCTCGAAGCCGAAATTCGCATAGTTCTCCTCACGCAGCGCAATACCCCTTGGGCAGTCTTCCGAAAACTCCTCTTGCTCCGTGCGCTTTATGCGCTCTGGCATGGGGATGATCCTCTGGAAGTCGAGATCGATGGTTCGTTTCAATTGCGCGACGCCTGTGGGGAGAATAATGTCTTCCCAATCATCATGTGTCTCGTAGTTGATACAATTCTGCATGCGAGTGAAACGGGTTTTCAAAAAAGGACGGACGGCCGTCTTGAAGTCGGGCAAATCTGGTGTGGAAATGGTGTTTTGGCAGTCGTCAGCCATGCGAAGGAGTTTTAAGTATTTAAGGATTAGGTTTTAAGTGCGCGCGGAAGCGATTGGAGTAGAAATAACCACGGATGGCTCGGATAGGCACGGATGATCTTGGCAACGGGCCAACCTTCGGCTGCGCTTTTTCGCATTCACCCCGATGATATTTTATGTTTAAATAAAATTTTTTGTGAAAAATTTTGAAAATTTTTAGTTATTATTTAAGGATATTGCGGAAATGCTCTCTTCCAACCATGACTGCAGGGCGATAGGGGAGTCGATGCCCGTGATTTGGGATTCGAGATTGATGTGGTCGACATAGCCGCGGGGTTCGACTTCGTGGCGGCTGTAGCTGAAGAGGGCAGCGCGGCCGTCGCCAGAGAGGCCAATGACGCGAGAGGTGGACCAGTCCGGCTGGTCGTGAGGCTCTGAGCTGATAATCGGCTCGGCGGGAAGGAAGAGGAATGCCCAATTCTTTTCATCCCAGGGCTCAATGCCGCCGACCATGTCGACGGTGAAGGGCTCGTGCGCGATGCCTTTTTCATCCAAGTGTTTTTCCAAGGAGGGAAGCAGAATTTCGTCTCGCAGGAATTCGGCGAAAAGCGAGGTGAGGTTCTCAAAAAGCGCATCCTCATTGGCGAGAGCGGCTTGCTCGCCAGTGGCGGCATCCGTGCGCCAAGCTTGCAACCAATCGATTGATTGAATATAGATATCATCATTCCCCTCGCGAAAAGCGACTTGACTTCCAAGCGCACCCGAGGTGGGAATCCAGAAGCCGAGAGAGGGACCCTGCATGTTGGATTTTGAATGATGGATTTTGGATTCAACACAAGTAGGCGCCGAGGATGAAACTGGTGTTATTGTGACGCAATAGCCTGCACCTGTGGAATCTGTGAAGAGAAATGCCGGAGCTGAGGAAAGGTCTTGGATGTCGGCTTGGAAGGCGGAATTTCCAAGCGGAAAGCTGCTTTTAGCCCATTCTGAAATAGTTTTTTTGATTTCCATCATACTTCCTTTCATAGGTTTGAGTTGTTTTTAATCTTGGCACTTTTGGCGCACAAAGGAGGGGAACTTAGAGGCAGATATTCTGACAAAAAATTTCGTAAAGGTCAAGCCAAATTTAAGAAAAGTTGAGGAACCACGAAAAGCACGAATTTCCACGAATAAAGGCGTTTTTTTAACCGCAGATGCCCAAGATGGGCACGGATTATGGGGTGGATTTCGGGTTCGGAAAGAATTTTAGACAGAATTTACAGAATTTACAGGATTTGCAGGAAGTAGGATTGCGGCGAAGCCGCTGTGGCGGTTCTACTTCGCGATTTGCGGCGACGGCGTGATGCATCCTCCTACGCGCTGCACGGCGACGGCGTGATACATCCTCCTACACGCTGCGCGACTACGTCGTGACAGGTTGGCTGGTAACGAGGGAGGCGAATTTTGGATTTTGGATTTTGGATGATGAATGGGGGATGTCAGAGAGCTATTGGGCCTTGGAAAAGGAGCCTCTGAGATGGAATTCGAGCAGTGTCGTTCGCTGACCGGTGTGGGAGATGGCTTTTTGGATGACTTCGGTGGGGCCAAAGACGAAGAGGCTCTTCTTGGCGCGCGTGATTGCGGTGTAGAGGAGCTGGCGTGTAGCGAGAGGGCTGTCGGATTTTTTGGGTAATACGACGACGACATTTTCGTATTCACTGCCTTGGGACCGGTGGATGGTGATGCTCCAGGCGGGGCTGTGCTCGGGGAGTTTGGACAGGGAGATGGGCGGGCGGTTCTCGAAATACACTTCGCGGGTATCGCCGTAGGTGTGGATGATGCCGACTTCGCCATTGCGCAGGCCGGTCTCGGGGTCGTTGCGGTCGATGATGACTGGGCGGTTGAGGATTTTTTTTCCAAGCGCCTTCTCGAGGAGGATTTTTTCGATTTCCGAACCGAGTGATTGCTGACCTGCGGAGGGCGTGCGGTGCGAGGTGAGGATGCGGACTTTGGTCAGGGCCTCCAGAGCTTCCTTGGGGGTGGGCGCGAAGGCGACGCTTTGCATGGCTTCGAGAACGGCGGGGGGGAGGCTTTTCAGAACCTGTGCACTGCCCGTGGCATCCCTCCAGAAGAGCCCCTTCTCGCAGTCGGGGTCGGTGTTTTCAGTGAAGAGGGTAGTTGCGTTGTGCGCGTCTTTTTTCTCGATGGCTTGGGCCAAGGCGTAAATGGCGGGGCGGTCGGCGAAGCGGCGGGACTCTGTGAGGTGGACGCGGGCCGAGGTCATAGCCTCTGAGCGGGCGATCTCGGAAAAGACATTCCCCCGGCCGACGCTTTCGAGTTGGTTAGGATCGCCGAGAAGGATGATGCGGGCATCGTCGGGGAGCGCCTCGAGAAGGGCCTGCCAGAGCAGTGTGTCGATCATGGAGGACTCGTCCACGATGAGTATCTTGCAGGGCAGTCGATGTCCGGCGTGGTGGGTGCAGGCGTTTTTACCGGGATGGTAGCCGAGCAGGGAGTGAATCGTGCAGCTGGTGGAGGCCACGGCGCGCAGGTTGTCCTGTAGCTTGGGAAGCGCCCCGCAAGCCTCCTCAACCGCCTGCTTCATTCGATCGGCGGCCTTGCCAGTGGGAGCGGTGAGTTGGATGCTTTTCAAATCCTCACCGGCATCGATGAGAAGAGCCAAGATGCGGGCAAGCGTGTAGGTTTTTCCTGTGCCGGGCCCGCCGGTGATGATGGCGAAATTTTTCTCCAGAGCGCGCTGGGCAGCGTCGCGCTGGCGACCTTCCTCGCGGAAGTAAACCTGCAGTTTATCGGAGGGGCAGGTGGTGCTGGCTTGCGAATTCAGAGCCAACAGGCGGGAGGCGATTTTTTTCTCGGCTTCGAAGAACCAGCGGGTTTGCAGAAAAGTGGAGCCTTCCATTTCCACAGCCACGAGGGGCGTGGATTTGTTGCCATCCGGCTTGGCGACCGCGCGGCCCCAATCGGATGGTGGTGTCTGGAGTTTGCAAGCAGTGGATCCCTCCTTGTGAGCCTTGGAAAGCAACTCCACGGCGTCAGCAGCCGCATCGGGCATGGCCCACTTGTCTTTCAGCCATTGGGTTTCAGGTTTCATGGATTTATTTGAGGGAGAAGAGGTTATATAGGCCTTTCAAGAGGTCGGGCGTTGGGTTGATGTGAAGGATACCGTTCGGCGTGCCGCTTTGGACTCCGCGCAAGTAAATGAGCCAGGCTCCGCGGATATCGGCTTGTTCGCCGAAATATCGTTGGAGCGCGACGAGGTAGAGGTGGGTTTGGAGCCAATAGTGGCTCGCGCGGGCAGCCTTGCGGAGGGATTCCTGGTCGTAGGAGGCGAGCTTATTGGTCTTCCAATCAATGATGCCGTAGGCGGTGCCATGAGCTGCGGTCTTGTCGATGAATCCTTGCAGGAAGCCATCGAGCGCATCCGAGCCGAGCATTTCGAGGCTGTCGGCATATTCGCTGTCGTCATTATCGCGAAAAACCTTCGCAATTTTTGCAACACTGAACCCCGACATGGCGGGTAGGTGGAACTGCCACTCGGAGGTCTTCGGTGTGCGACTGGCCTCCTCGACGGAGCAATCCATCCCGGGCAGAATGGCCTCGCGGAGATGACCAAGCATATCAACCGTAGCGGGGGCGATGTCCTCGTAGGCTTTACCAAGCGAGTAACCCGAGAAATGTTTTTCGAGGTAAGCGGCATCCGGCACAGAGGCAAAATCCCAGGTCTCCAAAAAGTCATGGACCGCCGTGCCCAAGGCCGCGCCACCGCGCAGGGCGGCGAAAGCATTCGGCGTGGATTCCACTTGGTTGGGCTCGGTAGGCTCTTCGCTTGGCGGCTTGGACGCATCGCCCTTGGCATTCTTCTCGCGGGTTAGTTGGGAGAAGGAGGTAACGCGCCAGACGATGGGATTGATCTTGGGAGCTTCGACAAATTTGAAATTAGCTGTCTCCTCATTCTCGGGATGGAAATCTTCCTCGCTTGAATCAGGAGGATTGTTATGGGCAATGACACCTGCCGCATTTGGCAATGCAGCAATACATGCCAAGCCTTGGATGTGGCGGTTGCCGCGCCCTCCTCCCTCAGCAGAGGTTTTCCATCCTTCAAAATCCGGAAAATCCTGTGTCCGTAAAATCCAATCCAGCGCAGAAGCTTTAGGGCGATGACTACTACCGCAAATCTCACCTCCGTAGATCCAGGCTTGCACCTTGGCGCGGGTCACTGCGACATAGGCCAGACGCAAGCGATCTTCCAAATCGGCACGGGCGATTGACAACTTTGTCGCGGGATCGGCCAAGTCGATGTCTGCAAGGACGGGAATATCCGCAGCCCTGTTGAGCTTTTGGATTCCTTTCGGTTCGCTGGCATCCCAAAGAAACGGACAAAAAACGAGATTGTATTCGAGTCCCTTCGCGGCGTGCATAGTCACGACCTTCACAGCTTCCTCGTCGCTTTCGAGTCGGAGCTGGCGCTCCTCCAGATCGGCTCGGTTTTTGGCGCGTTGAATTTCCTGTGACATCCAGCGGATGACCTCGTTGGGCTTGCCGCCGGATTCCGCCGCGAAGCCGGACAGAATCTCCACGATGTGGCGCAGGTTGGTTATGCGGCGCTCTCCTTGATCATTTGAGGCGAGCCTCTTGGTGATTGACTCATCGACATCGATTCTTGCCAAAAGGGAAACCAGACCTCGCGTCTGCCAATGCCCCTCCCATGCTATAAATTGATTGAGCCCGCGATCCTGCTCAGCCGGATTGGCATTGAGCGATGCCAAGTCTGCTGAGGTTCGCCCCAAGAGTCGAGTGGTCAGAGCTGCCTGGCGCAAGGTGGATTTCCTCGGTTCATTGACTGCCCGGAGAATGGCAAGAATCTCGGCGGCCTCGTCAGTGGCCATGATATCCTCTCCTCCGGCCTGAATTGCTGGCACGCCGCGTTTCCGAAGAGCAGTGCAAATGGCCTCCGCTTGTCCATGCTTTGAAACAAGAACGGCAAAGTCCGAAGGCGCCACTTCCTTGGTTTTGTCTTCCGAAACAATCTCTGCGCTGGAATTCAAAATCCTGACAATTTCGCTGGCAACCGCACCCGAAATGCGGGCCAGGCGCTTTGTGTTATCGGTGTATTCGGTTCCGCCATCCGGCGCGATCCAAGCCTCCAAACGAGCATCTTGATTTTCATTGGGGATTTGAAGCTTGGCATCGGGGATTGCCGATTCCGCAGGTGTGAACTCCAGTCCATCCTTCAAAAGCGAATGCGGACGGCGGAAAAGGGCGTTCACCGCAAAAACGAGTCTCTCAGGTGCCCTGTAGGTTTTTGTAAGATTGAAAACGCGGTGCGTTCCATCTTCGGCACCTTGGCTAACTGCTCGATTTCTTGCCTTGAGGTAGGTGTTCACATCGGCTCCGCGAAACCCATAGATCGCCTGCTTGGGATCGCCAATGAGGACCATATAGCGATTGGGCAAACCGAGAAAAATTTTCTCAAAAATTTCAAGCTGGCGGGAGTCGGTATCCTGCGATTCGTCAATCAGAGCAATCTTGTATCGCGAGCGGATTTTCTCCGCCAAAGCAACCCCGTGCTCCGGGTTTTTGAGAGCCTTGTGAAGAGTATCAATCAGACCGTCGTAGGTGATCTGGCGGTTGGCCGCCAAAGTTCGATTGAGGGAGTCTTTGATTATGGCAGAAGACTCATTCAGCCATGACCATCCGGCTTGGGAGAGGAGGTCGGCGACCTCTTTGCATATAGTAACTGCTCGACTGGATGCGGCTTGGGCTTTGAGTATTTTTCCGGGTTTTTTGCTGCCACTAATCCAGCTTGGAGCCTCGCTGAGGTGCACGCATGCGGAGAGGAAACCACCATCTACGGCCGATGATGCCTCACGCAAATTCTCAATATAATTTAAAGCGGTCGCCTTGCTGGGAGCATCTTTTGTGGTTTCTGGGTCTTGAGCAAAAACCTCACTCAACTCGTCGCAAACTTCATCCGTGAACTGAGCCGGATAACCTCTCAAGGAATTCAATACATTTGAAAACGGAATTGGCGTGGGAACCGGTTCAAATTGTTCCAATGGCAGGGAGAGCTTCAGAAAATTCCTATTCTTCTCAGGCGTGATTTTAGCGGCTTGAAGAGCTACTGCGGCCAAAGGATCGGACGCAATTTTTTCCAGCCACAAATCATAGACCGCCTGATCGATCAGATCATCGGCATTGGGGATGAGTTCCGGCATCGAGGGGAGTCCGCAGAGAGCCCCCTCGGTCTGAAGGATGGACTGGCAGAACGAGTGGATCGTGGAGACATTGAGAAGATCCGCGTCGCGGAGTGCTTGCTGGATGCGTTCGCGATTGTTGGCGAAGTCGAGGTTATCGTTCGTCCGCAGAAGATGAACGCCCGGGGACTTGGTGGCCTCATCAGGAGCCGGATCCGCATTGAGTTGCTCCAAGACTTTGCGTGTGCGGTCAGCGAGTTCGCCTGCGGCGTCATTTGTGAAGGTGACCAGCAGGATATCGCGAATGCTCGAGACGGTTCCGTCCAAAATCATTCGGGCAACCAAATGGCTAATCGAGTAAGTTTTTCCTGTTCCAGCACTGGCTTCGATGACGGAAAGCCCGCTATGGATGTCTGAGTTAATGAAATCAAATTCCGGCATAATTAAAATCCTCCCCAAGTTTTGAGTGGTTGCGCGACGGCGTCCTTCCAGACATTCCAATCATTAACATTTTCAAAGGGATTGCGGTCGCGCCATGCGAGACGGGATGAGTCTTTCTGCCCCTCCCCGCCCCCGTGCCCCTTGTCCTCTTTTTCCCATTCTGTGGCGGCCTTTTCTTCACTCTGAATGAGTTTATCGGAGGTGATCGGTGCATAGCCAAGTGGGCGGCATTGACCTTGCAAGAAACCCTCTACGAGCGTTCTTAAGCATTCGAGAGCCTCCGCTTGAAGAATGGCAACTTTCGGCTTGGGAACGCCATTGCTTGCCTCGTCGAAGATAAGTGTCGGCAATGATTTCCCTCCCGCATTGGCAAGGTTTGCCTTGATCCAAGGCTCGAGAAAATCTTTGGCATCGTCCATCTTTCCAGCCCGGTATGCGATGAGCGCATCGGCACTGGCATTCAGCAAAACGGATCCGGTGACTTTGTAAATCCGTCCCTGAACCTCCAAATCCACCACGAGTTCAAGGTGCCGACCTTTCTCCTTAGCAACCTCGGTGGCTATAGGCTCAACATCCGACCTCGTCGATTCCCAGGTTTTCTCGCCCAGCGAGTCGGGCGGAAGTTCCCGATCGGCGCGGAGATTGGCTTTAAGCAAGTCCATATTTCCCGAACCCTCAATCAACGCGTGCATCATGGCATCCTTGATTTTCCAAGAATCGAGGGAGTTTGCTGAGAGCATTGCGCGATCCAATTCCCTGTCATCATCCTCATCAAATGGGACGGCGATACCCTGCGCCTTGAGATAGGCTTTTGCGGGGTCTTTCCAAAAGGTCACCAAGCTTGCCGCAGATATCTCGTCTCGATCTGCAAGCTGCTCACCAACCTCCCCCGACCAAAGCGGCGACTTGGTTTTTTCCGCACGGTGGATTTTTTCTGCGAGGCTGGCCGGGGCTTGGCCCAGCGGTTTTTTTAGCGTGTTGCCATTTTTGAAATACTTTTTGGAAAACGGCTGGAGAGGGTGCTCGATCACGAAGTCCTTGCGGTCCACTCCGAGCTTGTGTGCGGCTGCGAGGAGTTCGTCCACGCAGGTGGAGAAGGGCTGGCTTTTGTTGGTGCGGGTGTTTTGCGTGGAGGCTGTGATGATGAGGCGCTCGTTGGGCGCGAGCACGGCGTCGAGGAACATCTGACGGTCGTCGACACGAGCGTTGCGGTCCCAGATTTTTGGCTGAGCGCGGAGGAGGTCCCATGATGGGGCGGTGGTGCGCGATGGAAAGTTATCGTTCTGCATTCCGACCAGCGCCAGCACGCGGCAAGGGGTGTTGTGGAGTTGCTTGAGGCGGCCGAATGGCGTGGCTCCGGAGATTGGCGCGCGGCGATTGGCCTCGTCGGTCTCGGACTCCATCCAATCGAGGATCACAGCGGCATCGACGGGCGTTGTGACATTCAATTCGGAAAGGAATCGGAGGATTTTGTCGGCGTCGCTCATACGACCATCTTCGCCAGCGAGCAGAGCGGCGGCGGCTTGCTTGAGGCGCTCGACCCATTGCTTGGGAGTCTCAGAGGTTTGCCACTCAATGAGAGTCGAACGAAGATCGGCGAGCCATTGGAGAAATGTTTCCATCTCCGAAAAATTCGAGCCCATGCTGTCTGCAACGGGGAGTTGGAATCCGCTCTCGGCCGACTGCTCGGGCTCTTGCGGACCAAAGAACTCGCCGGCCACAAGACGATTGATAGAAAAGCCCCAATCGCCCGGTTGTTCATTGCCCATCGTGAATCCTTGCGTGATCCCGCTGTCGCGGAATTTGGCGGCGAGGGCTTCCAGTTTTTCCTCGTCATCCCCCACCCCGAGCGCTGCGCGGACGGCGCGGAGTTGCATGAGGTCGAGCACCTCGCTGGCCCGACCGCGCCCGCCGCGGGCCAACTCGAGCAAGGCCAGAAGCCCCTCAAGAACCTCGTCGCCTTCACTGGCGGGCAATTCCGTGAGACGCACCGGCAGAGGATTTTCCTTGGTGTAGAAAACAGCCGACACAAGCGGGGCGTATTTATCCAAGGAGGGAACGGCGATAAGAATATCCTCAGGTTTGAGGTCATCGATTTCGGCAAAGGCCCGCAGCAACTCGTCGCGGAGAACCTCCAACTCGCGGCGTGGCCCGTAGCAGGCGTGGATGCGCAAGCTCTCATCTGCTGCCAAACCGTCTACTTTTACATAGTCCTCATTAGCCCTGACTCCCTCTTGGATGCAGCGGAGAAGACTTTGTTTGCCAGGGAGCGCGGCAGCTCCCTGAAGCGTCGCAAGGTCGGGCCAATTGGCGTATTCATCCCCCTTCTCGCCGAGCAAAACGAAGGCCCCCACGGCATGGCGCGCCATTGAGATGAGAAGCGGATTGTTCCGCGCCTCGGCATCCATTTCAAAACTCTCGGGGTCGGATTCGGGAGATGGTGCCATGAGATTCCGCTGCCGGATATCTGCCAAGTAGCCAAGGCAGGGCAGGATAATGTGGGCATCAACGGGCACTCCGGCCGCAGTAAGAATCCCCAGAATATCGAGGAGAAGCGGATCCAGCGAACCGCTGCCAATCACCGTGACTCCGCTCCAGGCCGCAACCAATTTCGCGCTGGCTTCAGGGCTCTGCAAACGCTCGGGCAAGAGACAGTGATCATTGCCGAATTCCTGAAAAAGTTTTTCCCACAAGGTCCGTTGCCAAGCTTCGTCAGTCCGATCATCGTGATTTTTGAGAAAAAATTGGCCCTGCATCCACCGGGCAAGCATCTCCGGGCGGAAGTGGGCGTATTGATCCAAACGATCCGCCACCGCACACGACATCGCAAAGCGATCCCTCACAGAAGAATGGGTATCAAGACCCGGAATACCTAAGCCGTGCTCGAAAACCGACCACTCCAAGTGTCTTTTCGACCATTTACTGGCCTTTTGAATATCGGCCGCCGCGAAGACCTCTTTCACAAAATCCTGCGGCATAGAAAATTCCAATCCCATGCAAATGCCAAGCTTGCGAGCCAGTTGAACTTGCAGCCAATCCCGAAAATAAACCGAAGGCACTACGACCTTCACAGGTTTCAATGGCGACTCCGAAAGTTTGCCAGAAATCTGCGAAATCAACTCTTCCAACAACTTATCTGCACTTGTGTAGGGAAAAACGGAGGGCATAGGAAATTTTATATTTGATTTTTCGATTCCATACAATAGGAATTCTTTGATTTTGATTTGTTTTTGTTAACTGCTCGCTGCTCTTTCCCCCAATTATACCAGACAACGATCGCAGGAGATGTCACAGGGTGGGAGATTTTTTTATGAATCGCCAGAAGGCAGCGAATCCGTCCCCGTTTTCGGGATTTGAGCGAGGAGATGGCTGGCGATGGCGAGGGAGGCCGTGGCGCCGGGGGATGGAGCGTTGAGGAGGTGGATTTGGCCGGGTTTTTGCTCGAGGCTGAAATCCATGAGGAGGGAACCGTCGCGATGGATGGCTTGCGCGCGGACGCCGCTGCCGCCTTCGCGGGAGATGTGTTCCATGCGGATTTCGGGGATGAGGCGCTGCAGGTTTTTCAGGAAGACTGTTTTGCTGAAGGAGTTTTTCAGCTCACTCAATGTGGTGCCGGGGTATTTTTTCAGAAACCGATAGAGGCCGGGAAACGAGAAGGTCTCCCACGAATCGCGCAGGGAGATGTCGGTGCGGCGGTAGCCCTCGCGCTTGAAGGCGAGCACGGCATTCGGCCCGGCTTCAATGCCGCCACCGATCATGCGCGTAAAATGCACGCCGAGAAATGGCAGCGTGGGATCGGGAACGGGATAAATCAAATGCCTGACGAGATGTTCACCAGCGGGCGCCAATTTCCAATAATCGCCGCGAAACGGAATGATGCGGGAGGCGGGGTGCAGGCCGGCGGACTTGGCCACGCGGTCGCAGTGCAGGCCGGCGCAGTTGATGACAAAGTCGGCCTCGATCTCGCCCTGCGGGGTGCTGACGATTTGCCGTCCGCCGCTGGAGCGAATGCCAAGCGAGGGGGCGTTGGTGCGGATTTGGTGCCCAACGGCGAGGATCAATTCCGCCATCTTCCGCATGACAGCCGCATAGTCGACGATGCCCTCCTCTGGCACGCGCAGAGCGGCGAGTCCGGCCGCGTGGGGTTCGATCTCCCGAATTGCGGAGCCCTCGAGCCACTGCAAGCCACACAGTCCATTGGCGGTGCCACGGGCCTGCAACTCACGCAACCGCACGACCTCGGACTCGTCGACCGCAAGGACGATCTTCCCGCAAATATCGTGAGGTATCCGGTGCTCGCGGCAGAACGCCACCATTTCCCGGATTCCCTCCACGGCCAGCCTCGCCTTGAGAGAGCCGGGCTTGTAGTAGAGCCCGCAGTGCAAAACCCCGGAGTTGTGACTACTCTGGTGACCGCCAGTGGAGGCATCCTTCTCCAATAAAACAACCTCCCTCGCGACCTTCTGCCGGGCGGCTTTAAGCGCAGTAGCCAAGCCGATGATCCCCCCGCCAATGATGACAAGTCGCTGCATGGGTGTTTATTTAGACATAATTTACAGAATTTACAGAATTTTATGCGTGGAAAAAATGGACCAACACACACTCGGCGCTCATAGAGACGCCGCTACAGAATGCGCTGCGCACGACCAACCCCGCCCGAAAAATGATTCTGCCATCCATGAATCTGTCGAAATTTTATCCATTGGGATACGGGCCGACGAGTTTTTCCCACTTTTCAGGCGGGCTGGCGAGGCAGCGGTCGGCGTAGTGCGCCAAGAGAGTGTGTGGAGAGGTGGCGAGTTTTTGAAGGATTTGGTGCGGGCTCGCTTGGAGGTGGGGCTGAGCGGTGGACGGGAACGCTTCGGGAAATGCTTCCATAATCGCGCCAAGGGGGATGGTGTAGCTCTGCACGAAGTTGCTGGCGCGGATGTTGCCATCGCTCGTATTTCTAATGATTTCGCGGATTTGCGCGGGGGTTTCGCTCTGGTTGGTCAAGGGTCGGAGGGCGCTGAGCGGGAGGTGCGGGACCATGGCGGTGAGGGGTTCGGCGATTTTGCGGTAGAGGGCGGCGTATTCGAAAAAGAACCCCTGATTACGGAAGGACGCGAGGCGATTCAGGACAGATGAGAAGCGCAAGACGGGTTCGAATTGGGGATTTTCAAAAATCCGAAGCGCCTGGTCTGTGCTCATGCGGGGAGAGCGCAGGAGCGGGTATTCCCTTGTGGTGGCGGGGTGGTTTAAGACGGCCTCGATGATCGCGATGGCGCGGCTATCGGATACCGCGCTTGGCTGGCGGGAAGCGAGGAGATCGCTAACCGCTTTCTGGATTTCTAGGCTGGTGTGGCAGGCCAACTCGGCGAGGATGGCAGCGGAGGTGCGGGGGTTGCTTGCGTAGGCGAGCAGGACGCACGGTTCGAAATTGTGCTTGTGGCGTTTGTAGAGATCCGCAGTGAGGCGCTCCGGCTTGGCAGCGAGGTGTCCTTGTGAGACACCATGCTCGCGGCCATTGGCCATGAATTCATCAAAAATATCCTGCGGAACATTGGGATGTGCAAAAATTTGGTTTTTGCATCCCGTGTAGGGAAGTTTGGCCAAATAGGCTAAAACCTCGGGAAGAACTCGCGGGTTGTTCAGCAAGGCTTGGTGGATATGCGCATTTCTGTTTGCGATGAGACGGCGTTGCATGTCGTCGGGGATGTGCAGCGAGGACGCCAAACCGGCACGGACTTCCGGCGCGGGATCGCCAAAAAATCGCTCTTGAAGCGCACTCGATCGAGTGAATCGAGCCACAGCGGCGCGCACTTCCGGGAAATCGTTCATGGCCAAGTGCTCGTGATCGGCAAGCGTGCAGCGTGGCAATGAGGCCAGATTGGCAAGAACGCGCGGAGCGCCGTGCTTGGAAAGCGCCGTGATGAGATCCGGCGGCAGGCACTCCCACTGCGACAGGTGCTCATGCAAAATCTCGAGTTCCAAAGAATACAAATGGCGTGCCGTTTTTTCCAAAAATTCCACGCTATCCTCCTCAACGGCAATCCACTTCTTCGCTACAGCACAAGCAAACGCTTCCTGGATAACCAGTGGAGCGTCGGCCAATAGCAATTCTATGGACTCCAGAGGAAAAGGCGCGGGACCACATTTCTCAAACCGCTCCTGCAAAGCCCTCTGAAGCAAAGCCAGCCTCACTTCCACATTCGGATCCCTCACAAACCAATGCAATGGAATCCTTGGCTCGAAATCGTTGCTTTGTAGAAAATAAATACGCCACTCGACCGGAATCAACGCCTCCGGTATACTCATACCAGATCGCATCAAAAATCCTTGATAAATAGAAACAAGAACCCGCTTCGGGATCACTGAGGACACGGACTTTGACGATGTGAATTCCCAGAGCGTGACAACGGGATTTTCCGCAGCCGCCTCCGGCAATTTCATCCAAAGCCGAAACAACTCCCGCTTCGGAGTATTTGGATTTCGAGCCACGGCGTTTAAGACAGCCTCATCCGAGGAACGCGCCGCCCTCGCCAACCAATCCGGCGGCGTCATGCAATCCTTCGCCATCTCAAGATCCGAAGAAGCATCCACCGAAAGGCATGCAGGCGCTCCAAGAGACGCGGAGTCGGTTGAGGATGGATCTACGGATTCAATGAGTGAAGCAGAGTTTTGTGGCATAATTGGCAAACAACCTACACCAACTCGGGGCGCATATCCTGCAACAGGGTCATTTTTTTCGCCTGGTTCGGAGTGCAGAGTCCAATGCCTCTCAATCACCCCAAAGAGCCTAATTGCTGACTCCCTTTATTACCAAATCCCGGTATCCCTCCAGAGTTTCAAAGTGCTTGTCTTTCGCCAATGTTTTCACTCCATGGCTAAATGCACATGAAGCAATCATTAAGTCGCTTGAGGGAACCGGTGTTCCCTTGGCCCGACAGATGCGGGCAAGGCGAAATGAACACTCCCAAACTTCTTCAGACATCGGCAAGCACGGCAAAACCGCGCTCAAATCCGTCAAGTCATCTTGATCCTTTTTCGAGCCAGCTCCCATCCACAACTCCGCGATGATCACAGGACATAGAACCGCCGCCACATCCAAAAGCAAACTACGGACTTTTTCCTTCATTTCTGCTTCCCCATCGCGGCGGAGGTATTGAATCCAACTCGATGTATCGACCAGCGTCATTCCGGTTTCTCTTGAAGGCGCAGGCTTTCCAAATCCACAGCTGTCATGAATGTTTCGGAATTCCCCAATCTCATGGCCATCTCGCGCATTCGGCCACGCCTCGAGAAATCATCCAAGGCAGCCAGCACCGCCGCACGTTTCGTCTTCGCTCCAGCCAACCTCATTGCCTCACTCAACAAACCGATTGGAATATCCAAAGTCGTTTTCATATGGAAATTATTATATGATTTTAAATACAAATCAACCTAATTTTGACTTCCTCGCCACTCGCTAAAGCGGCTACACTGCTCCTCAAATTCCATGAATGTCAAAAATTGATTCCCGAACCCTCTGACACTAACGAATCATTTCATCAAAAAAAACGCTTGACGAGCATTATGCATTGCCTATTGTATTCATTCTACATGATTATACAATTACTGACAACATGGCCAGGAACGATAGATCGAAACCATTATAACACTATTCCGTTTAGGGGAGTAGATGAACCAAATGGGTGGCTGGGCAACATGAGCAGGCACCCTCTTCGAGTTCCGAAGGAACCGGGCGGCGTTCGATATCAGACGGCAGAACACTACTACCAGTGTATGAAGTTCGATGATCCCCAGATACACCTAGAAATCCTTGCCGAAAACTCTCCGATGTCAGCCAAGTGGGTCGCGAGAGCCAAAGCAAGGGATTTCCCTGAGAAACGAGTGATTACATCCTATACTCCGGCAGACCTCGATCTCATGCGTCGAACGATCCGCCTAAAACTTAAAAACCACGCGAACCTCAAAGATGAACTCCTCGCCCTTCCTGAGGACGGGATTGTTATTGAAGACGCTTCCGCACGACGAGGGGAGTCCGCCCGATTTTGGGGAATGAGACTCCAAGGAAACATATGGACTGGAGAAAACTGGCTCGGTCGTCTTTGGATGGAGCTTCGTCTGGAGCTTGCGAAGGTGCCTGCCGACACAACCTCAAATTAACTCAACCCCTCAAAAACCATGCCAATCAATTGGATACATTACGAAGAATACTTCAATGACCCTCGAGATCAACAGCAGATCGACGCCAATACCAAGCTGGAAATAGAGACGATCGCGAGCGAAATTCTTCACCTGAATGCCCAAACGATGAAATCGAACTGGGGTTCCTGCTCTCCACCAGGGGTCTTCGCCGAAACGGTCGTTCGGGTCGAGAGTTCCACTCCTCATCGTTTTACGGGTATCTGCGAGAACAAGGCGATCGGGCTCAAGATTTTCAAAAAGGGAAAGGGCCTGCCTATCTTCGTATCGGAATAAACCGTAGAGCATTCCTTCAGATGTCCCACTCTCAAAACCCTCGCGAACTTCATCAGTAATTTGGGATAGCCTGTCATCTGCATCCTGCGATCTGGATAAAATTGGTAGTTACTTTTTGCCAATATTTTGTATTTATACAACAAGATCATTATCGGTCTTGAAAAGGGGACAAAGACTACCTTATGTCAAAATATTATTTTGGACCCAATTTTCGTAGAGATTGACACAGTTTTCGCGATTCATGTTGTTTCTTTAAGCAAAAGGGTTTGAATATCCAGATTAGGCTCCCACATATTTATTGCCTTCTATTGTCTTTTAAAAATAAAATAACTGCTCCCAGTGCCCGCAAAGCGGTTTCTGAGGTCGAGCTCGAGAGTGAACCCTATTTCGCCAAGGAGACCGAGAATGTATTCCTCCTTCCAGTAGCGAATTTGAAAAGTATCGTCATAATCAACTCCATCAAAGCGAGTTTTCTCCGTGTATTGGAATAGTTCGCCGCCTATTGGCTCGACGCTGACATGACGAGACATTCGCGGGGTTTTTCTTGTGTAAGTCCTGAAGGCAACCTGCGTGGGAATGTCAAGGAAAAGACGACCGTTTGGGCGAAGAGAGGTGAAGACATTTTCGAGACCTTGACGCAGAGATATCTCATCAAGAAGATACAGAATGACAGTGAAAACGCAGAGGGCGAGGTCGAAGTCGCCGCCCTCTTTGAAATCCTGAATAAGGCAATGGTGCTTGTAAATAGCGGAGGCTGGATCGGCTATTTTCATCTCATTGAGCATTCCAGACGAGCTTTCCACAACCGTGACAGAATAGCCTTCTCGGGACAAGGGAACGGCAAGGCGACCAGTGCCTGCCCCGAAATCGATTATACTGGCAGGAAGAGGAGATGTTTCGCGGATGATTGCGAGGGTTTCTTGAGTAAGGTTATCGTAGAGCGGCCCGAAGGTTTCCCGATAAATGGGTTCGTAGGCTGGAGACCAGGAATCGTGTGGTGTTGGCATATTTTGGTTATGTGGTTGTTTTTTTGGTTTTTTAGGTTTTGTCAGATCCAAGGATAAATGGCGTGGTTCCTTTGCATTGAAAACAAAAGGAATGCCCTTATGGCTGCAGCGATGTATGGGCATGCTGCGGTGTTCGGACAATCAAGCCAAGCGTGCAAGTTTGCGGGTCCCAGAAGTTGGGGCGGCAAGGCGTATGCACCGGGCATCCGGTGGGTATGGGGTTGGGGCAAGCCGACACCGTGAAAACCAAGGTTCCGGGCACTGGTCTGGAGAAGGCCGAAGAATCGATACCATGTCTTTCCCGCGTCCGAGACATCAAATGTCACTTCGCCGCCAGTGACCGTTTGAATGGTTCCCTGATTCTGGGAGAACTCGATTGTAAACCTATCCTCGCGATTATTGTCAATCGGCAGGGCCAATATATTTGGCTGCAAATCGGCTTGGTTAGGTAGGGTGGGAATGGCGTAGGGCCCCTCTTCGAGCCATGCGAGGAATTCAGCGAGTGTAGGGTTCATAGATTTTACAAATATGGTTCAAAAAATTCGAAAATTTCATTCATCGCCTCTACAGCTGACTGGCAAATAAGCGGGGCGTCTTCCGCAGCGCAAATATACCCGCCCGGGACTTCTGCTGGACAATTTATTGCAACTGTGACTCGGTTCACTGGACATTTTGATGTGATTCTTTGAGTAAAAATATGACTCTGGTTTACTATTTGCGGGTTCAATGCTTCGACCAAAGTTGTATACTGAGGCATCGCGTTTTGAGTGAAAAAAATTTCAGCGCGAACATCATTTTGGTTCACGATAAATTGGTAATATTTCCCATCAACTGTTCTAATATACAATCTGTTAGGGTTGTGAAATGTAAGTTCTCCGTCAGGCAACTCGACACCGCAATTCTGGTTCCAGCGGTAGACGCAATTTAGGAGATTGACAAACTTCTCACGATCATAGTTCCATCCATCACTATTAAAGCCATCATTCAGACCACCATCGTGATTCGGAGGAGTTGGTGGTTTGTTGCTTTTCGAGTTGCTTTTGTATTCATCATCAAGGAATTTACGCCATTTTCCGGATGGTTTATCGAAAAGTGTCCGCTCAACAGCCTCCCCTGTATTCCATGGAGAGCCCCAGCCTGTTGAACCAACACAGGAATCAATTTTTGCGCAAAAATTTTCATATTCCTGGCCGGATGTTTCTGGATGAGGAAGCCCAGCACTGGTTAAGCGGACTGTTCCCGGAAATAAAATATGAAAACTTCTGGAAGTCCACTTGTCTAAAATATAGGCGTTGTCTTGGCTGCGAAGAAAAAATAGAAGCTTTGTAAAAAAAGAAATGCCCAAGCCTTTAATTTCTTCTGAGGCAGACTTTGTGTAATTAAAATCGGCCAGACGAGAGGTTCTGCTGCCGAAGAGGTGAACAACCAAATCTTCTACACGCCTGAGATTCTCTCCATGCAAACTCAAGCGAAAGTTGTGAAAATTTCGCCCTCCCCATGCCATTATTGTAGAATATTTAACAAGGGGATCAATTTGGCCGTTCCTACAAATTGACTTCACCTCAATTCGATCCAGTAGTTGTGCACCATGCCCCGGAATCAAATTTAGTGAATCAGTGTAAAAATGCAGTCCACCAGGGAGTTCTTTGATGTAACTTTGCGGGCGTTTGCCGATAGGGCCTTGAGGTGGGGGAGCGGAATAGTAGTCGGTTGGTTTCATAGGTTTTTTCACATTAACACATCCCCGCAGGACTGGACGAGCCAGCGACCGTTGTCCTCCATCATGACGACTTTGACGACATGAGTGCAACCTGCAGGCGCAATGGCTTGGAGTGTGACTGTGATGTGGGCTCGACCATAAAAGGTGTCAACAGCTTTATATCTTGTGCCGAGTTCCTTAACGCCGGCCAATATGTGGCGTCCGCACCATAACTACACTCGGGATCCTGTTTGAGAGCATCCAAGTAAAGCTTCGCCAAGCGCTCATTGAAAATGGGGAAAACATCTGGGCGCTTATTCACCCACCCGATCACGGCCTGATAGCTGCCATGGGGCGTGGACAAGTTGTCGTTGATAAATTTCGCTGCTGCGATGCCGGCATTTCGACCATCAGTTTTGTCGTTGGCTTTTCCGAGATGTGAACAGACAACGATAGGCAGAAAAAGCCAGGGAATGAATCGAGAAATCATAGAACGAATTCTCCCTGAATCGAATCAGACTGAAGAAATTTGTAAAGCATAAAAAAAACCATCTACAGAACGAGGAGTGATCGTCGAGGGAAGTATCCTACTGGGCGCTGATGAAAGATGGCGTTTCCGATGATACCCTGCGTTTTCGCCACCATAAGACTGGCTGCAAGGGTTGCAGGAAGTTTGCCGAAACGCAGCTCAAAATCGACTCCAGCAAAATTGGCGGGGACGATATGCGAGTGGGTTTCAAAAGGCCCATAGCCAGGGAAGAAATCGGAGACAACTCCAGCGGAGGGGTATCCATCAAGTAAGGGGCTCTGAAAATAAGAAACCTGAGCGCCTGTATCAAGGAACATCCGATAAGGCTCATTCTGAATGCCGACCGACACAATAGGAATGCCTTGTAAAAACGAGATCGGAGACCCAACGCCCTGCATTTGGTTCTCCTCGCTCGATATGGTGATGCGACCTTGGGGCAAGTCGATCAAGTGGTCGAACTGATTCAAAATATCGGCTCCGAGGAGGCCGTGACACTCAACACCGACTTGCTGGGAAAGGGATGCTGCTGTGAGTTGCATGTAATTGGGCACTATCGCAAAAGTCCTTCCGCCAAGGATGAGGGACGGCGTTCCGGCGAAGGATCTGGGCGAACCGGTTCCAATCAGGTAGCGGCGCCCCTCGGTTTCAAGGAAGAGGTGGTTATGAGTGAGATGCAGAGGGTAGGTTGTCATGAATAGTTTTGTTTAGAAGCTGGTTGTCTTTTTTAAGCAAGATTTGAATTCAAAAAAAGTCGTCTGGCAACGAAGTTCATTCCTCCGTAGGTGATATCGCTCACTGGTTCGTAGTCGCGCCAATTTTCGCGGCCGTCTTCGCCAATTAGCCATCGGGGGCGACCGAACTCGTCCGCGAGCTGAGCGACATAAGAGTCTGGGTTGGCCATCTGATTCCAGTCTCCACCCATCCCATGGTTTTGAACAAGGATGCCGTATGGCGGCTTGGGTGAGCGACCTTGGCAAAACAGACGATCGTAAGCTTCGACAGCTTCATATCCAAGATAGAGCAAGGCCAGGCGCCGAGAGCCATTATTGAATACCGCAAAGAAAGCGAAGCCCTCAGAGTTTATCATTTTAAAAAACCTTAGCCGCTCGTCCTCCTCAATCAGATCCTGATCGAAATGGCGTGTCCATCTTGCTTTGAAGACTTCCTCAATCGGTATCTGCACCAAGGAATCTAAGTCAAATCCAGCGACAGGAGCGTTTGATAAAACATCGCCAACCTGCTGAGGAGTGATCCAATAATCCGCCATAACGAAACAATGTGCAGCGCCAGCGCCACCGAAGATCTCCAACGGGTGGAAGTCGGCGCCAGCGCCAGGATAGAAGAATGATCGCGAGTCGAAAAACTTCTTGCGAGGGAAACGCCGCCCTGCCCGGTAATTCAGAAGCCAAGCTGGCGTTTCTTGATTTTCATTGATGAGGATTTGGTGTGGATGCATAGGAAAGAGGAATTTTTAGAGGTAGGACTGGCTTCTCGATTGCATAAGATTTGATTCTTTGAAGGTATCCGTTTTTCAACTCAAGGGTCGTTTGTATGTTTAAACGGCTTTTAAGTAATAAAAAAAATCATTAATGAGGTTTAAAAATTCATATTTAAATTTCTTTTTTTATTGCTTCGCTTAATTTTGTTCCAAACTCGATATACTCAGGAGTGTTCAGCATTGCAGTTATTGTTTCTTCGGATAGCTCTTCTATTGAAATTGAAGGAAACTTCTTGTTAATTTGCTCAACTATGCGCTCGTGATCGTGGTCCTTATTGTCCATAATTTTAAAGTTTTTTTAAATTCACTGTAGGAATCCGAGGAACCGGAAACTTTCCCACTATTTCTCAATATACAAAATATGTCAACACATTTTTCAAAAAAAATTTCACAATTGACTCTGTGCAAAAAATGCCAGATGAATATACAGATACAAAACAAGCCATGCTTCTCCTACTTCATTTGACCAAAAACCTCCAAAACCTTTCTCCCCTTGAGGTGATTGGATTGAAGAAATCGCTTGAGCAAGACGAAGCCCTTCCGATTCTGAATATTTGGTCTATCCTTAATCAGTGTGGAGTGGCCGATGGTCAGGGCCGAATTGTTAGTAATGAAGTCCTCTCTAACTTTCTCACGCTCGCATCCGCTAATCCACAAGAGCGCCAGGCGTTCATAGAAGCGCTCCAACCGCTCGATCCCCTGAGGCGATTTTACGATGTCGTGCTGACCGCTCCCAACGACAACTCCAAGACTCTCCTCGATGCTATTGCGAAGCGCGTCGGAAAATCTGCTCGCGTGGATATAGCCAAAGAACCGACCTTCGAAGAAAGCCTGCTCGCAGCCTTTGAGAAGCATGGCGACTTCTCGAATGGCGAGCTTTCCTCTCCCTCCTTGTCTTCGGCGCCCTACCGCATTTTGTGGACTTGGAAAGGCGACTTGGCAGATGGCTTTGAGGCCTATTTAACACCCTCCCAGCTCGCGCAAAAAAATACCTACCGACTTGTATCCGAGGGCCGGTTCGATGAGTTGGGGAGACTCCATGATGCGCGATCGATTCCCGCCTTTAAAGCCTGGCACCGCATGTCCGATCAGAGCGCCCCTCCCATCCTCAAGAGCCATGTATTTTTACACTTGGGCAAGAAGACGCTTCGCTGGAGCCTTTACTCCACAATGAAAATTGCTCCCGGTGAAACCTCGTTCCTCTTTGAAAAAATCAAAGGCGAAATGGAAAACTCCAGGCATCAACTATCAGATGGTTGGGTGATCACGGGACCTCCTACACACAAAAATTTATCTCTATCAAAAAATATCCCGAGAAATCCGCTTGACGAAATCTCATTATATATTCAACATACATGTAAAGCCTGGCAGGAATGCCGTGCCCTTATCAAGTCGATTGGAAAGCCCTCAACCGGAATGTGAGTGAATGAGTATCGGTTCTCGGTAGATGGTCGACCGAGAACCAAATGACAGCTTATACATTCGAACTGACTTTAAAGAGTCCCTCAGCGATGGATTGTGCCATCACTGAGGGCGAGATCGTGATTGCCTCGGACCGGTATCGTCAAATCTGGCGAAGGTCCTCATTTTTTGGACTTGCGGTGTTGTCGATATCAAGCTGGAACAAGCGAGTCTATTGCCTCGTGAAACGCAGTCCCATTCCCATCTTAGACAGCACTTGCCTGCTCGGAACCAATACGCAGCGTCACCTATCTGTGGAGTGCGGTAATAAAATAGAGATCAAAAAAATAGACAACCCTTTAAAGGGCATATTCCTATACTGTAAAACACATCCGATTTTTTGGATTCGTCTGGCAACCCGCTTGTCGTGGCTCGCCCTGATCGGAATCGTAAGCTTGGGAATTTGTGTTTGCATGACTTTTTCGCTCCTTGGAATTGAGGTATGGAGTCAAAACATCGGTGATTCGACTGTTTCCATTCCCTGGCTTGTGGTGCCAATTTTGCTGAAGTTTCAAAAAAACAATGAAGCCTGATGCTGATCCTGCGACTGGCGAACTGATTGAATTCCGACCTATATGAATCAACCCAACCCCGACCCGAGTGATCCAGCGCTGGATTCCGCACTTTTATCGCAATTGTCGAAGTCACGGTGCCAGAAAACAAAGCGATCCGTGGCGCGGAACCCAAATACGCCGATGGAGGTGCTGCGGGGGCTTTGGCTGAAATACCCGGAGTGTTTGCTGGAGAATCCGGTTTTGACTTTGTGGGAGGTCACCTCGCCGGGTGACATTCCCGATTTGATCGGGTCACAGGTGCTACTGGAGCTTTTTAATTGTCTGAGGGGCAGGAATGAAGCACTTCCCGAAATGCTTTTTAATCCGCGTCGACTCGGTTTGCTGACGAGTGAGTCGCTGGATCAGTGGAACGAGTCGGTTTTCCAGATGTTCCCGATCGATTCCGATCCAGGCATCCGTAAGACATTCATCCAAGCTGTGCAACCGTATCCAAGGTGTGAGTGCTTCTTCGACAAGGCTCCGGATGAAATCTGGCGGGCGCTCGCAAACGACCCTTGCCAAGAGGTGGTTCTGAAGTTTGCAGAGTTACTTGCGAAACACGAATTGAGAGATGAGCCGATGCGTCCTATTTTAATCGAGTCCACGCTGGCACTGGCGGGCCGAAAAAACCCGAAGATTCAACAAACGCTGGCCCGGGGCGCCTATTTGCCGCCCGAGACTGTCGATCTCCTCATCGAAATAGGTGATGCGCGCACGAGAGGCCTCTTGACTGGCGCACGGTTGGCATCCCTCGCGGCGCAGTTGAAACTCGCAGGGGATTCCGCGAAGGCCGTTCGTTTGGCCATGGCCAAGGTGGCGACTCAAGCCGGAGTGCTGCGCGCCTTTCGGATGGATGACGACTCGGCCGTGCTGAAAGCTGTGTTAGCCAACAAGAAGACGCCGAACGATGTGCGGTGCAGCATCGTCCGGGAAGCGGTTCCCGAGGTGCAAGAGGTGCTGTGCGACGCGGTGAACTATCTGGCGATTCCGTTTTATTTCGAATGCAAGCCGCACCTGACGGCGAAAACACGGGCGGGCCTTTGCCAAAGGGAGGGCCTGCACCGCGAAATCTTGCTGGATTTGGCGCATGATGCCGAGGAGTCCGTGCGGTTGGCTGTGGCTCTGGAGCTTGAAGCAAAAGCCCGCACTCATTTCCCGGTATTGATCCAGAGGATTTTGAACGACTTTCTTCGGGATCCCTCGGAAAAAGTTCGCCTCGCGATTATCCCACTCACGGTCCTCACACAGGAACATGCCCACAAGTTACTGTGCGACGCCTCGGAAAATGTCCGTGCCGGCATGGCTGCCCACTTGCTGAAAAAGCTCGGTGATTTCAGGCGCGAAAAAATCTTGGCCAGCTATGAAGAGCTTTATTTGGAGTTCGCCTCCCAATTGACCGCGATGGCCGAAGACCCGTCACACAAAGTCCGCCTGACATTGGCTGCCGCCACCGAAACGCCACCGAATGCATTCTGGTCGCTCTATGAGGATCGGGAACATGTCGGCGTGGTCAACGCAGTCCACGCCTCGTTGCTACCTCTGGGATATTACATCGACGAAGGCGTTAAAATCACGCATCGAAAAAGACCCTCTCGAGACTTGGTGAAAAGCTTGGCTCAATCCGAAAATCCGTTTCTGCGCCATATCGCCGCGAAGTCTCCACATACAACACTCCGCGATCTGCGGCGCTTGTCATCGGACTCGAATCCTTATGTGGCCGAAGCGGCCGCGCACCGACTCGAAGTCCGCGAATACTACCACGCGGCGCCTACTCCCGCACAACTTGACCCCGGCCCAGAATTAGCGGTGGCATAGCGGCACATTTTTGGCATTTTTGAAGTCCGAACCAGCAGCCTTTTTTTCCTATGAGCAAAATCCGAAAACTGAAAGAAAAGAAACCTACACGCGGCGTGAGCACTCGCGCCGGAATAGAGCGCATCTTCCGCATGGTGAGCTTGCTGCAGAATGCGAGCGAGTCTGGAAAAAAGATCACCTGCACCTCGCTGCAGGAGGAATTTGAGGTGGATCGGGCCACGGTGCTCCGAGACATTAGATTCATCTGCGACCGGCTGGAGATGGACCTGGATTGGGATGCGCGTGAGGGGACTTATGTGATCGAGGAGAACTCAAAGTTCCTGCCGCCAATGGAGCTTAAGGACAAGGACTACCTGCTGCTCTCGTTTTTCCAGCAATGTCTGCTTCCATATGAATCGACCGAGTTGGGACAGGAATTATTGGATTCGTTCGAGCGCATGTTCGGGATTTTCACGGGATCAAAAAATTGGGACGCCTGGTCGAAGACGGTGCATTTCCGTTTCGCCGACAAGCCGCCATCGACCACGAAGGAACTCAAGACTTTCAATATCCTCCACCGCGCGATCAAGGAACGCAAAGTCGTCGAGTTCGATTACAAGAGCCCGAAGAATGCGACTCCGAAGCAAAAGTCGATCGAACCGCATCTCATGGTCATGCACCATGGACGCTTTTACTTTTACGGCACGGACACCAAGACACGCCACCTCACGCCTTTTGCCTTTCCGCGCGTGAGCAACATCAAAGCGGCTACGCAAAAGTTCACGGCGGCGCCAGAGAAACATCCGCGCGACCTGCTGAAATTCAGCTTCGGCAGTGTGATTAGCACAGATGCTCCTGAGGATGTGGTGCTGGAATTCGAAGCCGAAGTCGTCGAGCGCTTGAAGGAGTCGGTGTGGCATCCGAACCAGAAACTCGAGGATCTCGCGGGTGGTCGCGTCCGCCTGACTCTGCGGCTGAATTCCACCCTCGAAATCCAGCCATGGATTCTCGGCTGGGGCCCGAAGGTGAAGGTGCTTGCACCGGCGGCGCTCGCAGAATCGATTGCGTCGAGCGCCCGCAAGATGGCGGCCCAGTATGCCTGAGCGTAGAGTGGCGAGGATATTTCTGAAAGGTCTCGGTGCGCTGATTCTGTTGTCTTTCGTTTTAGCGGAAGCCGCTGCGCAGTCGCCCGCTCAGGTTCCTGCGGTCGGCATCCACGAAGTGGAGGTCACAGGAAGCGGTGTGGATGAGGACTCCGCACTGAAGGCGGCCTTTGTCAAAGCGCTCGAGCGCACAGTCGGGACGCTAGTTTATTCGTCCACTACAACGAGAAACTTCCAGCTCGAGAGCGATGTGCAAAAGCTGCTCACCAATGGCTGCATCGAGTCCTACGACGAAATCTCATCGCGAAATGAAAACGGCGCTGTCATCAAAACCATACGGGCCCGCGTGCGCCGCGGCGTAGTGGCTGATTTCATGCGGCGCTCCGGCTACTCGGGGGCAACCGACCTCAACGACACTTGGGCGCGCCTCGCCACGAGCATTCGCGGGAAAAGGCAGGCGCTCGATATGCTTCACGAGAAGATGCCGCAGATCCGCGATGCCCTCTACAAAGTCAGCCTCATCGATCTGGCGAGCGGGCGCGAGGTCGATGGAAAGACCTTCACAGAGCCGTTCACGCAGGAGAACCTCGATGGTGAGGTCGTCTGCGTATGGGCCGCTAGCGTAGAGCCCGACTGTCATTTCTGGGATACCCAAGCTGCGCCTTTGCTCGCCGCCTGTTTTGATGTTCTCTGCGAAAAAAAGGGTCGGCTCTTTGTAAACATGAACACCGGTGTGCCATCGGTGCACGCGTATGGAGATCGCAACCCCGTGATGTTTGGATCCTTTACCCGCGCGCCGATGCACCGCTGGCAACGCCTGACCAGAGGAGTCCCACCCCCGTGGCAAAATACCCGCCCCATACCGCGGACAGAATCCGCTCCGCACTGCATCGCACTCGAGACGCGCAGCATGAATCCTGATTGTCTCGACTTGTCCCTGTATTTTTTCTCCGACGAAGTTTACCGACACATCATGAATCCACCCGAGGTGCGGAATGCGCAGGGCGAACTAACCGCCCAACCGGAGCCCTTGGATTCTCTTCGCACCGGCTTAAGAGCGAATCTGACTTTCAAGGGTGGCGGGGAAAAAACATTCACCGTCCGGCAAACCTCGCCGCTTTTTCGACATTTCAGCCTTCCTTGGAC
>Ga0136644_10000100_pt1 | contig 63889 bp, 61 predicted proteins | sample C_130820_EF_Meta_FD_94780 | JGI IMG/M metagenome (GOLD analysis project Ga0136644, IMG submission 94780) | Freshwater microbial communities from Lake Croche, Canada to study carbon cycling - C_130820_EF_MetaG (v2) (version 2) | ecosystem: Environmental > Aquatic > Freshwater > Lake | place...
AAAACCTTTTGTACAACACTACATTGTTAGTTGGGAACCTTTTGTACAACACTACATTGTTAGTTGGGAACCTTTTGTACAACACTACATTGTTAGTTGGGAACCTTTGGTACAACACTACATTGTTAGTTGGGAACCTTCGGTACAACACTACCTTGTTAAAATTTACTAAAACTAATCAAAAAAATATTAAATATATGATAAATGACACCAAACATAAGAGAGGTAAATAGTAACCCATTTAAGTTATAGTTTCCGTCATTGTGAAACAAGAACGACATATATTGATACAGCAACTTTTTGAAAAAAGGCAACTGAAACAAAAAATATAATACAGACAACATCACGGGTGTATGCATCTCATCATAAAAACGGTCCATCCAGGTTTCCCTTTTCTCTTTTTTATGGTACTTACTTGCGTCTTCATCGTTTTCCGCGATATAGTTATTGTTATTCACAGGTGGAGGAGGGATATAGTTGGGTTGAACTTGTGCGTCATTCGTCATTTGATTTGTGGTCAAAGGTATGTCTCGGCTTGGTAAAGAGGTAGCACCGGTTAAACTAGCTTGTTGTAGCCCGTTTACTATTTGACTAATGGTTGACTGGTCCAAAGACAATGCGGAACTATTGGAGTTATGGTTAGTTCCAACGGATTCTTTTTCGTTAATCACTAAATGTACATTCCCATTCCCGTTAGCAGAAGGTAAATCTGATATACTTGTACTATATATTTCACTCATTTTTTGTTAGTATAATACTAACATATCTTAAAAACACTACAACAAAACGCATACATATAAAATAAATACATGTTTGATGAGTTGGTATATTTAATCATTGATATGAATAATGCGCTTACTTTTGTCACATTTTACTACACTTTTTTGCATTTTATAACACTTGCCATTAAACTTATATGTTTGGTCATCAATTTCGCTAAGTGGGGGAGCCATGACTTTCTTACAGTTTTTACCACTACATACACTTCTAAACAAGGTGGCCAACCCTATACCTAATATAATAGACATCAGTATTCGACCTGTCTCACTATGAACAAACTTACTCAGGTGCATTTCTATCTATAATATAAGGATATATTATTACTTGAACCAAATATAAGGAACTTGCTTATTATTCTTGGATAGGCACCGTTTTAATCGATAGTGGATTGATTGGACAATCTACTTCTATCGGCTTGAACTGAAAACATGTGTCTGCATGGTCTTTATATAGAGTATTCATATAGTTATCCGGACTGGGATAAACATAGACATTTTTGGTTTCCGGTCCTAAAACATAAACAAAAAACATACCTATCGCAAAACTGGTCAAAAATATCGGTAACGATACGTAACTACTTATATTTATCATATTATCTATAATATATATAAAGAATATATATTATTACTCCCCAAAATAAAGACTTTTTTCAAGCCTTTACCTTTCGTTATTCTTGTCTTCTTCTTCATCTTCGTCTTCGAGAATTAATAGTTTTCTTGCTTTTTGTGTAACATTTTTTTTATTATTTTTATTATTATTATTATTATTATTATTATTATTATTATTTTCTTTATTTTTAAGCGTTCTGGAACGTTTCATTCCTTTGACAAAATGTATCACCTTATCATCTAATTCCACATAAAGTTCATCATTACTTGAAGACGTAGGCAACTGAATCAAACGATATATTTTTTGGTCTTCATCATAGTCCATGTAGTTTACTGGATATTTGAGTTGCATTATTTCCCGCAACTTAGGCATCATTTCTATATATAACTGGACCGAAGCTTCTAAAAAAGTTTCGTCTTGAGTCTTTAAATATTCATCCGTCAAAGTCTTAAAAGGAATCATAAACTCTTTTCCAAACTCGTCTATTTTCATATTTATTATTTTTTTCCTTTCTGGATTATCGTTCAATAAAATATACTTTTCCAGTACAAACCCTACTTCTCCAGTTAGTTCTTTTAAATCGGTAGAGATTTTGTCAAATATACTAACATGTTGGTTCTTGAAAAACAATATATCGTTCTTCTCCTTAATAATATTTATTTTTAATTGGTCAATCTCTTTCAGTCCCTCTTCAATAAATTCACTATATGATTCCCTAGATGAATAATTGATTTCGATATTTAAAGGACAGGGGTCAGCCATGTCCCCACACTTTGCCATATAGGTCTTAATGTTTTTATCTCTGTTAGTATGAATACTAAATAAGGTACCAACAGGTCGTTTACAGTTTATACATTTAGTAGTTGGTAACTTAGATACTTCATTCCTTTTTTGTTTTTGACTCGTGTCTTTCTTCCATATCGAACGAAAAGCCTCTTTTTTATTTGTATCATATGTATGCTTCATCTTATAAAACTCATTTATTGCTTCTATTACACTTAAATGTGAAGTCATTCTTATTATATATTACGAATATAAATCTATACTCTATGCATAATTTTATTAGCAATGTTATCTTGTCTTGTTTATAATACGGATAACTCATTTTCCCAATGAGGTAACCCAGTGATTAAACTTTGTTGCGCACGTAACTTGGCATTCTGGTAATTTTGTATCTTGGATAAAACATATCGCTTCTTGTCTAGCTCCTTTTCTTCTCTTTCTTCCTCTGTTAGTTTACCCTTATACTTATATAATAAAAACATGCCTAAAATGACGAAAAACAATACAAACAAGGCAACATTCAACATTATATTATTATATTTTTCCCTCAGTCGGTGACAGTTCTTTAAGGTCTCATTCAAAAAGTATTTGACTCCTGGTTCTATTAATGTAGGTTTTATATTTACATATTCATTCATGCTCACTGTATACAATATGGTTCAAAGAAAAGTTTTACGAAATAACTTATATCTTATATGATGAACACATATGAATATGATATGGTTTTTGGTTCAGTAGTCATTTTATTTTTTTATGTTATAGATTAAAATTTACTTATATATTTTTTTAGAAGGAAAGATAGATACACAAAAATATTATACTTGTTATGTATAAATATAAATGGATATTTCATATCAATCTTTATTTTACTTTGTAATCATTACTATTATTTATTTTTCATTCCCTAGTATTGGAAAACCTGCAATAACCTTGGCCGATTTAACAGAAGAAGGGAAAAAAAGTTATTACGCTAAAAATATGCTCCGTTTAGCATTTTATCTCATGGTTGTTATTATATCTCAGTTTTCTTTGAATACTGCTTACCTTATGGGTAAATGTGGCGGTTCATTAGATAAAAATATTGGCGCCGCTGCTTTATTCACGTTTATTCCATGGCTTTTTATTTTTGGAATCATGATTACTGTTTTACTCATCTTTCCCGGATTTAAGGGAGCATTCGCAGACGTCATTGGTTACTATGTAGTTTCTAGTCAAGCCAATGATATTTTCGGTTCTTTGTTACGAGGAACCGACTTGAACGAACTGATTGAAAAGACAAATGACCTAACTGAAAAAAAAGAACTAACAAAAGCCGCCGAAGCCATTTTGAAAATATGCGGTAACAAGTCTATACTCATTAATCAAATGAATACCGAAAATTATTTAGAAATTTGGGATGCATTAAAACCACTTATGAAACCAGATATAGAACCGGCTCTACTTAAATCTAGTCAAGAACAATTATTTGCTTTAGTAGTTACCAAAGAAAATATTGGCGAAGCATTATGGTATGTATATACAGCTATTTTGATTTCTTCTATTGTTTACTATAACTTAGCCACTAGAGGATGTATCAAAAATATCGACCAAGTCAAGGCAGACCATGATGCATATATCCAGCAACAAGAGGAAAACGACCAACAACAACAACTAGAAAACTCCACCACGTATGTGTTGGATTAAATAGAAAAGGTACAAAAGGTTTTGTTCACCACAATATATTCCGAGATAAATTATTGGCTGAGTAAGGATTCTTGGCCCAGTTTCCCCGCATTTTCTTGGTACGAGTCAAATAGTTTTTGCGGCGTTTCTTATCTCTATGTTTCGTATAGTCTTCGTATCCCATTTGACCAAAGTTTACCCATCGTTCCTCTTTCGGGTCGAAAATAGAATACTTTTTTTCAGGATTTCTCGCTGGAAATAGTTTGGCGGTTTTGCCTAAATACCGATATGCCATGGACTGGGCTTTAATAGGATTCGAATAAAGACGCAAACGTTTGGGAAATGTACCAGGCATCTAGTTTATATACACTATCTAGTGAATATAAAATATCAAATGAGAAAAAATATGTATGTTTATTATTTTCTATACAAACCATTTATTATAATATTTCATTTTCTCTCTTTTTTCATGGCCTATCAACCAGTTAAAATGTATTAAGTAAGGATTTATTATTGATGAACTATTATAATAATAATTACCATTTGGAAACAAATGGAGTGGAAGTGTACCAAATCTTAACTTATCTTTTATTTCATTTATATAAATTTGGTCACCCCATCCTACTTTATTTTTGTTTTTTTCTACATGATGGGGATTAAATAGTTCAATAGTTTTGTTATTCGATTTAATAAACATAAACCCCGAACAAAGATTATCCAAGTTATCATCATACATACAATCGTTTTGTATTAAAATATCTTTATCTCTTATATTTTCAAGTAAATAATTTATAAAGTCTTTATTTTCATACACTATATCTCCGTCCGTATAACATACATAATCATGTTTCAACAAATTTTGGTGTATGATTTCAAACTTATTAAAAACTATATGTGACCAGTTTTCATTCCTAAATAATTGAAAATTACTATTTTCTTCTTCATCAATTAACGTACACTTGTATCCTTTTTTAGTCAATATCTCTGTACCACTTTGTCCAATACAATAACAATTTAACTCTTGAGTAAACTTTATTTTTTCAAGAGACTTTAAACAATTCAGTGTATAGTCAATATAACCCGAATTTGTTAACGTAATAAATATAACCATATACACACATATATATATATATATATTATACATAAAGTAAGAATTACTTAACTTTTACATTTCTAACTTGATATATAATACAACCAAGTACGCCAGTATACCTAAAACAAAAGATAGTAACCATATCGGCATAATAGTTTTATTTTTGTACCCCACGCCAAACTGCTTCAAGGAACCATCTCGATTATATATGAATGCGGGTTTGGCGGCCTGTACTATTAAAAAAGCCACCAAAAATATGGCGATAGCCACTAAAGTTGTATGATTAGTTATCCATCGCTTCAACATATATATTATCTTTCTTTTTTTTCCTTTTGTAAAACGGGGAAACTAACAACCGAATCAAAACATTGAACTCATTGTACAAAATGTTTTGTCAACTTGTTAGTTATATTCACTAAAAACAGATAGTATCATTATAATTAATTATTCATTTATTCATCCATCAACATAAGAGCCATTGCCGCGTAGTTATGCAAGTCAATCAACGTATCTCGAATACCTTCATCCTTCACCAAATTTACACCACTTTTGGTTATAGACATGGACCGCTGTAGTTTATCTTCTATACGCATTAGTACACCAATGACGCCATATTTCGCAAAAGCGTCGCCATAATCGGCATTCTTTTTACTAAACAGCTCCAATGCTTCCGCTTGAATACGCGTCATCTGTTCGACTCGGTTCATCTTGTAATATAATAAATAATATACATTACTCTATTTATATCATTTATTCTCTGCGACAATATACAATGATTTATAAATCATGACTTTATAAAAGCAAAAGGCGAAAGGCTTGTTAGTTATAGTCATTCGCATCATCCGGGTCAGCTTCTTCTCCCCACGGGTCTCCCTCTTCTTCATCGTTCGCATTATTTCCCATTTCCGTCATGGCATTTCCCTCTTCGTGCTCCTCCATATATTCATCTACGTCCCCTGTAAATCCCTCGTTATGCATTCTTCTCTGCATCAATGCCACGCGTTCACTGACCCGCTTATCGTGTTCAAAGGTTTCTTCGTTATAGTCCCGGACATTCAACCCAATACTATATATAGGACCCAACTTATGACTTTTTAACATGGTATCTACACGCCTCTCCGCCGGGGTCATCTGTTTCAATCGCTCCGTTACATCGTATTTTTCAAACTCTTTTGACTTGAACATTGCATTCATGACATCTTTATAAGAAAGGTTAATCGTATTCTTGGTCTTGGTCATTAAGTTAATATATGTTACTAACAACTCGCTCACCTTTTTATTCACCTTTCCTTGGTCTTGTAACTCTAGTTCTACTACTCCTTCATCATACTCTGCTTCTCTCTCGTCTTCTTGGAGTTCATTTTCATTATCTTCATTCTCACCTCTTGACTGACTTGTTTGTTTCTTACCAATATCCGTATAGTCGTATAAAATACTCAATAAATAATACTCGTACAAATAAACTACCATTTTTCGGTCAAAAATCTTGTATTGAATATCGGTTTTAGAAGACTTTGGTGTAACGTTGGCTAGTACAGTCATCTCTTTGGTTTTGTTGATTATGTTTTTCAAAAAAACTTGAATCATCTTGTTCCCGTTGAACTTGATGATATCTAAATAAAAAGAAGACACCATTTTTTTGATATCATTGGAATGACTGGAAGATACCTCCCAATATTTGGGCGGATTGATTTCGTGTACCACTCGATTCATAATCATGGTTGGTACCACCTTCCCAATCATATCGATACTATTTTTCATATAGTTTATATAATTATACATATCGTCGTCTCCAATCTTGGTTTCCCTGTTCCGTTCGTTGTTGTTCAACTTCCAATTGGTTATATTCAAGTTATTCAAAAATGAGTCTACCGGATTGTTTCGCCCTAGAGAAGAATACTTGCGGATAAAGCTTTGGACCTTGGTCTTCATATCTTTAATACTGGTATTCAAATAATTTTTCAAGTTTCTTACCTCAACCGGCTCCTCTGTCAACTCAGTATCATCCATTTCAAGTATATCTTTCAACTTGGACAAAAACTCTTTATGTGTCCCTATGTTATTCTTTTTAGTCTCCATCATACTTGTTACTGCTTGGTTCAGTTCATCTGTACAAGAAAGAGTCTCACCATATCTCATTTGAATAATATTGTTTCTACTAACAATCTCTACCAACCGCAAAAATTGGTCCTTAGTATATACCCGGTTATTGCTTCTTAGCTTGGCAATTTTTTCTTGTATTGTATCCATTTTGTTCAAATAGTCCGGCTTATCTACACAGACACTAGCTAACTTCTCATCAAGTGGTATCGCCGAGTGGAACTTACATAACGTAATAAATCCGTGATAAATAGTTTCATCACTGAATTCTTCTTCTATCTCCGGGTAAACGCGTTTGGTATCCACCTTGGATACAAAGACGTCTCCTTTAGTTAAAGATTGTATTCCGTTTTTCATGTTTGTTAGTTCATATACGGTGCGGTTGTACAAGGCAATATTTGAATCTTTGCGAACAAAATACTCCAACGCAGTTACGTGGTCTCTGTCGTTACAACATGCATTATCCATGTAATACTTACCCGAACTCTTTAACAACAAGTCTTCTTTTTGTACCCATCGTTGGATAATTTCTTGAATACCCATCGAAAATTGAATGATTTTACCATCTATTACTAACATATTTTCCTGTTGCTTGACACTGGCATTCTTCATGTCATTATATAACTTGTCTTTAAACGCAGGGGTTATATTGGACATATTGTTTACGTGAAAGACTCGCTGTGGGGGCAAAAAAGTGGTCCACTTTACCAAATCATATTCCTGTGGTATTTTTTCTAAATCCCTTGTCTCGTCCAAAGACAAGTATTCTATTTTACGTTCTATTTTATATTTTATATCTTCCCGGGGTAATAAGTATCCTTTGATAATCTGTTTTACCTCATCCAAAACTTTATTTTCATCTTTGGAAATAGCCTTCCATATTTTAATGACTTTGCCACCCTTTCTTATATTCAGTGCCACGCATACCACATATTTCAGTCCTTCGTCTCCTTCCTCTCCCTTTAATGGATACCCTTCGAATGAAAAGGTACAGTGCGGGACATTTTTGCGCTCGCGAATCGAGGGAACGCTGGTTTGTACAACAATAAAAAGGGTTGCCAAAGTTAGATAAACGATTTTCCGGTTATACAAATTTTCGTAATTTTCGCTCTCCGGTAATGCTTTCCCTTTTTCTTTCTCCTTCTTGGCCTTGGCTTCTTCATATTTGTCTTTATTGGGTATAATAGCTTGTAAAATATCCATCACTGTTTGCACAATAAACAGTTTGGCGTCTTCTATTAGTTGCTCTATTCCTATGTTATGCGAGACACTTTCCAAAATGTGAATCACCTTTTTTTCTTCTTCCGTCCATTTTTTAGGTTTTTCCTTATTTTTTCCTTTTTCTTTTTCTTTTTCTTTACCTGTTTTCGTTGAACCTTTCCTATCCACGTTTTCTTGTCCTAAGTCTTCAACTACGTCATCATCTAGGTCTAAGTCTTCAACTACGTCTTCTACTATGTCTACGTCTTCGGCCAAATCTACGTATTCTATTCCTTGGTCTTCTTGTTCCATGACGCCTCTACTTTTCACCACGAACCCTTGTTGGTTATATTCATCGGCAACATCGCTATCTATAGTACATATTTTTTCACCGCTATTGACATCCACCCACGCATCGCCATCCTCCGACTTTCTCCCAATTTGTTTCTTCAATCGTTCCAGTGTATTCACATATTCTTCAAAAGAACCGGATAAAAACGCAGTCGATAACATATACAAAAATCGGGGCATTAGTCGGGTATTTGTCACCTTACAATATAGCCACCATTCGCTCTCCGGTTCGTCATCTGGTTCCAGGTTTTGCGGATTACCTTCTCTACAGTAGAGGTCGACAAAAGTTCGAATATTGGTTTGCCGAGTCACAAAGTCCGTCTGTCCCATGATATCGTCTTTTAGTTTCCGGTATGGACACCTCTCCATATTTACCAGGTCCTCTTTAGTTAGTCCCATTCGGTACTGTTCATTGTTATATTTGAGTTCATCTTTCTTCAACATTTCTGTTCTATTTTTCAAAAAAAGCCTATAATAAGCCAACTTCTGTCGAATATTATTGTTCAGTTCGTCCACCGTGACATTATAATTCTTATCAAACTGGTTCATGATTTGTTTCAAAGTGGAATCAACTATTTTATCTTCCGCTAACTCAGTAGTCTCACACTTATCCGCCGCTTCTTTAATATCTGGGTTATATATACAATCCTTACTTAAGTTACATAAAATATCGTCCTTTTGTATAAAAAGACTCCCATCCATATCTGCATCTAGAACCCATATATCATCTTTTCTTACATAATAATCCATATTCATATCCATTTCATCCTCTTTGTTTGTATCCACTAAAATCGCATAGTCACCATTTCTCACTTCTTTCGACTGATTCACTAAAGTACTTGCTTGATATATGGCGTCGTCAGGCCGCATGTTATACTTTTTTTGGAACTCGTCGCTTAAAAAAAGAATAAATTCTTCTTTGGATAGTTGGTCTCTTTCACTCTTATATTTTTCATCAATTAACTCATAATTGGTTGTATCATATTCTTTATCAAAATAAACAGGATGGTTATTATCTTCAGCCATCTCTTCTTTGGAATAATATTTTTTAGATATAATCATGTTCTTACACTTATCATTATTCATATTTGAAGCAATTTTCTTTTTTAGTGTATCTTTATCCGCGCTAAAAATACTATCCAAATTTTCATGATACATCAATATTATGTTGGTATAAGCAATCACTGTATTAAAGTAATTGCCATAGTCATCCATTATTATTTTATTCAAAAACTCTGACGCACTAATTTTCAGTGTGGAATTAAGTTTGTACTCCAGTTCGTATGCTTCATATACATCGACGGCATTGCTTGAAAAAACTTCATCCTCTTCTTCCTTATCCTTATCTTCTTCTAACAAATCTTTATCATTCGGCAATGGACTGCGATAATCATTAATGGTTTTGAATAGTTCCGCTGGATAGTCGAAGCGGTCTAAGTAATTGGTGCTCATTTTGTCGCTTATCTTGAGATGTTTTAATGTACCAAATTGCTTGACATTGTTTAAAAATTGACTATTATACTCTTTTATTTTTTGGTGAATGAAATAATTTATTTCTTTATACTGTGAATACGTTAAACTATCTACATATATTTGAAAAGGTTCCAAAAATTCGACGACACCAACCAAAGATAATCTACTTTTAATATATTTACTCACCATCTTGAATAATGCTTTGTTTTTAGGTGTCATGGTTTCTAAATATTTTTTGTATGTCTCTATCTTTGTTAAGGGCAAAGCCCGGACTTGTAAGGGCAAATCCCGGACTTGTAAGGGCAAAGACGAAGGCTCTAGTATATACTGTTTAATATCATCTATATAATTGTCTTCTTCATAGTGGATTTCATCTTCTAAACTGAATTGTACCGGTAATACTGCGGTTCGCTTTTTAAGCAGTTGCCAATAATTCAAAAAGTGTAAATTCAAATTAGCTCGAAGCATCATATTGGACCCAGGCAAGTTTATTTTAGAAAATCGTACAGCTGGTTCCGGAAGTGTTAAAATAGACCGAATAGATATTTCATCGTTTTCGGTGACCGTTACTCTTTTCTTGGTCCCTTTTTTGATACCTGAAATCTCTAGGATAGATTCACCAGTCGTATATCGGGTACTAACAAATCTTTTTACAAATGTCCCTGTATCTTTCATCACTGTAGACTGAAAGTTATTCAAGTTATCGATAACTGCTAGCAAATTATTTTGTACCTTTCCAGTAATAAGTATCTCACCACTTCTCTCATTATTTGATGCTTCAAAAGGTTTCATAACTGCCTCCACCGACTTGTACAAATTAGAATAATTATAATTATCAAAGGCCACCGGTTGGTTACTTGCTTTATACTCTTTGAAACAAGTATCTATATTTAAAATACTATTCATATCATTGAGAAGGTCGTAGTCTTCCTTCACTTCTTCTGGACTACTGGTTTGGTCTGTATATATTTTTTTAACATTGGAAGCAACATAGAGTATCCAGTACAAGTTGTTTTTGAGTTCCGCCAAATAATTGGCCAATGGTTTATCCTCTGCCGTCTTTTGCTTGAAACCAGTAATGTTACGGTTTGTATCAAATATAGCAGCGGTTTCTCTTAGTTGTGTAAACCGCATAATCATAAGATGAATGTCGTTTAGTACCTTGGTACTTCTTTGAGCAGGAGGAATATTTGAGAGAATATTCTCTAATAAGTCATTGGTTTGTTCCTGAATATTATATCGGTAATTTTTCTTGTCTACATTAACATATTCTCTTACTTCCATTATGGACCCAAAATGGATGTCTCTTATATCAAAAATAATACCTTCAGCCGCCGATTCTTCTTCTTCCTCCTCCTCTGCTTTTTCCTCTTGTTCTCTCTGTTCTTCCTGTTCTCCCTCTTCTCCCTGTTCTCCCTCTTCTCCCTGTTCTCCCTCTTCTCCCTGTTCTCCCTCTTCTCCCTCTTCTCCCTCTTCTAGCGGTTCTAGAGCGCCTAGAACATCTTCTTTTTCACTAGCTGTATCAGCTGGAGAGTCCCTTATTTGTATAAATGTTATGGGCAAGTCAATAGGAATACCTTGATAGTTAAAGTTGATATATATTATACCATTATCAATGGTTTTTATTTCAATCATGTCATCTTCTAGATCGCTAATTTGACCAACGATAATAAATGGTTTATCACCTCCAAAGTAAATGTTAATCCAAGTACCAGGTAACAAATTATGTTGTTCGGCATATCCGGGATATTTGTTGCTACTATTGATAGAAATAGATTCAATGGTTCCATCACCAATGACACCATTTTCATCAATTTGTAATATAATAGGAATCGTATGTACATTTATTTCAGAGTTGTTATCAATATCACTAACATCTATCAAAGACATTTGAGTGGGGTCGATATACTGTATCAAAAAAAGGTGGTTATTCAGTTGTTCGTTTTCAGGGTCGTTAATCATAATAACATCACCCAGTTTCAATGTCAGCTCTTTATCTTTATCTTTATCTTTATCTTGTTCTTGTTCTTGTTCTTGTTCTTGGTTTTGTTCTAAATTGGGTGTTTTACTATTATTTAAAATAATTTGATTATCCATATTTTGATTTATTTGTGACATATATTAGAGCATCCGAAAAGAAAATCATATGAAAATATAAATAAATTCTATATATGGTTTCTATTTGTAAATATAACTCAAAAATATATTTAAAACTTAAACAAGTATATAAGTTATCAATATGAAACCTAAAATTTGTTTAAATATGATTGTCAAAAATGAATCAAAAATTATTAAGGAAACCTTACAAAATGTTTCCAAATATATTGATTACTGGGTCATATCGGATACTGGTTCTACAGATAATACCATTGAAGTAGTCGTCGAGTTTTTCAAAGAAAAACAAATTCCTGGTAAAATATTCCAGGATAATTGGGAAGACTTTGGAAGCAATCGAACCAAAGCTATCAAACATGCATACAATATATGTGACTATATTTGGGTGATGGATGCAGACGATATTGTCAATGGGACCATGGTTTTTCCTGAAAAAATGGAAGCAGATATGTATAACTTCAAATTTGGTACATCGGTTACATATATACGCCCACTCATGTTTAAAAGTTCGTTAAAATGGAGATATCGAGGTGTCGTACATGAATATATTGAATGTATAGATAAAAAAAATCCGGTATCACATTTTATAGAGGGAAACTATTTTATTGATTCCCGAAGACTGGGACATAGAAGCGCAGACCCTGAAAAATATCTAAAAGATGCGCATACACTTATTAAAGCATTAGAAGATAACAAAGAACCAGATTTAAAAAGTAGATACCTCTTCTATACTGGACAGAGTTTTTTCGATTATCGCAACTTCAAAGACGCATTGAAATGGTACAAAAAACGTGTAAAACAAGGTGGATGGATAGAAGAAACATACTATTCCAGTTTGCGTTGTTGTTTTTGTATGGAACAACTGAAGTATTCTGAAACAGAAATTATTGAACAATATTTGAAAACATACAGTTTTATAAATGAACGTCCCGAAGCATTTTACCAACTTGCCATTTTTTTCAAAAAAAATGCGGTAAAAGAGAGCCAAGACATTGACAAAGAAAAGTTATCCAAATCATTGTTTTACTTGTTACAACTCAGCAAACAAGTAGTGAATCCAGAAGTTAATAAAAAAAGATTGTTTTTAAACAATGATATTTATGTTTGGTCAAGAGAATATGAATTGGCAAATGTATATTTTTTATTAGGAAAGAAACAAACAACAGTTTCTTTATGTAAAGAGTTATTAAGTAAACCCACCATTCGAATGGATATTAAAAAATATGAAATAATTACGAGTCTTATGTTAAAGGCGACTACTTATGATGATAATGCCTTATCTGTTTATCCCAAAGATAAAATAAACGAACTTATCAAAGCCCAGGAAGAACAAGAACAGTCCGATTCTTCCAAAAAAAATCTGGTTTGTACCATGACCACATGTAAGCGTTTGAAATTATTCATGAAAACCATTCATTCATTTATTCATTGTTGTAAAGATATTCATCTCATTGATAAATGGATTTTCGTGGATGATAATTCATCGGTAGAAGACAGAGATGTTATGAAGTACGATTATCCCTTTATAGAGTGGGTGTTTAAAGACAAGGATAACAAAGGGCATGCGAGTTCGATGAATATCATTCATGAGAAGACCAAGGACTTTAATTACATACTACATATGGAAGACGACTGGTTGTTTATTGAAAACACATTTTATATCAAGCCGGCGTTAGATATTTTATCGGTCCAGACCAACGCAGTAAACTTTTTGGACTCACGCGGCCAAGAGGTTTCCAAAGAGAAAGAGATTGGTCAAGTATTGTTTAATATTAACTATGCAGAAGATATTGACAATATTATTTATGGAGGATTCCTCGCTGAAACCAAAAGTAAGTTTCAAACCAAGTTTATTATACATGAACATTATCCGGACAGGTATAATTATCCATTAAAAAACAGGTTAAACTCTGCTTACTGGGAGCATTATTCTTTCCGTCCCAGTATTGTCAAAAGAAAGGTGTTGGATACTGTGGGAACATATGATACATCAGGATTTTTTGAAGGTGCATATGCAAAACGTTACTTTGAAAATGGGTTTATAAGTTGTTTTATGGATAAAGTGTCTTGTATACATATTGGTAAAAAAACATATGCATCTAGTGACACAGTCATGAATGCATATGAATTAAACGAAGAAAATCAATTTCTTTACAACAAACCTAGTGATCCTATGGAATATGATAAAACTCAATTTATCTTTTTACCGAACCAAGACTCTTTTGGAAACGACATATCTTTCATGGGAGTAAAATCTATCCAAGAGTTATCTACATTTGCTAACGATATAAAGAATTGTATTTGTTTCAATAGTTATGGATATATGAAGTCTAAGTTAAACAAAGAGTTGATTTCATTGCCAAATAAATTTAACAAGGTAGATGGTCTCTTTATTCATAAAAAAAGACTACATCAGGAAATACTTTGTTTGAATTTACAAAGGCGTCAAGATAGAAAAGAAAAAATGGAAATTCAATTTAACGCATTAAACTTAGAGCATTCTTTTTTCAAAGCAGTAGATGGGTACCAGTTGAAGCCAAGTAATGAAATCAGTCGTTTATTTAAAAACAATGACTTTGGAGCCAGAAAAGGCTTTATTGGTTGTGCGTTGTCACATATGTCTATTTGGAAACACTTGCTGACAGAACCACATAAAGAGTACTACATTGTTACTGAAGATGATGCAACTTTACATCCCAGGTTCAAAGAATATTTAGGAGACGTTCAGGACAAATTACATAAAATAAATAACTGGGACTTTATGTTTTTGGGATACTTTACACATAGCGGGAAAGAGTATTTATACAACTCGGAACACTTTGATAAAGAGCATCCTATAGATATAGAAGTTATTGAATTTGATAATCCTAATTATATTGGTGGTTTTTTTGGATATATGATTTCGGCTACAGGCGCAAAAAAGTTATTAGACTATATAGAAGATAAAGGTGTGAATCATGGGATTGACTATTTGATAAAGATTTGTAATGGATTGAACGTATACCAACTAAAAACATTTATTATCAAAAGCGACTGGGTGAAAAATCTAGAGTCTCCGGTTGACTCGGACATTCAAAAAAGTTACGAATCATTGGATATTTACTCAGATGATGATTTTGAATTTATCAAAGAATTCGATAGTAAGGATAATGACATCACAGCATATAGAGATAAACCAGTTGATGAGTTAAAAACAATTGCATTGTCAATGGATAACTGTGTTTGTTTCAATACACTGGGGTATATGAAATCCAATTTGGTATCTTTGACAAAAAGCATCTATCTTCATAGATCCGCAGACGGGTTATATATTAAAAAAAAGTACTTAAAGACATTGGACGCAATGAAAAAACTGAATGGGAATCATACAATACGCGTGAAAATGTTATGTAATTGGATGGACTCCAAATCATTATGTGACCAGTGGAACTGGATGTCCCAGGGCAACTACAGATGGAACAATATAGAAATAACATGGGAAGATGCGGGAGTCGATTATTACGTGATTATCAACAAGCCCAGAGGGGAGGATTATTATGTTAAATCCAAAACCATCGTATACCAAATGGAGCCCATGTGTCTAGATAGTAACCAGTCATGGGGAGTAAAAACATGGGTAGAGTGGGCTAACCCTGACCCTAGCCAGTTTTTACAGGTTCGTACCAGTGAAAAATACTTGAATGCAGTTCAGTGGTTGTATGAACTAAGTTATGACTATTTTAAAACTACTGAAATTGTCAAAGACGAATCCAAAGGAACAATCATCTCTTCGGTTTGTTCTCCCAAGTATTTTGACCCCGGTCATATTAAACGAGTGGATTTTTTAAGGTATATTGAACAACGACAAGAACCAGATATACATTTAAATATTTATTCGGCAAACAATACACATAATTTTCACTCTTATGTTGGTCCACTCAAGGATGATAAGAAAGAACTTGGTATACTTCCATACAAGTATTATTTCATGTGCGAAAATAATAGTGAAACTAATTTTATTACCGAAAAGTTATGGGAGCCCATTATTGGAGAAGCTTTGGTATTTTACTGGGGATGTCCAAATGTCAGTGACTATATAGACCCTTTAGCATATGTACAACTAGACATGGATGACTTTGCCAAGTCTTTTCAAATAGTGAAAGAAGCCATTCAAAATAACTTATGGGAACAGCGAATCGACGTGATTCGAAAAGAAAAACAAAAAATATTGGACTATTACAACTTCTTTCCTACGCTAGAGAGAACATTTAAAGAATTGGGGATAATAACGGAAAAAACAGTAGTAAGTGAGGAACCAGTAAAACAACTAAACAAAAATGAAGATATGGATTAGGAATAAATATATAAATAATTGTTAACTTGTTATATTTGTTATATTTGAATTATGAATCCATTGTTGGATTCATAATTATAGACTATGAGAATAATAGATATAAAAAAGAACTTAAAGAACTATTCGCGCAGTTAAACAGAAGGAAACTTCTTTTGAATGGTCTTGATATTTTTGAGAATAGTCACACTGGTTTCATATAGTATCACTTTGATATTACTGACATCATCTTTGCTTACCTGTTTTTCACTATTTAGAGCCATTCTTATAATACCTGAAGGGTGATTGGGATGCTCCACTTTAAAAGCAACAAAAGTAAGCATGTCGTCCATATAATAGTTTGTATATAGCTCCCAATTTAAAATACATCCCATGGTATATCCTTCATTTAGTAGTTCTACGTCGTAACAATTTTCCACCGTGTTATCAGTAGGAGTTATTTTGAGTTCGTTGCTTTCAATTTGCTGGATAAAGTGTTTGAACTTCTCCGTAAGAATATCCCACGACTTATGGATAATGGTGAGGTTGGGGTAAATACCAATAGTTTTCATGATAAAGTCAAAACTATTCGCAATTGTAACGCGTTTACCAGAAAGCAACTTCCAGTTTTCGGCTTCAAACTGAATTTCTTCTATGGTTTTTCCATTTTTCTTCCACTCTTCCTTCATCTCTTGTAACTTTTTTTCCATTTCCCCTACATCCACCGTATTCGAAAACGCACACGTACCCACCACATTAAACTTGGCGTCTTCCTTAGCATTGGATACCGCGAATTCACAGGTTAAATGAATTTTTTCACCGGGTATCTCATCCGCCACTTTAGGTCTCAGTCTCAAAAACTCGATGTAATATTCTCGACCGTTGGGAGCCACAAATGGCGGGAAATACTGCTTCATCGCCTCGTCATTTAGGTATTTGTCTGTCTGTTTGTCTTTGATTTTGAAATCCTTGGTGGTAACTCGATAAAAGGTATCGGTCTGGTTTTCTACATCTACTTCCAGTAAGTACCGGTCTAAGGGAAATGATTCAATATTATCTATACAAATGGGGATAGAACTGAGTCGTTCTTTAATCATCTCATTGTTCGAACCCGTAGCGTTGACCAAAATAGTACATTTGTTTTTATCATGCGGCATAGTTTGAAGTACAAGACGGTCGATGTTGGATAATATAATTCGTCTCAAAGCATTTACATAAGACACATCTACTTGAGAAATGGTAAAGGATGTTTTTTGTTCTTCTTCTTTGAAATTGGCAATCATCTTATACAAGTATAATATAATATATATACTATAAATTTAAGTCAATTTTTTACATACTTTATACAATAAATTTTAAAATTTACTAACATATTATTTTGAGTTAAATTCGGTTTAAAAAAAACTAAAGAAAAAATATAATGAGTTGTATTCTATACTATAGCAACTACTGCGAGTCTTCGAGAAAATTACTGCAAAAATTGGGCAAAATGCCCAACACCAAAGAAGTCCATTTTATATGTATAGATAACCGAGAAGTGGATAAAAGCGGAAAGATTCATATTATTTTGACAAACAACCAAAAAATAATCATGCCCGAAAGTGTGACTAGTGTACCCGCATTGTTACTCTTGACTCAAAATTATAAAGTACTTTATCGCGACGAGATATACGAGTACTTGACCCTTGCACTTGGTCAAAAGAAAGAAATAAAAGTAGCCACCAAAAACAACATGGAACCCATGGAGTTCCAAGATGGATTCTCCAGTTTTGGAGGTTCCGTGGTGTCAGATAATTATAGCTTTTTAGACCAAAGCGATACCGAATTAAGCGTAAAGGGCAATGGAGGGATGCGTCAAATGCATAGTTATGTGTCATTAAATGAATCCATGAACTTGAATATGCATTTACCAAAAGATGATAATGACTACAAAACAGATAAGATACGGGATGATGATGTAAATATGGAAGCACTGGAAAGACGCCGCAAAGAAGAACTAGACGGGATTAACTGGAAGTGAACCAGATAATTATATTTAATAAAAAAAGGACTTAAAGAAATGAATCGTAATATATATTAACTCCCGGTGAATGAATATAGACATAGACATTGAGAAACCCTTGCAACAAGGATATACCATATATAGCAAAGACAATTGTAAATATTGCACTAATATCAAGCATTACTTGACCAACCAGGGTATTCCATTTTACGAAATTGCTTGCGATGCTTATTTAAATACAGATTCGAGTAAACAAACTTTTTTGGAAACAATGGCCAACTGGATTGGGAAACCATATAAGATGTTCCCTATGGTCTTCCAAAATGGCTCCTTTTTAGGTGGATACACAGAAACCAAAAACTATATCGAACGCGAACTGGACACCAACTTTGACTTTAATATGATGACTTGTTAGTTAAAATACTTTAGATTAAATTATGAAACCATATTTGGTATTGGTATCATAATTATTTAGACTTCATATAGTATGTCTATTCTAGATACTAAATTTCTCTGGAAAAATGTACAAAACATTTTGCAGTATCATTAAGTAGAGTGGAAAACAATTTAAACGGATAATACAATATTAGACAACAAATGGAAACGAGTATAGATACTTCGACTTCTAGTACTGCTACTGGTACTGGTACTGGTACTACTACTGGTACTACTACTGGTACTTATCCCGCAATAATAACCAAGAAAACCCTACGACTACTACAAAATGAACCTTTCGCTGAAACCGAAAAACATATCATACATATTTTGAAACAACTGCCAGAACGCAATTATATCCTCAGTGAAATGATTCATAAAGTACTTCGGTCAAACTTTTACGGCGACAAATCCATATCACATAAAGTGTATTATGTAGACGAAGACTATGACCAGTATAATTTTCATTACTCAGTTCGACAAATATTTGGAGACTTAAAGGTAAAATGTGTATCCAGTGATGGGTGGAACGACGAAGGGTTTGATGAGTATCGTATCGAGTGGCGCGACTAACCGGGGGCCTTTGCTTATTGCTTTCAAAAGCAAAAAATCAAAAAAAAACAAAAAAAAAGTAATAGTCTAGGGCGCACTCTGCCCCGCGGTGTGTGTATTATAGTAGTCACGGTCTCTGGTTAGCTCCCTAGAAGGGATACCTCCACGAATCCACCCATTAGATGTATCCGTTTCCACCATGTTTTGATTATGTATATTATTTTTGACTTCGGGAATCAAAGGAGTCGTATGATACTTCAAGTGACTTTTTTCGGTGAGTCGGGTAACCGTGCGTTTGTTAGTAACAAACTCTCCTTGTTGGATTTGGGATTCTAAAATAGGATTCACTGAACCTCTTCCTAAATAGGGAACGGTTGCAAAAGGACGGCCAAATAAATCTATCTTAGACTTGGGGTGCGTTTGTATACCTCCAATTAAGAGCTGAGAACTTTCATCGACATTACAGCCGCTAGCAGCAAGACTAAACGTACCTGAATAGTTGATGCATGGCTGGCTAGTTGCTAAAGACTTGGCACTACTCATGGTACAGTCTTTGGCAAAGTAGTTTTGTAAAAGATAGTTACAGGAAGCCGAATTTTGGATGGAAGTTTGGTCGATGCAACAAGAATCGTTTCCAATTCTAGACATGTTGTTGAACGAATAATTGGTTACATACGCCATTACTGATTTGATATATGAAAAGAATATATTTTTCTTTTCCTATATTTATATTCTTTGATAAATTACCTGTTTTCTATATTTATATTCTTTGATAAATTACCTGTTTCCTATATTTATATTCTTTGATAAATTACCTGTTTCCTATATTTATATTCTTTGATAAATTACCTGTTTCCTATATTTATATTCTTTGATAAATTACCTGTTTTCTAAATTGATTCCTTTATTAAATCAAAATATATCTATAATTATCCTGCACTCTTGCCAATGCGCCATCCGGTCCGGAACTCTTACCAGAAGGCATGTTTCCATATAAATAAGTGGCAAAGGCTCCTTGGTCATTACATACACGGGTGTTCGCCGTAGTATAAAACCGTTGCATCATTTGAGTATCAAACTGATAGTTATCATACAAGTCACCATACAACTCTTTTTGTGCATTTTTTAGGTCAGGGTTCAACATTTGGGTTTGCTGTTTGGTTACTTTGTTGATATTTTCATAAACATCCGGATTGAAACTGGGCGCTGCCGATTTTCTATCCGGGTGGTCCATGATATCTGTTAGTAAGACATTCCCAAATGGATTTTGTTTGGTTGTTGGATGACAATCCTTTTTTAATAATGTTTCTAAAGTAATGGTATCTTTTTTGGAATTACCTGAATTCGAGTTCGAGTTCGAAGTACGTACATTTGTAAAAGACTCTTTATTTCTTTTACGAAGGTTATACACCGAAAACAAGATAGCCAGCGTAATTACTCCTATAATGACTATTTTCATACTTCTGGTAATCAAGAGTCCTAAAAACGTCATTAGTATTACTAGCCGACTAATTGCGTTCATCTTTTCTTCTAGTCCCATCTGTTTTTGGGGCCATACTTGCGTAATATATTCTTTATTTATTAAAATAGATACATCGTTTGACCAAAATGGAACCAACATCTCTCTTGTATAATTATAGAGTACATTAAATTATTGCAATAATTATTGCATTAATTATAATAACCACCGTGTATTATATCAGTTATGGTATCATATTGAATCATCGGGAACAACTTTTATTGATTAATTTACCACCCTAGACAACTGGTTTCAATAAATAATATATGGTATTTATCCTTTTCCTTTATTTTTAGAAGATAGATTATGTTTTTTTTGATGTTTTGTTTTTTTTCATTTTACCACCATGTTTATTTACTTTTGTTCGTTGTATGTTAGTATCCGGTAAGCGTTTCTCAATGAAGTCATTAATTTTTTTCAATGACATTCCAACTTCATTAAGCATAAGCTCACCACCTAAAGTTACTTTACACTTTTTATAAATATATGGCTCGTCTTCAACAAAGTTTATAACTTCACTTTTACTTGTAACAAATTTTTTAACTTCAGCAATTAAATCATCCATATTTTTGAATATATTACCTTTTATTAACTTGATTAATTCTCCAAAAAAATCATAATAGTTCAGTAGCCTTACACGAATACTTTCTTGAATGCTATTACCTTTTTCATCCGTACAATTAGTTATACTACCTAAATAAGTTTGTATACCAGTTTTTGTTGTATATAAATCACTTATTAGTCTAGTGACTTTTTTTTCGTTTCTTGACAGTTTTTCAATTTGTGGATTTTTTTGGCTTTCTGAATGGTTATTACTTGCTGAATTTTTTTTGTTTGCTGAATGGTTATTACTTGCTGAATTTTTTTTGTTTGCTGAATGTTTATTACTTCTTGAATGGTTATTACTTCTTGAATGGTTATTACTTGCTGAAATTTTTTTGTTTGCTAAATAACTATTACTTCTTGAATGGTTATTACTTGCTGAAATTTTTTTATTTACTGAATGGTTATCATCCGCAACGATTGGTAAAAAGTTGATAGATACTAAGTTTTTTAGTAAAATTTCAAATATTTTACGGAATTCGTCATGATATGCTCTAATATTTAATTCTATAAAATTTTTTTGGTTTAATTGATAAGTTAAAAAAATCTTATAATTACTTTTAACTAATGTAACTAAATTTTGTTTATTATTTTCTTCAACTACATTCGTTAAATATGTTTTAATTTTATCAAAATATTTGTGCGATGTATCATTTTTATTATTACTATATTGAGTTAACAAAGTATCTAATACTTTTACATTAATTTTTGTTAAGTTAGTCAAGTCGGGCCCCAAAAATGGATTTGTATTATTCATTATTACTAGTAATATATTGTATATATATAATATTTCAAACTATAATAAAAATGGAATCTCTTTAGACATATGTTATAGACATATGTTATGAATATATTTAAAAATAATATTAAAAAAAACATGATAACATATATATATGGAATCCTTGCATCCGCAGTCAGCAGCAGCAGCACCAGCAGTAACTAGAGATATATATACAGCGACAGCGACTGCGACAGCGACCGCTTTTGCAAGCAATTCTAACTCTCCGGAAAATAAATATCATAAGTTACATGACAAATGGAACTTATGGGCTCATTTACCCAATGAACCCGACTGGGTTTCTTTAAAAAATTACAAGAAAATTTATTTATTCAGCACGGTGGAAGAAACGGTTGCTATTACCGAGTCTCTTCCCGAAGACCTGATAACTAAATGTATGCTGTTTTTAATGAGGGACGGTATCCTCCCCATGTGGGAAGACCCCAAAAATAAAAACGGCGGCTGTTTTTCTTATAAAGTACCCAATAAATATGTATGTGAAGTATGGAGAGACTTGACATATGTATTGGTCGGCGAAACCATTAGTACCAATAGCGCGTTTGTAGATAACGTGGCCGGTATCACCATATCCCCCAAAAAACACTTTTGTATTGTCAAAATATGGATGATGAACTGTGACCATCAAAACCCGCAAATTGTTACCAATGAAATCAAGAATTTGGGGCCGCAGGGGTGCTTGTTTAAAGTTCACCTCTAATTCCACCTTTTCCACCTTTGAAAAGGTGGAGCCAAACAACCTACTTTTATTTAGGTTGATACAATCAGTTATCAAATATTATTAAATGTGTAATAATATTTGGCTATATTTTTCCAATATTGGGGTCATGTTTGGCTCCACCTTTCCCAAACTATGACACACGCGGGTCGTTTGGTAATACCTTTTCAAAGGTATTATTTTAGGGGATGAACGGGCGCTGCCCCTTAGGAATAGCCTGGGGCACCGGCATAATAACGGGAGCCGTTTGGAATACATTGGCGGTTTGAAGACATACGAAACTGGGAGTCAAGGGACCAGCGGGAGTCACCAAGTTGGTAGAATTAATACCAAATAAAAAAGATTCGATATCCGTGGGATTATTGGACAAAGTGGAGGGAGGGAGTTGGCCGGGGTTCAGGCCGTTTCCGGGGAGACGTGTATCATATGCGAATCCGTTGGCGCCGTTTTTATAAGTCTGCCAAGACGCGAATGTATCGTTTTGTTGGATAAACTGGGCGTAGTCATTGGGTGTGTTGCGGTTTCGAGTGGAGGCCATTATTTATATATCAAAATATATTTAATATCTTTTTTATTAAATATATATCAAATAATATATATCAAATAAGAAATACATATATCAAATAAGAAATATATAATAAGTTAAATAATAGCGTCATTTGTAATCTCTTTATCTAAATAATGAATCAACTCGGTTATTAAAGTCTCATCCATATCGCCTGTTAAAAGTTGTTGACAAATACATTTATGGGTAATATGAAACAAACCCTCACTAAAGAGAACAAACATAATAAATAACTCTGGTTCAATACCCGATTCTTTCTCATAAGACTTGATGGTTTCAAAAATGGGTACCATTTTGGGATTCTTGGAAATTTCATCAAAAATATATTTAATACCGTCATCGATTTTATCGTCAATCACGTCTTCGGCAAAAAATACCGATGCCAGTTCATCCATATATAACTTCTGACAAATATCTATAATATCTTCCCGCTTATACTCTTTTTCTTCCTCTTGGTTTCTCTGTATTTCTGGATTATTGTCCAAGTCCAGGTCTTTATCTAAATCTTTATTAAAGTAAGCAGCCAATAATTCTTCTTTGATATCGTGGTACTGGACACGAAAAGTGGTATTATAAATGGACTCTGTAGACATGTATATATATATATATATACACACTATCTAAATAAATCTCTAAGTAAGGTAAATAAAATATCTCTTCTTTCCTTTTGGAAACGTACAAAAGGTTTTTATTTTGTTAGTAAAAATAATTCAAAAAATAAATATATCATTAAAATAATATTAAAGAATTCATTCTCTATAATACAATCATACAGAATGAATTATTTGAAACTTTTCAACCAACACTTTGAAGAATTTATCAATGACGTTCACTCCATTTTTCCAGAAAACTTGGATGTTTTAACCGCCAAAAATTCTCTCTTGGCCATTCGCAAGGCCAATCCCAAGTTATTGGCCAAAGTATGGGTCAAGTGTGTTGCTAAACCTTATCAAGAACAAATCGAAGCTGGCGATATTAGTTATTTTTTAGAAAAAGACTATACACAAGATGTCAAAGAAAATAGTGATGCCGAAAATATCATCAAAGGTATCAACCGCATACGAAACCCCATCAAAGAAATGGATGTATCCAATCAAAATAAAGCCATGAAATATATTCAAAATCTTTCTAAACTGGCGTTTCTTGTTATGCAAGGTTAACTTTAGTTTAGTCTAGTGTAATATAATGTAACACTTAGAAACCAACTTACAAAGTTGTATATTTATATATTTGTCTATACTATATAACAAATGTACTATAAAACGTTTAAAAGAGTGAAAAGAGATAACAAAACTAAATTAGAAAAAAGAATAAAAACTAGAAAAACTAGAAAAATAAGGAAAACACAAAAGTTGAGAGGTGGAAACCAAGAATCATCCTGTCTGGATGCCAACCGAAAATGCGACATATTGGATACTCACTATACAGATAAGGTAAAGGTAAATGAATCATGGAAAACATGTGTTACTAAAAATGGAGTATATAATCATATTATTTATATTACACCAAAAAATGTGGTCATTAAAAGTATCGAGACTCAACAGATACCAGAATTTGTCGTAAAACTACACACCGAACAGCAATGTAAACTACGTTGTAAAAATAAATATATTGCTTGTTTCTTGAATATTTGTAATAAGTGGTATGTAATTATGCGTCTTTTTGGGTCAACACTAAATACCGGATTCTTTGCCAATCATACACACCATGGAACTTTTCAACAAGTACATCATATCCATATCGATTTTAATCCTGGAAACCCCAAAGAAGGTACTGGATTAATTCATATACCCGATAACTATTATGAAAAAAATAACGAGACGAAAATTATGTCTACTAGTAGTTCACCCACTATACATTTAAAGGATGAATGTTTTAGCAACGTTACTGATGAACGTATACTTAACGTATTAAAAGCATTCCGTAATCAAAAATTATTTGCAAACATAGAAAAGAGGGATGCTGCAGGAGACGTGGTTGGCTTAGTTTTAGACGGTCTAAAAATAGCAGCAGGAAGTTAATTTACAAAATAACAATAAAATATGGGTTTGATTTAAACAATATTTATATATATACCTATCAATACTACCCAAATGAACCAACCACAAAACGAAGCAATGAATCCCCCAGATGAATTTTATAAAATAATCAACGACTTTATTAAGGACATTTTAGTCACCTTTCCTGAATATACTCCTCTCATCACAAAATGGTGGCATAAAGATGTGACTTCTCCTGATACAGATACAGATACAGATACATCTAAAGCTAAAGCTAATGCTAATGCTACCGCTACCACTAACGCTATAACCAGTGATAAAGTTGAACTTGACGAATACAAGACAAAAATGGTATTTAGACATTGTGTCAAAGTATTTCCTGAACGTTTTTTTGATATTATACAAAAAAATAACGATATCTTCTCTGACGACTCCCAAGTCTCTACCGAGTTTTTACCCGGAATTGTCTTTAAACAACTATGGAATTGTGATATTAGTGAAAACACCCAAGAAACTATATGGAAGTACTTACAACTTGTACTGTTTTCTGTAATGGGAACCTTAGATAATAATTCTCAGTTTGGTGATGCATCCAAAATTTTGGAAACCTTTGACCCTGATGAACTCAAAACCAAATTAAGAGAAACCATGGACAGTATGCAAAAAATGTTTGAGAATAAAAAAGATAATAACTCATACAAAGAACCGACTCTAGAACCTGAATCTTCTGATTCTTCTTCTTCTGAACCCGATACAGGTAAACTTTATGAACATTTACATTCACTCACTAACACCAAAATCGGTAAACTAGCTATGGAACTAACCATGGACTTAGCGGCCGGAGTAGATATATCTGGCACTACTAACCCAACTGAATTGTTCCAAAAACTTATGAAAAATCCCAAAAAACTCATGAGCATGAGTAGCAAATTACACGAAAAAATCAAGTCAAGCGACTTAAACCAAGGCGAAACGTTAAAGGAAACGATGGATATCATTCAAGCCATGCAAAAAGATACAAATATCTCTATGCCTGATATGCCCGGACTCGATGATATGTTTAAACTATTTTCACAAATGGGAGCAGAACCACAGCAGCAAAATAAACCATCTAGCCAAAAACAGAAAAATACTTCATCAAATACACCAACACCACCATCGGGTCCAGTGATTCCTTCCCTTAGTGAAGAGGAACTCATTAAACTATTTAGTAAAAATATGAATACTAATGCAAAAAATAAAAAAAATAAAAAAAAATAAATTCTCTCGTCGTGTCTAACAAAAAATAAATTACTTTTTGTTAGTCAAATGAATTATATATACCTTTAAATATATAATATATTGTATACCTCGTACTCGACATCTTCTTCTCTAACTACATCATACGAATTCACTTGAACTTCTTCTTCTTCTCTTGTTTCAAACTTTTTTAGTACATAGTCATTTTCTCTTATACATATCTCTGTGGTAACATCTGTTATTGTTATATGTTTACATCTATCGTCTAATATTTCAATGACATAGTTATTATTGGGAATAAAAACATTGTATTTTTTAAAGACATAATGTTTGAAAAACGTGTTATTAAATACATTATTTACTATATAATAGTTAGATGACTCGGTATATAAGTCATCTATTAAATATTTTTCGTCCCGGTAAACCAAACATACCGACAAAAATTGTACACTAGATGGTATATAGTTATCTATGTTTTCTCCAACTGGGGCATTGTCATATAATAAAATTTTGTCTTGTTTGATAGTAATGATACACATATCGTATTCATCGTTTACTATTGGACAAATTAAATTACTCGGTTTGACTCCATCTTTTAATAATTTTGTTATATATTTATATTTAAACCTATTGACTGCATTCGTATAAATCACTTCTATACCAAGATAGTCTACTATTAATCCAGCATTTTTTAATACTTTTATTAGCCATTTTTTCGTTTTCAAACAATGCATCTCACAAAAACTGTATCCGTACAAAATACTCCATAAAATCATACTAGCTAAACTTAAGTAATCTTTAACTATATTTTCAAAACTAATTTTATTAGAAATATTTATATCTATCTTATAAAAAATACCATCATATATACTATTTCCTATATCATATAAACATATTAAGATATCTCCTATAATTAAACCCAAACATATATGGGCCACTAAAATACTCGTTATCATGTATATTCTATAAAAGAGAGACATTATACTTGTCATCCAGTTTATTATTAACCACATGTTGGTATTAATCCTAATAATAGATGTTTTATTTTTTTTAAATAACTTTTATAAACTCTTATATGAGAAAATAAAAATACTTGTAAAATAAATATATCATGTATTAAGACCATTGTGGGTCACTAGACTGACTCGTGGGTGCATTAGGATTATACGTGTTTAAAAGATATGGTGGACGTGGTGGTGGCGGTGGCGGTGGATATAACGGATGTGGTGGTGGTGGACGTGGCGGATATAACGGATGTGGTGGTGGTGGACGTGGTGGAGGAGAACTTGGCGAACTTGTATATATCAAATTACCTGATTTACTGTTTGTATCTTCATTTATATTCAATTTTCCGGTTGCTGGGTCTAATCCAAAAATATACAACAAAACAAGGATGATTACAGACATCAACATAAAGGGAATAAAAACAATAATCCATGATATAAGACTCATACCCATAGAACACAACGCATTCAATAAAAAAGTCATTATAATCATTACAATGAACTTTAAAACGGCCGTGTTATATTGACCATAGTAAGTATCAATGATTATCTGGGTTATACAAAATATTACATATATCAATGCCGGTGGACATAGTTCTATCATTATATTACCATAAGAAAACAATTCCGTTCATGTCAAATTTCCTAAAGGTTGATATATTTATAAATATATATATCAAACAATATCTATATCTATAGTTATAACTAGAAACTATAAAAAATTGTTTATTGTTTATTGAATATTGGCTCTCCATCTTTAATTACTCCTACCTGATTACCTACCTCTCCATCACTTGTTACTTCATATAGGTTTCCATTTTCTTCGTCACTTGCAAAATAAGTGACATCGTCTATTTCTATTTCAAACAATTCTTCTTCTTCTTCTTGCTCTTCTTGTTCTACTTCTTCTTCTTGCTCTTCTTGTTCTACTTCTTCTTCTTGCTCTTCTTGTTCTTCTTCTTCTTGCTCTTCTTGTTCTACTTCTACTTCTTTTTCTTCTTCTACTTCTTTTTCTTCTTCTTCTTTTTCTTCTTCTACTTCTTTTTCTTCTTCTTGCTCTTCTTGTTCTTCTTGTTCTTTCTCTTCTTGTTCTTCTTCTTCTTTTTCTACTTCTTGTTCTACTTCTTGCTCTTCTTCTTCTTGCTCTACTTCTAATTCTTGCTCTACTTCTTCTTGCTTTACTTCTTGCTCTTCTAATTCTTGTTCTTCATTGACATTATCCACAGTTGATTCAATCATCAAATCTACGACCGGTTGTGCCACGTCATCACTTGGTTGTGCCACGTCATCACTTGGTTGTGCCAAGTCAGCACTTGGTTGTGCCACGTCATCACTTGGTTGTGCCACGTCAGCAATCGCAATAAAAGATACTTGAAACAGTTCTGACAACTCGCGCAAGAATCTAACATCAAAACATGTATCTGTATCATGATACTTGTCGCATAAATAAACAATATCATAAAAGCGACTTTTGGATGTCGTAAAGTATTCTAAAGGCATATTCAATGCATCGAAATGAATCGAATATATTTTGTATTTATCGTCTTCTCCTTTATTATTATCATCTGGCTCCGCCACTTTCCAATACCATTCTTTCAAATAATATACCAACTCTTGTAACAATATATTTTCGGGAACCCATAATTTTTCAAACTCTTCATCCAAAGAGTTTAACTGGGAATTGGATGGTGTTGTATATGTTCTTAATGGTTTAGGTTTAATATTTTTTTTCTTTTTACCAGATGTAGATGTAGATGTAGATGTAGATAGTTTGTTGTTTATTTTTCGTACCTTACGTTTAAGTCTCTGTAGTTTTTGAGCCAACACATAATAATCATCTGTACATGTAGTAGATGTAGAAACCGTCTCTTGGAACGGAGTGACTTTTTCGATAGATTTCATATTGTTTATCGAGTCCTCTTTCATTTTTTGAATCATCCCATACATATGTTCAATCGTAGTGATTTGTAATAATTTATCGATTTGATTCAAAGTAGACATAATCCTTCTTACCATATATCTAGCCATTTGTTTAATATAGTTTTATTAATGATTTTATTAACCTTAAATAAGGAATTTCCTTATTTAGGGAAACGGTTGTGAAAGAAAATAACTAATTGTTTATTCGTTCGTTATTTACTTTATAAATATATTGACATAACAATATACTTTTAAAAAACATGGAAACAACCAAAAATTTTATCATAGATGACACAACTATCCATAAAGTTACCTCACAAACCAACTATACCAGAGAACAAGCTATCCAAAAGCTTCAGTCATTTCAAGGAAACTATATGAAAGTACTCAAAGAATATATGGGAATCACCGATAAAGAAGAAACACCCATCAAGTCCGTTCAGCAAGAAATTTATAAACAAATACGTATTACGTTAGACCATTCCATGAAGCAGTATAGAGAGGCTCACTAACTTGTAACAATATTACAATTTGATTCCGTTGGGTCCACTTGCTTTTTTAATAATATAGACTTTACTTGATAGTTAGACGGAATAATCTTATTATTTATAATATACTCATCGTTATGTTCATGTAACTCGGGTAAAATACGCGTCAAAGGTTTGTCTATAATCAAATATAGCCGTTCATTCCCCAGTAACATCCGGTAATCTTGGATACTTAGGTTACCATAAAACTTACTCAACATATGATAAGGGTCGGGCGCTGGTTTCACATTTTTACTATAGTTGTAAACTTTGCTATAAATATGATTGAATAAATGATACCGTTCAAACTTAGTCGACGTATCGATTAACTCGTTCATCAAGTATGCCACCGCACACTCCAAACTACAAAAACAACCATACACATGATATACACCATTCAATACATACTTGGGAATATAAACTGGAGGATTATCAAAGTCATAGGTATCCCAAAAACAGGCTGCTCGTTTGCTAATATGATTATGATGCAAATTGTTCTCCAACTGTTTTAACTTTTTCCAAATTTCTTTGCTGGTTGTCGCACAAATCATCTGATTTTCATTTTCATTTTCTTCATTTTCATCGTTGTTATCTGTCATGGAAGAGTTGATAATATCGTATGTTACTTCATCATAGTTATACGACTCAATCATATTAATATTTGTATTTGCCACCAAATCTTTAATAGAACATTTCAAATGCAAAATGACATTTGGCTTCTCTTCTACCACATTAAATCCATTAATATCGCTTTCTAAAATATTTTGTACAATTTTACCACCCTTGGGCTTCCTTCCTCTTTTCTTGGAAAGCACCTTTGGCTCTTCACTCAAACTAAAAAGATTTGTTATATTATCTATACCATCTCTTTCTTTCTCAAACTTTTCATCTTTATCATCTTTGTTATCTTGTTCTTGATTTATCCTAGTTATCTCGTTCTCATCCTGTATCTCTTTAAACAAGTTTTCAAACGTTACGGTAGGTTCTCCTTGTAACTGCTCAACTGCCGGCTCGTCTACATGTATGGTTATATTATTAAATGACTCGGTTAACTCTTTTTTAGACTTACGCCCTCTTTTACGTTTTATTGGTTGCATAGTTATTTAAGTATATTACCTATTCCCATTAATTTAAATACTTTTAAAATAGATATTCATAAACTAACCAATACAATATTATAGTAACAAAACCTTTTGTACAATCACTATTTAGTTTTTTTGACTATTTACCAACAACTCGGCATCATGTGTATCATTCAACGTTGGTCGATAAGGTGACTTTACATAATTTATATTAAACTTTTGATTGGTCATTTTTTTGACTAACTCTTCTTCTAAAGTATACGCAAACTGGTGTGTTGGTGTAAATGGAGACCATTTTTTATCTTCTGTTGGATAATACTCTTTCAATGCCGCCATACCTGTTCGGACTGAAGCACTCATTAACAACCGATACGCAACCAACATTCCCAAAACGCCTAAAATCGGACTGTATCCAAAAAGTCCCATTGCCATCACCAGAACCACTACTTTACCTAAAACACTATCCAATATAGTGGCCAAACTTTCCGGCAACGGATAATTCATTACTAAATAAACAATGAATAACATGGCTAGCACAAGTTGTGGCATATGTTTCTTTGTTGTCATTGATTTCAAGGAATCCATTTATATATAATATATATTATTAAAAAATAAAGAAGTCTCGTACATATATGTGAACCCTCATCTACTCAAATTTTTAAAATTATTCTCAAAATCACTTTACCAATACCGTTTAACTAACAAAAACCTAACTTACAAGACAGTTTACAAAAGGTTTTGTTATTTTTGTTAGTAACAATCATCCAAAAGAGTTAAATATAAAATTATATATTCTACCAACCGATTCTATAATGAATAACCATACTAACACAACATTTAATACTTCCTTGGGTCAAAAAGGCTACACTATTTTAAAAAAAGAATTATCTTTTGAACAACTCACTGAATTAAAAGAATCCCTTATGGTCAAACCTTTTGTCCCCGGTTCTCCTCTCCAAATGACCAAGTCTTATCCCGTTTACCGCGAATCGGTAAACAAAATCTATATACCCCGCTACTACGGCCAAGAACTCTATGGACCTCCCAAACTCGTTAAAATACCCGAGGGACAAGATATCGACCTCGTCTTTAATGGAACCTTACGAGACTATCAAAAAGTAGTCGTGGATAAATACCTACGGCACGTCGGGTGCTTTCTCCATGAAGAAGGAACTAAATGCGGTGGTGATGGTGGAGGTGGAGGCTTGTTAGAGTTATATTGCGGCTGGGGCAAAACCGATAGCGCCTTATATATCATCAGTGCCCTAAAGAAAAAGACATTGGTCATCATTCATACCAAAGACTTGATGACCCAGTGGATGGAGCGTATCGCTACTTATTTCCCTACGGCCCGCATAGGGAAGATACAGGGCAAAGTCATTGATATAGACGATAAAGATATTGTGTTTGCCATGCTACATAGTCTTTCTATGAAAGAATATCCTGCGACCATGTTTGATAGCTTTGGGTTCATGATTATTGACGAGGTACATCATATATCCTCAGAAGTATTTTCGTGTGCCTTGTTCAAAGTGGTCACTAAATATTCACTGGGACTCAGCGCGACCATGGAACGCAAAGACGGTACCACTAAAGTATTCAAAATGTTTTTGGGTCAAGTGGTATGCAAAGAAGAACGTACCAAAGACCAAGACTTGGTGGTTCGCGGTATCACGTATTACCAACCCAACGACGAAGAATATAAACAACTGGAAACGGATTTTCGCGGTCAAGTGGCCTCGGCCAAAATGTTGAGCAAAATTTGTAATTATAATAGGCGGAGCGAGTTCATTTTGAGCGTGCTACAGGATATGATTGCCGAGAATCCCAGGCAACAGATAATGGTCATTGCTTCTTATAAAAACATTTTGGCTTATTTTTACGAAGCCATTCGGCACCGTAATATCGCCACAGTTGGATACTATGTTGGCGGCATGAAAGACGAGGCGCTAAAAGAATCCAAAACCAAACAAGTCGTCCTGGCGACCTATAAAATGGCCGCGGAAGGCTTGGATATCAAGACCCTTACCACTTTGATGATGATTACTCCCATGACCAGTATCGAGCAACCAGTGGGACGTATCTTGAGACAAAAGCACGACTTTCCCGCAGTCGTGGTGGATATCATTGATATGCATGAAAACTTTCAGCGACAATGGTTCAAACGCAAAGCGTTTTATAAAAAACAAAATTATCGTATTATCCAAACCAAGAGTACGTATTATGACAAGGATGCGAGTAAGTGGAATGTGGTATATGAACCCTTTACTCTTTCCAATGCGATAAAAAAAAAGGAGGATAAAGAGGATCAGGAGGAAGATGCAAATGAAAATGATGACGATGACAATGATGAACAAGGACAGCAAAAGAATGCGGGTTCTTGTTTGTTATAAGAAATGTTTATGGTTTGATTAACTGTTTTTATACACTTAATCAAAAAATAATTCAATACTTTTCTTGTGTGGGTCAAGAGTTATACTAACAAATACCCGAGGGTAATTTACAGAATGTTTTGTTTTGTTAGTTGAATCAACTTTCTAAAGTGAATTATATTTAATTTTTTAGTAAATAATTTGAAATAGGTTCATATAAATCTGGATAAAATAATATTTTTATTTTACTTGGTTAAATAACTTCTAAATGTATAAATATGTAAACGAAATTAACGACGGATAGACTTTCTGCGATATTTTCTGGACTTACGTTTATTCTTTTTATTGAGACGTGACTTGCGCTTTCCTCCTCTTTCTCCAGTAGTATATGGGTTTTTAATTGTATAATTATTTTTTGCTTTTTCTGGAACTAAATTGTCAATTAAATATGTATATATATCACTAGTAGATAAAATTATTTCTCTAGTTGAACTTTTTTTATCAAATTCTATTAATTGTTTGATAGTTATAGCGGATTTAAGTAATTCAACTTCTTTATCTGTTGTTAATGTTGGAACTATGCTTTCAATAATTGATGATATTGTTTTAGTGTCAAAAAAATTGCTGTTTTTAATGTTTGTTATAGAGTTTGCTAGTTTATTATTTATTCCTGTTGCATCTTTACTAAAGCATCTAATCTTGTATTGTGACCTTGAATTAAGTAACTCATTATTATATATATATATATAACATTTTATTTTTTTATTTGTTGGAGTACAAAATGTTTTGACCCATTTGACCGCTCCTCATTCCGCTGCATTATGCTCACAAAAATATTCACATATAAAATATTTTGTGAGCATACATGGTAAGGGCGCCGGTCGGCACCATAAGTTGGTTCCAATTTTAATAACATTTTGCTAGATGTATGCTCACAATTGGGCAACTAAAACCATATATGGTCACAAATTTATTCATGTATCGAATAGTTTGAGACCATATATGGTCTGGGTGTCACATTTTACTATATATAATGAGATTTTTTTAGAATTTTTAGGAAAAGAGAGAAAAACGAAAAAACAAAAAACAAAAGTCGAACGAATTTCGGGAAATGGACATTTTAAAAATGTCCAAAAACCGTTTTCCGAAAAAAGTCTTGAACAAAAAATGAAAATTAGGATTTCAAAGCATAATGCTCTCGTCTATTTTTTTACAAAAAAAAAGTTGTTATTGTAAATTTTTTGAAATTTTTTTCTTTTCTTTTTACAAGGAAATAAAATGGAAATAAATGGAAATCAAAAAAGCGTACCCTTTTTTTCTTGTAAAAAATGCAGATTCAGTTGCATGCGAAAAAGTGATTGGGAAAGACACTCCATGACATCAAAACATAAAATGGAAACGAAAAAGCGCGCAAGCGCGCATTACTGTGAATGCGGTAAAGAATATTTGAGCAGCTCCGGTTTTTGGAAGCATAAACAAAAATGTCCAAATTTCCAATCCGTCGATTTTGTCGATAAAGAATGGATGAAAATGTTGATGAAAGAAAATACCGAAATGAAACATATTATTTTGGAGGTGATTAAACAAGGTACAGGAAATACTACACATAATAACATTACGACTACCACGACTACTAACAATAGTAACAACAAGACCTTTAACTTGCAATTCTTTTTGAACGAAGAATGTAAAGATGCTTTGAATATTACCGACTTTGTTAATTTGATACAACTTCAAATACAAGATTTGGAAGAGACCAGTTATTTAGGATATGTCGACGGAATTTCCAAAGTAGTGATTCATAATTTGAAAAAACTTGATACAAACAAGCGACCCATCCATTGCTCTGATTTAAAACGCGAAGTATTATATATCAAAGAAGACGACAAGTGGATAAGAGAAAACGAAAACAAGGATAATATGGTCAATATGATTAAAAAAGTGGCCAATAAAAACATTCGAAATATACCCGAGTGGGTCAAAATGCACCCCGATTGTTTAGACGTTAATTCCCGTCAAAACGACAAGTACTTAAGTATTGTCTCTAATGCCATGTCTGGTGTCACCGAGAAAGAACAGAAAACCAACATGCACAAAATCATCTCCAATGTTGCCAAAGTCGTTACCATTGGTAAAGACCGAGTTTCCTGAGAGAAACAATTTATTTTATATAGTGTGAAACACAATATAAAACATACTCAGTTATCAAGTTAATAATTTAAACACTTGGTTTAAAACCATCCTCTACTAGCAAAACCTGACCCCGAACCATAGTTACCATATGAGTTGGGTGCCGCATGATTTAAGTTATCAGGTTGTCCATCTACTCGTTGATATGGTGGTGGATTCGCTAAAGCACTATCTTTTCCGCCTAAAACTCCTCCAACGGAATAAGTATTGCTTAAGCTCCCATTGTTGTTGTCGTATTGGGAGTATCCTGCGGGATATAAAGGTGTTGCCCCGGAGCCACCTTTCATCCTATAAGTACCACGTTTTTTAGAATGATGTCTATGTCTGCAACTTTTAGTACAACGGTGTTTTCGTTGACGCGTCTTTCTTTTTAAAGAACGTTTCATCTTATATTTCCTAGATATTTTATTTATTTTATTGCGGTCAATGATTTTAGTTTTTTTGTTAGTAGAACCACCACATTGATACTTACCTGCCGCACCTTGAATATTACTTCCCGCGGGTGGCAATGTATGTGCTCCGCCAGGAATCGCATTAGAACTAAGAGGCATCGAATCCGCAGAATATGTGTTTGCATAAGGTCCAGTTACACTACTTCCAGAAACGTATGTGTTACCTATATTATAAACCATGTATATATAATATAGATATAATATATACATATACAAGTTCCAAATACTTTGGAGTATTTTACAAAATGTTTTGTTCAAAGGCGGCGACCGGTTCGTCCGCATTCGCCACGCATATAGGAACCCATTTTTTGAACTTGAAATTATATTCGCACCGCATTTTAACCGAGCGTTCTAAAAAGACATATTTGTTTTCACTTGTATCTTGAAACTCGTCTTCGTCGTCGCTTTCTTCTATCTTATCTATGTTCTCGTTTTCTTTAATATTTCTAAACAATTTATTCATCATAACGCTGGTTTCATACTTAGAAACCAAAGCAAAGTCATGAAACATTTCCTCATGGCCGTCTCCTTTACGAACGAATAAGTTATAAATATCTGGTTCTAAACTAGCGGTTACCAAGAATACCGCCTTTTTCACTGTATGTTTATTATTAAAGTTGTTTGTAAAACGATTACTTGTAGTGTTATTAATAGGATTGTTTTTATTCGTATTTGTATTTGTATTTGTATTCGTATTTGTATTTGTATGTATATAATTAGACCCGGGTTTATAATAGTTGATAACATATGTTTTGTTTTGGTTACAACGAAACTTGAGTTTGATTACTCGATATGGAGCCAAGTTAATTTGTTGTAACAGGTTATTAAAATTGGTATCCATTAATGGTAATCCAAACACGGTGAGATGGTTCGGTTGAACAGTAATGTCTTTTTTCAATAGTTGAGTCAAGATAGGTAATTTGGTTAAAAAAGCGTGATACACAATATGTTTGCCTTTATAAAAAGCAATATCTTCTATAGAAAAACAGTACATATGTTGGTATTTAAAAATGGTACCATATAAGATGGTACCGAATGCTAATTTATAGTCAAACGTGGCAGCAACCATTTTGACGTTACGTATCTTGTTATCGACGCCGAGTTCTAACAGAAAACATACATTGCTTTCTTTGTAGCTGGTAAACCAGGCAAACGACTTGCGACCTTCTGGCACGGCCATGACAAGGTCAAACGAATGGACTTTCTTATGGGTCATATGTTCATAAGAAAGTTCAAAGGAGGGAAAGGACTGTAGGATAGATTGGATTTCAGTATAGTTTAACTTCATCGAAAAGTATATATAAATATACCCTTTTGTTTTTAAGTCCTTTTTTACACAAGTATATTTTTACCGACTTATCCATTTTTTAATTGTTTTTTGAGAAAGTTTTTCAATTCGTTTTTCATGTCTTTATTTTGACTACTACTAACACCACTGTTATTAATCATACTTGCATCAATAGTATCCGCTCCTGTAGAGTCATATGGGTTCGATGTATCTATATTTGGTATAATGGATGCGTCATTATATTTACCAAGACCACTAGTAATACTACTGTTAGTACTACTGCTAGATATGGTATCATATATATGTTTATATTTTTCATGAGGGGAGTGAATAAAGTCTTTTACTTTGGGAACGGTGAGGGTAGATTTGAAAAAAAGAATCAGCTGATGAATGATAAATATCAATAAAAGGGATACACATGAAATGGATATAACCCATAAAAACATTATATGTTAAATAAATAAAAAAATAAGAGCCAACGAACTCAACACCGGGATAAATATAAAGACAAGGATAAGGATAAGGATAAAGATAAAGATAAGGACAAAGACAAAGAATTAATAATCCAAAAAAATTGAAATTATAGAAACAATATAAACATATCTTATCCAAGCTAGTTAGTTATGTTATCGATTATAATCATTGATAAAATGTGTGCAATCAAGACTTTGAAAGTTAAAGATTTCAAAGAGGAGGAATTGTATAAAAAATGTGGATTCAAAAAGGCGGACGGATTCAAGGTACAAACGGAATGGAAAGTAAAGATGGGTGATACCAAATATGGTATCAAAATGTACGCCAAGGAGGAAGGCAAGGCCAATATGGAAAACAAGTACGAGTTCCCGCCGCCGGTGGATAAGAAACTATATTTTGGTTCTTGTGCTTTAGTGGGATGTGTCATTGATGAATCCAATAACCGAGTAAATACGCCGCTATCCTTGGAACTATGGGCTAAAATACACGAACGATTGTTTGGTGGGTTCCATGATTTGGTAGCAACTAAGCAAATGGACGAAAAGGAACCAGATGAGTTGGCACATATTCCTAAACATAAAAAAACCAAGGTGGGAGGATATTTAAAGGATGGATTTGTGGTGGACCGAGTAGAATACGATAACGATGATACGGATGACAGCGAGGGGTCCGGTGAGGGGTCCGAGTTGATTGAAGATATGTATGACTATAGTGATACAGATAGTGATAATGATAATGATAAAAAGAAGTAATTAAAACATTTTGATTTTATTTTTGATTTTATTTTTATTTTTATTTTTATTAAACAGTAAATAAAAATAAAAAAAAAATAATTAATGGAAAACTGTCTAATAGTTTGAAATCAAATATAAAACTAAATAAACATTATATTAAACTGAAATGGATGAAATTTTACTAGAACCAGTAACTTATTATAAAAAACTAAAGGGAAAAAACATACGTAAAATCTTAGGTGATTTATTTGGAAAGTTATTAGGTGTTAACTCAACAAATACTATATTAATAAACAATTTAGTAAATGATGTTCATAATGCATCACTAGTGATAGATGATATACAGGATAATAGTTTATTAAGAAGAAATAAACCATGTGCACATTTGATATATGGTATTCCTTTCTCAATTAATTCAAGTTATTATTCTATTTTCAAAACTGTTATGCAAATATCTCAAAACTTTAGCCAAATAACAACAAGTAAAGTTATTGAATATTTATATCATTTACATGAAGGTCAAGGAATGGATATTTATTATACACAAAACAAAGTAATACCAAGCATAGAAGAATATGAAAAAATGATGATATATAAGAGTGGATATACATTCATAATAAACTTGGAATTATTATTGGATAAAAGTACAAATGTTATCTTCCAAAAAAATCAAGATAAACTAAAAAATGTATTATTACTTTTTGCATTGTTTTATCAAATAAGAGATGACTATATAAATTTAACGGACATTGAATATTGGAAATCAAAAGGGTTTTGTCAAGATTTTGATGAAGAGAAAATTAGTTACTTAATAACATATTTTTATAATGACAATGTAAATAACAATAAACCAAATCCAAACATAATAGAAATGATGAAAGATAAAAGTAGAAAAGGAAAAATAAAAATAATAAAAATATTTCACGAGGCAGGTTTATTTGATACAATATATAACAAATTGACTCAGCTTAAACAACAAATATTAGAAGAAATGATATTTGAGTTAGTTCTGGAACAACTAGTATTTCATAAGTTTGATATATTTGACATTGATAGATTTCAAATATAAAGTACTATTATTCTTTAATTTCTTTATTTTCTATAATTTCTTTGTTTTCTATAATTTCTTTATTTTCTTTATTTTTTAAATTATCAAATACTTTAAACTTATCAAGAGTTAAAAAAGATATAGAAACTAATAAAAAACCCAAATTCATTAACATAGCACCATAGTTACCTTCATAAATATAATTTGAGAAATATAACATAAAGTAATAAAATACACATAGTAGTATAAATAAAAATATTCTTACATATATTTTTTTTTCACTAGCATGTTCTGGACTAACGTATATATCTATTATAGTAATAAAAATATTAATAACTATACTTATATAAAAAGTAATACTTTTAATATCTAGTAAATTATCTAATTGAAAGTTATGTATATTTTTAAACAAATGATAAACTACAAAAAAACCTGATAAAAATAAAGAATAAATCCAAAGGTTATCGTTAAAACATGTAAAATCTTTTTGTTCGGTACAATCTTTACTTTCTTCCAATTTACTTGTATATAACTTATCCATAATCAACGATAAAAAAGCCATTAAAAACCATATTGTTGAAAATACACCATCATTATACAAAATAATAGAGAACAAGGTAATAAAAATATATTTTAAAATATCTATATAATTTGTATCAATATTTAACTTATTATCTATAATATCATCACAGATTTTCATAGTCATCCCGAATAAAAAAGCAAATACTAAATTAGTGCTAATTTTCATTTATACGTTATTCATATTTTTATAAATAACTTACATCGCAAATAAATAAAAACCTAAAAACCTTAAAGAAGTATTCTTCATTGCGCTTAATTGATTTAAAAAAGGACTTAAAGAGCCCCCCCGGAACGTTAATTGATTAAAAAAAGGACTTAAAGAGCCTACCCATGGAAGTACAGATTTTATTTCAAACGTCGAATAATAAATTGTTACTTAGTTGACCAATATAAAGATAAAATGTCAATATTGATTTTGAAACGATAAAGATGTAATTTTCGTTTTCTCCAAAACATCCAATATATTTTTCTCCAATCCATTAGTAATATATTCCACCTCTTTTTGTTGCCTAGGATAGTTTTGTAAAGGAAAAAAAGGCACCAATGTGTCGTGTTTTTCTTTTACCAATAACCCCAATAAGATTCCTTTATGAACCGGGTTATGGTATTGAAAGTCATTCAAAAAGTACAGTTGTAGTTCTATACTGAAACCAAAGTTATACAATATATTTTGAACTTTATCGATTTCTTTTGGTTCCAAACAGTGACGGTTTTCAATCAATTTGTTTATAATCATTTCCGTGGGGATAATTTCATATACTTCGATATCTACCTTTATTGGCATATTCAATCCGTAGAGTTCCTTGTATCTATCATTATTCAACGCACTCGTCGCCTTTTCCGCAAACTGGTGAAAAGCGTCGATATATTTCGTGGTATCTTGGCATAAATTGGCAAACAGTTGTACCGTATGTTTAAGAACCACTACTTCTATGGAGTAATAAGTCTGGTCGCGGTTAAGACTATTGAACTCTAGATAACATGGATACCCCAATATTTGCCCCATGCGTTCCAATGTAATGTCTTTTTGTCCATTATAGTCCTTTTTAGAAATAAGGATACCTTGGTATATATCGTATAAATGGCTTTGTTTCAAATGAGGAAACGTTTCTTGGATGGCCTGTAATATACTTTGGGTTTTAAACCCTTTCTCGGTTGCTTCTCCGTAGTCCGCGGGTTGAATCAACATCGCGGGTCTTATATCTTCATTCACTAACACAAGATTCAAGGTATTTGCCATTCCAATTTTATCTACTAGAGAGACAAGTAGAGACATGTTTTTTGAATATATATATATATATATATCACGAATTATGTTTACATCCCGCAAACAATTGATGTAAAAAAGGACTTAAAGAGCCCCCGACAATATGTAGAAATGTATTCATTCACAAAACATGTATCTACAGTGTTTTTATGGAGCATAGGTGGCCTGTTTGGCGGAGTAATATTGGGTACATCAACAAACTTGTATTACAGAGCATACAACATGGATTTATCTAGGACCGCAATATATGATATAATGTTTATAACCACATCTATTTGTTTTTTGAGAGGAGTTACGGGTATAGGATGTATAGAGAATATTTTTTCGGTCTTATAGACTTAGACCTGTACCCGGATTTTATATAATTATGTATAATTATTTATAAATATTTATAAATATATAATGAAACATTTACAAACCAATCATTATACGGTTATGTTTTTTATAATGGTATTATCCGGGTTATTGTCAACCATGAACATATGGGTAGACAAACTGGACGATATAAGATTCAGTATAAATGACGTATATATGACCTTACTTATGACTGGGTGGATGTTTTTATTTATGGGATTATTTTATTATGAAACAAGTGTTTTTTGTGTAGGTTTATTATTGGTAATAGTTATGATATGGTGTATTCGAACTCAGTTTTTAGTAACCCAAACCCAATATAAGTTAGGTATGATACCTCATCATTCAATGGCCGTTCATATGAGTAAAAAGTTACTCGAAAAAGAAAATAATATGTCACCATTTGTTGAAAATATAATAAATACGCAAGAAAAAGAGATAATAATTTTGAAAGACAAGTAACTTTTTCAACAAGTATCTCCCTTCTTTGGCAAAACCTTTTGTACCATTCCAAAGGGAGCCAAAGAAAATTGATTTTTATTTAAAGATATATTCATATGTATTTAAAGAACTATATACCATACATATGAATATTCCACCCAAAGTAACCAACCCCGAAGCATTTCGAGAAAACATTCGCAACCAGTTGTCACACATCTTATTACAAGATAAGAAGAAGGCTACCAATTTGGAAAAAGGTATTTATAACTGGGCTTTGAACGATGCTTCCAACCGCAAAGTGGTAAAAAAGTGGGACAATGCTTTCTTTGTATTAATTTATGTGGGACATTTACGTACCATTTTTACCAACTTGAAGAGAGACAATGTCAAAGAATGGATTACAACGAACCGAATCAAGGCGCACGAACTGGCTTTTATGACACATCAAGAGATGGCTCCTGAAAAGTGGCAGGAATATATCCAAGCTAAAAGTATCCGAGATAAAAACAAGTTCGAAGTGAATATCGAGGCGGCTACCGATATATTCAAATGCAAAAAATGTTATTCCAAGAAATGTACTTATTATCAAATGCAAACGCGTTCTGCTGATGAACCTATGACCATATTTGTCACATGTGTAGAATGTGGTACCAGGTGGAAGTGTTAGTAATGCAAAATATATTTATCTATTTATTATGTATCTTCATGTTTACCCATCTAAAGAAAACGATTCCCATTGTAAAAACAGATAAAAGTGGAAAAAAGTAAACAAGGTGAGACAGTATATAACTCATATAATTATATTTATGCGAATGTTTTTTTTTTGCTTGATTATGTAGTACATCATATGTATGTCCATAATCTTCAGTGGAATAAATGATGGTTTTCAGTGCTTCATCTGGAAAAGTACTGTCCACTTTTCTTAAAAACATGGCATACTTATGGGTTTGGAGTAGATGAGTAATAATAGCAAGGTTTTCGGGATTAGCATCGCGAAATATATGTGGACTGGTGGGACTAGACATATGGGTCCAGTCGCATATAGTAGAACTTTCGTTGATAAGAGTGGAAGAGCTTGTAGTTGTCACTTCTTGAAAAGTGCGTAGGATAATGGCGAATATACTTTCATTAGCTAGTCCACCGCTATTAACCGTTTTAAATGTATCTTGCTTGATGACTAAAAACAGGATACACTGGTGTACGTGCTGTCGAGAGAGGGTGAACCAGGGGTCATTGGCCAACCAATATTCTTTTTTGAGTAGCCAAAGGTTGGCACGTCGGTGGATATTGATATTCCAATAAGCGGGTTTACAAGTAATAATAGATGCTTGGTAATGGTCAAAGAACCGTTTCCTAAATTTTTGAGGGCTAATGATAGGTACGCAAGAGTCGGTCAAGAGGCAAAACCAAAGATTATCGGTATCGTGATTGAAGGCATAAGTAAGCAAAGCCATATACGCGGGAACCACGTTATAGTAACTGGTGTTTTGAACAAAATCGGGGGGAATGGTATATCTTTTTATCCAGGGAGACTGAATCAAGTTGATATCTTTGTAGTGAAAGTAAATATTGATGATATCTTTATTAGGTTTTATCCAGTCCATCCATATTTGTTCTTTTTTTAAGATATGTTCATAACTAATAATGAAACACAGTGCTATCTTCATATTAAATAGATAATATATATTTTAAAGTATGTTTATATCTATTCACACTAACAATACAATAATGAATTAAATAATGAATTACATTAATTATAAAGTTGGCGTGGGGTTAGTTTCGTTATTTTTTTGTATAGAATAGTTATATACAACTAATGAGTTTAACAGATAGGAACAGCAAAGATAGTATAGTAAAAACGGTGTCCAATATGTTTGGAGATAATGGGGAAGATAGTCTTGATTCTTTAACTAGTTTAATGGGGTTAAAGAAAAACGCGTCCGCGTCTGCTTCTGCTTCTGCTTCTGCACCTAGTGTGGCTTCAGCTAATGCAGATTCAGCTAGTGCAACAACAACCGAGTTTTCAACCAGTAGTATAAGTAATTTTTTTACTAGTATAACATGGCAAACATGGTTAATTGTTATTTTAGTATTGGCACTTTTAGGAATTAATATTTTTGCATATTTAGCAAAAGGAACGCAAGATGTCGCAGATGTGATTAATAAAATATTTGGTCCGTTATTCAAACTGTTGGGTTTTTCTTTATTAGAAACCACCAAAGTAACGGTTCAAAATACTCAAACTGGTGCAGATAATACCATTGATAAAGTAGCGGGTAATACAGTTTCTGGAATTGATAAAATTTTATCTAGTGCAACTAATAATTCTTCTAGTCCTAGTGCAAGTACTTCTAAAAGTACCACCAGTCAACAACTTGCGGGACAAAGTACTAGTGCAAATGTATCAACCAGTACAGGTACAGGTACAGGTACAGTAACAAAGACTGCGACGGTTAGTAAAACAAATGGAGCAGGAACGACGGCGACTGTGACAGGAACAAAGACAACAAGCATTAGTACCAATGGTCAAGGACAAAGACAAATTCAATCTGAAGATAGTTTACAAAAAAGTTTGTCTAATGCGAGTCAAAGTCAAGAACAAGTAGAACCAGATGACTCACGAAGCAATATTCAACAAACGGGCAAGTCTGGATGGTGTTTTGTGGGAGACGACAGAGGCGTAAGAAGTTGTGCGAAAGTGGGTGTAAATGATATGTGTATGAGTGGAGATATATATCCTACTCATGATGTATGTATTAATCCCAACTTAAGGGTATAAACCCTAAACCTGTTCCCAGTTATGTGCAAAGTTCTTTTACCCTCTATACACTAATTTGAAAGTGGGTAATTTTATATAGGTGTATTATATGAAGTTAGAATTATTTATTTTTGGTGTCGCAGCATTTTTGATATATAATGCATACCACGATGGAAAATATACCAAGTTGTTGTTATCCTATAAAAAATATTATACCATGATTATTATCGGGTTTTTAGCACTCTGTTTGTATATTATGATAAAACGAAACCCGCTTCAGAGCAAAAATATGCTTTTGTATACTAACAATATCATCAAGTATATGCCGATTGACAAGTCTTCTATGGATATGATTTCGCCCATTTTTGACATGTCAACCAAACAAGCCTTTATGCAAGACTTTAATAATCAGGTAAACCCTGGACACCAGTATAACCCTATGTTTACTGGAGGTAGAGGTCCCATGTATAACCCTTCTTCTAGTAAACAGGTGAAACGGTCTGTAAGCGAAACCAAAAAAAAATATGTTGCATCGATGCAAGATTGGAAGTGTGGACAATGTACTCATAAATTGACACATACTTTTGAAATAGACCATAAAGTAAGACTAGAACATGGTGGGGGTAATGACGTCGGTAACTTGGTTGCATTATGTCGAGAGTGTCATGGTCAAAAAACTGCGATGGAAAATATGTAATATTCTTTTGTTGTATATTTATATGAATATAAGTGGAACTCTTGAAAATGCTCGTAAATTTGTAGCATCTAAAAGTAGTGGTGCAGCTGCAGCTGTTAATAAAGTTAGAGAAACGTCTACAACAGCTTTGCAAAGTTATAAGAGTGGTTATATAATTTTTTTTGCTTTTTGTTGTATAATTTCATGTATCGTGTTTATGGTGGTTAACCAAAATGCATTTAACAATACTTTTGGATATGAAATATATCCTACCATTTTTTTCATTACCGTGATTTCTATTTTAATGTTAAATCTAGAAACTGGTATATCTGGTGAAACACCTTATGGGTTTTACGGGGTTATCCTTTTTATTGCATTGATTGGGCTCATTTGTATACTGGCTGCAGCCGGCATTTTTTCGGGTAAACCACCCGAATATAACAGTGCCATTATCGTGAACTTTTTTATCATTTTCATATTTTTGATGTACGGTATAGTGCAATCGGTTATGTATGTTCAACATACAAATCTACTTGGTAAAGATACAAGTAAAAGTACAAGTACAAGTACAAGTACAAGTACAACTACAAGTACAGATACAGATACAGATACAGATACAGAACCATCGATATTTTCGTTAATAGGACTAGACGGGTTTAAAGAATTGTTTGATTCAATGTCTGGAGTAATTAGATGGTTGATTGCCCAAAGTTTTGAAATGTATAATAGTGGAGTAAAAGAAGTTGGGGATATAGTAAAGTTGGTTACGCTGAATTGGATTACATTAACTGTTATTTGTTTGTTTTTATCTCTTTTTCCAATAGCATTTATATTGATTTATAACTTTGACGAATTCCAGAGAATGTTTGGGTATGAAATATTTATTACTATTCCTTTTCTAATTATTATTACGTACTTATTAACAATTCTTACTAAAGAAGGGAGTAAAAACAAAGAATTTTATTATTATTTAATAGTTCTTACAGTTTTAATCGGATTTGGTGGTTTTTTTGCAGTTTTAGCTACAGCAGGTATTTTTTCAGATAATCCGCCACAATATAACAGCGCTTTATTATTCAACTTGTTTATTATTTTTATGTTTTTGGTTATATGTCTTTACTTATATATAAATCCAAATTCCAATTCAAAGTCGGGTGATGAAAACTCAAATAATAAAGACAACGGTAGTATGAGTAACAAAGTCACTAAATGGGTATTGTTTTTTTACAATTTTTTTATTCTTTTTATGTTGTGGTTTACATGTTATATCGTTGTATATATGATATATGACCCATCTTCTTTTAAAATGAGTTTTGGATATGAAATATTTATTACCATTCCTTTCATTATACTTTTATCTTTTTTGATTAAGCAATGTATTGATAGAACGTATAACATTTATTGTTTGTTGGTACTTGTTGCACTGATTGTGGCTGCTGGCGTGTTATCCATGTTGGCAGTTGGTGGTATTTTTAGTGACCATCCACCAGAAAACAATACCGCCGTTATTGTCAATATTTTGCTAATGTTTTTATTTTTGGTAATGGGAGTATGTTGTTTTTATTATTTAGGAACTAAGGATAATAAAAAGGTATTTAATAAAGCATATGAATTTTCACACTACTTGAATTACTATACTCTATGCTTTGTCTTTTTTATAATGGCAGTTATGTTGATATATTTTTTAAATCCTGGGGGAATCATGACAAATTATGGTGGTCCAGTAATATTTTTTGGGTTGTTTGTTGGTATAATGTTATACTGCATGATAACGATATATAAATACTTTTTAAAAAATCCAAAATCTAAAGCAGTAGCGGGGTGGGACAACGGGTTTAAATTTTTGTTCAGATTACTTTATGTTCTTGGGGCGTTGACCATATCTGGTTGTCTCATTTATGCATTTTTGTACATGACTGGAATATTTAATGAAAATAAACCCAAAGTGACGAATGACAGTAGTGATTGGTTTTTTTACTGGTTTCATATTTTATTTAACTTGGCATTATTTGTTACCATGTTGGGTATTATTTATAAGTTATCTAATATAGGCGGATTTTTAGACAAGTATCCTGCCTTTCGTTTAGTAACAAATACAGTGCTTTTCATTCCTTGTGCCATTACATATGGTGTAAACTATGCCAAGTCTAAAATGCAAGTTGTTAAACCAATGACAGGTAAAACATCCGCACAGTCAATGATGCAGATAACCTCAACACCACCAAAGCCTTATGAGATGACCATTTTAGTAGTCAGTTTGTTATTATTGACTGGTTACTTTTTATGGGTATATTGGTTGTATCCCATCTTGATGAATAAGTATATTACTCAGGGTGGTAATCAGTTGATAAATCAGCCGGTTGTTACCACTAAAGAAACAGATGTTAGTACATATGATAGTTTGACTGGAAACGAAGACCCAGATTATAGAAACTATCGGTACGCATTGTCTTTATGGATATATTTAGATACTTTTAAGCATTCCAAACAAATGAGTTCTTTGTTATCTTTTGGTAATAACCCTGGTATAAGTTATAACTCGGTGAATAATACATTATATGTTACTACAAACTTGGACGTAGAATATGTAGACATTAATAGTAAAACAAGTGAAGTTATTCGTACTCATCCCGATGAATTCAAACGGGTTATTTATGAAGAAAAAGACTTTAAGTTACAAAAATGGAATAATGTGGTACTAAATTATGATGGAGGAACATTAGACGTATTTATAAACGGAAAACTGATGACATCTGCTATAGATGTGATATCTTATATAGAAAAAGATACGTTAACAATAGGAGATGAAAATGGGGTTCCAGGATTTATCGCCAATCTTATTTACTTTAAAAACCCTTTAGACTTGTTGACTATTCAGTCTTTGTATAACTCTGTGAAAAATAAAAGTCCACCTGTAACTATTTAGAGAATACATATATCTCATATTATTATTCACGATATAACATGTGATACATAATATAACATGTGATACATAATATAACATTAAATATATAATATTAATTTATATATTATAAAGGTATAAAGGTATAAAGGTATAAAGGTAATTTATAAAAGTAATTTATAAATAATTATTTTACTTGTACTCTGTAAATAAAATATTTTAATTTTATATATTATAAATATAAATGGAAGTTAAAAATATAATTATTTTTGTTGTTATTGTTGGTTTAGTAATAATAGTGCTTAAGTATATGATGAGCGATACAAGCACGTTAAGTACATTAACTTCGGCTAAAAGTATGCAGCAAATAGAGGCAAGTGATTTAGCAACTGATAACGGAACTAGTTCACAGTTTACTTATTCGATTTGGTTTTATGTGGATGATTGGAACTATCGTTATGGAGAGCCTAAAACGATTTTAGGTAGAATGACTACGGGAACAACTAATCAACCATGTCCATCCATTACTTTTGCTCCTGTTTTGAATAATATAATTATTTCTTTAGCAGTTTATCCTTCGACAGAAATTCCTAGTAGTGACGTTCCAGCTACATTTAAAATAGATAGATGCATTGTAGAAAATATACCTATTCAAAAATGGACTAACTTATTGATTAGTGTGTATAATAGAACATTAGATGTATACTTGAATGGAAAATTAGTAAGAACCGTGTTATTAACAAATGTTGCAAAAATAGATTCAAACGCGCCAGTATATATTACACCGAGTGGTGGATTTTCTGGCTGGACATCCAAGTTTCAATATTGGTCAACCGCATATGACCCTCAAAAGGCTTGGAATATTTATGCCGCAGGTTATGGTGGTAGTTCAATAGGAAATATGTTGAACTCTTATTCTGTAAAAGTGTCTGTTATGGATGGTGATACAGAAACATCTAGTTATACTATTTAGTGATTCATATAGTTGATATAGTTGATATGATTATTTTGATGTAATGAACAAAATGGTAGTTGAATTCATTACTCGGGTTATAGTGATGTTTATGTATTATTGTAAATAATTATTTTTCTAAATTATATATTATAATATTATAAAGTATGAATAATTCAGGAAGTGCATTCAATGACTTTGGTTCTAATAAATATGTAAATTCTACCAAAGACTTTTTAGAGTCAAACAGTTTAGTTGCCAAGTTTGCTTTTTTAATATTGGTTTTGTTAGGATTTATAATTTTGTTGAGGATTGGTGTCACTATTATTGGTCGTATTGTAGGACCCTCGGGGTCACCAAAACTTATCAATGGAATGATTGATGCCAAAGGTTTAGTTGTTATTCCCCAAGACCCTTCTTCAGAAAATGCAATTACTGTTTCGCGTTCTAATAATGCATCCAATGGAATTGAATTTACTTGGTCTGTATGGTTGTATATCGATGATTTGACGTATAATCAGGGAAAATTCAAGTGTGTTTTTTATAAAGGTAACGATTTTGCAACTAACTTAGGTAACAAAGGAGGAACTATGCAAGAGTATGGTTTAAATTTCCCCAATAATGCCCCCGGATTATATATTACACCAAACCTCAATAACTTGGTCATTATTATGAACACATTTAACGTGATTAATGAACAAATACTTATCACAGATATTCCTTTGAATAAATGGGTAAATGTGATTATTCGGTGTCAAAACAATGTTTTGGACGTTTATATCAATGGTACAGTTACCAAAAGTCACCACTTACATGGGGTTCCCAAACAAAACTATGGAGATATATATATTGCTCCCAATGGCGGGTTTTCTGGAAACATTTCCAACCTATGGTATTATGACTATGCCCTTGGTACTAATGCTATTACCAGTTTAGTGGCTAAGGGTCCAAATACCAAAATGGTTAGTAATATGAACAACAAGTCAACTAATTACCTGTCTTTAAGATGGTATTTCAATAACTAATAAAACAGTGTATACAAGATACAAGATACAAGATACAAGATACAATATATAATATATTTGATGTATTTATCCTACATATATTATATAACATGGCATGTATTTCTACCCCCCCGAATCCACCAAGAACATGGAGCCGCGTTCAAAATAGGTGTTCTACTTTTACTACTACGGATACTAACGCAGTCAATCAACCTTTTTTGTTAATTGCAGAGGCTGATGCTATGCTGAACAAAGGAAATGTCCTGCAGTACAAGGACAATAGTTCCAACTTAACGCAGTGGCAAAGATATTCCAAAATTGCAAAAGGCCAATGGGTGAACCGTAACACCACATGGGCAACACAAAGTACTAGAGGATATACCAATCCCAATACCACTTATTTAAAACGCACCGCTTCTGCATATAATATTGCCATCAATCCGTCCACTGGTCAAGAAATCGGGCCAACTACATTGGGCGTTACGTGTTTGTTACCAGTTGTAGCTGATACCCCGGTACTACCTTCTAACAATCCGGGGAATCCTACAGATAACAACAACATCCCGATTGTTCCACCACCGGTTCCTGATTCGGGTGGTGGGGGCGGAGACTTCCCAGTGGCACCAGATAACCCAGTAATAAACCCAATTGTGGTGCAGGATGGAGGGTCGCTGATATGCTCAGTACAAGAAAATATATGTACAGGGGAAACAAAGTCCACATTGGCCCAAAAATTATGTCACCCTACCAGTGATTCCGATGTTCCTGGCCCGATTCAGTCGTTATGTTGGAACGATGGGACACCTACATGGTATCCTAAGCAACGATACGTGATGTCTAGTAGCAATAGTACATTACGTTTAGTGACCCAGGGGAGACAACGTATAGTTAGAATATAAATATATACTATTTTTATTTGTTTATATTCTTTTTTATTATATTATAAAAACTTGTGTAAAATTGGGTTTAATGCCGCTTCATTTTTAATGTTTTTCGCCGGCGGCTTCTGCCTTTGCCTTTGCTTCTGCCTCTTCCTCCTCGATTTTGCGTGAAAGTTTTTGTAGACGTGTCATTTAGATATAAAATGGACTGGGGTTCTATTTTTTCTAAATAAATGTTCAGTCCTTTTAATTCATTGGTGAGTTCGTTTATATCTATACTGGTGAGTGGGTTATCATATAAAAAATGTATGACAATATATTTTATTTTTTCCATTAATAATATTTCATACTTGTTTAAAGGTTGCATGTCTTCATACAACTTGTCGTAAAGCATGTCGTAAATGGCAAAGTAAATGGTTATAAACCCCCAAATATCAATCGTTTTCAAAAAAAGAGTGTTGAAATAATGTTGAAGGTCTAGTTCTCCATTTTTTGTATATTTGTCTAATACTTTGGAAATATATTCTACCATATAATAATATGTAAATTCGTATTCTATTAATAGTTTCTGTACCTTTTTACTATGTATATCCTTCATGTTATGGATAGTAAAGTATTCCATTCGTCTATTGATGCTTTTTAAGTGGCCTAATCCTCTTTCATCGTTCCAATAAAAAATATAATTTATGACAAACTCTCTTATTAAATAAAATGGTGGATTCGGATTCAACTCCAAAAAATCTGTGTATTTATCAAACAAGTCGTTGTTAAAGAGAATGACCGAAAAAGGGACATTAAATTGAAAGGGTCTTTTATACAAGTTGAGAGAAACCATTCCACTATGTGTATGATGCACGGATAGTCCCCAGTCTATAATCCGCGTCATGCATTTACCATTCTCTACGGATACCAGAATATTTGTATCTTTTACATCACAATGATATACATTCAAATTATTCATGGGTACAATACCATTCACTAGTAACTCAATTAGTGAGTTGTTTAGCATGACCATTTTGGATGCAGTAAAATTTTTATTGACAAACATATCCACATCTATGCCACCATTCGGCATATTCAAAGATGTTAGTTTATTTAACGAATCATTGACTGTTTCATGAGTGATACTTTTCTTTTTTAAATGTTTACATTCTTTGGTATAATTTACCATATCTTCTGATGTGAGTGGTGCTGGTTCGCATAAGTAAAAATCATGTAACATATAATAGTTTTGATTGTTTTTCACTGTTGAAAGTATTTTTTCGAACTTTTCTATATGTTCGAATTCACTCAATGCATGTTTGTTCGTCATTAGTTTGCTAATATTTCGTTTATTTCTCTCTTTTTCATTTTTGCATCGGAGCGCCGGATAAAAAACGCATCCAAATCCACCTGAAGCAATTGCTTTGCCGCCAAGTTTATTCATATATTATCTCTATATTATATTTAGATTATATTATATCCCGAACCCTACATTTCCATTTTATCCTTCACTTTTTATATTTTTTATGTTTTGTTCCCTTTCCACCTTTTTTGGGTCTTTTTTGTTTGGTCTTTTTTTTCCCTCCCCCAGCAGACATCCCCAATCCTCCCGTTATACCAAAAAGTAAAAAAAAAGAATTGAAATATAACATTTTCTCTATCAAACTTTTTCCATTTAACTTATTCATTTGGTCCATGAATTGGTCGTCCTCACTTAATCCTAAAATGTCTGAAAGGTTTTTTAACATATCATACAACTTTTGTTTCACCTCTGATGCGGTCTTAATTTGTTCATCTAATTTGTTAGAGCCTCCTTTTTTTAACACTACGGAACCTCCATTTGTTGCTTTTAGTTCTGCTTCTGTTCCAGTTGTATTTGCTGGTTTTCCATTTGATTCATTTGCTGGTTTTCCATCTGATTCATTTGCTGGTGATTCATCTTTGTTTTCATCTTTGTTTTCATCTTTGTTTTCATCTTTGTTTTCATCTTTGTTTTCATCTTTGTTTTCATCTTTGTTTTCTTCTTTGTTTTCTTCTTTTTTTTCTTCTTTGTTTTCTTCTGTTCCAGTTGTATCTACTGGTGCTATTTTATTTTCTGCTTGTGCATCTAGTGGTTTTCCATCTTTGTCTTCTTTTGTTGCGTCAGGTGTTGCATCTACTGTTTTTCCATCTTTGTTTTCTTCTGTTGCGTCAGGTGTTGCTCCCAGTGTTGCTTCCACTGTTGCGTCAGGTGTTGCTTCCACTTTTGCTTCTGGTATTTTTTCTCCTACTATTGATGCATTGGCTTCTACTATTGAATCATCTTTATTAATTTCTTCCAATACAGGTATATATAATTCGATTGTTACTATCAAATACTTGTTCAAAATAACAGCCAATTTTTTCAATATATCTTTCGTAATAACTAAGCTTGTAGTTTTTACGCTACTATCTTCAGTACTTGATTCGGCTACTGGTTCTGCTACTGGTAACTCTGTGGTTTGTCCTGGTGTTGCTGGTTCTGGATTTTGTTCTGGATTTTGTTCTGTGGTTTCTGCTTCTTGTTCTGTGGCTCCTACTTCTGCTGCTGTAGATGGTGCTACTGGGTTTTGTTCTGTGGCTCCTACTTCTGCTGCTGTAGATGGTGCTACTGGGTTTTGTTCTGTGGTTCCTACTTCTGCTGCTGTAGCTCCTGGGTCTTCTAGGTTTTGTTCTGTGGCTCTTACTTCTGCTGCTGTAGATGGTGCTACTGAGTTTTGTTCTGTGGCTCCTACTTCTGTAGGTGCTTCTGTAGGTGCTGCTGCTGGGGTTTCTGTTTTTTCTACGTCTTCTTTGTTTATTTGGTCTTTTTCTTCAGTACTCATTTACTCTATACCTAGATTATTTATTGTAAAAATATACAATTAAACTTGTTAGTCCAAGAACAAGAAAGATATAAATGATTTTTTCTTTGAATCGATAGAATTCTTTTATTTTTATATCTTTGGGTTTGTATTCTTCATAGTATCGATAATAATATTCATTTAAAGATATTTTGGGTTTTTCGAGTTTTTCGTTGATTTTATTATGAATAAAGTGCATCCATTTAATTAAAGATTCGCGAGAGTCTAAATAAGCGGTAACTGGGTAAGTATCTAATAAATGGCTAAAATCGTTTCCCATTTTTTCTACTGGAATAAATAAAGGTAAATTTTGAATCAATTCATAATATTTTTTTTTAGTTACAGCATTGGGTCTTTGCGGATAGGACATGGCAACGGTATGTAAGAAAAACCAATAATGAGGTCCCCATACATTAGGGTCGAAACTAGCCATTTTATCTAAAACAATATAAAAAGAGACTCATAAAAACATATAGAAATACTTATTATTAAGAATGAGTAAAAATAATATATGTAAAAATTGTTGTAAAAAAGGACACTTGTCTGGTCAGTGTAAGTTACCTATTACCAGTTACGGGATGATTGTATTCAAGGGTTCACTGGTTCAAAGTCGGGAATATTTAATGATACGTAGAAAGGATAGTTTCGGTTATATAGACTTCATAAGAGGCAAATATATTTTAAATAATTTAGAGCACTTGCATTCCATGTTCAACGAAATGTCGGTTCCTGAGAGAATTAATATTCTAACTATTCCTTTTGATACGTTATGGAAGATGATGTGGGGAGATACCAACCATACTACTCAAAATAAAGGCGAAGAAATGTCTTCACATAAAAAGTTTGATGTGCTGAAAAGTGGGATATCCATTGACGGTAAGTGGATTACCATTGAATACTTGATTGATACGGCCAATACTAGTTGGACCGAAGCCGAGTGGGAGTTCCCCAAGGGTCGGCGAAATTATCTCGAGAAAGATTTAGAGTGTGCGCTGAGGGAGTTTGAAGAGGAAACGGGTATATCTCAAACCAGCGTGTTAGTAGTGGAAAACTTGATGCCATTTGAAGAAATATTTTTGGGTTCCAATCATAAGATTTATAAACACAAGTTTTTTTTGGGATATATACCCAAGGAAGAAAACTTGTCCAATTATCAACCAAGCGAAGTTTCCAAAATGGAATGGAAAACGCTGGATAAATGTTTAGAATCCATACGACCTTATAACCAGGAGAAGAAAAAAATGATTACCAATGTTCATCGGGTGTTGACACAGTATAAACTGTACTTTTGATGAAATGCGAGTTTTCAAGAATCACGTGATTCTTAAAATCACGTGATTTTTTTTGGATATTTTGGGTTGGGTCCACGGATGACACATGAGAAAATTATGTTGTTAGATATAAAGGAACATGAACACAAATACAAATGAAAATAGAGAGTTACTCCAAGTCGAACTGGATAACCGAGAGTTTTTCGCTGCACCCGAAAATGAGAACGACAATAGTTACTTGTATCCCATTTTAGATGACCCCAATTTCAATGTGAAAATTGCGCAAAAAAAGGAATTCAACGATACTCGATACGATGGTACCATTCATAATATCAAAGAATATGCCAATACACTAACAACCGCAGACTTCGAGTTACTACCCCAGCAGGCATTCGTGCGTAACTTTTTGTCTTTTCAAACCCCATATAATAGTTTGCTACTTTTTCACGGATTAGGTTCGGGAAAAACGTGTAGCGCAATAGGGGTATGCGAAGAAATGCGTGATTATTTGAACCAAATGGGAATAAACAAGAAAATCATTATCGTGGCCAGTCCCAATGTACAGGATAACTTTAAACTACAGTTATTTGACGAACGAAAGCTGAAACAAGTGGACGGTATATGGACCGTCAAAGGATGTTTAGGCAACAAGTTACTCAAAGAAATTAATCCTACTAACATGAAAGGACTCACTAGGGAAAAAATCATTCAACAAGTGGAAAGTGTGATTAAAGATTCATACTCTTTTCAGGGATATGTGCAATTTTCCAACGAAATTGCGCGAAAAATTGGAAAGGAGAATGATACAGAGGAGACCAAAATCAGGAACTTACAATATGAGTTTAGCGACTCATTGATTGTCATTGATGAAGTACATAACATACGTATATCCAGCGATAATGTGAACAAAAATATTGCCCGGAATTTGATGTATTTAGTCAGCGTGGTTTCGAATGTTCGACTCCTCTTGCTTTCGGCTACCCCCATGTTCAACAGTTATGACGAAATTGTATGGCTGTTGAACCTGATGAATATGAATGACCGCCGAGGTACTATATCGGTGGGCATTATTTTTACCCGGGATGGCGAGTGGAAAAAGGACAAAAATGGCCAGGAGTCGGGCAAGGAAATGTTTATGCGTAAAGTCACCGGATATGTCTCTTATGTTCGCGGGGAGAATCCATATACATTTCCTTTTCGCGTGTACCCCGATATTTTTGCTCCTATGCATACCTTCAAAACTGGCGACCTTGTTTATCCCACACATCAAATAAATTTGAAAAAAATCAAAAACGAACGAAAAACCAATAAACTGATTTTATATGTTAGTGATATCGGCGAATACCAGCAACTCGGGTATAACTATATTGTTCAAATGCTGAGAAACAAACAAGCCCAACCTCGCGGCTTTGGATATACTGAGTTACAAATTCCTATCGAAGCACTCAATATTGTCTACCCATATGACGGTCTGGAAGAAATGGTTCAATCTTTTACCAAAAATAACATATTGACGGATGAATACGAAGAAGATATTGACGATATTTCGCCAGTGGTTGGAGAAACTGCTTCTTCCCCTACTAAGTCCAGCAAACGTATGAAACCCAAAAAGTTGCTCATTGTTAGTGATAGTACCACCGGACTCCCGGAACCTGAACTGGAAGAAGAAGAAGAAGATGATGAAGATAAAGAAGAATATCAAGAACAAGAAAACCCACCAGTCACAGAATATACACAAACACAGGTTGCACCAAAAAAAAGACAAAAGTATAATCTTATTATTGAAGATGAGGACTCTTCCATTAAAGAACAAGAACAAGAACAAGAACAAGATTTACAGCCAGCTTTGAAACCACGACGAAAAAACAATTTGATTATAGAGGATGAATCAGTAGAACATATCATTCAAGCAAAGTCTAAAACCCAACGAAAAAAGAAGAAAAAGGATGTTAAAGAAAAAGGAGAAAAAGGAGAAAAAGGGGAAAAGGGTGAAAAGAAAAAGAAACATCGGGTTACTAGACGTAAACTAGTTCGAAACAAGGATAAAAAAGGAGGAGCACCAGGAACAGAAGAAGAAGAAGAAGAAGAAAAACATACGAGCAATAACGAAGTCTTTATTGACGCAAAAGAGCTCACTGGAGTGCAAGGGTTGAATCGAATCATGTCCTATACGGATACCAAATCAGCCCCGGCAATAAAGGGAGAGTTCGAATATAGAAGAGAAATGGAGCATATTTTTGCGAAACAGCATATCGGTAAGTATAGTTCCAAAATCAAATCTATTTGTGACGCGATTTATAAAGATGGAAAGGTATCCGAAGGTATTATTTTAATTTATTCTTCGTATATTGACGGAGGTATTATCCCTATGGCTTTAGCCTTGGAGGAAATGGGATTTTCCAGATATAGATACAAGTCTTTGTTTAAACACCCACCAACCCCGAAAGTGGACGTACGGACAATGGAGCCTCCGGTATCAAAAAACGACTTTAAACCGGCGACTTATATCATGATTACTGGTGACTCGCGTATTTCACCCAATAATGATTTAGATGTCAAAGATGTCACCAGTGAGGACAATATTGTATCAAAGGTGGGGACGAATGGCAAAGATGTATCGGGCAAAGATGTATCGGGCAAAGATGTATCCTGGAAGGATATATCGGGTCAAAAAATCAAAGTAGTTTTGATATCGCAGGCGGGCTCGGAGGGTCTAGATTTCAAAGCAATAAGACAGGTACATATCATGGAACCGTGGTATAATGTGAACCGTATGGAACAAATCATTGGACGAGCAGTGCGAAACAATTCGCATAAAGATTTGGTGTTTGAGAAAAGAAATGTGGAAGTATTTATGCACGGAACCATGTTACTCAATGAAAAACGGATAGAAGAGGCGGCCGATTTATATATATATCGTATATCGGAAATCAAGGCAATAAAAATAGGGAAAGTGACGCGATTATTGAAGCAAACTTCAGTGGACTGTATCATCAATCACGACCAAGTGAATTTCACTCCGGACAACTTTGATACCATCGAAGAAAATAAACATATTGTACAAATACTGAGTAACCACCAGCGGGTAAATAACTTTAAAGTGGGGGATATAGATAACTCGGTGAATTGCGATTTTATGAAATGTATATTTAGTTGTTTGCCGGATATTACAGGGGAAGATATGACCGAGAATGTGGATACATATAATGAGCAGTTTATATTGGTAAACTCGGACAAGATTATCCAAAAAATCAAGGGGCTCATGAAGATGCGATTTTTTTATAAAAAGAAAGATTTGTTTCAGCTTATAAATACTCCCAAGGTATACCCTAGTTCCCAGATTTACTCGGCGCTCACGCAAATGATTGACGATAATACGGAGTATATAGTGGATAAGTATAATAGAACGGGGTACTTGGTGAATATCGGGGACTATTATTTGTTTCAACCCAGTGAACTCAATTATACAAACGTCTCGATATATGACCGTTCGGTTCCTATAAATTATAAACACGACATGGTTCAGTTTGAGATGAAAAATAATATAGGAAAGCCCATGTTGGAATTGGAACCTCCATCCAATCACGTGACTAAAAAAAACTCTTTAGTACCACTACCAGGAGTAGCTATAAGGCAGTTCAAAGAAGGAGAAGAAATAGTGAATGAAATGATAGAGCATCTCCAAATGGTGTTTGACTTAGGTGAGGATGAAAAAGAAATGGGAACAAAAAAGAAGGAAAAAGTAACGAATGACTGGTATGAAAACTGTAAACGGGTGGTTAAGAAAATGATGCGAGAGGATAAAGAGGATGGAGTATTTTTGATGAATGATGCGGAATCCAGACGACAGTTTTTAAAGCATATAGTTTTGCTGCATATGTTGGATACATTGATGATGAAGGATAAAATACACGTATTGAATTATATATATGGTAAGGAACAAGATTCCTCATCTCTGTCGCCGCTAGAAGAAGAAATCAAGATATATTTTGTGGAAAAAATGATTACTTTAAGAAACTTGACTGGGTTGGCGTTTTATCACGGTAACTCGGGAACAGAGAAAGATATTCATATATATGTCTTGAATAATCAAAAGACAATGTGGGTCCCGGCGCAGCCGGAAGATAAAGATGATTTGATTGGTAGTATAGAGAAAAAGTATACACTAACACCGGCGGATAAAAGAAGATTACATAGTGATATAGGGTTTATAGGGGAACTGAATAACGAGTTACATAAGAGAATGGTTTTTAAAATCAAGGATATGCGCAATCCTAAAAGCTCGGGATTTATTGGGGAGCAAGCGGGGAAACAAAAGTTGAAAAAAATATTCGATGAAGTCTTAGGATATGAATACAAAGACGAGATAGATAAAATGGAATTATGTGTGCGAATGGAGCTGGTGATGCGAATATATCAAGAACATAAACGGGAAAACAAGATATGGTTTGTGGATACGGAGACGGCCATATATAGCGAGTTCGAAAAGCGTAAAAAGTAAAAGCGAAACCTTTTGTACATTCCTTAAGGGAGGATTTGTTAGTAGATTCGATACTTTTTTACACCTTTGCACATTTAAAACGCCGATTAAAACATAAAACATAAAACATAAAACATAAAACATAAAACATAAAACAACTTCTACATTTTGGCTCCACCTTTTTCAAAGGTGGATGGATATATATATTTAAATTTGTATCACTTAAAATAATATGTTCTATTGAATGAATAATGGCCGACCTGATTGAAATTTCCGAGTTACCTAACGAATCATCTTCTTCATCATCAAATAAATCTATTTTTGGTAGTGGTATTGAATTGCTTATGAATGATAAGGTAAAAGAAAAAAAGCATTCAAATAGTGATGTTCATTTAGATGATTTAAATAATTTAGAAAACGAGTTGAACGAACTTGTGATGGATGACTTTCCAACAAATACACCAGTAACCAATTCTTTTGTTCCTAAATCCGATTTTTTTAGCGAGAAACCGTCGGTAACTTTTAAAGACGATTTAAACAGTAGTAGTAATACAAATTTTAATACAAATAATGAGGATAATACAAAAACATGGGATGGCTTCGACAAATTCAACAATATTCCATTGAATCCAGACAAACAAGCTCCGTCTGGTCCGCAAATGACCAAAGAAGAATTGTTAAGAGAGAAGTTTAGGTATTTGAAAAAGCTTGAATCAGGGAAATATGTTGATGGCTTTTGTAAATGGTATTGAATTTTTAAATAGTCGTTTTGATCCATTTGATATCAATTTAGACGGATGGAGTGAACAAGTAAATGAAAACATTACGGATTATGATGAAATATTTGGAGAGTTATATGAAAAATACAAGTCCAAGGCGTCGATGGCACCAGAGTTGAAGTTGCTTTTCCAGTTGGGAGGTAGTGCTACGATGGTTTATATGACAAATACGATGTTCAAGAGTTCGATGCCTGGTATGGACGATATTTTGAGACAAAATCCGGATTTGATGCGTTCTTTCCAAAACGCAGCAGTCAATTCTATGGCGCAGACCAATCCAGGGTTTTCTGGGTTTATGTCAGGATTAATGAATCCATCATCGAACAATTCTTCTAGTGGTCCTCCTCCGCCAATGGCGACTCAAGGTCCGAACGCGGTTCCTCCGCCATTCAGTCGTCCGGGAAATAATAATTTTGCACGTCCCGACTTGAATATGGGTCGTAACAATAATAATAGTTTTGTAGACGATGGTATTCGATTTGAAGAGAAATCCAAACGAAACCGACCAGAAATGAAAGGACCCAATGATATTTCCGATATTTTATCGGGATTAAAAACAAAAACTATAAATATTCATGACGATAACAACAGCACGATTAGTCTAGATGAATTGAAAGAATTGCAATCAGAAGGAAATTTACCCAAGCGGTCGTCACGGAAAAAAAAATCAGCGAGTAATACAGTGAGTTTGGACATATAATCCAATAAGTATTGATTGGATTTGTATTTGTATGGATTAAGTGTATTTATTGTTTATAGTTAATTAAATATTTATATGTTATACTTTTTTATCATATAAATATGATTGCTATAAACAAAATAAATTGTATTTATCGTAATGTTCCTCATCAGAGTCATAATAATAAGGATAGTAGTCATTGCATATTAAAGAAGAAGTTTTATCATCGATAGTTGTATTTGCATTTGTGTTTGTTTCTTCTTTTTCAGGAATCTCAATAACTGTGTGAATGTCTGGTAACGAATATTCTATTTTCCAATCCGATTTTCCCCAATGGCTTACAGAAATAACTCTGTATTCTACAATAATACGATTCAATATATCTACATGACAGTCATAATTTTCATTTGTGGTTATTTTAAAAACTTCGTTACTATTTTTATTAATATTTTTTTCTTCTAAAAGACTTTTTTTGGCATAGTCAAATGCGATTCTTTTTGCTTCTTCAATGTCTCTTGTTACACATTTCATTTCCATTTTCACCTCTTTTCTCTTGTTGTTGTATTGAACGACTGCAAACATTTTTATTTTAATAAAGTTATACATTTATCTTTTCTTATCCTTTTAATTTCATTTTTATTTATTTTTAAAATCATAATAAAAAGATATAACTAACAAATATAATATGGAAACCGAAACGGAAATTTATTTTTATAATTTATTAATTTGAATAACCATTCGCAAATCCTGCTCTTATTCTTACTATATTGTAATTTGGATTACCAATAGAAAAAATTGTATTATTATTTTTAGGTTCTATTTTTGAGATTTCTGGTATTACAATTTCGCACCTACAAAAAGGGCAACAATTTACACGCATATTTTTATAACAATCACCGCACATTTGATGATCCGATACATCACCAGTTGGATTGATATGTTCTAATGTAATATTAGTATTTTTATCTTCAAAACATATTTTGCAGGTAATTAATTGTTCCATGTTTACTATAAATATATTGGTTTTATTTTTAAGTATGTTCACAATAATAAAAATCTTCTACACCTTGAAATTTTTCGTGAATTAATTTAATAGGGTCTAAATATAATAAATCAGAGTTATGAAATCCCATATCTACTAATTCGTCATCATCTCTTATGGAAGGGTCAAATAAAACATTATATAAAAAAAAATCACAATTATTCATTTTTGTAAAAATTTTAAAATAGGGAAGTTCTGTTTGCCGAACATAATTAGTGCTTTTCATATGAATAAAAGAAAGAAATTTAGAACCTCCATTTGGTTCGTCGTTATATTCTATAATTATTAATTCAAAATTATCTTTTACAGATTTGGATTTTACAGAATATTTATGATACCACGTATTACCTTTATTCCAACCTTTTTTTGTTATCTCTGGTGGTAAATTAAAACTTAACGCATCAAATGAAACTAATAAATCATTTACATCACACTCCCAAAAATACGCAAATATTTCAACAATTTTTATATTTTGTCTTACATCCCAACAAGCTTGTGAATGTCCTACACCCCAATGTTGTATTAACATGGAGTGTATTGGATATAATTTATAGAATTCACGCCAAAAATTTTATCGTTTTTGTTTATCAGTATTTCCCATTTTTGTGTAATATGCTCAAAGAAATCCCAAATTTTATTAACTATATTATTACATTCATTTTCATCTAATACACACGGAATAATAGCAACACCATAATTCTCTATAGTTTGCTTTAAAGTTTCCTTTATACAAACATACTTTTCAAATTTATAATTATTTTGGTTATCCATTTTGTTTTAATTTATAATATGCTTATATAATAAATTTAAATCAATTTTATTTCAATTTATTTTTATATAATTATATAATATATGATTACAAGCAATTTTATCAATGAAATAGGAAACACGATTAAAATTAAAATACAAAAAAATACTGATTTTGGAATTAATTACAAAACAAAAGAAAAAATAAAATTTAATGGAGTAAAAATAACTATGAT
>Ga0136644_10000101_pt1 | contig 63832 bp, 47 predicted proteins | sample C_130820_EF_Meta_FD_94780 | JGI IMG/M metagenome (GOLD analysis project Ga0136644, IMG submission 94780) | Freshwater microbial communities from Lake Croche, Canada to study carbon cycling - C_130820_EF_MetaG (v2) (version 2) | ecosystem: Environmental > Aquatic > Freshwater > Lake | place...
GCCTCAGGAGCCTCAGGAGCCTCAGGAGCCTCAGGAGCCTCAGGAGCCTCAGGAGCCTCAGGAGCCTCAGGAGCCTCAGGAGCCTCAGGAGCCTCAGGAGCCTCCTCGGTCCCGTTTGACACACGGTAATAGGACATAATAATAGTCGAAGTCATTCCAACCTTTACCTCGATGACATCACCCTTGTAGAATTCTCTATCATCGTAGAACTCTCGAAGTGCCTCCTTGAGCTCGGCAGGGAAAGCATCCTCCTGAGAAGACAGATATGCAATCATCTCTCGAGTGGTATCGTACTTCACAGGAATCATAATCTCTCGAATGGTAGCCTCAAACTCTGCGAGAGTCTTCTGACCCTGAGGCACTGGCACCTTGCAGAGAAGAATAACACCATCGGTGGTTTTCTTCTCAACATCTTCAGTGTGGACATTCTGCTCGTCATTAACAATCTCTGCAAGAGCGACAACTGGCCCAATATACTTCATCTTCCACGTGTCAAGAAGATCCCAGAGTAGGTCACGAATGTCAGGAAACGGTTGTCTCACGATCAGATTCTCAACCTCGCTCACCTGCATCGTCTTTGCAGCCATACGGGGCTCAACGTAGTTGCTAACATTCGTGATGAGTCTCTGGTCGAGGATGGCGTGGAAGGTCTCAGTCTCCTCGTCAGTAAAGGCTGCAGAATCTAGATAGCCATCGTAGACATCAAAGATTTTTGTCTTATTTGGAGACTTGATATTCGCAAGCTGTATAGAAGAGATCTTGTCGATGACTGCTCGCCGTTTCCGTAAGGATTTGGAGTTCATCTGGGGACCTTAAGGAAGCTAGGTGGTGAGAGTCAATTTTTTTACTTGGGTACGTTTTACTTGGGTACGTTTTACTTGGGTACGTTTTACTTGGGTACGTTTTACTTGGGTCCGTTTTACTTGCGTGTCACTCTACCATAGCAAGAACCATATAGTCTTGTATCAGGGTAATTGTAATCGGTCGGTTTACCTCCCTTCTTGATCCACTCTCTCTGCAGGCAAGCCAGATTATTCTCATTAATAATTGTCTGCTCATTCATCTCGGCACAGAAGTCGTGTTCCTCCAGATTCGTTGCAAAGACAGAAATATCTCTGCTGGGGCGCGGGTACTCATCGTTACCCACGGGTTGGAACGACTGAAATGATTTCTGCCAAGAGTCCTTATCATTCGATCCAGCATGAGTCATCGCCTTAGTAAACATGGAATAGGACGAGCGAGTCTCCATGCTAGGATCACTCATACCTCGTTCAGAGTCCTGGTACAGGGTTGCTACCATGGCCCCTGCATTTGTATTCACCTGAATAAACTTATCTCTCGATATCGGGGTGGTAGAGGGAAGAGGATATTTATGGATAAAGGGGGTTGTAAACTCATCGTCTACTCCTGCAAATTTGCTCGAGACGTTAGGGTTGGTAAAGGCCTCCTTGCTACACCTTGCGGAATTTCCCGACGGAATGCACTGAATTGCATTTACCCAGTTATTTGCAACAGTGTTTGATGATGTTGTCAGAAGAGGAGGATAGTATTTAGCCGATGCTGTAACCCCAGAAGGCATAGGACTTATCACAGAGAAATTAGTTCCTAAGACAGATCTTCCTGAGCTCCCTGCCTGAGTATCTTGAATCCATCCACACGATGTATCCGTCGATGTGACCCCCTTATTCATATTCATGGTTTTCACTTGCTGAAAGCTGAGTCCAGAGCAGGCTGCTAAGGCTGCATCGAAATTAGTCATATCGACCTTCGTAACACCGAGCAGACCCTTGCGTGCTGTGGCATTGTCGAGTGCAGTTACGTTAACCCCTTGCATTCGTGGGATGTTATTAATATTATGTATACCGAGCCCAAGCCCTGTTATAGCGACATTTGCACTGTTTGCCAAACTAGACATCTATATTCTGAGTATAAAATACTCTCTTATAGCTTTTCAGACATCTATAGGTTGTCAGCTCGCAGGATTCCCGTAGAGTCGAACTCGCGTGTGATTACACGAAAGGCGACATGGACTTGACGGCTCTGATTTAACACACGGCCGGAAGTCACTGCATTGTTAATGAGATAGTTTGCGGAAGACCCGGCCCCAGCATTCGCATCATCTGCGGTACCCCCTGGAGCATTCGGTGTTAAGACACCCAGGGTGGCCGTAGCATTCGGGTCAGGGAAGTCTCCACGGACCAGGAAGGCATTCACATACCCTTGCACAGGTGTATCGCTGAATACAGTCGATGCCCCAGTGCCTGTGACCATGCCTACCGACACTATGATATGCCCTGATGCCCGCTGCAGGAAGTTCACAATCGACGTGAGCTGGTTTAGCTGGGTTCCGCTCGGGTTCAGAGGAGTCCATGAGGACCAGGCGATATTCTTCAGTAAGACTCTGTCGCCCGTGTTGAAGGAGGCAATGTTAAAGTAGTTCTTTGTCTTTACCCAATAATATGATGAACCAGAAAGGTCAACTGCGGAATCTCTCTGGTACACTGTACCTGTCAGAGAAGCACCCGCTGTAAATACTGCAGAGTTCACTGCAATACTAGGATATATCGTCTGCACATCAAGAGTGTCGAGAGCCGTGCTCAGCAGTGTCCCATCAGGCCTCTGTAACTGAATGGTCAGACGCTGCAGGGTCGACAGGGGGGTGGTATACACCTTTTGACACTTCATGAACTTGGGGATCATGGCGAGGTACCCACGCTGTGCCCCGAGAGAAGAGTCATTGATCCAGTTCGCATCATACTGGATGAGGGCAAACGAGGATGTGATACTCTGATTTGTTCCGTAGCTGTTCGTATCAAGTTCGGGGACACGTACCTGAATATAGGGAAAGGACAGGGCATTCATGTTCGCATTGGCGGAATAGGCCGTTGCACCGCTCTTTGTCACAAGGGGGTCTAGACCCTCGCCAGGAATGATGGCCTTGATGAACTCGATGCGTACAATATTACGGAAACGAGTGGGCACAGAAGGATTCTGATAAAACGGAGTCGCACCAGGAAGGCCTGCCGGGTCGAACACTGTAGTGAAGTTGTATCTCGTTTCCGTGGAGTTTGCCACCCAGTCACGGTCGCCGCTGTACAGGAAGAGATTTGTCTCGGTCTCCCTGAAGGACATGACATCGGGTTCACGAGTAATCATGGCCTGGGGAAGATTGGCCAGAGTATCCCTGGGACGATTCTCTGCGACGGTGGGATTTCCAGCGGCGGCGTTCGGCGGTGCTGCGGGTCTCTCATAGATTGCTCTCATGTCAGGCGGTACGGGGAGTGCAATGGCTGCCCTTCTCTCCAGCTTCTTCCGCTCCTGATCGGCGAACATGGCCTCAGCATCTTCCTTGGCCTTTCTTGCTCCCTGGGAAAAGGAATCAGAGGCTTCCACAAAGGGATTGACAGAGGGTACTACAGCAACCACCTGAGACGCCTCCTCCCTCTCCTTCTTCATCCTCTCGAAGAGTTCCATCGACAGGGGAGGCTCTTCGGACAGGGAAATCTGGAAGTCCTGCATGCTCGGCCTTGCGGTGGTCTTCACCTCCTGTCGCTGAGTCTGGAGTGCACTGAAGGCATCGTCGATGTCTTGAATCTCTCTTCTGCCCTGACGTTCTTCCTCAGCAGCAGGAGGCGGCCCTGCCTCGATATCGGAGACTGTAGATCGTGTAACAGATCGTTCATTTCTCTCAAGATATGCCATGTAATCAGGGAGAACCACCCCAAGAACCTCCGTATTCAGAAACTGGATATTCTTGTTGCCGTGAACCCGATGGACCTCGCCGACGTAAAAGTCCACTGTCTTAATGAGACGACTTGCCTGCTTCTCATTGAGATCGCCACCGTACCGACGGCAAATATCCTTATATAAGACCCTCTGTAGCACACCCTTATTATCGGGATGTAGAAAGGGAGACGACATTCTACAAAGAGAAGTCAAGAGAAATGCGGATGTAGGACGAGCTCCTACGTCGAATACATCCATGTTCTTAGCTTGAACATCAGGGCATCTGGAGGACGGCCTACGCAAAAACGTTGATAGTCCATCCCATATAACATGCTAACAATGAAGTACATGCAAAACATTCCACACTCGGACTTGGACCGCTGGAACCTTGCCCCATTCCTGGCAAGTTCCATCTTTGGCTCTTGGATGGTCAGCCACTGCATGAAGCGATAAATCTGGTTGGGAGGCCTCATTCCATAGGAATCAAAATAGTAGCATTTATCTTTTACAATGTCAATATATGCCGCTACCCAATGTGACCCGTCTCTATCATGCCTGTCTAAGTTGAAGATTATACCAATAGATTTCTTACCCTTGATTTCTTCACGGTCCAAATTTAATTCACACATTTCTTCAATCAGGCATTTAGTCTTATCTTCTGATTTCTCATAGGGGTCGGGAGATGCAAAGTCAATGGGGAAGGGTCCGAGGAAGATAAACTCGGGGTGGGCTTCCTGATACTGTTGCATGACATAGCGTATATCATTGCTATCGAGCCATTCATGTGGTGTCGTTTTCCACGCCTCGGGGCGGGCTGGACGCAGATTCTTGGCGAGAATGTCTTTCTTCTTTTGGGCGAAGGGGAGAGCCTGTAAGAGGGAACGCTGATTGTTTGCGTCGACACCGAGTTTCCGTGCGAGGGCCTGTATGTGTGTCTCTCCCTGGGCTGTTATACCAAGCATCTTCATTGCCTTAGTGATATCTTCGGCGGGTAGACATCCGGTCTCCTTACTGAATGGTATGCGTGGATGACATTGATATGGCCCGGGCATTGGCCAAGGTGCTGTCTTTTTTACCCTCCTAGTCTTCCGTGAGACCATTCTATATATAGATTAGATGGGTTGCACAGGTACCAATCCTGCTAAGTACTCTATGGCTATTACTTCTCCTCTTCATATTCCTACGGCAATTAATGCAGGCTTATCGGTCGCATTACTTATCGTATTCGCATACATTAATCGTGATCGTACTAGGGTGATCAAGGGAACTGCGGTGCCTACTGCTTAGGCTATGCCGTTTGCCACAGGCTAGGCTATGCCGTTTGCCACAGGCTAGGCTATGCCGTTTGCCACAGGCTAGGCTATGCCGTTTGCACAACAACCCAGCTAGGCAGCTTGACTCCTAGCTTTGTAAGAAGAATCGGAAGGCTTATATAGACTGCATCAAAGGTCAGGAGCATACCCGCGAAAGAAGCAATGAATCTATCATAGAAGTCTAAGCCCGCCACGTGTTGAAACGTAAAGAATACCATTAAGAAGATTCCAAGTGATAATTTAAAGATAATATCACATGCAACGTAGGATATTTGATTTGGATTTTCCTTTTGCATGAGGATAAGGACAGTTTGGATAATGAGGAGAAACTTCAGAAAGAAGAAGTATATGTGGTAAGCTTTCATTCTGTCACTAGTATAGAAAATGTCTTCTGCTCCTGCTGCTCCTGCTCCTCCTCCTACTGCTCTCACTGCCCCACCCGTTGAACCCTCTAACCCACATGGGTTTGCAAAAGATCTAGCGGCGAACATCCTCTTCCTCATCAGACAACCGTGGGCATGGAGTACATTCTTTGCCTTTTGGTTTCTCTTCACCTTTGGCTCAGTACTTGTAACTTCTGGGATAAATAGTCTCACGGCAAATTCCCCTCAACCTATGCAGGTGTGGTGGGTAGGAACTCTCTTATCTTCCATCCTTGTACTCCTCCTCTTTTTTGTCGTCTATCAAACAAGTGCCAATCTCACGAGGGGGATGCTCATCCTCATTCTGTTCTCATTACTTGTCACCCATATCTCCCTTCTCTTAACTCAAATTAATCTGAGGGTAACCTAGGTCCACAGTCAACAGTCCACAAGTCAAAAAAATAACTCTTATCAGTAGACATGCTGGCCCATATATCAGTAGACGCAGGTGGACAAGTAACCCTAGGATTAGTCTTCTTCGCCTTTTTCATAGCTGCTTCTTCGATTGTATCTATTACTGCAATTACAAATGCAATGTCCGGCCATGAGTCTATAATGACGGATATGACACCATATTTTGTAAGCTTCCCCTTTCTTATCGCATTATTTTGCATAGCCTTCAGTTATACAGTAGGGGCATTGAAGAATGACGCTGACTACAGAAAGAAGATCCTGTTTTTCTTTGTAGGTGTTGTGTATATCTTTTCTATGATCGCATTACATCTATCTAGCGTTATTATGAATCTTTCGTACGCATAATTCCCTCGTATACGTAGAGTACAATGCCAGATGCAACAGCTGGAGCTCAAGCAGCCATGGCCATCAATTTAGCATCAACAGGAGCCCTTCCCTTTGTAGTAGGGGCATTCAAAGATACCATAGGGGATAATTTTCTCTATATCTTTCTTGCATCTCTTGGACTGATCCTATGTGTATATCCTCCAACAATTGCGACACATGTTAATTTACAGGGGAAATCCTATTCCTATGAAAATTACATCTTACAGGTCTTCTTGCCGATGGCGATAGGGTTTGCCCTATTTTTCGCAATTGTCTTCTTTGACTTGTTAAAGGATTTTGGGTCTTACTATGAACAGCTTATTATCTACCTAGGGTGTGCGAGTATCTTATCCTCGTCGCTCGCTATCACCTTCATCCTCTACAGGATGAAGTATTTCGGCACGTGAGTTCGAGATCACCTACGGCTGTACCAAGATACCCAAGATCTTATGCTGGATACGAGTCTTTCCATTCCAGGTAGCACGGGTATCGACCCCTTCGGGCACCTCGGCCAGTAGATTCACGTGGTTGTTCTTGTTGTACAGGTAGGAAATGCCGTGCAGTTTTACGGCCACCCGAATCCGCCTACCAGGCTGTAGCTGAGAGTAGTCAGTATCCCAGGCACCGTTGGCGTAGACGCGTGGGCCATGAGATCCAGAATACGTTGTTACAGGGCAATGAAGAATGAGTCGATTGTCTTTATATATGGGAGTATATTTAGACCTGATTTCCTCAATGCTATACTCGGTGCCGAACCAGGCCGACTGATGACACAGAATCGACTGGAGGATTGTCTCCTGAAAGGCTGCTAGCTTCGTGCAGGCAAGGCTCGTCTCTGAAATATCAATAACTAGGCGACCCGAGGAAGGAACATATTCCACAATAGGAAGCGGGGGAAAGAGAATAGACAGAGAGGGCAATCTGAACTGTGCACCGATATAAGAGAGTGCAGACATTGGGTTAGACTTTACATCGTGTTTAGATTCACGCAGCCAGGGCGAAGCAATGTAGATGCTTCCCACCTCTAATTTTTGTACGGGGAGCTGCCATTCCATCCTATATATGAGCACGCTATCGGGTTTAGACCTTTGGTCAAAAAATAGTGTTGCCTTGCGGGCCAATGCTCGAAAGATCCAACGATCCAAAGCCCTAAAGCCCTGAAGCAACCCTTTAACAGTGCCCATGTATAAGACAAAATCCCTCTGTTGGAGGGGTCCTCCAGGGTCCGGTAAACGTGCCCTCCTCCAGCGAGAACTCCAGACCTGGGCATCTTCGATGCACCAACCCTTCGTCCTTCGCACCCAGCCATGGAACGCTCCCCTGCAAAAGGATGTCCAATCCTCCACTGCTGACGTGGAAGAGGACGGGGAAGACGACAAGGCCCTTCTTCCTATGGAGCTTTCCGTTCTTCACTGGGGCTTTGATATTGCTCGTATGTCTCTGCAAGACAAGCAGTACATCAAGAGTATTCTGACCAAGTGGGGGCGTGGAAGCCAGGTACTGAGCGACGGCCATGTACAGCGGTGTCTTGTTCTGTATCATGCCCATCTCCTCAGTAGTGAATCTATCATCCTTTTACAGGCCTTCTTGGAAGAGAATTCCAAGGATACAGTGCTCTGGATGACGAGTGAACATCCCCTACCCCTACGTCTCGCAGACTGGTGCCTAGAACTCCCCGTGGCCAGCCCCGGTTATGATATCTCATTAAAAAAGATCAAAGACGAAAGTCATGCAAAGGGCGACCACTCATCCATTTTACATATAGGCGATGAACTCCAGAGTATCTGCAAGGAATGGATAGCGAATGCTCCACGACTGTCAGATGTGAAACGGATTCGCTCCATTGTCTATGGACTACTGCACAGAAATATTCGCTGGACGGATGGATTCCATCTTTGGCTCTTTGCCATCGACTCGCTGGATATACCCTATGAGAAGCGTCATGCAGTTGCCCTGGTCTGTATGAAGCAACCGTTTACAGGAGCTGGCCAGACAGTCCCCTCTTACCGAATCCCCATCCTTTGGGAACACTACCTGTGTTCACTGAGGAATGCACTTGCTCCTGCAGCCCTTCCAGAGATGGTGCAGATACCTGCGGCGAAGGAAAAAAAACCCAGGAAGAAGAAGATATAATGCCAGAGAATCTGGTTCTAGACACTATATTACCCCTCATCCAAAGGAAACCTTTTCCTTGGGTTGATGACCAGCCGACAAAAGACGATTTGGATCACATCTTCAATCAGAGGAGTGACGAGTTTGATACACTGAAGCTAAAGGATACCATGCTGGCTGATCTGCGTACAGGCAAGGCAATGCTTGTAACAAAATCGGGGCCGTTTGCTAAGGTTCTGGCAGTGGTCTACCCTGACACTGTCATTCCGTGGAAACTGTTTGGTGAGATCTTTGTTGCCTTTGGTGAGCCGAAGGCGGGGGCTGCTTGGCGTATCGTGTGGTTCGCTCATCCTAAGAAGCGAGAAATTAGTCCAGGGGAAGTGCCTGGACCCGAGCACGTGAATGGTGGATATACCTATCCCTGTGATAATGAGACTATTGTCATCTACAGAGAAGAAGAAGTCTGCCGTGTCTTAGTCCACGAACTCTTACATGCCTCCTGTACCGATGACCAGAGCCTCGATATTATAGATCAAGAGGCAGCAACAGAAACGTGGGCAGAACTCTTTCTCATTGCGATTCAAGCGAAGACGCCTCGTGCTGCAGAATCTCTCTGGGCCAAGCAGGCCAAGTGGATTGCCGATCAGGAACATCTTCTTCGTACGAGACACAATGTCAATGACCGAACCTCTTATGCATGGCGGTACACAGTGGCCAGGCGTAAGGTGTTAGAGGGTCTAGGAATATATCTTCCTCCTGGTGTTCTACCCACGAGCAATTCGATGCGGTTCACGCATGCTGGGCTGTGATTTGCACCAGTAAGTATTGTACATAAATAAAGAAAATAATACCATTAATCCAGAATTATAGAGTATAAATATGCTCATAATTATTTTATTTGTGTACGACTCTATGGGATACCAAAAATATAAACACAAAAATGCACTGGAAAATTGTGTCATTTGCATCCACGTAATATAGGGTTTTACTTCAGGTAGTTTAATTCCAAGAACATTTAGTAAATAATATAAATACATAATGGAGTGAACAAAGGAATTAAAGAAAGAAGCCCAAATAACGGAATCAACTTTATATATCCACGCATAATGCCAGCAGACTACTGCACCCACATGGTGGTATTTTTGTAAAAATATTGGCTGTTTCCCTTTTGCATAAATAATAAATGTATCTAGGTATTCATAATACTTAGACAGATAGAAATAGAAAACAAGAGTATTTATATGAGGGTCGGCAAGATAAAAGTTTGTTTTTACATGAAATCCCTTATTCCATATTGCATTTCCCAAGGATATGCACATCCATGTACTAAATATCTGTAGTGCAGCATTATGTGCAATAATAAAATATTTATTATTCCATGGATAAGAGAGATAGAGAAGTGTTCCCACTAGAGGTGCCAGATGGTACATATATCTTATACTCTAAATGTCCTTAGGCTAAAACGATCATGTGATGTCCTACTGATGATAGTGTATGCAGGAGTGAATGATATAGGTGAGAGGTTTCTTCATCGGAATCATAACAATATGAACCAGTATAGTATCCATATGTATATAAGTATATAGTGGCAAGGAATGTTTGTATAATAAGTCCTTGAAGAAGCCAGGACATGGTTGGCCGTTTTATAAGAAAGAGTGAACCGCCGTAGAGTACGATAAGATAGATAAATACCTTATCTATCGCCATTATAGTATCAGACTCTAGTAAGCGAAACGATACCGAGGTGCAAAAGAGTAGGGCAAACAGAACCATGTATATCCAGTCATTCTTGTAAAGCGCAGTTACTGAATTTGTAAGAAGGAACCCTGCCGAAAATAAGGTTGACCGCACAACCATCTTACTCTTCTAAATCAAAAAAGAAAAGCTGAATTAGACGCCCATCGTTGTTCGTCTGGCCAAAGTAGGTATCCGCTGCATGGATGAGCTTTGCGTCAAAGAGAACTAGGCGATTGTATACATTTCCCACGACATCCAGTTGTTCAAAGCGGGTTGAGTCATAGAACCCGCCTCGAAAGACTTCATCGTGGTTACTGGGGTCAGGCTTACGTACCCCACTCAGTGACCTGTAAAACTTCGTCCCCGCTTCACCTGGTGCACCAGGGGTCAGGAAGAGAACCCCTGCATACGTCTGGCAATCAGCGTGATACACAGCCTGATCTCCTGCAATATTGATCTGGAAACATCCATTGGTGCCGTAATTCTCCCAGCCGGCTATCTTCTTTCCGAGGAGCTGTTCGAAACGCTCCTTGAGCCCAGGGAAGCGATAGACAGTGTCGCTGCGAATTCCCTTGTGATTCTTTGGGTGTGCAGTAAGAGGTTGCTCCAGGGCGAAGCTGCGGACTGAATTAGGATCAACGTAGAAGTTGTCGACCACGAGGAAGGATGGCATGCCAGTCTGAACGGTGGTATTCAGTACGAGGGTCTCCTGCTTGAAAATAGTCTGCCATATAGTGTATACTTTCATCCGCAGCTCGTACCCCTCATTGGACTCCTGCTCGAAGGCCCACCCACACCCTTTTACAGAAATCCCAGGAAGCCTTTCCTTGTAAAAGGCCGTCACATCTGGGCGGTCAATCGTCTGAGGAACGACGATACGACCAGAATCAAAGTGTACCTCTAGAGGAAAGCTGTTCCCTGAGATGTGAAAACACCATCCCTTGACCATCGTATCTTGCTTACCTGACTCGGTGAAGCCGAGGACGCCTGGGTAGAGAGTCTCGTGCATGTGTACTGCATATGAATATGGACTGCCCTTTAGGCAAAACAACGAAAAAAGATTCGAAGCGAATCTGTTTTCTTCGTTTAGTCGGCATATACGCCTTTAGAGATCTAGTTCACTATATACGAGTGGCCAGTCGGCTTACGCGGAGGCAGGGGCCTTCTTCAGGTAGTGGGGGTTCAGGTACTTCTGCAGGTTGAAGTACGTCAGCTTCTCGTCGGCCTTCACGTTCAGCAGGCTGCGGAGCTTGGCATCAGGGTTGATGTCGTGCTTGTTCTTCAGGTTCTGCTCCTTCACGTAGGTCGTCACGAACTTGGTGACGTTGGAGCGGCTCTCCTGGCTGCCAGCGGGGCGGCCCAGGAAGGCGCACAGCTGGGGGGAGATGTCCGTGGGGATCTGGAAGATGGACACGCGGGCAGGCTTGGCCTCCTCGCCCTCCACGGGGGCCTTGCGCTTCCTGCGCTTGTCGGCCAGCTTCTGCAGCTTGGTGGACTTCTTCTCCAGGCGCTTGGCCTCAGTCACCAGCTCAGACACCATCTCACGCAGGGCCAGCAGGCGAGAGGTCACGGCCTTCACCTCGGCATCCAGACGCACCTCCTCGACCACCTCCTCAGTGGCAGCGGCGACGGCAGTGGAGGCCACGGCGACCGTAGTAGAAGCCACGGGTGCAGCAGGGGCAGCGGGTGCTGCGGCGGCCTTCGCGGCCTTGGCCTTGGGGGCGGCAGCGGGGGCGGCGGCCACAGGGGCCACCACGGCGGTCACGGTCTCCTCAGTCTTCTTGCTGACCTTCTTGGCGACGGACTTGCTAGGAGTGGAGCTCATTATATTACTGGAGGAGGTAGAAGTAGAGGACATTTTACGCACTGGACTTATGCTTAGATCCGCTGGCCCGATCAACTTTTTTGCTCATGGAATGCCGGGGGAAACGGGAGAAAGAAGTGCGTTCGTTTTTATTTTGAAGCGTATCAGCTGATGACTGCGTTTAGGCGGCCCCTATTCTTTTGCAAAGAGGCCTTCGCCCTTCGCCCTTGGCCTCAAACGGGCAAAAGACAAAAGACAAAAGACAATCGGCCAAATTCTGGCGGCAGAGCAGAAGGTATGCAGGCCAAGTGTCAGCATGTAAAGTCCAAAAAAGAGCCAGAAAAACAGTGTGACCATTCTGCGACCAAGGGCACCTTCTGCAGTGTACATGATCGGTGTAAGAAGAAGCTTCTGTGGACACGGCCCATAGCTATGCTCACACGAACACAACGGGCAGCAGGTCAACGAGTACTCCGTTTCTTACTCCGAACTACCCGGGCCCAAAGACTAAAGAGACATGGTCCAGCATATTTTACACCAACCATTGCAAACAATGAATCAGATATATATACTCTCGATCCGGTATCGTCTATCCCTCTTACCTACCGGTTCAGCTATCTCGATCCAAACTCGAATGTATGGCTCTTTGACAGTCGCTTTCTCATGGGTTCTATGCAATATGAGCGTACGGTCATGAACCCTTTTACACAAGAAGAGATTCCTGCACAAGTCCTCTCACGGCTGCAGGGTCTCTCTGAGTTCTTACAACGCCACTCTCTTCCCCTCTTATACGTTACAGAGGACAGCCTCACTCCCGAGCAACGGTGGAATCAAAAAGTTCTGGATGTCTTCCTGCGTATACGCACTCATGGGTATGGAGTTAATGTGGTCTGGTTTGAATCGATGACCATTTCAACTCACTCCAGATTCTATACTCGCCTCTATGACCTCTGGAATACAGAACTCAATTTAACAGAACAGGATAAGGAACGGATTGTTCCTCGGTATTCAACCACTCTTTTTACACAACATCCCAACAGGTTGATGTATGAATATCATACATTAAAATGGTGGATGAAACATAATCTTTCGGTAATGCACACCCTTCTTACAGCGAGCCCTGAGAAGGGAAATAGAGGGTGTGGGGCTCTGTACATCCTTACTGCACTGGCTCAAGTGAATCCGGATGTAGCTCAGGCATATCCGTGGTTGTAACTGTGGCGGTGTAGTATTTTACCATGGTGCGAGGGATTGCCCATGTATTTTGGGTGAGGGTGTACTGTTCAAAGTAACAGTAGCTCTCATCGTATCTGAGAAAGGTCCAGAGACCTCTGCATGGCTGAACCTCTCTGCTCTCGTCGTTGTATCCGAGGTAGGAGAGTTTGTAGGTCTCTTTTTCCTGGAAGGGACCTGTAGACATTGGACTGACTCAGGGTGAGCGAAGTATCTTCATTTTTTTTAGCGGTGGTTAGCCACCGGCTCTTTAGCGGTGGTTAGCCACCGGCCCACGAAGGCTCTGTAACTTACTGGGGAGGTTGTACTTTGTACGAAGATCAGCCTGGCGTCCCTGGTCGGCAATGAGTTCCGTGGGATTGCTAAAGATGATTCCAGGACTTATCAGACAAGGCTGTGTGCTCGGTGCATTTGTTACGGTACTCAGCTGGGTCTTGCACGGTAAGACTGTTACATTGGGTGCCTGGTTCTGCGAGAGGGTGGCCATTTGAGCGTAACCTAAGAGGTTCTGGCGAGTATCAGCATTCTTGAGTCCATTAGCCACTCTTACGCAAGAGTTCGGGTCGGACGTCTGTGTAGTAAGAGGTACTCCAACGAAGCCATTACCTGTGAAGCCAGTGTAAGAGGAGAGGAATGATGTGGTAGTAAACGTAGTAGCAAGAGCCTGTCGCTTAAGAGTCACCTGAGAGGCATCTTCGCCACGCTGAAATCCGATCACCTTACTTAACGATTGTTCCTTCCTTCTCATGTATTCCCCGTAGTTCATTCTGCTGACGGACTTCAAAAAAAAATCAGGGAGGTAGGTCGGGCACAACATCGTGACGTGGAGCAGGAAAAAGTGGAGCGAAAAAAGTTGACGCGGCCGCCGGCCCTCCTAGGAAGTCCAGACCACGAATGTCCTCCCCTATCGTCCAGCCTAAGAATTTCAAGCTTGCCAAGCTCACCGTCACTGCCCCTCGTCCCATCCCTGGGTCGGTGGGTGCAAAGAGTGCCTACGTGAACTATGGTGGCGACAAGAGCAAGCTTACCTTCCAGACTCCCAGTCTGCCGTCTCCCTTTGGGTTCAACGCCTTTGACAACAAGACTGGCGGTCCCCTGAAGCACTCTATCGATCTGGCCCTGGTGGGCTACGACGAGGAGGGTTCCAAGGCGAACGAGTTCTACAATGCACTTACAGAGATTGACGAGTACATGATTACCACGGCAACGACCAACTCGAAGCTGTGGTTCAAGAAGGAGCTGTCTCGCGAGGTCGTGGAGAACAACTACACTCGCTGTGCAAAGTTCAGTCGTGACAGGGAGGGCAACCAGTCTTCCTATCCCCCTAACATTAAGCTGAACCTCCGCAAGAAGAAGGACGTGGATGAGTTTGAGACCCTGGTCTTCGATGCGGAGTCACGCTCGAATCCTAACGCCTCTCCCATCACGAACGTGCCCTTCAAGGATCTGCTGACCAAGCGGTCTGAGTTCACCTGCCTGATTGAGTGCACTAGTGCATGGTTTGCAGGGGACAAGTTCGGCCTGAGCTGGAGGGCGGTGCACATGCGTATCGACAAGGTGGCGGGTGGCATCTCTGGCTACAGCTTCGTCGACGACGATGCTGGTGAGGCTGAGGAGACTGCTGCTCCTGCTTCTGCCTCGCAGAGCAGGCCTGCTGCTCCTGTTGCTGCAGCACCTGCATTCGTCGAGGATGAGGACGAGGATGAGGAGGTGGCTCCTGCTCCCGTGCCGACCAAGACTTCGGCAACGGTCAAGAAGGTGCTGAAGAAGCCTGCACCGAAGGCGTAAATGCAGCGGCACCGAAGGCTTAAATATACAAAAACACTACACGTAGGGAGTTGGAAGCCCAACTAAAACGAGGATGACCGGTCTGCTTCCTTTGGAAGCAGCGGGGTCATCAACAAACGAGGATGACCGAGTGGTTAAGGTGTCAGGCTTAAGATCTGCTGGAGAAATCCGCGTGGGTTCGATCCCCACTCCTCGTAGTTCGGCTTAACAGCCAGTTTTGGCTCTGTAGCTCATCAGTAGAGCGCTTCCTTTACACGGAAGAGGCAGGGAGGGCGGCACTCCCCAGGGTCACCAGCGGTCCTCAGACTGCAAACGGTCCAGTAGCTCAGTTGGTAGAGCGTGGTGCTTATACACTTGTGTATACTTATAGCATAAGACACGCCAAAGTCGCGGGTTCAATCCCCGCCTGGACCACACGGAACACTAGTCAGGCCTCCCCGTGGCTGTTCTGGATAAGGTGCATGGGCAATCAACAAATTGACTGTAAACGCGCTAGTAATTTAGGGGTAGAATATGAGATTTCCATTCTCATAACCCGGGTTCGAGTCCCGGCTGGCGCACTCAGGTTTGGGGATACCTTAAAAATCACCACGACCTTCTCACAAGGTCTATGCCCTCTTAGCTCAAATGGTAGAGCATCTGCCTTGTAAGCAGAAGGTATTGAGGTCGATACTCAAAGGGGGCATTTATAGCCCTAGTAGCGCAACGGATAACGCGTCAGCCTTCTAAGCTGAAGATTGAGGGTTCGATTCCCTCCTAGGGTACTTCTCCGATATGGTGTAACGGTTAGCATGCGGCCCTTTCAAATGAAATGAGAGGCTAAGACCCGGGTTCAACTCCCGGTATCGGAAATGATGCGTAGCATCACTCTCCTTGGGAGCGTCCGCTCCCTCGGAACATATAGTTAGGGTGCTCTCTAAAAGCACTCATTAAACTGTCTTAGCTCAGCTGGTAGAGCGTGTGGCTTTTAACCACAATGTCGCGGGTTCGATCCCCGCAGGCGGTACTTTTTTTGTATCTGCCTTTGTTCAGTTCATCCTATGATCTTTACAAAGTTACTAAACCCTTATAACCGAATCATTGTGGTCAGCCTGAATCCACTCAGGCGTGATCTTCCCCTGTGACTCCAAATATGCCCATAGATTGACTTCCCATGTTAAGGGAACACTACGATACTCACTACAAACAGCCTCATAGAATGCAAGTAAGGATGCCTTGTCGCCAGCAAAGACACCCCCACAGAACCGCCAACATATCCTGTTAAAGTAATCGTAATTGCCCTTATCACAGCACCCAGGAATAATGAGACCGTCCCTGAGCCCCTTGGTCGAGAGGTCGACAAGATACTTCTGAGCTGCCTCTGTATCCTTGATTACATGGAAAATACCAAAGTCAATCCAATAATAATGAGTAGCAGGAAATACATGTGACTGAATGGCACGAGCCACAAACTCTGGTTTTGCATTAATAAGAATAAAATAGTTAAATGTATCTTTTTCAACTGTTCTTACTTCGGGTATCTTGGCTTCTGTCACATATGTGCTCAACTCCGTAAACTCGATATACTCGACATGAACATTGGGAAATGGTGTATACCAGGTACATGCTCGATTCAAGAAGAGATGAATATTTACCCCTGTTTCTGCAAGTTTCTTAAAGTGGTTCATATACGTCTCAAAGGAACGAAGTGCTGTTCTATCTTCTGACAAATCTAGAAAGGCACTGACAAACGTTATCATTCTTTAGGAGTGTTCTTTGCGTGTTTATGTCTTATATACCGCACTTAATGACCCCTGCCCGCACCACCAGAGCTAGGATTGAATACACCAATATTAGGATCCGTCTGGGGAGTGTTGTATGTGAGGCATGCGGAGCATCCCACCCTTATTTCAGATACAATGGCTGCAGACACTACGGCCGGTGCCTTCAGTCCCTGTTGCGGATTAGGCCGATTTACGGTAGCAGCAGTCCACTGAGTGTAATAACTATTCTCGGCCATTCCTCTGCGCTTCTGGGTTAAGATCGAAGAATCACGATTTGTCACTCCCATTCTACTAGTTACTTAGTATTAATACATAGCCTGGGGTTGGTCCCGGGAATATATGGCGGTGCAGGGGGTGGAGGAAGAGGGGGGCAGACCTCAAGAGGTGGAATGATACTGCTAAAGGCTGGTTCATAGCCCGGACACTCTGCAGTTTCCGCAGCTAGACGCACGGACTCTGAACCATATTTTACTTTCGATTGTAAGGCGAGCAATGCCTGAATTTGCTCCTGGGAGACACCTCCTTGATACGTTGTCCGATAGTTCTGTCCTTGAATACATTCCTTGAATGAATTTGCCGTATACTTTGAGCTTTCTGCAGGAGTGAGTGCAGTTGATAGGGTTGTCCGGGGTACACAGCCGACGTTAAGGACAGCAGGGGTTCCAGAGTAATAGACCTGTGTATGGATAGCTCGGTTAAGACGCCCGCCTTCAGTATTCCCCATCCCTTAATCTTCTCAAGGTCTAGAAATGGATGGGTTGGACGCTGTCTTTTACCTTCTTGTCGTACTCTTCATCCTCACGGTGGGATACCTCCACGTGAAAACCCTTTTACAGAAAACGGAGGGGTTCGCCGACGTGGCGTCCTCGAGCCCTAGTGCAGAACCCTCGGACGTCGAAACAAAGATTCGTGCAGCACTTGACTCCTATCTTGATCCTGCCTTTTGCGACGTGTATGCTGAGCTGCGTACTGTCGTCGGCCAGAATATACAGGGAAACATGTTGACTCCCACGGACGATACCCTGAAAAAGGTCGATGCCTATTTAGCAAAGGAACTCACGGTCAAACCTCTTCCCTGCCCTGTCTTCACCTATCCGACAGGAACTGACTTGGAATGGCTGATCTTCTTGAACGATCTGCCAACTGACATCGGAGCCAAGTATGTACTCATGTGCATATATGCACAGAGAGAGATGAAGTTCCGTGCTGGCAATGTGAAGATAGCTCTGTCCCGTGGTACGCCGGTTCCTGATGAGCAGAAGGATGCTGCGGAGAAAATACGTCTTATGAAAAAGGTTATTCTCTCGGCCTTCCCTACGGAAGGATTTGACTCAATTATTGGAATCTGTCCCGTGTCGGTACAAGATACGAGAAGGATGGAGGCAAAGTATGCAGGATGTAAGATGCCTGACGATATGAGTCCTGAAGAGATTGCTCAGTCAGTCGACAACATCCTCAAGAAGATGGAAGAGGATAAGAAGAAGACCTTAGCCGAGAAGTACATCTCTCCTGATATTGATGTGGACCCATTTTTACAGGATGCAAAGATAAATAGTGATTATGTGAAGAAGATGGCGGCAAAGGCACTGGATGGTACCCTCATCTACGAGATGCCTCAGCCAAGTCCTAGTTCTAGCCCAACATCTTAACGGGTGCATACATCGAAGGCAGTTATACGATGAAGGCACAGCTTGGCTTACTCAAGGTATTTAGCACTGGCCTCACCGCACGTCAGGTGTACGATGATTTCACAGCGACTAAGGCGGCCTTTGGTCTATAAAAACCCATAATACACTCATAGTCTATGAGTTAGTTATGTGATTATGTGATTATATTATTAGCTGCCTTGACCTTTCACAGATGTTTTTTTACAAAATCATGCAGGACCATCGTATTCATAAGCATGACGTTTAGATCATGCTTGCGATCAGGATCCTGGTACTCGCCCATTACGTGTTTAATCGTATCAATTAGGCCTCCGATTTCCTTCTTGTATGAGGCTACCTTGTAATCGTAGCCCTTGGCCTTTGCCATCACCATCCAACCGAGCTTCTCAACCTTTGCAACATGCCATGCCTGGATACCGGCCATCGTAGACGAATGAGCAGGTAACTGCCCACGCTTCATCGTAGATCTCTTCGCCATTCTACTTATACCCTTCTGTTTCTTCTTGTCCTCCTTCTAGCTCCTAGGGAGCGTCTGGTACGTCTCCCTCCCTTCTTTCTTTCAGCCTCTGTCCTCCTTGCCCTCTCACGCAGAAGGGTGGCTATTCCCTGCTGATGGCCCGAGCACTTGATCGAAAATGCAGGAACGTAGGCAGTAGGAGAATTTCTCGCCTTGGCTTCAATTGCATGAAGCTTCTGTATGAGACAGATCACGGGCATTGCAAAGAAGGGCTTTTCCTTCTTCCCGAAAATCATGAAACTGTAGTATAATTGTAAGAGGAGGTCGACGCTGCCTGTCCTGATCCCCACTCCACGAGCAACCTCTAACATATTATACGAGTGGCATGCGTCTTCCTGGATAAGAAGAGCAATAGGACGCTTCATGTGCTTCACTATGGTGAAATTGAAGAGATCGGAGTACTGAGTGATTACCTCTTCGACCGTGACCTTGCCATGTCCATTGTGTAAGATACGCAGCATATCTCCAATATCTTCTCCATCCACCTTGGCCTGGGGGCTTAGAAGAAGTACTGGTCCTCCCATCGCCACGAGTGCATCGAGTGGCTTCTTCCCCGTTCCTTCCTCCATGAGAGGAATACACTCTGGGCCTATGAGAACTCTCTTTCTCTTAATCGCCAGGTCAAGAATGGACGCCCTCTCTTCATTTGACACATTGGTAGGAACACGAACAGGATCGCCACACTTTAACGGAGGATATTCAGAGTTCAGCAGGGTGAGACGCTCATATACCTTCTTCCAGCGATCCACCTGTCCACGCGGTCTACTCAACTCGAGGTACATCATCATGCGAAGGAATTCAGGGTCGGCAAAGTAAATTCCATTCACCACCTTTGCACGTGCTTGGATGATCTTGAAGAAGTTGGGGTGGATGTCCGTGCAATCAGCGACAGGGATGAAATTCATCAGAACCTTGCTCGTCCCCTCGTGAACGCTGAATTTCAGGTTCACGTCCTCGAACCCCTCCTTCTTTAGCTCTTCCACAAGCTCGTCAGAATCCTCCTTGTATGTGGGGGTGAAGAAGTCATAGTCGGGTATGGAATACTTCTCATCGTAGAACTTCCTTTCCTTCGATAGGAGGGCATTGATGGCCTGGCCTCCGTAACAGACGCGACGTTTCTTTCTGAGGAAACGCTCAACAACTTGAATGGCCTTTTGAATCTCAGGGTCATTCGCCACAGTGAAATCGACACGCTTCTGGGCCTCGGACACTGCATCTCCCAATCGGGACAGTTGTTTCTGGATGACCGGTTTGTTCAAGATAGGACTGAGAATATCTCTAGGAGATTCCTCCATTACTACTATGAGCCATTTTAATTATTCACTACCAGATTACCAGGCTTCTGTCCCTGGATACTCGCATTCAGGCTTGTGCTGACCTGGGCGGGAACAACGGGGCTAGGCTGTGTGTATCTAGCTGCCTCCGCCTTCAGCCTATAGGACGCACCCTTCCACAGAGCCCATATGTCGCTGACCGAGTCCATCGATGCCGAGATAAAGGGTACAGGTACGCACTGCAGACCAGAGTCAAGTGCAAGTTGCACGGCAGTCGCAGTCGGTGCGACTAAGGGGGTCTTAGAGTTTGCAAAATACCAGTTGATACGGGCGGCCGTCACATAGTCCTTAGTGGTTCCAGGAATTTCTTCCATACCCACAGTTCTCACGTCACCTGTTTCATTAGTATAGATGAAATTAGCATACGAAGCAAGCTTTAACTGAGGGTCCAGTGTGACATCAAAGTCAGTGAAGATGATGATTTTGCCATTGAACGCTGAGAGGGGAATCTGGGTTAAGAGTTCATTTTGTTTTTGCCCTCCTACCACGGAACCGTAGGAACCTACAGAGGTCAGCCTGTACGAGTCGAGAGGAGACAGGGCTGTCGCAATCTTCTTCATGAAGGATACGTAGTCTATCTTCTTCCTGTCGATATCGGATATCCTGTCCTCTAACATGAGAAAGATAGGATCGGAGCCGTAACCAGATACAGATTTGTGTTGAAGGAGGGAGGCGATTACGCTATCAAGGGTGAGACCGTTTTCACTGATCACCGTATCGGATACATCTCTTGCAACGAGGGCGGGTTCTCCAGAATAAGGCCAATCAGGCGGGGTCCTCGATGCATTGATATAGGTGGATATGGGGAGGACGAAGGAACGAATGCCGGCCTGGAAGGCTGTTTGGAAATAAAAGTCGGCATTCATAATTCCGAGAGATGTATGGGGTCTAGCACCAAGATATCCGCCGAGGTAACCTGTGAGAGGGCAGATGTTGACGAGGAAGGATTGGTTGGGAGGAAGCTGGGGTGCGGAAGAGGTTTGTGTAAAAAAGGTGGGGGTTCTCTGCCTTTGTGTAGTTAGTTCTCCCTTAATGAGTGTCTGTATTGCGGTTACATCGGCGGAGGTGGTGAATCCTTCAACAGGACTCTTGGTTAGAATGGTATATGCATAGACAATTATGCAAAGTAGAATCCCATAGACTACAATATCTTCTAGAAATTCAAGGGTTGAGGATCCCATCTACCACGTCATAGGAAAGATCTTAGGTAGAATGTATATCAGCAAGATACCTAAAATGATCTCTGTTGGAATGTCTAAGACTATGTCAATCCTGTTCTCTTAGACCTGGGCCTGGCCCTTGAACTCTGTCATCGAGCAAGTCTTGATCCCATCTGCTCGAGCCTTGCGGAGTTTCCCAGACTCAGCGGCGGAATCAGAGTGGACGAGGAGGGAGGTTGACTTTGTAAGAGAGTCTGTCATACCCCACCCGGAACGTGTCATAGCTGCAAGAAGGGCTGCATCTGGGCGACATCCAGTGAAGGCGACTGACCTTGTAGGCTTGGGCTGTGGGATTGTTTCCGCCAGAGGTGCTGCAGATGCAGACCCAGGCTTCACACTCTCACACCACTCTAGGACCCTCGGCACCACGGCGAGGAGACCATCCAGAGTCTCCTTGCTCCAACCATCAACATCCCCTAGGGCCTCCCTAGTCCATCGTCGGGGCGACGGTTCCTTGGCAAACAGTGGGCGGAGCTTCCTCTCACCGACCCCTCGGGGCAGGAGATTACTAGCGATCATGAGGGTTCCGATATCAGCCGAAGCGACTCTGGCCGCTGCCGCCGCCTTCACAGTCACGTACCTACCCGGTCCCAGGGCCTCCTTTAACACAGCATCGGATGCCCCCAGCATTGCAGGAAAGGATAGTACCCCACCTTTGACAAGCCCAGCAACCAGACCAGGTCCAATCCCCTCAATCTCCATAGTCTGGAAGGCATGGAGCAGAGCCTTCTCGGCAAGCGGTAGTGCCCCCTCTGCCGACCCCTGAATCATCACCGCATGCACTCGATTATCATCCCAGGTCCATGCACCAGCGGGAGGCATCCACGGACCCGTGGGGCATGGGGTCACCACAGAGTCCAGTGTAGGAATCACATCACCGCTACGCCTGACGATGATCCTCGCCCCAGGCCCGACAACTAATTCGGTTATCATCTTTGCACTGTGACCGGTGAGCCACTCGATCTTCGCCCCGCCGATGACGACAGGATCAATCTGGATACGGGGAATCCAGACACCCAGGCGACTGACATTCCACTCGACAAACACCACTGTCGTGGCCTGCTTCTGCTCCTCGAGCGATGCCTTGAATGCCACGGCGTCAGGAGGATTCTTAGCCTCTGAGCCGCCCGTCACAGGTACGGTGTCCGTCCCCACGACAATCCCGTCAAGGGGATAGGCCGACTCCTCCTTTGACTTTACGAGGAGTTCATAGAGGGTCGACTCGGTCAGAGGGGTGAGTGCAAGCTTCTTCCACGCAGGAGTACGGAAGCCGTTCGAATTCAGCCACGTCATCTGCTGGGACCGGGTCATGCCGGCGGGAGTGATGACCTGATAGCCGACAAAGTGCACCTTGGCCAGCTCCTTGGGAACGGGGGCAGACGTGTCGAGGGAACGGTGCACCCACCCGTTGATCAGGGACCGGCCAATGGAACCAGCGGGCGTATCGGCCTTGGGGAGAACAATCTCCCCACGGACCATACAGAACTCCCGTGTAGGCACGGAGACCGGACCGAGCACTCGGCTCACATCAACCCCTTTTACACCATTCCCACGGAGATAGAGCGACCGTGAGCCAGGCTTACAAATATAGAGGCCAGAGAGGCCATCGAGCTTCTCACTCGCTACACAGGTATCAACACCCATGATGCCTCGACGCTTCTGCCACCTCTGAAGACCGGTCTCGCCCATGCGAACCTTGTCGAGCGAGGCGAGAGGCACGGGTAACAGAACCCCTGTAACAGGGTTGGCACCCACAGTGGTGAGAAGGGGGTGCTTTGGTGCAAGAGTGCGGAGCTTCTCTAGCAGCATATCGTACTCGTCATCAGTCATATTGGGCGTATCAGTATTGTAATACGCATCAATAGCTTTCTCTAGCTTTGCGGCAATCGTGGGGATGTCCATGGTGGGACTTTGGGAAGGGTGAGGCGGATCATTCAATTTTTACAGACTACAGATTACAGACTCATTTATTCATATATGCATCCATTGCTGCCTCGTAGGCGGCTAAGTGGTCGTCCATAGGGCTTGTCTTTTGTTCTTTATCTTTCTTCTTCTTGGGAGCAGTCATCATCTTTGGCTTCAGCTGGGAGTTTACGGGAAGAGGTTTGAAGGCGAGAACTTCTTGGAAGAAGCCTGGGACCTGGGAGACGGCTCGGGCCAGTCGACCAGGATCTTGGGTGAGAGGAGGAGCAGCAGGGACCTTCCACCGAGGCACCTCGCAACAGATGGTGGCCAAGAGGACAAGGAGATCCTTCTTTACGGAGGATGCCATTCTCTTCTCTCCACTCTTCCAGAGGCGGGCGATTTCACCAACCTCTTCGTGCATACGCACCAGTTGCTTCTCTGCGAGTTCCTTGTACAGTTCAATAAAGACAGCGATAAAGTACAGACCTACATCTGTCTTCTGGGCTGCAGATCCCACCATGAGACGTTCCTTCCTGGTGAGGCCTGGACCCTTCGTCTCCTTGCGAATCCGAGCATCTTCTTCATACGCCCAACGGATCCAGAAGAGAGCACGCTCAGTCGAACCCTCTTGCACAGCCTTGCAGAGTTCGTTCGATACGAGGTAGAGAGGAGTACTATCTCCATCGGAGGACCAGATGGTTCGTGTCGCCTTTGTCTCGGGAGCAGAGGCCACCCCCCGAAGCCAACCGGGTACCTTGGTGGTATCATCGACCTTTGGCCAAGCGACTGCTGGCTTCTTTGGACAGAGTTGGAGGAGGAAGATAGTTTCACCAATGAGGGCCTGCACATCGGGATTACTGAAGAATCCTTCTTGGGGAAGGGCAGCCACCTTGGCATCTAACTTTTTGACCACGTCGCGGAGGTACACGAGGATTCTTGGATTCCCTAGGCCGACTCTCTTGATGCAATAGTTATATGTGGAACGAATCCATATATCTAGACCGCCACTACAGATAATGTCGGCAGCGAAGTGAAGGGCCTTTGCACTAGCGGAGGGACCGGCCTCTGTGAGGGCGACCTGGTAGGCATGGAAGGCATCGGGTACGAGGTAGCCGCAACGGGTGCGGGCTCTCGTATCTTCTGGTTGGAGAATGTCAAAACTATCCGTTTGAATGGGGGCTCGATGAACAATCATTCTAACGGGTAATATACTTTGCTAACGGCGACTCTTACGTGTTTTCCTCTGACTCACACGTCTCGTCCTTCTACCGCCAAAGGTGCCACAACCGCAACGGGTCTTTCGGCTACCGCCACTCTGTGCTGCCCTCTTTTCAGTTAACCTTCCCTTTATAGTAGCTAACATCTTCGGTATTACTCCAGAAAATGTAGGTGCTACCTTTGTAATAAGATTAGACCTTACATTAAGGTCTGTTTTTTCATACAGGTCTCCAGGGATAGGCTTGTCAAGTGACTTAATAAAGTCAAGATCAGGAGAAGTGGCTAAGGTTAAAATGTAGCGTAAGACGGGGATATGTTTTTTGTCCATTTCACCTTCTAATGCAGCCATCGTCTGACCATCGTATTTCTCTTTTACATAGTCCAATAATGCCTTGCTTCTAGGCGTATCGTCCTTTTCTAGAAATTCTCTAACAAACTTTATAGAATTTTCCATCTTATCTTTACGATTCTCCTTGCCAGTTACTTCCTTGTTCATATAGTTCTTTATCTTTTGAACCTTGTTAGCTGTTTCAGGTGTAGGCTCATAGTTATTAGTATTATTACCAAAGAGGCCAGAAGGGCTTGGCTCTGCTTCTGCAGGTGCAGGAGCAGGAGCAGGAGCAGGAGCAAGCTGTTGTTCTTGTGCTGCCTTTAGAGCAGAAAGACGTGCGGAAGCGTTCGCAGCGGTTTGAGCACCAGCAGAGGGTAAGTTGGCATTTGGATCCCATGCATTATTCTCGGCTGCTGCAGCGGCTGCTGCTTGAAGCTGCGGTGCCCTCAATGCTTCAAGTCTATTGGCAGCAGATGCTGGGGCAACATAGGCTCCAGGAGTAGGGGGATTAAGAAGGGGCTGTCCAAGCACAGGAGCCGTCGCTAACGGGGCTAGAGGTGTAGGGGGTCTCAGAGCGGCACGCCCTGCTGCTAAATTAGCCAGTAATTGTTGTTGGGCAGTAGGAAGAGGTGCGGGGCTTTCACCAACAGGCTTGAGTACAGCACGCTGTGCTTCTATATTCGCTAGGAGGGCAGAACGAGCATTCGCTGGGGCTGCAAGTGCTGCGGCTTGGGCCCCTGCTTGGGCTGCTAGAGCAGGAGGCACGCCAGCGGCGGCTGCGGCTGCTTCAGCTGCTTGGGCAGCATTTGCAGAAGCAACATTGCCACCAGCTGCGAGGACAGCTGCTGCAGAACTATTCCCTGCAGAACTGCCAGAGGCGAGGGCAGCAGCATGTGCAGCTGCATTTGCAGCAGCGATAGGAGAACCACCAGCGGCAAGTACTGCATCTTGGGCAGCTCCTGCTGCCGCCGAAGAATTAGCAGCTGTGACAGCCGCTTGGGCTGCTACAGTAGCATTCCCACCAGCGGCAAGCACTGCTTGTTGAGCTGCCTGAGCAGCGGCAGCTGGTGCAGCTCTAGCTCTAAGCTTAGCCAGCCCTCCAGCTAAATTTGCCGGGCTGAGACGAAGCTGAGCAGGGCCTGCAGGGCTAGAAGCTGCGGCAGCAGAAGCTGCGGCAGCAGAAGCAGCAGCAGAAGCGGCAGAAGCAGCAGAAGCAGAAGTTCCACCAACAGCCAGAACAGCAGCATTTGCAGCTTGAGCTGCAGGCATAGGAGCAGAGGAACCTCCCTGGAGAAGGTTCAGAGCTTGTTCAAGCTCACCCATGGCAGCCCCTAACTGAGTAGCTTCCGTTGTATTCAGACGTCCTAAGCTATCTCTGATTCTATCTTTGAATGCCTCCACCCTTTTACGGATTTCTCCAAGTGTAGATGCATTTACATTAGGGTTTGCGGCTAATCCCCGTACCTTCAGAGTTAATTTCTGGGCTGTTTCTATCAGGGCTTTCACCTTGGCCGAAATAGTGGTAACAAGGGCATTAATACTTGTATTATTCAGACTTGCATATAACTGTTGCAGGGCATTTCCCTGGTTACCCCCTTGAGCAGCAGGAGCTACCGCCTGAGGGGCAGGTGCCGCCACCTGAGGGGCTGCAGGAGCAGGAGCAGGAGCAGGAGCAGTTCCATTAAATGCATTTCTCACGACAGGTTCAATACCATTAGTCATCATCTTCTGCTTTACTGCTGGAAGCGGTATACCCATCTTTAACATTTTCATGTACTTACTAAGATTTGCTGCTCCTGCTCCTGCCCCTGCTCCTGCGGCGGCGACAGGAGCCGCACCACCTAATGCAGCTAGAGCAGAAGCATCTAAAGTTCCCACCACACGATTCGGTTCAGGGCCACCAGCCTTCACCCGTCTAGCAGTTGCATTCCTTTTTGCATTGTTGAGATCTTTTTGTAGAGCATTTTTCTCAGGACCCGTTGCAGCATTAACCTTCCTCTGTAACCTAGCAATAGCTGCATTCTGTGCCGCACTTGCAAGAGCTGCCGCCATTCTATCTTAGCCTATACTTTAATCCATATCCTCCTCCAGCGACTCCTTCAGCCTCTTCACCAGGGGCACCACCGCCCTCTCCCAAGTATACTCGAGAACTTTCTTCCGTGCAGCCTCCCCGTGCTTCTTACGCAGATCCGCATCCAGGTACTTCTCCATCCCCAGGAACAGGTCATGGGCATCAATTGCGTGCACCTCGCCGCCCACAGGGGAGTAGACCGTCGGAAGGTAGTACCGATACTTCGGCTCGATCAGAACCGAGTTGTCCTCCTTGCAGAACTCCTTGAACCCACCCACATTTGGCACGACCTGCGGCACACCCACACCCATCCCCTCGAAGTTGCACAGTCCCCAGCCCTCGCCCTCCGCAGAGTTCACCCCCACATCAGCAATATTGTAAAACTTGTTAATCGCCTCATCCGTGAACGTCATGTCCTGGGACGTCAGCATCAGACGAGACATGAAACGGTCGACGCCGACGCCACGCAGCGAAAGCTCCCTGCGGAAGATGTCGAACAGCCACCACCCACCCTTATCACCCTTGTCGCAGATGCACAGCAGGCAGATATTCTGGTTAGGGTAGGCCACAATCAGCTCGACGAAGGCCATGATGAGCAGATCATATCTCTTTCTCGGCTGGTTCCTGTTCACATTCAGGAATAGGAAGGCATCCTCGGGAATCTGCAGCTCCTTCCTCACCTGGGCACGGTCGAGGGGCATGTAGGTCTCGGAATCGAAACCGTGCAGAAGAACATCAAGGGGGCGATTCACACCCTGATCCTTCAGGCACTTCTTCCAGAAGGGAGTGAAGGCGAAGATACGCTCGGCCTTCAGGTTCAGCATATCAATGAACATCTGGTTCTGACAGTTATACACCTGGTCACAGTAGATCCAGAGCTTGAACGTCTTAGGTGCACCAGACTTGTCGATCTCGGTGATGAACTTGCTGACTACGGACATGTCATTATAGATCATCACCACATCAGGGCTCAGCTTACGAATCACATCGGGCAGCACCGTGAAGCCGAACCCCTGCTCGAAGGGCCTCTCGAGAGAAGCGGCGTCAATGACGCGTACATTCGACGGGTAGGAGCGATAGCCAGGCTGAAACTGCTGCTGGGGGAACTTCTGAAAGCCGAAGTGGGTGATAGACAGCCAGGGGTTCTTGGCGAGCTCCTTGAGAATGCCCCAAGACACCTTACTGTAGCCGGTGTACTGCTGACAGTGAGTGGAGACGAGAAGGAACTTGAGCTTCTTCTGACTGCTTCCGCTTACTGTGGAAATACTTACGGAAGAAACAGGAGGAGCAGGAGCAGAAGTGTCCATTATGTGTTTCCTTTTACAGATATCCTTAGACCTTTACTCTGTGGCTCGACGCAAGACCAAGCACCCTTCTTGCCTCCCCAGACGCCCAGGCCTTCATCGAGGCCCATCCTACCATCAAACTCTTCCTGTACTCCTTGTACAAGTCCATCCTCTGCGAGAGGCCGTGCATGACTCTGGCCGCAGTAGGCCAGTCTGGAGATGTTGCAATAGGGATGAATCGTTTCAGAAAGGCCAGGTACTCTGTGGACCCTTCCTCTTCGACCACGATGGGTACAGAACCAGACTCTAAGGCCTCATACAAGCGAAAGGTCTCAAAGTTCACTCCACCAGGACACGGGACACAGAGACTTCTCTGGAGACTATCAACCACCTCCTCCTCTCCACACTTATCAGGACTATTCCATGTCTTCTGAAGCACACACTTATTTGGCTGAATACCCTTGAACGGCTGTAGCTTCATTGTTCTCCCACCATACTCGGCTCCAATGAAGGACCAGATCAGATCCTTCATGTGGCCTTGCTTCACGGAAATAGATGGACGCCAGTGATAGCCAAGGGGAATCGTCACAACCTTTGACAGAACAGTCAAGGGGATGTCCCTTCTGATATAATTACGTAGGACACCCTTGCATGTAGGCCAAGAATAGATATCAATAGGGTCCTTCCCATCTTCATCGCTGAGATGGATTAGGGTGAAGGCTGGCCATGTAGCTAGTAGCTCCTTTAACTTATCGCAATATGGACGCTGATAGAGAACAATGGGAACTTCGGTGTTTATATCGACTAACTTCTTACCGAGGAGTTCCTCTAACCACTGCTTTTCAAAGAGGGCATCGATGGTGTGAAAGACTACGGGATATGTCTTTGTTCCTGGAGTTGTTTCCGCGGGAGTTGGAGCGGGAACTGGTTCAGCAGGAGCGGGAGTGGGAGCCTTCGCTTCCATAGAAGCAGACGCCTTCGCTTCCATAAAAGCAGAAGCAGACGCATCCTCGAGAGCCTTCTTTAACGAAAACTCGCTTGACCCAGAGGCAGAAGCAGAAGCTGACGCAATCTCCTCCTGGCTAAATCTCTCCTCATTTCTCAAATCACTATCATATTCCTCCTTGCCAAAGCTATTGAAATTACTCTCGCTATACTTCGGATCAGTATCCTGGTAACATCCTGCAACAATCGGAATAGTAAAATAAATGTTCAACTCCTTATGAGAATTGCAGAGTAAATGATCTGCCGGTGCCCAGCAGCCACGTGCCTGAATCATATCACACAACTTCTTCGCACCTGACCGACGAAGGATGTAGGAATAGGCACAGAAATGAAAGTACCGAGAAGGCTCGGCACTAAACATGCTATTCTCTTTTACACGACCAATGCACTCATTCACGGGCTCAACCACGGATTTGAACCCCCCCTTATTCGGCGGTAGAATTCCTCCAAGGTACAGTACATCACAGTCCTCAGGCATTAGGCCCTTCTGATGAATATAGTTCAGCATGTCAGCAGTCTCAGGCTCAAGCACAGCATCATCCTCTAGGATCAGATACGACTGGATATCGGATTTATCGTTCACCAGCTTCATCCAGAGAGAGATATGACTCAGGGCACATGCAACTACACCCTTACTCCAATTAATACTCTTGCAGGAAGAAAACATCTTGACGATATCAGGTGTTAGGCGGAGCTTCCTCCCATCGATCGCAGGGAAACGAATTGCCTTATCAGAGAAGTTTCCTCTCGTCATACGGTCTGGGCGACGGTCCAAGTTTATTACCCATGTGCTATCAACACCCATTGCAATAGGATCATTCACAACGAAGAAGCCACGGTGTACGTAGAGGGATAGGCCCTTCAGAAAGGTGTGTCTGAGACTCGTGTGACAGTATACATCGCCCAGGGGGTGCCGAGCTATACCATGTCTCATCGAAAGGACAGATAGAATGCTCTGGTCATGACGATGACCCATGGGCTTGTTCGCTGCATCGACACCGGTCCACTTCTCGCCCACGATGATTTTTGGATTCTGCCCCAGGACCCATGCCTCATTAAAGAGACGGGTGGCAGTAGGATGTCCTGCAAGAAAGGCCATGGAACCTGCCCAAATCTGTTGACTATTCAGTTCAGCCTCAGTCAGCTTCATTTCCTCAACGAAGGACTTACTGCACATGTGACGATTGTCATGATTTACATCCTCGAGGACACAGATACCCTCCTCTTTCACACGGCGGAGCCACTTACTCGCCCATCTACAAAAGTACGCTCCCGTATCAAGGTATACTATAGGAAACCCAGCTTCCACAGAATCGCACGTCTCCTTGAGTACCCACAGTTTCCATAAGAAATGCTGAGGATTCCAACAGTCAGGGAAGTAAGAGATCTGGGGGAGGGAGAAGAGTTTGACAAAGGGGAAGGCTGTACGAATAGATTCCTTCTGAGCAGCAGAGACGTCAAAGAGATAGATATGGACTTGAATATTTGTTGACACGGCTTTCTGGGCAGCAATAGGGGGGAGCCAGTACTTTAACAGGGTGTCGACGAATCGACCATTGCACCCAGTGACGAAGACACTATTTCCGAGGTTTGACTTTACCTCGGACTTCATCGCGGACACGGACTTTACCTCGGACACGGCAACCTCTGAATTCGCCTCGGTCGAGGCCGAGGCAACCACGGACTTGCCCTGTGCACACTCTAAGATAGCTGCAGCCACCTTCTCTAACAGAGTAAACAGGGGCTTCTTGTCACGAATCAGCGGAGTATTCGCCATTTTCAACCAAAGCTCATCGTCCTCATCGACCCGACGAACCTCAGCGATGAGCTCAGCATCCGACTTTCCTCTAGCATCAATTACACCCTCCATAGTGAAGTCAAGCTCCACATCGGGAGCACCCCAATAAATGGGTACACATCCCGCCGCCTTCGCATGAAACAGTTTCTCTGTAACATATCCTGGGGAAGCCGCATTCTCGTACGCAATGCAGAACTTGTACTGGCGTAAGAACTCCACCTTCCTGGCCTCTCCCCCGCCTCCACCAAGTCCAGCGAACAGTTCTGAGCCCACCGTGTTATAGAGCTTTCCTGCAGAATCGACCTCCTTGTACTCGCAGAGTGTGCGAAAGGCACGATTGCGGATAGGCTGGCACGGATTAGACACGATAAAGGCACAGAACTTGTTCCGAGGAACAATCGGCGGAGGATCTATAGGGACAGGAATAGGATTCTGGATTTTCGCAGGGTCAGCACTAAACCAATCAATCTCGAGCATCCAGAGAGGAAGGCGGATGTAGCCCTCGGCCTCGCGTCTGAATCCCAGATTTAACACCGCTCCCGCAACAGGCCCCGTGTTCTCCCCCGTAAAATGAATCTTCGGGCAACTGTACGACTTCCAGCTGTCACCAAAGGGTCCAAAGATGAGTATATCGGGCGTCTCAGGCAGTTCAGATACTTCCACAGTATACGTGGGAAAGGTGGTCTGTAAGAGAAGAGTAAAGAAGTTATACTGCGGATTAAACTTCTCCCACATATCGGAAAAGCCGATACGTATCTTCTGTTTCGACACAGGTGTCACCACCGCACTCGCCATTTCTGCATGACATGCCTCCTTCCACCGCATCCGAAGAGATTCATTCAGGATGCCAAAGCGATGCAGAATACTCTTTCTCAGATGAAAGAGTTCCGTCTGACTGATCCATCCCCTCATCAGCCCCTTCGCTGCGTCAACACCTGCCAGAATATCATTGTTCGGGTAATACCCTTTTACTGCATATGGAAGTTCCTTCAGCAGTACCGAGTTGTGGACAACCGGTATACCACACCAGAGGGCATCGAGGATATAGGGACGAATATTCATGAACCTCGAATGGGCAAATAAGATTGTATTCTGCATGGATGGAATCTCAACAATCCTCTGACGACCCACGAAGGCAGACTCTATCGTCAGATCTCCTGTAACATTCGCCCAGACATTCTTCTGGAAGTACTCGGACTCCTTTAACACATCAGTATTGTGGATCAGGAGACGAGTACCCTGGACCTTGGTCTCGCGGTAAATGCAAATGGGTATCACGCAGCTGGAGGATGACGATGTATTCGTCTCGCAAATATGTACCGTAAAGGGCTTTCCCTCCTCATAGGACTGTAGCCAGATGGGAAGAGGTTTCTCCTTGCGATAGGCCTCAATAGCGATAGCAGACCACAGGAAGGGTAGGGCACGTACCGGCTTACGAGTAATGAGTTCCAGGTACTGAATATCATCTGCAGTTGCTAATTCCTCCTGTACCCACGTCTCGGCAATGCCTACCAAGTCCCTCTTTGGCAGAGGATAGGGGACAACACATGCTTCCATGTCATGGAACAGGGGAGCCTTACGGCAAATCCAGATGCAGGGGGCCAACCCTCTAAGCAGAGGACACAGCGTCACCTCAAGAATACGGTCAAACTGGCCGGCCACCACGTCGGTATGCCGTACACACGGCCAGGATGACCGTAAAGAGGTAATATCCTCCCACCATGTCTCCTCTCCAGTGTGGATAAAGCTACATGTGTCACCTAGATAAGAAAAGAGTTCTGCCAGAGCCAAAGATGTCTGGGAACTTCCACTACTGAACACCGAGTGCTGAAAGAACACGGTGATTCCTATCTTCATCTTATCTCTCGTAGATTGCTTACCCCCCTGTTTAGACGTACCTGGCTCCCGCAAAGTCCATCTGCCTTCGATCCGGGTCCTGTCAAGTATATTCTCGGCCAACGGCCTTGAGGTAGTCCATCCATTCCCTTATGACAGGCCAAGCAGTTTAGCCCATCCTCTCTGCACGTCAGGATTGTACGGAGAATGTCTCCACGTCAGTGCCTTCGCATGTGACTTGAATGTCTCTACATTCAGAGGCTCAGACAACATCCCCTCTAACACCTTCACACCCGCCGCAATATCAGAGTTGGGGTAATAGTATCCGTAGACCGACCAATCGCTGGCGTTGTGCAGGACGGGGTAACCACAATGAAAGTACTCGAGTACCATATAGTTGTATTCATTGTTCACCTGATGACAGATAGGTATCGCAGAGGGATAGGTGGTCATGAGATCAATGATACTTACCCTTCCTTCGAAGACAATTCGCTTGTCCCTCACCAGGTCAAACGAGTCTGCGAGAGAATTCATAAAGAAGGGAAGGACCTCAAGACGATTTCCATTTACGAGAACTATCTTCCCCTTCCAGGAAGGATTCTTCCTGTACCACGCCTCCAAGATACACAGGGGTACGAGAGATGTTTTCTGGAAGCTGATGTTTGGCTCGATCAGAAGGAAGATCTCTTCTCCTTTTACAGGAGCTGACCATTGAAAGGAACGTGAGCCGCCGGCAGTAAGAATACAGGGATCCCAGACGTAGGGGGCTATACATTTAGCATCTTTATCCAAAACCCTATTTATTGATCTCGCATAGTGCAAGTGTTGGGCGTAGTGGGGTGACACCCAGACATCATCAATATCTCCAATATAATGATGCACAAAATACATGCCAGGGTAGCACAGGGGGCTCTCGATATCAATATTCAAGATGTTACCGAGATATAGCTTGTAAATACGACTCCCACCCATACGTAAATACTGTTTTACAACGACGTCGATGCTCATGGCGATTTCAATGTAGACATCAACCCGAATGGCCGCAGTGACAAAGGACTCGATGGTAAGAAGTGTAACATCTGTCATATACACTGGGACAGATGCAGGCATTTCCTGTACTAGGAGGATGGGTATGTACCCCATTGATTGAAACATGCGATAGAGAATGTACACGTTTTGCATGAGACCATTGTTGAACATCGTGCTCATATTAATTGTAGAACTGCCGATCATTACCACAGATCTCTTTGCAGGGTGAAAGGGTGTTACTGATGTATTGCTTTCAGTATACTCAGTCATACCTGGTAACTTCTCCGGAATTGCCGTCATTACTACATATCCTTTCACACCTCCTTTAACCAACTGTATATCTATACAGCCGTACCTTCCAAACTACTTACACGGGCGTCGATACTCTTGACGGTTGTTTGCAGGGCAGCCACTGATGCCTGGAGTGAACTCACTAGACTCTGTAGACTTGTTACAGCAGCCTGTAGGGCTACTATGTTTGTCTGCATCGTCTGTTGTACTCCCTGACCTGAGATATTGGTCTGTACGTTTTGCAGCGGAACGATATTTGCAACAAAGGGTGAGCGAGTGTTTTGCATGTACTTTATACAAAGATGTTTACTTGAGACAGAGATACGCAGTTGACTTCTTCCCTCTTCAGGCCAAGGGCCAGGGGGCCAAAGACAAAACAAAAACATACACACCCAGTAAATGAGTTCGCTCATCCAGGTATCGAACTCAAATGCTATCGTCTATATATCCTCAACACCATTCTTCGGACAGCTTGTCACAGTTCGTGATATAAGCGGTAAACGATCATTGAGTAATACAATAACAGTAAGTACGGTCGGCATCAACTTTGCCGACGGGACCTTTGCAAAAACGATTGATACACCCTATGCGACGATCACCGTCGACTCTTCTGCAAAGGTGGTTCATCAATTCCCTTTTACATACTCTGCACCACAGGATGCCCAAGGTCTGACTACGGAGTCTTATCTCACTGTTACAGGGCCTACCCGTATTTATGACTCCCTATTTACCTATACTTCCATATCAAGCTTCGGAAACATTGAAGCGAATGCAATCTATGTGGGCGATACAGTGAATTCGATTGCCACCCGCTCGACCCTAGTTTCGACGGTTGACGGGCTCGGCCACTTTTATACAAGCAGTATTTTAATTCCTATCGATAGTCTACAGTCAAACGGGTATATCATACGATCGAACCTTATATCGACTGTTGATAACCTTGGAAAATACTACATCTCTGTTGCCACCCTCCAGTCCACGATAGACGGCCTCGCTACATATAAGTATGTCTCTACTGTAAGTCTTGCCTCTACAGTACAGTCTCTCTCCACATCTTACATTGTGAACTCAAATCTAGCGTCAACGATTGACGGTCTAGGTAGCTTCTGCTATGTGTCGAAAGCCGACTTTCTCTCTACTGCCGCTGACTTTCGTGGAGGATACATTCGTGATTCTAGTTATCAGTCCACTATCGCAGGCTTAGCAGCAACAAAATATATATGCACGAGTCAATTAGGATCAACAATCGATGGTCTTGGCTTAACCTATATCTCCAGTGGATCGCTTATTTCTACAACACTCGGCCTAATGAACTCGCACCTACCTGGATTCTCAACTCTCTATGTATCAAGTACTCAAGGTGTAGGACAGACCTATATCTCTTCTGCCTGCCTCGTATCAACCGTTGTCGGTCTAACAGCATGGAATGCCTCGAATCTCAAGTCGACAGTCGATGGTCTAGGCACATCACGCTATGTTTCTACTTCTGAACTCACGTCGACTATTGCAGGGCTGGGTCAGATTTATATTTCTACCACAGTCCTCTATTCCACGGTAGGAGGCCTCTTCAATTCTAACTATACACAGTCCTTCATCTCTACTGTGAATACTCTCGGCTACGGTTCAAATGGCTACTTGTCGACGACCACTATGATTCCTACAGCTTCATCGATTATTGGCTACGAGGCGGTACAGATGAGATCGACGGTCGCTGGTGCAGGTACCCCCTATCTGTCAACCACCCAGCTCTTCTCCACCGTAGGAGGACTGTGTAATATCTATGCTACAATTCCTGTGTTCCTATCTACCTTTGACGGCGAATCATACTACAATACATCAAATGTGGTCTCAACCGTTCAAGGGCTAGGGAGCCTGAAAGATCCATACATATCTACAACCCAACTCTTTTCTACAGTGAGCAACGTACTGGTTATTGATAGCAATCTATTTTTCCAGACGATGACGAATCTTGCATCGGCATCATACTTTTCCACGGCATCTCTCTTCTCTACCGTCCAAGGGCTCTGTAACATCTATGCTACTCCATTCAATCTTATTTCCACGGTCGCAGGAATCGCCGATTTTGACACAGCGGTTCTGGTATCAACGGTCTGTGGACTGGGTTCTACTACAACATACGTGTCTAGCACCCAACTCTTTTCCACAGTGAGCAATGTTACAGTGATTGATGATCTCCTCTTCTACCAAACGATAAACACACTTGGTTCAGCACCCTATTCATATGTTTCTACAACTTCATTATTCTCTACTGTAGAGGGACTCAGTGACATATATATCGTTGGTTCAAATCTCACGTCAAGTGTTGGTACGATCGCAGCCTTTAACTCAGATAGCCTCGTATCGACAATGGTTGGAATGGGAAACAGTTCCTATATATCAACACCTCAACTCCTATCCACTGTTTCAAATGTAATGGACGCAGATCAATTATATTATTCCATTGTTCTTCCTAGCCTGGGCTCACCCCCCTTTAACTATATTTCCACAGTATCCTTATCATCTACCATAGTAGGCTTGAACGCTGCAACAACCTCTAACGGATTTAACTATATTATGACATTTAACTATGTCATGGGAAAACATGTTGCGTCAACCATTGCCCAGGTAAAACTTGATTTTGATACTAGTCTCTTATCGACCAATAGAGGCCTCAGATATATTGGACAACCCCCAGACCTGGGCGGACCACCTGTCCTAGGAAGTGAACAAAGTTTATTCTGGGCCTATGAATTTATGTCATCGATCGTGGCTATAAATGCCATTGATGCAAATCTCTATTACACGACTACGAATAAGCTAGGAAACATTTATGTGAGCACCCAATCACTTAATTCAACTGTAGATGGACTTATTGCATTCAGCTTTTTAACCGTCAACAATGAGGTTGCCCAACTTGCCTCGACAATGACTGGTCTCAAGGCATCGAATGCCACCGTTGTTGGAAACTACATGAATTATTTAGTGAGTGGTGGTATTATTCTAAATACTGATTTCATTGCCACGGTATCGAGCGTAAAGGGATCGAATACTGCATATCATGTCAATCTTGTCAATACTCTGGGATCATCTCCATATTCATACATCTCTACCCCCTCCCTTGTCTCCACCGTCCAAGGACTAGCTAGTCTATATGCTACAGTCTCTGCCACAGCCTCGACCGTATCGAATCTTTCCAATTATAATGCATCAACTCTCGTCTCAAGCGTCTGCGGCCTGGGGAATAGTTCTTATGTGTCTAGTACCCAACTCTTTTCCGCGGTATCGACGGTCTCTGGCCTGAATCTTGCGGCCACCTCGTCTACCATTGTAGGGCTGGGTTCCTCACGATATATTTCGACTGCATCTATGGCTTCCACGATTCAAGGTATAGCCAATACCTATATTTCTTCCCCAGCACTCGTCTCGAATGTATCAACATACCTTGGTTCTCAACGATACACCAATGATCAGCTAACGTCTAGTATAGCCAACCTGGGTACAAAGGGATATGTGTCTACCGCGTCGATGCTCTCAACTGTCGCTGGCCTCGGATCTTTCTATATCTCGACCCCTCAGCTCGTATCAACCGTCGTCGGTTTACCGAATACTTATATGAATACAACGACTATTCCTGCAACTACAGCATCCATACTAGCCGTCTTGCTTGTATCAACACTTGTCTCTACAACGGTCGGTCTCGGTAGTCTAGGCTATATCTCTAGTCAAGATAATCCTGATAATTACACCGTCATTTCAAAGGAATCTGCAATACTTAAGGCGGCAACTGCACAGTTCATTGCTTCTCTCGGCAGTACTCCTGCCACAGCCTATTCCAATTTTACGATTCCCAAGGCGAGTTCTACTACTCTCTTTCTCTATCAGTCCAATGCGATTGTCCCTTCGTCGAATATTACCGTGCTCGGCGATGGAATTCAAACTGCAGATATCTACTGTACGCAAAGAATTACAGCGTCAACTGACTTTCGGGCAAAGGCCTTCTATTGTGATGGAACCAAGTTAAATACTAGCTCAGACAGACGCTTGAAGTTCGATATTGTTCCACTGTCGAATGCACTACCCTCTTTAACAGATATTAAGGGAACATCCTACAGACTTATTGATGACCCAGAGAGAAAGTTGCTTGGCTTTCTTGCTCAGGATGTGGAACTCGTGTACCCTGAACTCGTGTTTCAGTATACTGAACACAAGAGTATAAAATACGATTCCATTGGTGTCATTCTTCTGGAAGCAATCAAGGAGTTAAATTGCGAGTGTGATGAAATGCTTGCAAGTCTTTCGGCTCCCTATAATAAAGGAGTATGACCACCTACGCCTCATTCCTACTAAGTAATCTCACTCTTACTCCTGCCCTATATTCCTCCACGATTACTCTACGTGTACCTTTGACGGCGACTTCTGCATTGCTTTCAACCATACCCGGTACAAGCTTTATTGATGGTACAACAAGTATTAGTACCACAGGATATGTAACAGTCTGTTTGAATTCTAATGATCCCGCATTCTGGAATATTCAGGATACCTTTCCTTATTCAAATTATGCAGATCTCGAGAGGTTGACAACCTCTGCACTTGGAGTTCGATCGACCATGTATGTAGGAGGACATCTCGATATTACTGGTTATGTGTCAACGTTCAGTACGATGTATACCAACTGTAATTATACCGAGAAAGGAAAAATCATTCCCACGAGAAACTTACTCATATCAACTGTCAATGGCTTGGCTTCCTTTGGGTATATCTCTTCTGGACCCTACGCCACTGTCTCTACGATGGCTGGTCTTGGATCTATCTGTACAGCCACGACCTACATCTCCACAGGTGGTCTAGCCTCGACCGTGAATGGCCTAGGACCTCTCTACGTATCCTATGCCTCTCTTACATCTACTATTTCGGGATTTACGACATTTATTCGCATGAGTAATCTAACCTCCACCGTCAATGGACTCGGATCTTTCTATATATCAACTCCAGGAGTTATATCAACTATTGGGGGCATATCAACACTATATACTCCATTTAGCTCGAACATCTCTACCGTATCTTCTCTCATTGCCATGGAAGGGCTTTCTCTCGCATCGACTGTTAGCAGTCTCGGTGCATTTTACATTTCTACTCCAGCACTCACGTCTACCGTGAATGGGCTAGGCAACTTCTATTTTTCTTCCGCCTATGCGAATTCCTTTATTAGCTCAGCAGATTACACATATTCCCGAGATCTACTCTCCACCATGTATGCCAGGCTAGGTTCTGGCCAGAATGGCTATATGTCGACGCCTCAACTCTTCTCGAGTGTAACAGGCATTCAACTCTACACTCCCCAACCTCTGGCATCCAATGTACGGGCATTGGGATATGTCTCGACGCTCGATCTCTTCTCGACGATCACAGGCCTGAGTCCTCTCTTTGTCTCATCGTTGACCCTGCAAAGTACGGTCGATTCTCTTCAGTTAAAGGGAGGGTCTCTTTTGACATCAACCTATAACGGCTTAGGAACGGCGGGCTACATTTCCATGCCCAGCGTTGTATCGACGGTAACCTCTCTGTCTAATCTGTATTCCTCAAATCTGACATCTACGTATGTCAATATAGGGCGTGTCTATATGTCGACGGGACAAATTGTGTCTACTGTTCAGGGGTTGGGTTCACCGAAATATATTTCCACTGCATCTCTCACGAGTACGAGTCTTGGATATATAAACTATGTGCTCCTCAATATTGTGAAACAGGCTGGGCAGAACTATGTAAGCACATCTGGTTTCGTATCGACGACGACGGGCCTTCTGGGCACCTTCTGCAATCAACTCACCTCGACCGTGAATGGGCTGGGTATAAAATATATGTCGACGGGCCATTTTACATCCACGGTGGCTGGCTTGGCCACCCCTAACTACGTCTCTATTGGATCCCTGGTAAGCAGTTCCATCCAGTATTCCAATTATGAGAATCTACAGTTACAGGCAATGGTAAATACTCCAAGTAATTATGTAAGCACCATAGGCCTTGTATCGACAACCACAGGCCTTATAGGTACTTTCTCGAATAAGCTCATTTCGACAGTAACGGGCATAGGTCTAGTGAGAAATGGACGTGGTGCAGTAACAACGGGCCAGCTTGCCTCGACAGTCAATGGCCTGGGAACGTCTACATATATCTCTATTGCATCTCTCGTTAGTTCATCCCTATACTATGTCAACTATGAAAATATTGAATTGCAGAAATTCGTAAAGACTTCTGGTAGTAATGTGTATACTGGCTATATAAGTACTACAGGTATTGTAAAATTTACTACAGGATTCTTAAATGAGTATATTGGCTTTTTTATGTCTACACTCTATGGATTAAAAGATACATCATATATTTCTACTCCTCAGCTTTTTTCGACAGTAAACGGACTTTCTTCACCAACCTATATTTCGACTCCACATCTAACGAGTACTACATTTGGATACAGTAATATTGGTAAACGGCAGCTCATCGATATGATCACCAATATTGGACAAACCTATATCAGTCGTGGTGGTCTGATGTCTACAACCACAGGCTTACTTGCTGATTATAGCAATTGCTTTCTTTCTACAATTGATGGACTCGGCACCACTTCCTATATTTCTACAGGCGATCTTGTCAGTACAGTTCTGGGCGTTGAGGTACCCCCTATTCCCTTACCCACATTTATTGCGATTCTTTCTAACCTGGTAAGCGATAATTATTCCCAGCTTTCGGGCCAACTTACTGTGAACTCGAATATGATTATAGCTACGTATTTTCCTGCTTCAGGCTATGCGAGTACAACGTCTGGATATCTCTCCAATTTCAGCACTGGTCTTACCTCAACGGCGGTTGGCCTGGGAACATCTGGCTTTCTTTCTTCAGCCCAGATTGTCTCGACGGTGAATGGCCTAGCCTTCGTCTCTTACATCTCTACCGCATCTCTCTTGAGTACAACGGCGGGGCTCCAAGCAAACCAGCTAAGACAACTCCAGGGATTTGTCAGTACTCCGCAGGTATACATTAGTACACCAACTCTTGCCTCAACTAGTACAGGTATGCTAAGCAATTTCGGCGTCCAGCTGATCTCTACCACGGCTGGCCTAGGATCCACCTACATCTCTACTCCCTATCTTGTTTCGACGGTCCAGGGACTAGGTCTATGCAATGTATCTACTGGATCAATGGCCAGTACGATAACCTCTCTTACCGCATCCTACGCACTTTCGTCGATCACACTGTTCGAGAACAACCTTAGTAATTATATTAGCACGTCTGGTCTCGTATCCACTGTTGTTGGTCTATCCAATATATACGCTTCTGGATCTAATCTACAATCTACGTTCGCAGGCCTCAGTAATATAGGATATATCACATCGAACAATGTGGCTTCAACCATAACAGGATTAAGTATACAGCAGAGCAATGCACTCCCCCTTCTTACATCAACGGTGGCAGGACTTGGTCAGATCTATTTTTCTACTCTCACTCAACCTCTTGCTGATTCACCCGCCTTATGTAATGCTGTAGCTTATTTTGGGGGAGGATATATTAATACTCTTGCTGCAGTTCCTAATGGATACGTCTATAGCGATTCTGATACAATTCTAAAGACAACAAACTTTTATGAAACTGCAAAGCTATCCTACTCTGGCCAAGCGATAACTGTTACCAATACAATTTTTGCAAATATAGTTCGTAGCATAGGCTTTAGTGCAACAATTGGAAGTGGTCAATATTTTACCATTAGTTCAGACAGTAACTTGAAACAAGATATTGTACCGCTCTCTCCTTCGGAGTCACTTGATCAAGTGATGTCGATGCGTGGAGTATCGTATAAGATGATTGGTGACTCCACCCCATATATAGGATGTATTGCTCAAGAAGTCGAGGAAGTCTTTCCTGAAGTAATCACGACCCATACAGGCGAGAGTAATTTGAAAGCCATGAAATATGAATTTCTTCTTGCCCCGCTAGTAGAATCAGTAAAAGAATTGTCCCATATTCATAGCACGCTTAAGTATTTTGTTCGAAAAAATCAAGGGAACATACAATAGTATGGCTACACACCTGATCGACACGACAGGGTGTAATAGTGATTATGTCGTAAGTCTTTCTATACCCCATACCACAGGAACATTTTTAACCGTTCTCACCATACAGGATAGTGGATTAAATGCTTCCTTTTTTGCATCAAACTCCATCGTCATATCGACAACATCCGGCTATTCCTTTTACGGTGGTGGAAACTCTGAATATATCCGACGCTCAGGGGATTCTCTCACCTTTGCCTCGATGACTTCGAACTGGGTCCTCATCAATACCTACGCCTATTCAGCCGCAGGGTATGCCTTTCTTTCTACGGTGTCTACGACGAACTTCTTTGGCGTAGGGGCTGCTTCTCTTAGCACAGTTATTATTCAAGGTATTCTTTCCAATACTGGCCCTACCGATGAGCAGAATATACCTAGTGTTAAGGGTATCCCTGTTACAAGTCAAAGTAATCTCTTCTCTACGGTGGTAGGTCTGGGTTCTCTGGGGTATTTCAGTTCTATACCTGCAATGATGTCCACATTTACCTCGACAGTGGAGGGGCTGAGTGGATATTCTATTGGATATATTTCGTCGACCCAGTTTCGATCGACAGTTGCTGGTCTCGGGCCCACCTATGTATCAACAGGTGCACTTACGTCGACCATGGCTGGGCTAGGCTTACTCTATGTGTCGAGTAAGAGTTTGGTCTCCACTGTTGCTGGCATGGGCACGGCGGGCTACATCTCTGCTACCCAGATTGTTTCTACTGTCCAAGGGCTTGGAACCTTTGGCTATATATCCACACCCCAGGTGGTCTCTACAGTGAATTGGGCAATGTCAGTTACAGCGTCAAATAATGCATCGACCTTCATTAATCTGGGACTTCTGTATATCTCTACCCCCTCGCTCGTATCTACGGTAATTGGAGCATCAAATTACTATATTAATTCCAACCACTTTACATCGAGTATCTATGGAGTTACTGCCTATTTTAGTATACCCATAGTCTCCACTGTTGCGGGACTTGGATCGGCTGGATATATTTCGACCTATTCTCTGTACTCCACGGTTGGAGGGGTTATCGCCGATAATCAATCGAACGTGTCATATACGATCAGTAGCCTTGGATTACTATATGTTTCTTCTCTCTCTCTTCAATCCACCGTGGCAGGGCTAGGATTAGGGTTTGTTTCCCTTCCACACCTTACGTCGACCACAGCAGGTGCCCTCGAGCGATCGCAGAGTAATATGAATAGCACGGTAGCGGGTCTGGGCCAAACGTATACCTCTACACTTCAGTTCTTCTCTACGGCGGTAGGCTTATCTAATGTGGCAGCGGTGGCGTTGCCCTCTACTCTTGATGGACTCGGTATAACCTATATCTCATCACTCACTCTCCAGTCGACAGTGGGTGGACTTGGGCAGATCTACGTGTCTATCGATCAATTGATATCGACATCATCGAACGTCTTGGCTGGTATCGCTGTTTCACTGCCGTCTACTCTTGATGGCCTCGGATCGGTTGGCTACATCTCCTTTGCACAAACCATATCGACGGTGAGTACTATTGCCACATTTAATCAATCGACCCTGATTTCCACTGTAAACGGTCTGGGGCAACCCTATGTCTCCACTCTCACCCTGCAATCAACGGTTGCGGGTCTGGGGCAGTTATATATTTCTCTTGATCAACTGACCTCGACTACGTCGAATGTACTTTCTCTAGGAAAGAGTTATGTGCAGTCGACCTTTGCCGGCCTTGGTACAGCTGGATTTATTTCTTACCCCCAGACACTGTCGACCGTTATCGGATTCTGTAATCTAAATCGGTCGAATCTGATCTCGACGGTGGATACCATTGGTCCTCTCTATATCTCTTCTCTCAGCCTCCAATCGACGGTGGCGGGTCTGGGAACCTTTGGCTATGTCTCTCTCTCCCAGCTGACCTCGACCACCTATAGCATTACCAAGCTAGCCTCTGACTATATTCTATCGACCTTCTTGGGTATGAGTAATGTGGGATATGTATCTATCTCTGAACTCAGCTCTACCTTGACTGGGCTCAGAGAGATGGATGTCCGTGATTTCATCTCTGCAGTGAATAGTTTTGGTCAGACGTATATCTCTTCGCTCAGCCTGCAATCAACGGTGGCTGGTCTGGGAACCTTTGGCTATGTTTCGACAACATGGATTGCCTCGACCACAGATGGTCTTACCTTGGCCCAGTCGAATACGATTTTTGCTAATGTTGCTGGCCTGGGGAGTAAGACCTTTATTTCTACTTCACAGCTAGTATCTACTGTTGCGGGCATTCACTCGAACACTGATGTTACTGACACGTCGACAGTGAAAACCTTTGGCAGAAACTATATTTCGAGTCTATCGCTCCAGTCGACAGTTACAGGTCTGGGGACGATGAACTTCGTCACCCCTGCTCAGGCGACTGCTGCATCTGATCTAGTACACGACGATCGCTTTATCGTAAATCCCACTCTTGATCCAACAGGATTTTCTAATCTCGATGATAAGGTGAGTAGGCTTGTTGTGGGTAAATTCCTGACCATACCCCAGGCGTTGTCGACGACCTCTAACTTTAACGTAACCTATAGGTTGAACCTTGTTTCGACGGTGAATACCCTTGACTCGTTTTATATTAAAACAGGCCTTACGTCAACTGTTGTTGGCTTAGGAACGTATGGATATTTATCGGTTCCTGATATGATCTCTACAGTGTCGACCATGATAGGAGGATCGTCAAATGCTATCCAATCGACCTTTACGGGACTGGCAACGGCTGGATATATCTCTATGTCTCAACTGGCCTCAACGACTGAGGGAGTATTTTCCAATGCTCCCTTCTTCGGTTCAACGGTGGCTGGCCTTGGTTCACTGTATATCTCTTCTCTCTCCCTCCAATCGACCGTAGGAGGTCTCAGTAATTATTATGTGACCACGAGTCAACTCGTTTCTACCACCCTTGGTCTATCGAATCCGACGAGCATCCCACCCTCGATGTTCAGTTCGGTCGCTGGCCTGGGGGGGACCTATGTTTCTTCTCTTTCTCTTCAATCGACGGTGGCTGGCCTAGGGGCGACGTATGTGTATAAACCTAATCTTATTTCTACTGTGACAGGTCTAGGTAGCTACGGATACCTTTCTACTCCGTATCTGGTATCAACGTTCGTCGGATATTCTAATCCAATGCCACAGATTATCAGCACTACTGCTGGATTAGGCAACTACTATATCAGCACTCCAACAGGAACTATTATCTTTCCTGATCAATACAGAACGCAGACAAAGTATATGGGGAAGTCAGTTACTGCAATTGCTTATTCGCCATCATACTTATTTTTTGCTGATGCAACAACTATTTACAAGTCTGCCTATTCTCCTATAACAGCCACTGTATTTGCGTCGCTTGCCAATGTAACTGATATGGTGTGTGATAGTACATATGTATATGTCTCGTATGGAAATAAGATTGTCTCTTATGTAATTTCTTCAGGCTCGGGTCCTACTGATATCGCAAACTCGGGCAATACTGCGGGATTTGCGAATTCTTCAGATTCGAATGTTGCATCCTCTGTGGGCAACGTTAGTTTTCGGTCGATTCAAGGAATGTGCATTGATAAAGGGTATTCGAATCTATATGTCTGCGATACGGGAAACAATCTCATTCGTCGTGTGCAACTGAGCCCTCTGAGCGTAACAACGATTGCCACGGTAAGCCAACCCTTCTCGATTATTGTTGATCCTCCCAGTCAATATATCTACGTGTCAGGTGCTGCAGGGATAACAAAGATATCTTTGTTCCAGTCGAACGGTACTCTCCTTACCACACAGGGAGCGTATTCTCAAGGTATGTGCATTGATCAGTCTGGTACTCTCGCCTATGTTACGTCTCAGCTATACAGTTATGTGATCGAAGTGAATCTATCGAATGGAATAGTAAATACTATAGGAGGAACGTCAGGCAATCCAGGCTTACTTGATGGAACAACGTCTCTCTTTTACTCTCCACAGGGTATAACATACAACCCTGGAGATACCTGTATATATGTTGCTGATACTGGAAATATGGCAATTCGTCAAATTGCGAGTAAGATTTATTATTCTACCATCCAGGGAATGCTTTCTAGGGGCTATTCTTCAAATGTTTTGATGAAGGTTCCTTCTGGGGGTACCTCGGGCCAATTTATTACAGCATCCTCTCTTCAACTCTGGCTCGATGCAGCTGATCCGTATGCAACTGGAACTGCTCCAGCAAACGGGACGCTCCTGACCATATGGAATGATAAATCGGGTAATTCGAATCATGCGATACCAGTGAATACTCCCTTATACTCTAATGGATATATTCAACTTCTTCCAAATTCCTATTTTGTGTCTCCCTATGTTATGAATTCTAGCCAACATCACATCTTTATTGTGTGCCAGTATCAAACAAGTGGCACCTTTCAGATTAATCTTCTTTCAGGCATGTCAAATGATTGCATCCAAGTGTATATTTATAATAATACTCTTGTGCTGGGGTCTCCCTACAGTAGCCAGAACCGTGCAACAGTAAGTCCTTCTATTCCCTTTGTTGTAGAAATAAAAACAACTGCATCGAATTCAACCATATCTATAAATAATGGGACTGCTGTTACAGGTGGAGGATATCCGTATGGAATATCTCGGACCCAGATTGGAGGCAGTACAGTAAGTATGTATGTATGTGAAGTGTTGATGTATAATAAAATCATGTCAGGGTTGACTGTTTATTCGCGATTAAATACAAAATGGATATCACCTGCAACTGGTGTTTCTGGTACGGTTACTGCAGTGAATGCCTCAAATGCTATAATAACTACATCAAATGCTGCCCTAGTTACTAATAATGCAGCCAACGCAACTTTAGTAAGGCAGACAGGAATTACTCTTTGGTTGGATGGTGCAGATCCGAATGGAACAGGTGTACTCCCAGCAGTCGGTTCAGCGATTACAACCTGGGTAGATAAGTCTGGATATGGAAACAATGCTCTAGGTTCAGGTTTTGTATCATCCAATGGAATCATCTTTAATGGGGCTGATTTTTTTAATACCCCTGTTGCAACGAATATTTTAAATACATACATCTATATAGTATTTTCAAATTCACGTCTTGCTTCAACTACACCTCTTATAGGTGTATCAGAAGGATTTAATGTTGGCTATGAACTTCTCTTAACTCAGGATAAACCCACTATGCAAATGTCATATTATCCTGCGTCTGGAACAACATATTTTACTACAAATGTTTTGCCGTATCCTTTTGCGGACCAACAATTTTTTAGATTAGCCAGGGGTCTACGCATTATTAATGTGCCAGCAACTTCAACATGGCCTAAACCTGGATTAAAACTTTTCGTAACTGATTTCGGTCAACCTTGTTATTATGCCTACAATATTGAAAATCCAATTGGAAACCCATATATATTTTATGAAAATAGTACCTTTAATCCACGATTCGGTATTACCTTAACACTTCCACAAAATATAATTGGTTTACCATTAGGTTATGTTGTGCAAACCGATACATCTCAGGAATATCTTATAGTTGCAAATTATACTAGTAATACTAAATCTCATGTTTCTATTCAGATTCGAAGTTATGCGTATGGTATTACAGCTGGTCCTTCAGATTTAGATACTTTTGTTTTTCTGGTTGCAAGATTTGGTGGTTCAGGAAATTATATAACAACTGTTACTATGACTAGAGACTCAAGTTCAACATATTATACCGACTTTTCTAGTTCCTACTGTCAAAATGTTGAAAATGACCCTGACAAAAATTTAAATGGTTCCGAACACATTGTATATAATCCTGTTACAGGATATTATTATTATACTAACACATATACTATATGGGAAATGCACAGTCTATTGACCAGTGATACGCATACTAAAATTGCAGGGAATGGTACAGCCGGTTTTGCAAATGGCGGTGGAACGAATGCAATATTTAATTATGCATCAGGTATAACAGTTGATTTAGATGGAAACCTTTATGTAGCTGATAGATTGAATGGTAGGATAAGAAGGATAGATATTGACAGCTTGGAGGTTACGACTCTTCCTGGTCGTTATGCAGGAGTATTTGATATAACATATAATAAAAGAAATGGTATTGAATATCTATATATAAGTGCTCATGGAAATACAAGTGAAACTTACAATGCCAGTAAAGTTATAGAAATAGCTTTAAATAATCCAGTAAATCTTAATAAGGTTGTAATCTCATCTAATGCTATAACTTCTACAAATACTATAATTAATGCCAATTATATTGGCGGTTCCGTATCAGCTAGTAATTATTATTATGGGTCAAAAATAATTAATCCTACAGCTTTAGCAGTGGGTGCCGATGGCTATCCTGAATATGGCACCCCAGGTACATATCAAGTCGGCTTATATTATAATCCTTCACCTATATATTTGATTGGCTCTATACAAGAAGTAATTATCTATACTTCTCCAACTCCTCTAGCATCGTTATTATACAACAGTTCCATTATGACCTACTTATATAACAAATGGAATAGGAGCTCTCCATCATATATTCCTCCATATGTTATACCATATCTTCCCCTCCCCCTACAAACTGCACCAGCCTCAGGCGTAATCATAACCCTAGGTACCTCTTCAGGTACGACCACAACAAACAATATTAGTTTTTCTGGTTCTATACTTTCAATGGGCACCAATCTCTACGCTGGAAATATAACAGCGAACGGTTTAACCGCAGCCACTTTTTACGGAGATGGCTCTGGGGTTACTAGTATTTCTGATAGACGGTTAAAGGAAGACATCCGTCCTATCATGAATGCATTAGATAAGGTGAGTTCCATGCAAGCAGTAAGGTACCGTCTCTACAAGGACCCGTCGCACGTATGGATCGGCTACATTGCCCAGGATCTCGAAGTGATTCTCCCAGAAGTGGTGAGAACAGATGAACAGGGGTGGAAGTCAATTCAGTATGCAAATCTACCCGCACTCATCATTGAGGCCGTCAAAGAACTCAATGAAAAATACGCACGCATCAAGTACCTCCTGTCTACCTCGACCTAGCCACTTCGTGGCGTCGTCCTCTAGCAAAAAGGGTAAAGACCATCTAAACCATATATATGGTCTACGATAGATGGCTTCGACGCCGAAGTATTATCGACCCTTCTATCTATCCGATTCCGAAGAATCGGATGCATCGGCGGATGATTCAGAGGCAGAGTCCCAGCTCAGCGACGAAGTACAAGACTTACCAGACTACGTCTCCTTCGCCCAGGGTCTCTTTCGTGCCGCCGGTCCTCCCTTCCAAACCGAAGACAAAGAAATCTCCTATGCCATCAATGCACTCGACAGACGTACGGTATTCGGCCCCATGGTGGAAGGACAGGACGGCTATGACCTAGTGACAACAAACCAACAAGTCGATAACGTCATCGTTCTCCAATCCCTCGATCGAGACAAGCTCATCTATCCCCAACCGATCAACTGCCAACTCATGTTACCGAGGACCTATACGAACGTCACCCGCTTCGAAATCGCCGATATTAGCTTCGTCGCATCCTTCTTCTATTTCCGTGCCGACAAGTACAATATCTCTCTTCTCTTCAAGGAATCTGATCGCGTCACCTTCTCCAAGTCCTTGCTCAACCCAACTGTAGTATCGCCTGAACTCGACCTCACCATAAACATCCGTGAAGGAACATATACGATTGATACTATCTTAGGGGAAATCTCCACCCAATTTAATACACCCCCTCTCTTCTACGATTTCATCAACGGTTACTCAGATTTCTATAAACTATTTAACAATGCAGGAGATTATTCCCTGATCTTCAATTATCCCGGTGATTATTACTATGACGCCGTGAGCAGGGTCTACGTTGCAAATCCAACCATAGAGCAAATCATATCGTATTATTTTCAACAGAGATACGCCCTCCCCACGACAGCAAACAGTATCTATACCGATCTCCAGACAAAGGTCGCCTATTACTACCCCGTCGTAAAGGAACTCCTTCTCGATACCATATATAAGACCCAGTACAACCCACAACTCACCTATGCCGGCACCCCCCTCACTGCATCAAATAAGACTCAACTCCTCTACAGTTTCGCCGGTCTCGATGATCCTATTATGTCCGATATTGTCACTTCGCCCGCAAATATTACCGTCCTGGAAGCCTATCGTCTTGCCCATACCTTTCGGTACTATCCCGTGAATAAATACACCTGTACCTACTCGACCCAGACAAACTACGTGTGCATCCAATCCACCAGTCTGAATACCTCTCTCACCAGCCTTCTCAATGTGACCTATAGTAACTTCCTGGCTATTCAGATTCAACGTGCAGGAATATCCCTACCCACCTTTAACAGTTCAGCAAGTCAAATCACAGCATACAAATCCATCTTATTCGATATGAATTCCATCTTTCAGAGCAACCTTGCCTATATCTTTGGCGTAAACTACGGGCAATATGCCGACACCTACTTCCTCACCTTTTCCAACGTGGTTCTGCTCAAGAATGGCCTATACGCATCGAACGTTGTGTATGACTACAATCAACGTGTAAGTCCCTCTATCACATCAAACATACAGGGCTTCTTTGTTCAATCTAATACAGCCTACTGGCAAAATATGTACAATCTCACGAGTGGAAATCAGGTGCACCCCAACACCTATATTGATTCGAATTTTGAACTAAATGTCTATAACATTAAAACTCTCAGCTCCGACTTGCGTAACTTATTCCAGGATGCTAACGGTAATATATACGTGAACCCTGTCGAGCATTCCAGCGATATTATTCTCACGATCAATGCTGGTGCATACACCATTCTGCCCCTCAAGTCAAGCTTCCGCCAGACGGCACAGATCGAGGTCCTCCCCCGTCCATCCATCTATCTCTACCCAGAGTGGGTTTCAGCAAATATAGACGTCATCGGAAATAATCAATATATCTTCACGGGGCCGAGCTACAGTTTCGGCTTTCCCACAGGCATTGATTCCAATGCCATTGGATCGAATATTTCCTATGTCCTAGATCCACCCCTGTCCAATCTGGGTAGCGTCCCCACCATTAACAGTCCTCAGTCAAATATAGGAAGTATAACTACCATTGATCTTACTCCTCTCTCTCTCAACACGCTCACGATTCAGGCTACCCCCTACGGTGCCTATTACACCTTTCTTACTCCACCACATAACCCTACGACGGGAAGTATATATAAATACAAAACCGCCGTCTCTATCTGCCCAGGAATCCCTCAGCTCTCTACCGACTTCCCCCCCGTTGACGCCGCCAGCAATACCTTCGCCGACTCGGTCAGTGTATTCATCTATCACGACCAGGCCGCCTTTTACGCTGATGCTGGACCCGTTGGTCGCTCGAATGGAGAGAGTCCCTTTTTCTACAAATATACGACGGTAATCCCTGCTGGTGCTGGAACCCAGACACTCACCTTCACTGCCTACGAGGACCAGCAATACTATATCATCTGCCGCCCGACGAATGTTCTCTCCTTCACTCCCACCCCCTTCACCATTGTTCCCTTCATCTCCTCAGACCCACCGACCCCCTTGTATGCTGACGTGAACTTCGACCCGAGGCCCCCAACCTTCAATCCTTACATGGTAATGCTATCGAATTTCTACGTGGCCAAGGTACATGACCCTGATTATATCCGCCTACCGATTATCGATTCCAATGGCTACTACTATAAGACGAACATACTCTCCTGTAACATAGGCTTCTTACCAACCTTGTCTACCCCGTCGAATGCATCAAATGGGTACCTGGGTCCAAGCCCATCCAATGCAAGCCTGAACACCCTCTTACTGAAACCTACTATCCCTCTTGGATATTGTTCCAATGTGAGCGACGACTTGACTGACTATATCCCTATTCTAAATACCTTTCCACCGAGAGCCTACGATCCTACGAATACATATCTCTTCAGGTATACGCCCGATGTACCCTCTTACAATACTTCTACTCAAACGTACAGCATTGGTAAGAATGGCAGTGCGAATGCCATTCTAAATCCCGATGGAACAACCTATCAAGGGTCTAATACTATCTACCAACGAGAGAAACGCATTGTACAGTACACAGGCACTCACTATATTTTCACTGATTCCAATGATTTTACCGATCTAACCTTGTCTTCTCTATCCCCCCTGAAACCTCTCAACTCGAACACTGTTCCCCGATTGAACACCCCCTTTATTCTCCTGTCAAATGCACTGGGTGTGAGGCAAGTCGGTCCCTGCGGCTTTCTCTTCATGCCCGAGGAAGGCACCTGGCTCATCAATCGCATCACCATCCTTTTACAGACGTCGAACACACAGGTAGATTTTCTGGCTATTTTTCCTTCTGCGTATATTGATGGCATTTCCCTCAAGAATGCATCACTTAGTTCCGCCATCTGCTTCTGTGTTCGCACAGCTGCTGTCACCTACACTTCGAATTCACCTGCACCCACGGGTGTACCCTATGGTACCTATTACACCTATTCTAACGCCTATGTGCTACAGCCTAATTATATCATCTCAGGAAAGACTCAGAGCTCACCGGCCTTTATTACAGATACCAATTCGTATTATTCCGCCATTGCGTATTCATTCAATGACCCGAATGTCGTAAGTCAGCAATCCTTTACGGCGAGTGATTTTCTTGGCACGAAAACTACACTCCGAACTCTCGAGAATATGACTGGCACCTGTGTGCCATATCCTGATCTTGGCTTTTATGTGTCATCGACATTCTACGATGGAACTCCAGCAATTGATACATATTCACTGATTCTGTCCTCCAATGCACCCTTTGGCAGAATTGGTTCTCATGGCTACATGAATCCACTCATAAATCCTAATTTCTTGTATTCAAATTACTATACTAGCCAATATGCCCAATCATCGCCCATTGTGAACAGCCACATGCATTTCCTGCAAACCCAATACTCTATCACGGATTTCCAGAATTACACGAACTTCTTTCTTCCCTGGTATAATATTCCTGGTATACCTACGAATCTGACGGCGACCATAGACGGCTATGTCATGTTCCAGACATCGGTGTTCCCTATTGTCTCTTATCCACGAAACTCCGAATCAACCACCTTTACCCTGAATTCCACTGTCTCTCTTGATTCGGTGTTCAACCTGGTTACGACGATTCCCCTAGCACAGGCAGGTAATTCCAACTCCTACGTCTTCTTGGGAGCGACCAATAATAACCTCATCTTTGCTGAGTATTTCTTATCAACTGCAAGTCTTTACACTCACTCGACGATCCCCGTGACCTTCGATACGAGCAGATACACTGTTCACTCGCTTGCCATACAGGATACACAGTGGTGGCTCGCCTACACGGATACGACGGGCCTCTACCTTGCCTTTGGCACGAATTTTACAGATGCCTACATTCAAATGAGTGTTCCCTTCCGTGGCTCATTCACTGCCGCAGAATTGTCAATTGATTCAATTAATGGATCAAACGTGTACTTCGCCTATACGTCTAATGCAGAAAAAACATATTCAAATATCTATTCGTATCCGATGAGCTACGGTTTACCGCTTACAAATGAATTACTTGATTTACATATAATTCCTGTAAATCCGACCACCACCCATTTTACCGTGCAGACTACAAATACCAGGGAATATATCTACCAGATTCGTTCAGACAGTCAATACGTCTATCGCATAGATACGGTAACAAATGCACTTGTTAAATCAGAGCAAAATTTGGGCAATCAACCTGTGAAATGCATCGCAGGGACGAATAATGCGTTGTGGATTCTCTTTAGCAGTCCACCCTACATCCAGGCATTCGTCTTTACACTAGAGTCTATCCATATTGCATGGCAACAGTTTTTCCCTGTGTTAAAGGTGGAGCTGGTGGCCCAGGCCGAGCAGAGACTGTCTATACCCGATACATATAACCTGACTACACCCGAATGGGGACACACTGTCGCCTTTGGATACAATAGTCAGTCAAATCTGAATAAGGATCTTTACTTCATTAAACCAACGATCACCCAGTCAGGTATAGGACAGTGGGGTAAGGAGTCCTTCTACCAAGTGTCTGATACGAGCTTCCAGGGGTATTACTTTAATGCATACCTGGGTGACATGCCCCTGCAGGCATCGAATACCTCTTACGTGGCCCTGCGTGGCTTCTCTCCCACTGAATCCTTTCAAACTGAGGTGAGAATTTCTCTGCCAAATGTCTATGATCTGGGGTATGCATCATTCAATGACATGATCACGGAAATAGGGAATCTTTCTGCGAATCCTTCTCAGTACTCTGCAGTATATAGTCGACAACTGTCAACCTTTGACGGTTTATTTGCTCGGTCAAATGTGGATGCCCTCTACGGAATTAGTAGTTTGTCCGTGCCGACGGTAGGGTTTTCCAACTTTATTGTACAATACTCTACGCTTTATGGGCAGTACGCAGTGCTGAAGTCGACGACAGATGTTATTAATTCGAATCTACGCACGTCGATGCAGAACTTTATTCAGAACGATATGCAATACATTTTACCGAGTAATGTGCTTACACGTACACGCTTCACGGATGCACTGACCTTTTCTTTCTTGTGGAAGACTGGCCTTCAACAGACTCCGCCGAACTACGCCAACCTGGTGGATGGATGGGGATTGGGATGGAACTTGGGCTATCCGAAGGAGGATGATAGTCAGCCGGCGACGGTTCACTTCGCCCCGAGCATGTACAAGATTATTGATGACTTCCTGTATCTGCGCCTGAATCCCGAGTTCAATCTGAACCGAATGAGTGCTGGGACGAAGGAGAATTACAATGACTCGAGAGAACCTTCGGGGCTGACGTCGTATTACTACTGTAAATTACTGCTGAATGGCTACGGGCAGAGTGCAACGACCTTTGTGCATTCTCCTATCGTGCTGAATCCTCCTATTCCTAAGATTTCGAAGATATCCTTCCAGTGGCTGGATGCTAGGGGGAATCTGTTAAATATCCCGTCGGCGACTGACTCTGATTGGCAAATGACGGTGAACATCCAGGAAAATGTTCAGACGACGAACTTCGTGCAGACGTCGAACCTGAAGGCGGTGGACTTCTTGAGACCCACGAGTGAAAAATAAAATTCCAGGCAGTGTGTAATTTATGATTGGCCTTGGTAGATGGCAGCTATAGTCCAAGATCCTAGACCCCCTCTGCCATGGTCTGGCCCACGCTCGACTGAGGGCCTTGGCCAAGGTCACAGCGTTCCGACATATGAGACAGCTGAACACCCTGCATCGTTTCCTATTCAGGATGCCGAGAACCCCAATCTCTTCCCTCCCGTCTGCCTGAGAACTCACTGGGATCCTGAGATGATTATTCGCCGCAGCCTGCCCTCGGCACGGATCGGCCTTCCTCTTGACCCTCGCCCTCTGACAAAGGTGTGCATGGAATACGTGACAGACGCACCCTTTGAAATGGCCCCGAAGGTCCCCGACTCCCTTGTGTTTCCTTCTGGTGGTGTCTTCTACCCGCCGACGAGGTACAGGGCGGCTGTGGACCGTGAATCTGAGCTTCGTCGCCTTGACCGTCCCCTGGGGATGTGTGAGGCCGAGCAGTTCACTCCGCAAAAAAATATGTACACGCCGAATGCGACGGTGCCTGATAGGGGCAAGCCGAATGATAGGTTCATTCAGGAGCTGGCCTTTCCTATGGCACTCATGCGCACTGGCACATACGACTGTAGGAGGGAGAATGATCTAGAGGCTGTGGCCATCAATGGGAAGATGTTCAATAATGCCACCAAGCAGAACCGTTTAGCACAGGATAGGACGAGACACTAGGGGGTGGCCTTTGGCCTTTGGCATTAATGCCGAAGAGACCTGGGTGCAGGTGCAGGCTGAGGCTGAACAGTTGTGGGAGTAGTCTTGTTTGGCCGACTAGGGAGAGGACGGCTGGTGCTATTGGGTAGCCTGTACCCCTGGGGAAGCCTGGTCTGTTCAGAAAGCCTGGTATCATTGTACCTCGTCACTCTAAGAGCACACATCGGCTTCTCACTGGAGCTCGAGGAGAACAGACGGTGCACCACAACAGAACGGTTGTGACGGCTCATGTCATACACATATGCAGAGGCAGATGCAGCAAGTGCGAACACAGCAAGGATCAGAAACATGTTAGGACTCTACGTTAGGGGGCTGACACGTTTCAACTTTTCTACAAGCCTAGATGCGTTATATGCCGCAGCTTATGAACTTAGCATATAGTAATGATAGAATTTTTATTCTTACTCGCCGTCCTATACTTCATTGCCGTCCTCTTTTACAGGGATAAGAAAGACTCCTTCGAAATCCTCCAACTCGAGGCAGATCGCATTGATGAACTGCCCGACCTGTACGCCGAGAAACATCCTATAGTGATCCGAGGACTGTCTCTCCCCTCTCTCGGCACCTACGCCGAGTTGAAGAAACGTCCCCATATTCTCCAGCTAGGAGTGAGTCCGACGCAGAGCCTCGACTCCCTCTTACATTCTCCTGCACTCTCCTCGTTCACCTTTAGTGAAGAAACAACCTCCTTCCTGGCAAAAGAGTCCGGTCTTCCCGTGTGGTGTACCCCCAACCTCTACCCGAAACTCATTCCCCCCTTTGGCAAACAAGTATACTCGACAAAGGAATTCCTCTGGCCCTCTCATCGTGGCCTCTGGAAGACGAAGGCCTATTATACCTACTGTAGCCCAACCCAGGGAATGGCTAGTGTGAAACTTCTTCTGCCGGCAATGATTCCCTTCCTCCCTGTCCACTGGGAAGGACGGGACTTTGATTCTCTGAAAAAGGAGGACACGCCCCTCCTGTCTCATCTTGAATTTGTAGAAATTAAGCTCCGTCCTGGAAATGCTCTTATGATCCCTGCACATGTCTTGACCAATATTACTCAACATCCAGAATCACCTGAACCCCTCTTCACCTACTTGGCAGAGATTCATCATCCGATCAGTCGCTTTGCGTGAGCAAAGCCAGTCGTTTGAGCAAGGCTCAAGCTAGTCGCTTTGCTTAGGACAGTCGCTTTGCTTAGGACAGTCGCTTTGCTTGAGCAAAGCCAGTCGTTTGAGCAAGGCTCAAGCGAGTCTCTTCGCCCTTAGGCAAAAGCAAAAGCTAAATTGCAAAGACGCCCGCAGTTCCTTAATCTCCTCCGCATGGGCTTCCTTCAAGTCGCGGATTGCCCTGTGCTTCTCATCAATAATTTGCTGCATCTGATTCTGAATCGACGTAATCATCCCTTTAACATCACTCTTTCGATATACGGGTTCAACGCACACCTTATAATTACTTGCATTTAACCGGTATATAATAGTCCCAGCACGTGTCATGATATCGAGAGGTAGTCCATTATTGGTCGCCTCAATCATGACGATATCTCGTTTTTCAGGCTTTCCTAGAACAGGAAAGGTCCTAATCTTTAAGGAAATCTTGGCAGGATTAATAGGTTCACCGTCCTTATACACGAGAGAATTGAAACACGAGTCAACCCAGAGATTCAACTTGTCTAGCCCGGTTTCTGTTAGATCCTCCACTCCCAAGATTGTTCCATCGTCTAAGATACCCATAAACAAACAGCCACCACCAGAGTTGAGGAAGCCGATCAAGGTCTCCTTGTACTTGGGTAGCCCCGAGTTACTTGAGGTGTAGACGAAGAGACCAGAGAAGATAGATACTCGTTTAAACTCTACTGTATTTGATTCTGTGAAAGGGACCTTCTCCCCGTAGACCCAGATATTTGGAAAATTTGGAATTCCCATTATATTCTTTTTGCGGCTTTTGTTTATACTTAAATTCTGACCCCCCCCAATAGAATGAGCAATAACTCTAATAGCAGTGGTGTAGGCTCACCGGCCGTTGGAGGTTATACACTCTGGTTAGATGCAGCAGACCCCCTAAATACTGGGACCCAACCGTCTTCCAATACAAATTTAACAACATGGTATGATAAATCTGGTGCCAACAATCACGCTCAGGCAGCAGGTTATACAGATAAAAATCTAACGCCAAATACAGTTGTTCCTTGGGTGAAAACCGGCTTTAATGGCAGCTATCCATATGTGAACTTTAATAACTTTACACAACAAGGTTCTAACCAATGGGGTCAGTGCTTTTTAGGTCCATTAAACATCACTACCAACGTAATCACAGTATTTGGCGTGGCTACATCACTTGATGTATTAGGCAGTGGCACAGGTCTCACTGAACAACCTAATGGCTCAGGTGACTTAATGTCGTTTGGTGTTTTAAATGAGCGTGATTATAATAATAACTCCTACTTTGCTATTCAAGGAAATTCAGGTACTGGCTATGCATTAAACAGAAATATTGGTGATAGTGGTGGACCACTTGTAGCAATCGATAATAATCCGCCAGCATATAGAACAGCTTACATTTGGACATATCAGTTTGATGGCACAACAGCAACAGCATCTGTTCAAACTGGAGCATCAACAACACAATTCAATACATCAGGTTCTACGGGCAATTTTAGCATTTTCAATTATGGCGTTGGGTGTAGTGTTGCACAGGACCCCTTTATAGGAGCCGGCTGGGGCAGTTATTTATATGCCCAAGTAGCTGAACTCCTGGTATATAATAGTGCATTGTCTTTATCGAATAGGCAACTAGTAGAAGGTTATTTGGCTATGAAGTGGGGCCTACTAAGTAGATTATCATTGGACCACCCGTATCGTCAACTGCCGACACCAACAGCTCCCTCACTGACATCAACAAGTATCACTAGCAGGGGTTTTACTATAAATTGGAGTAATGCTACAGCTGCAACAAGTTACAGGTATTCAATATCGCCATCTGTAGGTTCATATAGAGCAAGCCCAGGTGGTACATCTGGTTCAGTTGTATATAGAGGTCTAAACGCCTTAACCTCATATACAATAACAGTTACAGCAATAAACAGCAGCGGACAAGCACCATCAAGCTTGTCTGTATCAACAATATCTAGACCACCCTGCTTTCTCGAGGGAACGAAGATCCTTTGTTTCGTTGATGACAAGGAAGTATATCTTCCTATTCAAACGCTGCAAAAGGGGACGCTCGTGAAGACACGGACATCTGGCTACAAGGCTGTTACATACCTTGGCTACTCTAAACTGAATAACGAAGGTCTTGATTCTCGTGGAAGGGAACAGCTCTATGTTTGCTTGCTCGAACAGTATCCTGAACTTACGGAACCCCTATATATTACAGGATGCCACTCGATCCTTGTGGATAGCTTAACAGAGGAACAGAGAAAGGAGATTATGAAAGTATATAAGAGAGTCTTTGTAACTGAAGGAAAATATAGACTCGAGTCTTATCTCGATGAACGCGCATCCCCCTGGTTAGCCAAGGGCGAATTTACAGTATGGCATGTTTCTCTTGAGAATGAGAATGATGTATGCAATTATGGAATTTATGCCAATGGCTTACTCGTCGAGAGTATTTGCAACAGGAGAATTAAAAGCTCTAACACTCTTACTCTTGTCTAATGTAGTGTTTATGTAAACTAGAAAATAATTCTATAGCCTTCCCTTTAAGGGGATAGCTAAAGAATGTGTAATAACAGCGGACCCAATAGAAGTACATTTTACCACCTCTTCGCACAATGACTACTATGTCCACCGCCACAGTAGTCTTCTTGCTTGAACCCGTTCTCCTCCCTACAACACTCGCCGTGTTGGTCCTTCGCATTGGCACACCGAACCCCTGTAACAGGATCATAGTACGCTGAGCAGTATTTTTTACCGCAATCCCAGCACCAGCTTCGTCCACATCCAGCCTCCTTGTGGAAGCCTTGTGCATCGAGTCCACATGCAAAAATATAGGAACACGCATTATCTTTTAGGCACCACCTACTGCACCAGGGGCATTGCTTGCCGTCGGCCATCTACTTCCTGGGAAGTCTAAGCATTTAGCCTTTCACCCCCTAAAAGTCCGTACTCGTCGAGAACACCATGTCCTCCTTGTCCTTGCCTACACCCGCCATGCCGTACGTCGTCACCTTCTTCTCAAAGAAGTTGTCCTTGTTCTCCAGCGAGATCCTCTCCATGAACGGGAACGGGTTGGCCGCCGAATACGCCTTGGGGTAGCCCAGCTGCAGGAGGAGGCGGTCGGCCACGAACTCAATGTACTGGGACATGAGCTTCGCATTCATGCCAATCAGGTCGCACGGGAGAGACTTGGTGATGAACTGCTTCTCGATCTTGACCGCATCGCGGATGATCTTGTGTGCCTCCTTCTTTGACAGCTTCCCCACAATCTTACTGTACAGGAGGCAGGCGAAGTCCGTATGCAGACCCTCGTCACGGGAAATGAACTCGTTACTCAGGGTCAGGCCAGGCATGAGGCCACGCTGCTTGAGCCAGAAGATAGCACAGAAGGCACCGCTAAAGAAGATGCCCTCGACGGCAGCAAAGGCGAGGAGGCGGGTGGCTACCGTGGACTCCTTGTTCGATATCCACTGCAGAGCCCACTCGGCCTTCTTTTGCACACACGGAATAGTCGTAATGGCACGCAGCAGGTCGAGCTTCTCCTTCTTGTCGTGGATGTAGGTATCAATCAGCAGAGAGTACGTCTCACTGTGAATGGCCTCCATCATCAGCTGACAGCTGTAGAAATACTTGACCTCCGGATGCGGAATCTCATTCATGAAGCGAAGGGCCAGGTTCTCCATTACGATACCGTCAGAGCCTGCAAAGAAGCCGAGGATATTCTTAATGAAGTATCGCTCGTTGTCACTCAGTTTCTCCCAGTGAGCCATATCCTTGGACGTGTCAATCTCCTCGACTGTCCACATCACGGAAATGTGCTCCTTGCCCTTTTTGAAGATATCAGGGTAGTTCACCGGGAAGAGGGTGAAGCCATTCTCGGGGGCGGTGAGGAGGGGCTCCTGGGCCTCAGAAGCCACCACGTGGCTAGAAGCTACAGTCGTAGACTCGTCAAGAGTAAGTGCAGGCGGCTCGGATACAGAGGAGGAACGCTTCTTCCCCTTCAGACTAGGGCTTGACTGAGAGCCCCTTCGTGACTTAGTTTGCGTCGTTACATCAACGGGCAGTGCGGGGTCGAACGTGACGGAATCCATCTTCTTAGGGAGAATATCTTGGGAATCCATTTGTGGACTTTTGGGGATGGGCCACAGGAAAAACAATTTTTACCCATTCCTTGTAGTAACAATGCCTCCATGGGTAACGGCCTTGCTCGTCCTTGTCCTTATAAGTGGCCTTGGGGCATATATTGTTTTACAGGAGGGGTTCGAAACGGCTGAGATGAAATGCAAGACAACATTTAACACATGTGTTGCAGCATGCTCGTCCACAAATGGCGGATGCCTCCAGACCTGTGGAGATGCCAAGACAACGTGCCTGCAAAAGGCAGTGGCTGCAGCAACGATTGCAAATACTGATCCTCTCAATGGACCGTTTATGAATTCTAGTATGGCGTGGGCGGCGGCACAGACACCTGGGGCCCTAGGAAATGGCGATCCCACTTACTGGTATAAGTCTGCCTACGGCTCATCTTCTGCATCTGGATCTGTATCTAACACAACTCAGACCGTAAGTAAGAATCCTAGTGCTACTCTGAGTACTAGTACAAACAATACTTCGCATACCCCGTCGAGTCCCTGGGACAGTAATAGGAATACGTATACTAGTGGCTGGCCCGAGCAGAACCATGATCTCCAGGACGATGATTCTTACGATGCAAACGCTCCTGTAGAAGGTTCCTACGTTGTGAACGTCAAGCGCTGGAAGCCCCACGAAACACCGACCCAGCAAGCCCCAGGGCTAAAAGCAAATGCCCCAACGGACGCTGGAACCCAGGCAGATGAACTAAGGGATCATCTCCCCTCCCTTCAACAGAACGTGAGAAGTGATGTATATGTCACAGATGATATAGTCCCTAACAGTATTAGAGGGCTTATCGATGAGGACGTAAAAGATACGATGGATGCCCTGTTCAGGAATCAGTATGAGATTCAGTACTCTTAGAGGCCAGCTCTGCCAGAACATCGTAGACATTTTTCACCTCTCCGCCTATACGAATGGATCTACCCCCATCGAGGATAGATCCGTTCGTCGACCACTCGAGAAACTGCGGCTCGAGATCAGACTCCATGGCAACCACGGTCTCCACAAGGGAGTCAATCTCCTCTAACATTTGCCTAAGGACCCCAATCATTTCTTCAAACATCTGGACGTAGATGTTAGTATACGCACTAATCAACTTTTACTGTCTTACTGCATTACTGTACTCTGGTCTAAACTCGGAATACCCTTTTGCATAGAATGGAAGAACACGAAGCCATACTTCGAGAGGTTATGGCTAGAGGGGATACGGAAGAGATTCGTACGGCCATGGTCGAGTTTAAGGAGGATGCCTTTATTGAAATTAATCGTGAACGCAACAGGGATGGAGATAACGTGGTAGGGATGACCGAACGGGCACTGGCCCTGTTCAATGAGGCCTCTGCACAGATAGGAGTTCCTCCCGAATGTATCCTGTGTCCCAGGCGCGAGGAAAGTGCACGCTATCCTGCTAGGACGAATCACGGCTATATGGAGTTACGCTGTGGACACAAGGTGCATAGCCAGTGCTACTTGAATATGATGATGCGGTACGATATTCATGCGGTTGTAAGCACACGCTGTTACATTTGTGACGAAACAGTTATGGAGCCCCAGGCAATCACCTTCTTTCGTGATGCGGAAGAAGATACTCGTAATGCATCGGTTGTTGATTTGTGGACAAATAATGCAGACTTTCGCAGAGACCTGAAGGCTCTGATTAAGGAGAGATCGGCCTGTGTCAAACTCGCGAATGTCTATGGAAAGGAGGCGAGCCAAGTGATCAAGGAGTTCAAGGAAGTAGTGAATATTCCTGTCCAAACGGTCAGGCTGTATAGGAAGACATATACTGCACGCATTGCAGCGATAAGCTCGAGAAGGAAGATGATTTATCATAACAGTAAATATATAAAACATTTGAATGAGTTTTGCAGAAAGTATAAGACGTGGACAAGCCGATTTCGACCACTGAGAGGAATGGCGGGTGTTCCGAGGTTACCTATGTCGATGAACCTTCCGTGGAAGTATAGATCGAGTGCGGCTCGGTTACTACGCATTGCTTCGGGTATGCGTATGTTTTAGCGTAGCGTGACTCGTAAAAAGTGACCTGGGTCGCCCCTTACATCAAAAGTCCAGCCATGAAGAAGACAACGAAAGTAAGTACCGTAAAGACACTCACTGTGAACGGTATCCCCTATTCGGTAAATGAGAAGGAGGTCTACATGTACGGAACATCCGTACGTGTAGGACTGCTAGACGGGGGAAAGGTGGTTCCCCAGGGTTCTCTCGACACCTATTTGGCAGAGTATAGGGCGGGACTGAAGGCCAAGACTCTTACAGCAATGGAGAATGCTAAGAAGCAGTTTGAGGGCACTGCGTAGCACTGCCCGTAAGGCCTGACGGCCTTGAGGGCACTGCGTAGCACTGCCCGTAAGGCCTGACGGCCTTGAGGGCACTGCGTAGCACTGCCCGTAAGGCCTGACGGCC
>Ga0136644_10000103_pt1 | contig 63055 bp, 65 predicted proteins | sample C_130820_EF_Meta_FD_94780 | JGI IMG/M metagenome (GOLD analysis project Ga0136644, IMG submission 94780) | Freshwater microbial communities from Lake Croche, Canada to study carbon cycling - C_130820_EF_MetaG (v2) (version 2) | ecosystem: Environmental > Aquatic > Freshwater > Lake | place...
GAAACCCCTCACGGCTTTCACCCTCTGGGTGAACCTCCATCAACTCCCTGATCGTGCTCATGGCCCCTTTCTATCTGCTTCTCTGCCTTTTTACACGATTTTCAACTGCGGCTTATAGGATCATTCCCGACATCACTTTCCGGCGAGTTGGCGTGTCATCGGAGGTCATCCCATAAAACATTGGCGCGTGACCGATGGGATTGATCATCGGAAACATTGCAACAAACGCGACCGCGATGGAATGAAGGATATCAGTCATTTATCCAAACAATTCTCATACCGCCTCCTCGCGAATGCAGCAACTACGAATCCCCATTCCCATCCGCTTTTTGACGGATTCAGACAAGTCTTGTTTTCGAGAATTTGACCCAGAAGCTTTCTCCCGCAGGTTTGATGGTTTCAGAATTCCCCGAACCCTTCTCCAAATCGTGACACGGGGAAGTGAGGATTAACCTGAATCGCGGTGTTCAATAAGAACCTCGGATGTGATGTGCGACGGATTCGTCATAAAAACGCAGCAGCAATTGATGCAATTGCGGCGAGAGAGGGCTAAGAGCGGATACAGCGGCATTCTCCCAGACTTGAGTCTGCTTACTCGCGCCGGTGATCACGGTCGTCACCGCTGGGTGATCCAAAATCCACCGCTGGGCCATTTGAGCCAATGTCAATCCAGGCGGAAGATAGGCCTTGAGTTCGTCACACAGCTCCACCGCTTTGTCATAAGGAATTCCGGCAAAGGTTTCCCCCACATTAAATGCTGCACCATCCCGGTTGTAGTTGCGGTGATCCTTTTCAGGAAATTGGGTCGTCAGTGTCATTTTCCCCGACAGAACGCCACTGGCCAAGGGTAAGCGCACAATAATGGCCACACCTCGCTTTCTCGCCTCCTCCAGCACATGGAATGCAGGTTTCTGTCGTAATACATTGAAGATTATTTGCAAAGAAGCGAGGCCCTCATGTTGTAGGCAAATCAAAGCCTGCTCATCAGATTCCACGCTGGCACCAAAGCGTTGGATTTTCCCCTCCTGCTGCAACCGCCGCAGCCAGTCAAAAACCTCGCCGCCACGAATCATGGCGGTAGGAATGCAATGCAACTGGGTCAAATCGAGCGCCTCCACGCCCAGACGCCGCAGAGAGTTTTCCGTAGCATTTCGCATGGCGGCCTCGGTGTATCCGTTTGGGAAAAGTTCGGGTGTGCGACCAAGTTTGGTGGCCACAAAGACCTCGCTCGGATTCTGCTTCAGAAAGCGTCCGATCAACTCCTCACTGCGCCCGGCACCATATTTATCAGCCGTGTCGAAAAAGGTGATTCCAGAATCCATCGCAGTCGCAAGAATTTCAAATGCCCTTCCGTCATCGATAGCGCCCCAGTCGGCACCGCCCAACTGCCAGCAGCCCAAGCCAATTTCGGAGACTTGCCGGCCTGAGGTGGAAAAGGTGCGGCGATTCATTTTCGGTTTGGGATCCATGGCTTTGTCAGAATATTAATAACTGAGTATGAATTTTTTCCAATCCACGTTTTGGAAAAGCCCTCCTGCTGAGAAAACAAGGCCACCTTGATGCAACAGCCGAAACTCTGGAATTCCTGCTGCACGAAGCCAGTCCGGAAGACGCCCATGCCCCTTTCATTTGCGATCCAAAGCACAACTTGCTGGAATATGCGTCTTTATTTTCCCTAACCGCGAAGCGTCAGTGCTCTGTTGCCTTCTCCGCGCCGAGACCGGTGTTGGCCCGAACTTGGAATTCGGTGAATTTATCCTCCGAGGTAACTTCCTTGGAAAACAAAGTGCCGAGTATGGCTGCGATGAAGCCGATCGGAATGCTCACAAGCGCGGGGTTTTTCAGAGGAAAAACGGCGTGTTCCTTCATGATGTCGGGACTCAGCAGGATGAGGAGAATGCTCGAGAACAAGCCTACCGAGAGACCTGTCACTGCGCCGGCCGTGTTGAAGCGTTTCCAGAAGATCGAGAAGACAAGCACGGGCAAATTCGCGCTGGCGGCGACGGCGAAGGCCAGTCCGACGAGGAATGCGACATTCACACCAGGGCCAAGGACGATGGCTATAAAAATCGCTGCCGCTCCGACGACGAAGGCTGTGATGCGGGCCACGCGCACCTCGGCACCGGGTTGGTGCTCCTTGCCGTGGTGGATGACATTTGTGAAGAAATCGTGCGCGAAGCTTGTGCTGGCGCTGATCGTAAGACCCGCCACGACGGCGAGGATGGTTGCAAATGCCACGGCACTGATGAAGGCGAAGAAAATATCGCCACCCAGTTTTCGAGCGAGTTCCGGAGCCGCCATGTTCGTCCCACCGTGGGCTGCGACATAGTCAGGCCCCATGAGACTGGCGGCGCCGAAGCCGAAGAATGTGGTCATGATATAAAATAGGCCGATGATGATCATGGCCCAGACGACACTCGCGCGAGCCGTCTTGGCGTTGGGCACGGTGTAAAATCGAATGAGAATGTGCGGCAGCCCAGCTGTGCCGAAGAGGAGGGCCATGCCGAGCGAAATTTGATCCCACGGATTTTTAAAAATCAGGCCGGGTGTGAGAAAATCGCGGACGATTTTTTCACCATTCGGGCCGGTGGAGGAGATGGCGGAGAGGGACGTAAAGAATTTACCGATGTCGAACTGATACTCGCGAAGCACAAGCACCGTCAGGAACGCGCTGCCGCTCATTAAAAGCACCGCCTTTATGATCTGAACCCAAGTGGTCGCCAGCATTCCACCGAAAACGACATAGACAACCATGAGCACCCCAACACCCACCACTGCGACTTCGAAACTCACTCCTGGGATGAGTTGCCGCACGAGCACGCCGGCGCCGACCATTTGGGCGATCATGTAGAAAATCGAAACCGTCAGCGTGCTAAGCGAGGCCGCACCTCGGACCGGTCGGGGGCTGAGGCGGTAGGCCAGCACATCGGCCATCGTGTATTTTCCGGCATTACGGAGAGGTTCAGCCACGATGAAGAGGACTGTGAGGTAGGCTACGAGGAAGCCGACAGAGTAGAGGAAACCGTCGTAGCCGTTCATGGCGATCATCCCGGCGATTCCGAGAAAACTAGCCGCGCTCATGTAGTCACCCGCGACGGCGAGGCCGTTTTGCCAGCCTGTGATGCGGCGACCGGCGGCGAAGTAGGCGCTGGCTCCGCTGGAACGGCGTGCGCTGAAGTAGGTGATGATGAGCGTGGTTGCCACAAAGGCGAGGAACATGTAAAGTGCCGTGTGGTCGGTCGCTGCAGCAGCGGTAAGAAGAAGAGAGTCCATATTAGTGCTCCGAGTTGAAACCGAATTTGGCAAGAAGTGAACGCTCGCTGCGATCCCAGCCTGCTGCGGCGACGACATAAATGAATGCCAGGATCCAAGCCATGAAGAACTGGGACAACGCAAAGAGGTAGGCAATGTTCACATCGCCCCAGACTTTATGTTTCATGAAATCAGGAAACCAACCGACTCCGACTGGCAGAGCAAAGTAGTAAACGACGAAGAAGACTGTCGCAGGCACGACCAGCTTCAGCTTGCGTTGAACAAGATCCTTAAAATCTGCGTCGCGGGCGATGGCATTCCAATCGGGAGGGAGGGTATTGGGGGAGGATGAGGGAGAGTCGGGGTGGCTCATGGAAGCATGGTTTATCGCCAGCGTCGCTGGGAGTCGAGGGGAAATGGCCAAGTCTAGCAGCTCTGGAGTGCAGAGTTTCAAGCGCGAGTCGTGAGCCCGGAGGGGGCATCGTCTTAAATGCCACAAAATTCAGCCGCACAGCGGCGTTTCAGGGGGGCATGGCCGTCTCGGCCGTGCAGGCGCAAAGCGTGGTTTGTTTATCGCTGAGGTTGCGGAGCGAGTGCTTTTCACGGTCGGGACGACCGTGCCCCCCTATGTAGCGAGAGGGAAACCAGCCCGGTCTGGAGGTTGGTATCCAGACCGGGAGGTTGAAGGGATCGAGCTTTTAGACCAGCGGATCGACTGTGACCCACTTGCGTTCCGCCCAACTCTTGAGACCGAGTTCGGCGAATTGGACGCCTTTAGCTCCGCGCAGGAGATCCCACGGGAAGGGTTCGTCGAGAACGATGTGGCGCAGGAAGAGTTCCCACTGGATTTTGAAGGCGTTGTCGTAGGTCTCTTGATCGGGGACTTTGGCCCAGCCTTCAAAAAAGTTGATGAGTTGCGGAATGTCGGGGTTCCAAGTCGGGCGGGGCGTGTTGCCGTAGTGCTGAATCCAGACATCGCGGAGGCCGCAGACGGCGGAGCCTTTTTCGCCATCCACTTGAACGGTGAGGAGGTCGTCGCGGCGAACGCGGGTCACCCATGAGGAGTTGAAATGCGCAACCACACCGCCTTCGAGTTCGAAGGTCGCGTAGGCGGCGTCATCCGCCGTGCATTTGTATGGCTTGCCCTGCTCATCGACGCGCTCGGCGATGTGCGTGGCGCCGTAGCAACTCATGGCCTTGGGTTCGCCAAAGAGGTTCTCGAGCACATATTGCCAGTGGCAGAGCATGTCCACGATGATGCCGCCATCGTCTTCCTTGCGGTAGTTCCAGCTTGGGCGCTGAGCAGGAATGGTGTGACCTTCAAAAACCCAGTAGCCGAACTCGCCGCGCACGCTGAGGATTTTGCCGAAGAATCCGGTTTCGATGAGGCGCTTGAGTTTGACGAAGCTGGCGAGCCAGAGTTTGTCTTGCACGACGCCGTTTTTGACTCCGGCTTTTTTGCATAGTTCGTGCAATTCCAGAGCGGTCTTGGAATCCACAGCGATTGGTTTTTCGCAGTAGATGTGTTTTCCGGCGGCGACGGCCTTGCGAACGCCCTCAGCGCGGCGACCGGTCGTTTGGGAGTCGAAGTAAACGGTGTATTCGGGATTCGCGAGTGTCTCGTCGAGGTTGGTGCTCCATTTTGTCACGCTCGTGCGGGCGCAGAGTTCGCGGAGTTTGCTCTCGCTGCGTCCGATGAGAATCGGGTCGGGCATGATGACTTCATCTGGCCCGATACGAAGGCCGCCCTGCTTGATGATCGCGTCAATCGAGCGGATGAGGTGTTGGTTGGTGCCCATGCGTCCTGTGACGCCGTTCATAATGATGCCGATGCGGTGTGTTTTCATATTTTTTGTGAGGTTGGTTTTTAGACTTGGGATTTGTAGGTGTTGATGATGTCGGAAAGGAACTCGTCCTGATCGCGGGCCCAGTGGCGGTTGGAGAAGATTTCGACTTCGATCCAACTGGAGAAACCGGCTTGCTCGACCATGGCGCGGATGCCGCGAATGTCGATGCACCCCTCGCCCATGAGTCCACGGTCGTTGAAAAAATCCTGCGTGGGCGTGAGCCAGTCGCAGACATGGAATCCGATGATGCGCTTGCCGGCGCGGCGGATTTCTTGCTCCAGCTGCGGATTCCACCAGATGTGATAAACATCGGCGGCGATGCCCACCCAGGCGTCACCGAGTTGATCGATCATGTCATTGCACTGGCCGATGGTATTCACCGCGCTACGGCAATCGGCATACATCGGGTGGAGCGGTTCGATAGAGAGCTTCACGCCGACGGATGAGGCATGGTCGATACAAGCGGCGATGCCTTCCGTGATTTGGCGGCGGTTTTCCGCAAGGCTGATTTCGGGTTTGGCACCACAGACGAGAACGACTTGCGGAGCGCCAACGGCAGCGGCTTCATCTAAGGCGCGGCGGTTGTCATCAAGGGCGGTCTGGCGTTCCTCCGGAGTGAGACCTGGGAAAAAACCACTGCGCACGAGCGAGACGGCCTTCATTCCATGATCATCGAGCAGGGTGCGAGACTCTATGAGAGTGCGGCCTTCCAGCCATTGACGCCAGAGGCCCATGCCGCGAACCCCGGCGCGCGAGTATTTTTCGACAGCCGTGGGGAGATCCCATGGCTTGGTGGTCATCGTATGAATCGCGAGGCGATCGAGATTTTCCATAGCGATCAGGCGAAGAAGGTGAGGTAGGGCGCGCCTTTGATGAGGCGTTGCAGATAGACGGCAAGCTCCATGGCGTGATAGTCGCCCCACATCGAGGACTCACCGTAGGCCGCTTTGGCGGGGTCTGGTTTGTAATCCCAACCGTTGGGCTGATGGTAGATCGAATGCAGAATGAGGCCGTGATGTTTTGGATCGGTGGAGAGGTAGGGCTCGGAGAAGAGCGTTTGGGCGACCTTGAGTCCTGCTTGGAAATAGCGCTCGCCGGCTGCGGTTTGGCCTTTTGCTTTGAGATAGGTGCCCAGGCGGAGAAGACCTTGGGCATCGATCGCGGCAGCGGAGCTATCCACTGGCTCATAGGCGTTGTAGGGATCCGCTGGGCGGTTCATGTAATCGCCGAGTAAGTGGAGTTTCGGAGCGCCTGTGTCCCAATAAGGAATACCGCAGGTCGGCGTGTTTTCGATGAAATGGTCCGCCGTGGCTGTGGCAGCTTTGAGCATCATGGCCTCAATCGCTTGGCGGCCACCGAATGGCTCCAACTCTGAGTCGGAGAGGGTGGCGAGCATTTCGAGTTCTTCTGCAAAACCCAAAACCGCCCACGCCTGGCCGCGCGTCCAAGTGCTGAAACCGGTGTAGCCTTGCTGGGAATTGGGGCAACGATAGGCGCCATCCTTCGTGTTGAAAATCGCCTCGTGGGTCGTGCGGCCGCGTTCGTCGTAGGAATCGCGTCCCTCGCCGTAGAAGATCGAATACTTGGCCGTAGAGTCGATGTGCTGCAACGCGCGGTCGAGAAGGCTCACAGGTTTGTCACCCTCGGCCATGAGCACATGCCCAAGTTGGTGCGCCTTCATGAGAATGCGGCAAGAACGAATGGTATCCACGAAGAGCGAGTGAGGGCCGTTGAAGCTGTGGATGAATCCCCCGCCCTGCCGCTCGGTCCAACGGGCGGCCTGAACGGCGCCGCTGGTCTTGATGGCGAGCTCGTAGAAGTTTTTCTCCCACTCGTTTTCGGGAAGACGGCCTTCGAGCATCAAGCGGCGGAGGTTTCCATAGGTCGAGAGGTTATTGAAACCATGGTCATGGACACCGATGTGCGAGACATGCGTGGCCATGCGGCGAACGGTGTTGTTGCGGCCGCTCGTGAGGCTTTCTTGATCGCCCGTGGCATCAAAATGAAGGATCGCAATGCCGTAGCGGAAGCCTTCGGTCCATTCAGTCCAACCGCGTGTCGTGTATTTTCCGGCAACGGTGAAGACGGGCGAACCTTTGCGCTCGTCGTATTCGCGGTCGATCGCGGCGATTTTCGTCTTGGCGAGCGAGAAGAAGCGGTCGAGGTCGCTGGTGAGCGCTGATGGCTTGAGATTCGAGTCGATTTGGATCATAAATGCGGGCGGGGTTAAAGTCTGCGGAGGTGGAAGCCACCGTCGATGTTGATCACATCGCCGGTGGAGAATGGGAACGCGCCGCCGAGGATGGATTCCACTGCGAGGCCGACATCGTCGGGGTTGCCCCAGCGTTTCTGAGGAACGAGGCCCTCTGCCAGCAGCTTGTCGTATTTTTCCTTCACGCCTGCGGTCATATCCGTCGCCATGATGCCTGGGCGGAGTTCGAGGACCGAAATGCCTGCCTCGGCGAGACGAACGGCCCAGAGCTGGGTAGCCATGCCGAGTCCGGCCTTGGAGATGCAATACTCGCCGCGATTGATCGATACGGTATTAGAGGAGAGGGATGAGATGAAGATTAGTTTGTAACCACCCTTGAGCGTCGATTGCCCCGGATTCGCCAGCCAGTGCTTCGCGGCCAACTGGGAGAGAAAATACGGCCCCTTGAGATTCACGGCGATCACCTCGTCGAAAATATCCTCCGTCGCCTCGATGATGTCAGCACGAACCCGAGGAGCAATACCAGCGTTGTTCACGAGGGCGTCGAGGCGACCAAATGCGGTGAGCGTTTCGTCTATGAGGCGTTCCCGGTCTGAGGCGAGCCCGACATTTCCACCGACGACGGGAAATTTCTGGGTGCTGTTTAGAGCGACTTGACCGCAGGAGGCTGCCGTTTCATCGGCGGCGGCGCGGTTGTTCGCATAGTGGATAGCGACGCTGTGGCCAGCGGCGGCGAGTTTGACGGCGATTCCACGGCCGAGACCACGACTTGATCCGGTGACAAGGACATTGGCTGGTGGGTTCATGCGGTGACAGCATGCCAGATGGAAAACAATCCAGTGATGACAATGCCGATAGAAACTAGCACGATTCCGACTTATTTTTTTTAACAGACAATGAAAGATTACCGCCCTCTGCTTTTACAAGCGCTGGATTTGCGTCTGCCGGGTCTGCACATGCACCGCCTGTGCCTGCACAAGCACCTTCCGGAGGCCGATGCCCTTGAGATGCACCGCCACAAATTTTGCCAGATTCTGTGTTATTTCTCCGGCGGAGGGACACTACTGACGCCTTCGGCAGAATACCGGGTTCTCTCCGGAGCGATCGCTCTGCTACCAAGCGGAATGGCACACGGCTTCCGCGAGTCGAGCGGCCGGCGGCCACTGAGCCTGGCCCTCGACTTCGATTGGGAGGGGCCGATGGAATTCCGGTTCTCGCACCTGAACCAATCCGAGTCCACCAGCATACGGCACGCGATGTCGCAACTCAACCGCTTCAAAAACCCGGATGCGCCGGAAGCTCGATTGATGGCCTCCTCGGCAGCATTGACGATCCTCGACACGCAACTTCGCTCCTTGGGTATACTCCCCCGCGAAAATCGCGCGATGCCCGCCTTTGTAAAAAAATTCATCAACCTCGCCAGCGGAGAGGAAAGCCAAGCGAAGTCGATCGGTGACCTGGCAGGCTCGACGGGATATCAGCCCGACTATCTCAATAGGCGCTTCAAGCAAATAACAGGACTCACCCTCCTCCAGCAACGGGACGCTCTGAATTTGGAAAAAGCCAAGCGATTGATCACCCAAGGACTGCCTATGCAAGAAGTCGCTGCGCGAATTGGGCATGATGATCCGAATTATTTTTCACGCTGGTTCAAGCGCCACACCGGCATGCCTCCGAGCCACTATGTGCGGCGCCCGGAGAAGTCAGCGAAGAAATCGCATTCCATCGAGCCTTCGGGTTTGCCAAGCCGGGTTTCAGGCAGGTAGGTTCTGGTCATGTTCAAAAACATCCTAACCTTCACCGCACTGGCGACCTTGCTTTTCACACACACAACTATGGCACAAACCGCACTCGAGAAGGGCCAGGCTTTCCTGGCTGAAAATGCAACCAAACCCGGAGTTCAAAAAACGGCGAGCGGTTTGCAATACATCATCCTCAACCCCGGCGAGGGTCGCTCTCCCAAGGCGACCGATACCGTAAAGGTGAACTACCGTGGAACATTGCTCGATGGCACCGAATTTGACAGCTCCTACAAGCGTAATGAACCAATCGAATTTCCTCTAAATGCTGTTATCAAGGGCTGGACAGAAGGCCTCCAACTCATCAAAGAGGGTGGAAAAGTCCAACTCTTCATCCCATCAAACCTCGCCTACGGCCCACGTGGAGCCGGCGGAGTCATCGGGCCTGATGAGACGCTGATTTTCGACGTCGAGTTGCTAAAAGTCCTCTGATTCCTTTGGCCTAGGCTGATCAGATCAGCTCCGCAGCGATCTCATCAGCCACAAGCCTGCCCTCACGGGTCAGAAAAACTCGGCCGTCCTTCTTGGTCACCAAGCCATGCTGGACGAGAGCGGCTGCTTGGTTATGTGGGAGCATGCTTTCCGGCACGCCGTCCGTCGTGCGCAGGGAAAAGGCGATCCTCTCCGCGCGGCGGGAGTCGTCATCAATGCGCTCGACGAAATCAAAGCGATCCTCATCCAAAAGGACCCGGCGGGTGTAGTCTGCCGTATCCGCCACATTCCTTCTCCTCCACCCAACCCGCGTGGAGAAGGCGCTCGGACCGAGTCCGGCATAATCGGACCCGCGCCAGTAGCCGAGGTTGTGCAGGCACTCCCGACCAGGCCGGGCATAGTTTGAGATTTCATACTGCGGATATCCCGCGGCCTCGAGTTCGTTCATCGCCACTTCAAAAAAGTCAGAGTCCCGATCCTCCTGAGGGCCCATCTCACCACCCTGGAAGCGCTCAAAGAATTCTGTGTCCTCCTCGTAGGTGAGGCAATAGGCCGAGATGTGGTCGGGGCTGAGATCAACCGTCCGACGAATCGAATCGATCCACTGGCTGCGTGACTGGCCGGGAACTCCAAACATCAAGTCGAGATTCACATTTGGCACGCCGGCCTCGCGAAGAATGGCGTAACTACGGGCCGCCTGGGCTCCGGAGTGCACGCGGCCGAGAGTTTTCAGCAACTCCTCATCCCATGATTGCACGCCCATGCTGACACGGTTGACTCCAAGGGCCAGAAGGGACTCGGCTTTTTCATGCGAGACGGTGGCAGGGTTCATCTCGATGGTGAATTCCTCCACTACCGAGAAATCGATCCTCTCACGCAAGCCGCCGATCAGAAACTTGAGCTGAGGAGTTGAGAGGGCCGTGGGAGTGCCTCCGCCGAAAAAAACAGTCCTTGGTCGCAGCCCATCCGTCTCGAATTCCGCCTCCCTCAGAACGGCATCCAAAAACGCCTGGGTTTTGTTTCGGTCGCTCGCTTCTTTGTAGAAACTGCAATAAGGGCAAACCTTCGGACAAAACGGAATGTGGACGTAGAGATGCTGAACCATCGAGTGGCGCACCCTACGCAATGCCATCGCGAACGGCAACCACCAGCCATCCTCTGATCACCCCATGGAAAATCCTGCGACTTAGTGGAACTAAGGCTTCATGAAAAACCTCCGCATCACAGCCCATGAGGAAATCAGCGTGCCCGAGGAATGGAAAATCACCACGCCTTCGAATCAAACAGCGCCATGCGTCCAAGCAGACAATGCCATTTGGAAACCCGCTGTGGTCTGGTTGCGCTTTCAACCCGATGAAGAACTTCTGGGCAAAGAGGCCGAACCAGGCTCGGGATATTGGATCCAAGATGAGCAAGGCCCCTCTGGCGCGAGAGAAGTCAAAAGCGGGCACACCATCGAGTGGGCCTGATTCTTGACCGCTCAGCGGAAGTTGATTTTTACAGTCCCCTTGGCTTGGAGGCTGTCGGCAAGCATTGGTGCGGAAGCTCCTGGAGATGGAGCAGCTTCGCCGGTCAAGGCGTTTTTGAGCGCTCCCTCGACCAATTGGGCGCAGTGGATTTTCATCGGAGGAAGCGCTCCGAGTGGCTCGGAGAGAGCCTCACTGGAAAGGCTCAATGCTTCTTGGGGTGTTTTGCCTTTGATGAGTTCCGTCGCCATGCTTGCAACGGCGATGGCAGTTTGACAGCCGAAGGATTGAAAGGTTGCCTTGTCGATAACGCGCTTGCCGCCCTCTTCGCGGAATTTGATCCACATGCGCAGCATGTCGCCGCAATCGCTGCTGCCGGCGGTTCCCACCGCATCGGCCTCGCTCATTTCGCCGAGGTTTTTGGGATTGCGGATGGCTTCGTCGATTTTTTCCTGTGAGTTCATTCTGTGGTGTAGCGTGGCAGGGAGGCATCCACGTCGCAACTCCACGCATCAATGCCACCTCGAAGGGCGCGGATATTTGTAAAAGCGTGACCGGCAAAGTAGGCCGCAGCATCGAGACTGCGCGAACCGGTGTGGTCTACGATGATGATTACCGTGTCCTTGGGCCAGGTTCCCATGATCTCCTGCAAAAAATCTTGCCCCATGATCTGAGAGCCTGGGATGTGGACCGCTTCGAATTCTTCGCGAGTGCGGATGTCGAGCAGGCGGGCGCCAGCCTTTTGAATGGCCTCGGCGGCATCAAGTGGGTTTATGAAAACCTTCTCGTCGGCCTCATGAGATTCCAATACGCAGCCGATGGCCTCGTGCGGATCGATGCCATCATTTCTGGCACAGACGCCTTCGAGTGTTTCCTCCGGCTGAAAACCGCAACTGGCACAACCACCGATGTGGTAATGACGGAAGAGCGTGCGTTGCGCGCCCGGGCACTGCTCCAGCAGTTCCCGCATGGTGATCTGTGGCGATATCGTCATGGCGCGAAAGAATAAGCCTTTTTCCCCGTCGCGCCACGGATATTTCAGGGCGAATAACGCGCTACGACATCCGAGTAAACATCCATGAGCCGTGAAAAAACTATCCTCCACGAATAGCGCCCACGTGCCTCCTCGCTGGCACGCAGGCCTGCAGCGCGGAGGTCGATCGTGAATTTACCATCGATTGCCTCAGCCAGCGCAGCGGGGGAGTTCTCTGTGGCCCATTGTTTCTGGTCGGAGAAAATAATGCGATCCATGTAGCTGCCTTTGATGCCAACAACTGGCGTGCCGCTCGCCTGGCTCTCGAGAGCGACGAGGCCGAAGGTTTCCTGAACACTCGGGTGAACAAAAAGATCAGCAGCGCGGTAGATTCGGGCAAGTTCAGTCGGGTCGGTGCAATAGGGCATCCAGTGCACACCGGGAGTTTGTTTTTGAAGATCGATCAAAGCAGAACGCTGAGTCCCGTCCCCGAGGCAAAGAAGCTCGTAGTGCCCGCGTGCCCGTCCGCGCAGCAGAGTGTAGGCATCGAAGAGCGTGCGAACATTTTTCTCTGGGCCCAAGCGGCCCACATAGAGGAGAAGGCGGGCGTCGTTGGAAATGCCCAGTTGCGCACGCGTAGCGGAGCGGTCGGAGGGATCCGGACGGAAAATCTCGTCATCGACGCCGAGATCGACGGTGTGGGTGTTTTCGACCCCCCACCCTCCCAGGAGCGATGCCAGAACGGGGCTGGGAACAAATGTGCACTCAAAACGATTGTAGAGCGTGGTGACATATTTGCGGCAGGTCTCCTCAGCGATCGAGGCGGCTAGTGGTCCCATGAATTTCGCAACCGTGCGTAGGATGGATTCCGAAAAGTGCGAGTGGTAAAAGCCGACCACTGGGATATCAAGCCCACGGCCCGAGGCAACGGCCTTCCAAGCCAATTGATAAGGGTCGCCAGATTCAAGGATGTCGGGCCTTTCTTTTTCCAGAACCTCCTCGACGAGGTGGAGCTTAGTGAGGGCGCGGTAGCGAGAGGTGCGGGAGAGGACCTGCGAGGCGATCGTGTAAACACGCACGGTGTCATCCCCAACTGACTCGGTCTTTTCACCCGGCACAATGATGACATGACGACAATCAGGACGGTAACGCCGCAGAAAAGCGCTCTTCTGTTCTATATACCGTCTGACTCCCCCACTAACGGGAGAGTAGAACTGCGTGAGGTCGCAAATTTTCAAAAGTGCAGACGTTTACTCGGAATCCGCCAACCAGCGTTCGGCCTCAATCGCCGCCGCACACCCCTGCCCTGCAGCCGTGATCGCCTGGCGGTAAACATGGTCGGCCACGTCGCCAGCAGCGAAGACTCCGGGGACATTGGTGCGAGTGCCACCGGCTTGAACCAAATATCCGTTCGAGTCGGTGGTGAGGCTCTGGCGAAACGGGGCTGTATTCGGCTCGTGGCCGATAGCGACAAAAACGCATTTGAGAGCCAGCTCGGATGTCGTGCCGTCCTTGAGATTCTTGAGATGAACCCCGGCTACCTCGCTAGCGTCATCTAGGATATAGCCGGTCACGGCGGAGTTCCAGACTGGCTTGATCTTCGGATTGGCCAGGGCACGGTCGGCCATTATTTTCGAGGCGCGAAGCGTATCGCGGCGGTGGATGAGATAAACTTCGGAAGCAAAGCGGGTGAGGAAAGTCGCTTCCTCGCAAGCCGAGTCGCCACCGCCCACCACGCACACGGGCGCATTCCGGTAGAAAGCACCGTCACAGGTAGCGCAGGAGGTGAGGCCGTGGCCGATGAGAGACTGCTCCCCTTCGATGCCAATGTAGCGGGGCGATGCTCCGCTGGCGATGATCAGAGACTTTGTTTCCATCCAAGCGCCATCCACTTTCAGCCGATGGGGAGTGCAGGGCTCGAACTCCTCCACGACTCCGTATTGGAAGCGGGCGCCGAATTTTTCAGCCTGTTGATGCATCCGCTGGATCAATTCCGGACCGTCCACCCCATCAGGAAATCCGGGGAAATTTTCCACCGCCGTTGTCGTGGTGAGCTGTCCACCTGGGAGGCGTCCCTCGAGAACCATCGGCGAGAGATTGGCGCGTGCGGTGTAGATTGCGGCGGTGAGTCCGGCACAACCGGTGCCGACAATAATGACGTTTTCCATAAGCTAGTGGAGTAAACACGAACACCGACCCCTTGCGAAATGAATAATTTCAATCCAACAAAATCTCGATCTGATGGCCGTAATTTGCCTTGTCGTGTCGAAAAAGGAGGTTTAGGCAGTGTTTGACAAGGTATTTTTATGAATCTCTCAACCACCCTTCGGACGGTATTCTACGCACTCACAATTGCTTTTCTGGCATCACCACCGAGTGCCACTGCACAGCAACCGAGCGATTTGAAAATGAAAGCCGGCATCATTGTTCTGACTGCATTTGAGGGCGATGTAAAAATCACTACTACTTCGAGTGACCAAACCCAAACTCCTTCCAAAGGCGCGATTCTGAAACAAGGCCAGGTGATTGTTACCGGTCCAAAATCCAAGGCCTCGCTCGCATTTGAGAATGGAATCGTGATGGAGGTTTCACCGTCATCGAAGTTTGTTATTCAAGAATTCCAGCAGGCTCCGTGGGATGTTGCCCCGGATAAACTGGCAGAGATGAAAACAGAACCATCCAAATCCAAGACAACCGGATACCTTGAATACGGAGACATCATCACCGGCGTCAAAAAACTCAAACCTGGATCGAGTTTGGAAGTAACCACTCCACTTGGCACGGCCGGAATTCGCGGCACGGATTTCAAAACGACTGCTGTAAAAAACTCAGACGGGACGCCGAAAAGTTTTTCTGTGGGCGTTGCCTCCGGCGAAGTGGGCGTAACTTCCGCAGGCGGTGGCGAACCTGTTTCAGTGCCTGCTGGGTCATCAAGCAGCGTTTCGATGTCTGGCTCACAAGGGGGGCAATCAGGAACGATCACACAACCCACGACGAGCCCACTTTCGGCGGAAGCAGGAAGTGGAATTCTTTCATCCGTTTCATCCCAAAGATCGTCAGGACAGGCTGTTTTTGCTCAATCCGTCGTAGCCGCCGCTCAGAATCGCGAGTCCGCCTCTTCATCCGTCTCGCCAGAACAACAAAAAACACTGGAGGAAGCGGCATCCAAAGGAGACGAGGCCATTGTAGAGGCCGTCCAACAACTCGCCACGGAGTCGCCCCAGGCTGCTGCTGAAATCGCCGCTGCTGCCGCCGAACTCGCTCCAAATGCCGCCCCGCAGATAGCATCCACCGCTGCTCTGGTATCTCCTACGTTGGCCGCTCAGATTGCTGCTTCTGTTGCTACAGTTGCACCATCATCAGCCGCCAGCATCGCCAGCAGCGTGGCTCAAGCCGTTCCATCCGCCGCCGCAGCTGTGGCCGGCGCGGTGGCGTCAGTAGCTCCATCCAGCGCCCCTCAAATCGCAGCCTCTGTTGCGGCAGCCGTCCCTGAGGCCGCCGTCCAAATTGCCCAAAGCGTAGCTGCTGCCCAACCCCAACAAGTCGCTCAAATCACGAGCCAGATTGTCGAGAGCGTGGCTGGAGTTGATGCGCAGGCTGTGGGCGATGCCGCTCAGGCCGCTGCTCAACAAGCCAACAACACAGGCAACAGTGTTCAACCCCCGCCACCGCCTACAACGACTACCAACCCTCAAATTCCAGTGCCAACACCGACAGCCACCCCTCCGGAGATTCGCAGCCCACGATGAAACTTCGATTCTTTCTTCTATTTATAGCAACATCAGCCGCCCTTCTGGCTGCAGATCCTCTGGAATTTCAAGTCGGAGCCTTCAACTTCAGCCGCCCGGATACTTGGAAATGGATCACTCCATCCAGCACTATGCGGAAGGCTCAACTCGAGGTTCCAGGCACCAATCAGGAAAAAGCCGAGATCACTTTCTTCCACTTCGGGCCCAGCCAAGGAGGAGGAGTCAAAGCCAACGTCAACCGATGGTTCGGCCAGTTTCAAGGTGGACACACTTCGCAAAAAGAGGTCACCGAAGGCCGCACCCGCATCTATTATGTGCAGGCCACCGGCACATTTCAAAGTGGCATGCCCGGAGGCGCGACCACACCACTCGAAAACTATGCCCTTTTGGGTGCAATACTTGCCGATGAAAATTCCGGTGACGTTTTTGTGAAAATGATCGGTCCTCAGGCCGTCGTGCAGGCTGCATCCGAGCTTTTCACCGAAATGATCACGCTAGCCGCTGCGACGCGGGGCGAGGCAGGCATGCCGCCAGCAGGCAACCCGTGATTTCTTGTCTTTACTAAACCACTTCCCCGTCTAATTTGCACGGCTCTCTTATGTCCATTATTTTGTCAATCCTCATAGCCCTCCATGTCTTGGTTTGCGCGTTAATGATTTTAGTCGTCCTCATGCAGCGCCCACGCAGCGAGGGACTGGGATCGGCATTCGGTGGAGGGATCACAGACAACGTCTTCGGCTCTCAGACCACCAATGTTCTTGCTCGATTCACGACATGGATGGGCATTGCTTTTTTTTCAATCACGCTTCTCCTCTCCATCCTCACCGCAAGGGCAAATTCCGGTAAAACCGCTATTCAGAAAAAACTCCTCAGCGAACCTATCCCAGCGGCGCTGTCCACTCCGGCTCCAACTCCTCAAAGCACGCCTAAGGCTACGCCAGCCACGCCAGGAGCTTCGGCCACTCCTCTCGCTGAGCCAGCGCAGGAAGTCCCTCAGGCAACTCCAGAAGTCGAAACCGCCATTCTCGAACCAGCACCTGCAGCCACTCCGGAGGCAACCGCTCCTACGCAGAACTGATCCCGGTTGAGGCACACCGGGCCACCAACCGAAGCCATACACTCCGAGCACGGGAGGCGCGTCGGCCGTATGATACCGGAACCCTTGGAACAATGGCAGCGATGAAATCCCTGAAGACAATAGCAGCCGCAAGGCGATGGCGTCAGGGGCTAGATACGAAAGTAGTTTTAGTTCCCACTATGGGTGCGCTGCATCACGGACACGAGGCGCTCATCCGCCATGCCCGCAAAATTGCCGGGCCCAGTGGAATCGTTGTGGTTTCCATCTTTGTGAACCCAACTCAATTCGGTCCCAAAGAGGATTTCAACGCCTATCCTCGTCCACTCGCGAAGGACCTTGCCACCTGCAGGAAGGCTGGAGCGGATGCTGTTTTCCTTCCCAGCGTGGCTGAAATGTATGCAGCCGATTCCAGCGTGGCAGTGCTTGAGTCGAACCTCTCTACCACGCTCTGTGGACGAAGCCGACCTAGGCATTTCGGAGGAGTATGCACGGTCGTGGCCAAACTTTTTCTCGCCGTCCAGCCCACGCACGCCGTTTTCGGCGAAAAGGACTGGCAACAACTCGCCATCATCCACCGCATGGTGCGGGATTTGAATTTTCCGATAGTGATTGAACCCTTTGCCACCGTGCGCGAAGCAGATGGCCTAGCCGCGAGTTCCCGCAACGCTTACCTGACACCCGCTGAACGCGCACTTGCGCCAACCATCCATGCCGCGATGGCTGAGGCCTCGAAACTAAAAACCCCGCCGGCCATCGTGAAATCCTGCACTGCTGCGATCAGCAAGATACCAGGCGCACGGATTGACTACATCGAAGCGGTGGATGCCTCCACACTCGCCTCGCTTCCCAACAGAAAATCTCCTGGACGCCTTGCAGTGGCGATCTTTCTCGGCAAGGCCCGACTTATTGACAATATCCCCCTCCCCCGAATCCCATGAGAGAATTTGATTTCATCGTCCTAGGCAGCGGCATCGCTGGCCTCTCTTTTGCCTTGAAGGCTGCGGACAGGGGCCGGGTTGCCCTCATCACCAAGCGTGCCCTCGCCGATTCCAACACCGCATGGGCCCAAGGCGGTGTGGCCTGTGTGATGAGTGATGAAGATTCCTTCGAGCTACACATCAAAGACACACTCGATGCTGGAGCAGGCCTCTGCCATGAAGATGCCGTGCGCAAAATCATTACCGAAGGCCCCGAGCGCATCGCAGAACTCATGAAACTCGGTGTGCACTTCGACCAGCGCGATAATGGGAACGGTCATCATGAACTGGATCTCGGACGCGAGGGAGGGCACTCAAAGCGCCGCATCCTGCATTTCCGGGACACCACCGGACAGGAAATCGAGAGCGCACTCGTTGCCCAAATCGCCTCGCATCCCAGCATCGAGGTCATGGAAAACCACATGGCAGTGGATTTTATAACCACCGGTAAACTCGGCTACGCGATGGAGAACAGTTGCGTAGGGGTGTATGTCCTGAACGAGGCCACGGGCGTGGTCGAGACCCTCCGCAGCGATGTCACCGTGCTGGCCACAGGTGGTTGCGGAAAAGTTTATCTCTACACGACAAATCCCGACATCGCCACGGGGGATGGCGTGGCCATGGCCTGGAGGGCTGGCGCTGTGATCGCGAATATGGAGTTCATACAATTCCATCCGACATGCCTCTACCACCCTGCGATCAAATCTTTTCTCATCTCCGAAGCCGTGCGTGGCGAAGGCGCCATCCTAATCAATGAACGCGGACGCCGCTTCATGGAGCATCACAATCCCCAGAAGGAACTTGCCCCACGCGACATCGTAGCCAGGGCCATCGATGCCGAAATGAAACGAAGTGGCGCGAAATGCGTGTATCTCGACATCACGCAGAAACCCGCCGATTTCATCAAGTCCCGCTTCCCGTCGATTTACGAGACCTGCCTCCGCGTCGGCCTCGACATCACACGTGAGCCAATTCCAGTCGTGCCTGCCGCGCACTACCAGTGCGGTGGAGTGAAGACCGACCTGCAAGGCGAAGCCTCGCTGCGCGGCCTCTATGCTATCGGTGAAGCCGCCTGCACAGGCCTGCACGGCGCCAATCGACTCGCCAGCAACTCGCTCCTCGAAGGAGTCGTCATGGCCAATAGCGCTTTTGAAAAATCCACCCGCCGCCAGAGAGATCCTGTCGCCATTGAGCTGCCCGAGTGGCGTTCCGGCAGTGTGCAGGATGTCGATGAGCTCGTCGTCATTTCGCACAACTGGGAGGAAATCCGCCGACTCATGTGGGATTACGTCGGCATTGTTCGCACCGACAAGCGCCTCCAGCGCGCTGCCACACGCCTGCGAAACCTCCACGCCGAGGTGCAAGAGTTCTATTGGAATTTCAAAATCACCACCGACCTGCTCGAACTCCGCAATCTCGTAACGGTCGCCTCCCTCGTGGTCGATTGCGCGCTGAGCCGCAAGGAAAGCCGCGGTCTCCACTACACTCTGGACTACCCGAACCGCGACGACGCCCGCTTCCATCGCGATACGGTGATACGCCGCATCTGAGCTTTCAGTCCAACGCAAGGCCCGCATTTTTTCTCGCACAGCAAGCTGGAAATCCTCATTCTCCCGCGCCTATGTCCGTTCTTATTGTTGGTTCTATCGCGCTGGATGACATCAAAACACAACTCGCTGAGCATAGAGACTTGCTTGGCGGCTCGGCTTCTTATGGGGCGGTTTCCGCATCGAATTTCAGCCCAGTGAACCTCGTTGGCATCGTAGGTGAGGATTTTCCCAAGGAACACATCGAACTCTTCCGCAAACGCGGCATCGACTTGGCCGGTCTCCAGATTGTGCCTGGCGAGACCTTCCGGTGGTCCGGCGAATACATGTGGGACATGAACACGCGAGAGACTCGCTCTGTCGCTTTGAATGTGTTTGAGCATTTCACCCCCACCCTGCCCGATGGCTACCACTCGACGCCGATTGTCCTACTGGCAAATATCGCCCCCGATCTTCAGCACCATGTTCTGAACCAAGTCAGCCAACCCCGTTTCGTCATTGCCGACACGATGGATCTCTGGATCAACATCGCGAAAGAATCCCTCGAGAAACTGGTCGCCCGCGTGAACATGCTCATCCTGAATAACAGCGAGGCCCGTCAATTTACTGGCGAAACAAGTCTCATCAAGGCCGGCAAGAAAATCCGCGCCATGGGTCCGCAATATGTGGCCATCAAGAAAGGCGAACATGGATGCCTCCTCTTCGGCCCCGAAGCCGAGTTCTTCAGCTGCCCGGCCTACCCGCTAGAAGACATCCATGATCCGACCGGTGCGGGAGATTCCTTCGCCGGAGGCCTCGCAGGCTACCTCGCCGCGAATGTGAAAGACGGCCAAGTGACCTTCGACCACCTGAAAAAAGCTGTCGTCTATGGCAGCGTTCTCGCGAGCTATAATGTCGAAGCCTTCAGCCTTGAGCGCCTGAAAACCGTGGACAACGCGCAAATCGATTCCCGCTACGACCTCTTCCGCCGCATCGCGCACTTCGAAACAATCTGATCTGTTCCCCTTTCAGGAAAAAGGATCGTAGCGTAGGAGCCTGAAAACTCCGAGCATGGTCACGTAGAGAAAAATCGTGACCAAGCTTGCCAATCCCAAGCTGGCATAAAATGAAAAACGCCCGAGCAACCAAGGAAGAGTTGCGAAGAGGCCGAGGGATGGAATGACGAACCAAAAAACCTGCAACGAGAAGACTGCTATTTTTTCGATATCTTTGGTTTCCCAATAAATCCAGACCATCGAAATCAAGGACAAGAAAGGAAGCGACGCCAGCAAAGCCCCAACAAGACCCAAACGCTTCGTTGCCTCGGTAATGGCAACAATCATGAGCGCGCTCAGCGCAATTTTCAGTAAATAGGGCACGGCTAGAGCATCCAACAACGGAAATGGAATTTCCAACAAAGAACTTTTCAGTCCAAAAGAACCTTAAATTTCTCCGCTCAAAACAGCAAAGAAGCTGAATCTTACTGCAGTTCGAAGTTGATGTTGACGGTGTAGGTCTCGCCGGTGCCCAATCCTGTGGGGAGCGCGTCGATGCGGGAAACGCGGTTGAGGGCGGCAAGGACGGATTGGTCCATGAGCGGGTTTCCGCTGGAACGGACGATGTCAGCGCTGGCGATGGTGCCGTCGCGTTTGATCTGGATTTTTACCGTGCAGACGAAGGATTTATCCTGCTCGAAGATGGAGGTGGGTTGCTCCCACTGGCTGAAGAACCGGTCGTGGATGAGTTCATGATACCAGCCGAATTCGCTGGCGGTGCCACCGGCTCCGCCTTTGCCTGTGCCGCTCGCTGCCGTGCCGCCGCCACCACCGGATGACCCGGGTTTGCCATTGCCTTGACTGGGAGACTTACCCTCGCCAGGCGATGTGGAAGGTTTTGCTGAACCAGCTGCACCTGTTGAAGTGGAGGGAGAGGCTTTGGGTGATGCTCCTGGAGACGCCTTGGGCGCAGCACCGGGTGAAGCTTTGGGCGATGCGGAGGGAGAGGCTTTTGGAGAAGCGGAAGGCGAAGACTTAGGGGAAGGGCTGGCGGAGGGCTTCGGGGAAGGCGTGGCCGACGGTTTGGGCTTGGGCGAAGGAGTCGGGCTCGGCCTGGGTTTAGGCGTGGGTGTTGGAGTCGGCTTGGGTTTTGGCGTTGGCGTTGGGGTCGGCTTGGGACTGGGCTTTGGGGTGGGAGTTGGCGTGGCCTCGACGAGATCGGATTTTTCGGGCTTGGGCTCGGGAGTAGCCTCTGGTGTGGGTTCCGGAGTCGGCTCGGGCGTTGGCTCTGGAGTCGGAACCGGGGTCGGCTTGGGTTTGGGCTCTGGGGTAGGTTCAGGCTCCTCTTCGACTTCCTGCAAAGGACTTCCTCCGGCAGCAGCGGCAGCGGCAAAAGAACCAGGATTCACCCAAGTGGTGTCCCCCTGAGGCTTTTTGATTTCACGCTTTGTGAAATACAGAATACCTCCAATGAGGAGGATATGGAGAGCGGCGACGACGATCAGGTTCCGCCTGAAATGCGGATTTTCCATGTCAGCGGGAGTTGGCTGGAATGTCGGGGCCGTCTTTGAGCGTCATGACTCCGACTTTGGTGATTCCGACGCGCTGAAGAATATCCATCACAGAAATAAATTTCTGAATCGGGAGCTCGAAGTGTGGGCGGACCACTACCGCAGTGTCGGGCTTTTCGAGTTTGAGAGTAGCAAGACGGGCTTCGAGATCAGCGGGGGTCACGACTGAGTTGTCGATCTTCAGAACGTTGTTTTTATCAATCGAGATATTGAATGTCTGTGAGGGATTGGATGCGCCGGCCGCCGTGGAACTTTTTGGCACAACAAGGTCCATACTGTTCTCAATCAGGGGAGTGGTAATCATAAAAATGATTAACAACACAAAAACCAGATCGAGCATGGGGGTAATGTTCAGCTCCGTGAGCGTGTGCAGACCGTTTTTCGAAGAGTAGCGTCGCATGCGTTGTCAGATCACTGGACGCCTTGATTCGCGGGAGCCAAATTCGACGTAGCGGTGCTCAATTTCAGAGGAAAACTCGGCGGCAAAATTGTCGGCCTGCACGAGGAGCGAGCGCAGGGTCGTAACCAAAAAGTTGTAGCCAAACATCGCGGGGATGGCCACGAGGAGGCTGATAATGGTGGTGATGAGCGATCCGGAAATACCAGGCGCCATGGCAGCGAGGTTGGCATTTCCTGAGGCCGCGATGCCCGCGAAGGCGTCCATGACGCCCCAGACGGTGCCAAGCAGGCCGAGGAATGGAGCCCCACTAACGGCCGTCGAGAGCACGATCATTTTGGATTCAAGCTTGAGGGCGGATTCCCCGACGGCACGTTCCATAGCGGCCTGAACGGCGCGCATTTGAGCAGGAGTAATTTTTTCAGCAGTCTTGAGACGCGAGGCGAAGCTCTCATCGACTTCGACGGATCCCAGCATTTGAAAGCAGAGTTCATTTGCACCGGCTTCGTAGATTTCGAAAATGTTCGATCCCTCAAAGGCGACACCGGCCTCGAAGATACGCAGCGGCTGGCGATCTTGGCGGAAGAAGTCTTGGAACCGGTCGTTCTGACGTTTGCAAAAACTCAGGAATCGGATTTTGGTCACCATGACTGACCAGCTGAAAATAGAAGCCAAGAAAAGCGTGAGGAGGATCAGCTTTCCCTCGAGAGTGCTTTCCGTAAAAGCGTAGACGATGCCTGCCGCGACCATCATTTGTCGTATTCCATGCCCCGGATTCGGGGACTTGCTGCCAAATTGCCATCCATAACGGTGACATAAAGACACCCGTCGCCACGGAAATGCAAAACGATTCTTTTGCCAGAGTCAGAGAGCGGGGGGTATAAAAGCGCATGCGCCTATTTTTTTCTATTCTGACAATAATTCTCGCCCTTGCCTGTCCGCTTCGAGCGCAGCAGCCAGCACCCCGCGAGAACCCGTATGATGTCATTGCGAAAATTTTCCAACCTCTCTGGGGCGTGCTTCTTTCGGAATCAAACGGCGATAATCGCGCTGCCTCCATTGTGCTCGAGATGACCGACGTCAGCGGGCGGCTTCCGAAAGAAATGAAAGGCGCCACCCTGCAAGCGGCGGTGCAATTTCCAGACAAAGTGAAATTGGTTGCTCCGGTCTTGGGCGAAACGTTCACGGTCTGCCGCAATGGCGATCAGGTGTGGGCAACTCCGGGTTCAAAGGTGGAATACCTCGTCTCACAATTTAAAGTCATGCCAAGGAAAGGCACGAAACTGAAAACACCGATCTTCCTGCCGATCACTCCCCAGCAGGCGATCTTCCTGCCAGCGCTATTCTCCGTGAACCGCCCCGATATCGCTGAGGTCGAGGAACTCCATGGCGAGAACTGCCGTGTGCTCACAGCCGGCCTCATGCCGGAACTGGCAAAGGCAACAAAGTCGGAGGATTTCCAAACACGCATCTGGGTTGCCCCCGGCCATAAAATTCGGCGTATCGAGGTGAAACGCCGAGATTTTTCGACTGTGGTGGAGGTAAGGGAAATGACCTTCTCCCCTGCCCTGCCGACTTCAACATGGGAACCTCCAGCGGACACTGCGGATATCTTCCGCACCTCTCCAGACATGCTCGAGGGGTTGCTTTACATTGTGATGAACTCGCTCAAGAGCGGGGCGCAGGATACTCCTTGGGTTTCAGCCAAGTAGCTGGCGACTGCGGATCAGATAGGTTTCAATGCTGCCTGATGCGGGATTTGTCCGCGGTTGCGAAAGGTTTTTTCAAAAGCTGTGAGGACGCACTCGCGACCATCGTCCCAGGAAATTTCAAGCCAACCCTCGCAAGTGAGTTCGCGCATTTCACTGAAATAGGGAGCGTCGTCGGTCATGAGCCGGAGAACACCATCAGGACGAAGAATTCGGCGAATTTCCGAGAGGAAGTTTTTTTGAAAAACACGCCGACTGGAATGCCGGCGTTTGGGCCAGGGATCAGGAAAATAAAGGTGAAAAGTCGATACGCTCGATGGCGGAAGGATCGTGAGTGCCTCGACTCCGAGACCTTGAATGGCGGCGGCATTGTTCAATCCGAGTCGGACGGCGCGGGCATTGCATTTATCCACGCGGTCGGACTGTTTTTCGATACCGAGAAAATTGGATGCGGGATGCAGAGCGGCCATGCCGATGAGAAACGCGCCTCGATGGCAGCCGAAGTCGATCTCCAGCGGAGGAGCCGTTTGGACGAGCCAAGAGGACGGAAGAGGGTTTTCAGTATTCTTCATGAGGAGTTTTCTAAATGATTTTTGAGTGGAAGCTAGACTGAGAGCATTCCAGGGGCGCGTGACCCTTTTTTTCTGATCGAACGAAAACAGCGATCTGGTAATAAAAATAGGATGTCTTCACATAACGCTCTCCTGATCGGTATGCCACACTACTTGCCGCAGGCCTACCCCGAGGCACTGCGTGCGGAGATTGGCACCAAGGTTCGCCTTTTTCCTGATACCATCAACGGAGCCGATTGGAAAAACCACACTGCGGCCCTGGCGGAAGCGGATATGCTTTTTGCAACTTGGGGAATGCCAAAGCTGGATGCGGAATTCCTCGCTGCCGCACCGCGATTGAAAGCGGTCTTTTACGCGGCCGGCTCGGTGAAAGGCTTTGCAACGCCCGAGCCCTACAAGCGCGGAATCCTGATTTCAAGCGCCTGGCAGGCGAATGCCATTCCTGTGGCCGAGTATTCCCACGCCACGATCCTTCTAGGTCTAAAGGGGTTCTGGTCCAGCCAACGCCTGGCTCGGGCAGGCAAATTCAGCCACCAGCATTCCCCTATGGCGGGCGCCTTCCATTCGAATGTCGGCCTCGTTTCTCTGGGTGCCATCGGACGCCTAGTGGCCGGGCATCTGGCGAAGAACGAAATCAACATCCTCGCTTACGACCCCTTCGCCACCCCCGCCGCCGCTGCCTCGCTCGGGGTTACTCTAGTTTCCCTCGAGGAGCTTTTTGCCAAGAGCCATGTGGTGAGCATCCATACGCCTTGATTGCCGGAAACCGAGAAAATGATTAACGGCCCGCTGCTCCGTTCCCTGCCCGAGTCGGCGACTCTCATCAACACCTCGCGTGGGGCGGTGATCGATGAAGCAGATCTCTGCGAAGTTCTCGCCGAGCGCCTGGACATCACCGCGATTCTGGATGTGACCCACCCCGAGCCACCGCTGCCGGACTCGCCATTGCGGACTCTGGAAAATGTCATCCTCACCCCGCACATTGCCGGCAGCCTTGGCGGAGAGATCGCTCGCATGGGCTACTGGATGAAAGACGAGCTGGACCTCTATCTAGAAGGGAAACCGCTTCAACACGGAGTCTCCGAGGACATGCTCGCCCGAATGGCCTGACACATTTCTTTATGCTTCCAGGACTCGTTTCCATCACCTTCCGTCAGCTGACACCGCAGCAGATCATTGAACTGTGCGTTCAAAACCGGCTCCAAGTCATCGAATGGGGTGGCGATGTGCATGTCCCCCATGGCGACATCGACTCGGCCAATCAAGTCGGTCGGTTAACCCGCGAGCATGGGCTGGATGTTGCCGCGTATGGCTCCTACTACCGGCTTGCCTCAAGTCCTGGCGATGGATTGCCATTCTCCGCCGTGCTGGCGTCCGCCGTGGCGCTGGAGACTCAGGCGATCCGCGTTTGGGCGGGCAACCGTGGTTCGGAGGATGCCAATCCAGCATGGCGCAACGAGGTCATCCAAGACGCCCTGCGGTGTGCCGACTTGGCTTCCAAGAAGGGCATCACTCTTTGCTACGAATTCCACGGAGGGACTCTTACCGACACGCTGGAGTCCACCTGCGACTTACTTTCCGCCACCGAACATCCCTTCATCAAAACCCTCTGGCAGCCTCCTCACGGTCGCCCACTGGAGGAATGCCTAACGGGATTGCGAACTCTGGCAACGAGACTTCATCACATCCATGGATTTCATTGGTGGCCGGATCCCTCCCACCGCCTGCCATTGCGAAGCAGTAAGGATCGCTGGACCGCCTATGTCTCGGAACTACGCGCCCTCGGCTTGAGTCCAAATATCCTTCTTGAATTTGTCGCGGGCGACTCACTCGAAGTTCTCGCCGACGATGCGTTATTCTTAAACGAAATCCTGCACTGAATAAGGGCGACTACTCGCGCGCCTCTTGCAGGCGGCGGACTTGGAGAAGTGTTACGAGGTTGAGCAGAAAAAGCGCGGCGAAGTAGAGACTGTGGCGTTTCCAGTGGAGGGCACCTGTGACGACTTCATAGGTGCCGATGAAGTCGAGCGAAATGCCCCAGACGACCGGTGCAGCGCCCAGGCCGAGGCTGCTGATCACTGTAAAGAGGGCAAAAAAGTGATTGCGCCCCATCTGTGGCATGGTGGCAAAGATGATCCTTGCATTGGCGACATTGAAGGCGGCGCCGGCGAGACCACAGAGAAAATTCAGAAGGCAGATGACATGCCATGTGCAGGGGATCAGGCCTGCGGCAACAAAGAACCAACCGGCTATGGCCACTCCAAAAAGAATGAGCGCCGCCGCAAGCACAGGCTTGCCGCCCAGTCGCTCGAGCATTTTTCCCAAGAACGGCAGGCTCGCAAGCGCCCCGATGAACGAGACGCCAGTGAGATAGAGGACCTTGGAAACGCTGAATTCTGGGAACTCATGCAAATACTCCACCGTGAAAACCCCCAAGCTGCCGACCACAATCACGAAGGAAAGATTGAAAAGCAGCAGAGAAAAAAACGGGGGGTAAAAAAGAATCTCTTTCCAAGGCACCGGCTCGGAGGATTTCCGCATCTGCTCGCTGCTGCACACATCCGGGATGCGTTTGATGAAAAAAAGAGCCGCCGTGCCAGCCAAGGCGCTCACCAGAAAAACAAGCGCGTATTCGGTGGAAGCCACATCGCCGGACATCACCAGCGCCGAGCAGAGGAGCGCCATGAGCGAGCCGCAGAAAATAAAAATCTGATCACGGGACAAAAACACCGCTTTCTCCTCTTCAGGTATGAGAGCGGCAATCCATGGCATCCAGGCGGTGGATGCTATGCCTCGCAGGAAATTGAACACGAAGAGCGACGCGACCAAGAGAACGATTTTGGCCACCTCATTGAGAAACAAAAGCACAGGCACAGCAGCCACAATAAAAATGAAAATAGTCCGCAGTCCCCACCCCATTAAAACGAAACGCTTGTAGCCATAAACCGGTAGCCACTTGGCGGCTGGCAACTGGAGCACGGTCATGAGAGGGGTGAATGCGGCGAGAATGCCGACCACACTGGATGTGGCTCCGATGCTCTTTGCGTAAAGAATCATAGGTGCCCCAAGAATGATCTGAAAAGACAGAGCGTTCAGGAGTGAGAACCAGTGGATGCTGTAGAATTCCGAAGAGGTCTGCTGTTTCAAAGGGCGAGTGACGAAGCTTGCAAGCACCGTCGGAATGGCTTCACCAAATGGTTATTTGGTGAGCGCAGGCTGCGACTCGGGGCCAGCGGCCTGGGATGGCAAAATGTAAGGCGCTCCCGGCCGGTAGATTGGGGCAACGGTCTTGGGAGGCTGGATGAGGCTGCGCTGGATGTAAGTGGGGTTCGGTGAAGCCGTAAGGTTGCAGCTTCCCTTACCGTCCGGCATCATCGGCGTTCCCCAGCGTGTGCGGCAAACGACTTCCTGAGCTTTAACAGGTGTGGCATTGAGAGTATGATTCATCATCTCAGGCAACTGAGGCGCTGTGAATGTGCTGATGATGGAACCGCCGGCGATGAGCAGAGGGATCATGTTGGTGACACAATAAGCGAGTCCCGCAAAGAAATGCAATTCCATCAGCAGCCCACCTGAAGTTTTCTTCGTGATTCGAGGTGGATATTTTGAGTTTCTTAGGGAAATGAATGTCATCTTAGGTTCATGCCTATCCCCGTTTGCTCTTGCGTCCACCTCTGTGGAGGGCTGGCTGGACGCTGCCTTGCGACTCGCCTCCCTGCTTGGCGGCCTGTGGCTACTTGGAGCCGCGATCATCGCTGCTGTGGGAGTCATGTTGGTGCCAAGACCCACAGCAGGCATCCTCGCTCGGATTCTTGCCAAGGGTTTGCATGCTTTTTTTCACGCCTGCGCCTCACGCCTCAAAAGCTACGAAACCCTCGATAGACTTCTCGCCGCGCAGGGGCCCTCGAGCGTCTTGCTCTTTCTGGTCGTCTTTCTGGCAATCTTTGTTACGGCCTTCGCGTTTATTTTCTACGGCATCACCGGCCTGAGTTTTTCCCAAGCCCTGTATCAAGCAGGCTCTGGAATGACGACGCTGGGTATCACGGCGACTCTGGGTCCATGGGGACTCGCAGTGGTATTTACCGCAGCCTTTATGGGCAGCACGGTGATCTCGGTTTTCATCGGCTACCTGCTGACCCTCTACTCGGCTTACACGGCGAGGGAGACCACCATGAGCGAACTCGCACTGCTCTGCGGCGAGCCGTCTTGGGGGCCGGAATTCCTCGTTCGCCTCAAGCTTATCCAAGGCTCGGTGGATACCACATCCACCAAACAGTTAATCTCCTGGATGTGCAACTTGCGCGTGACGCATTACATTTATTCAATCCTCAATCATTTTCGTTCACCGACTCCGAACCGACACTGGGTGCTTACTGTGTTGAGCGTGCTGGATGCAGCTGCGATTCGCTTGGCGGCGAGCAACGAGGAGCCCAACCTCCAGCTGGTGCGCCTGATTGCAGAGGGCGCAGATACACTCCACATGCTCAGACTCAGCGAACTGGCCCGCACGAATTCCCAAATCGATACCCAAGGCATGAGCACTTGGCGTATTGAATCCGACATCCTCCATCAAAAATCAGAACCAGGCGAAAACGCAAAGGACGCGGGAATAACCCGAGAGGAGTGGGACTGGGCGATGCAGTTTCTCACCGAGAACGGGATCGCACTGCGGGATGAAAAGGAGACCTCATGGAAGATTTTTTGTCGACTCAGGTCGCACTACTACGAACCCGCCTACTTCCTCGCGGAAACGCTCTTTGCAGTGCACGCACCGTGGTCTGGCCCGCGTAGTCTGAAAGCATCGATTAAGTCCTCCACCATCTGGCCGCAGTTGGCCAGGCAGCGGCAAGAAGCAACCGTCGTTCCGTAACGAAGAATCAGTCGTTCGAGCGGCTCAGCACCATAGTCTCCTGATCCCTCGTGCTAAATGGCACATGGGCGGAGTAAAAGCCGGAGAGCGTGTCGCCCTTCTTTTTTAAGACCGCCGAGTAGTAGGCCCATCCGTTCTCGGACATGACGAGATAGACATCAGGCCCGTTCACATGGCCTTCCACGGTGTAGAGGCCGATGGTTCCAGTGATGCGAGTTCCGGTTTGCTGCAACTGGGCATCTCCCCACCCTTCGTCATCCGGCTTCCATTTTCCGGCAACACGAATATGGCCTGACGCAGGATTCGCCGCCAACCAACCTCGGGCTGCCGCGTTGTTGCGGGCATAGCGCTCCTTGGTATTGCAGCCAGCGAGGCCGAGAGAGAACGCGAGAAGGACGAGGCAGAGGGACTTCAACATGGGGTTTATATCTGCCCTGTTTTGCCGTAGGACAAGTGGAATGATGCAAATTCCCGCGATTTTTGACGGGCGGGTTGCGCCAACGCGATTCCTCGGGTTTAAATACGCGCCTTCATCATGATTGAACGCTACTCACTGCCCGGCATGCGGTCCGTTTGGACCGAACAGCGCAAACTCGAAATCTGGCTCGAAATTGAAACCCTCGCATGCGAGGCCATGGCCGAACTCGGCACGATCCCCAAAGAGGACGCCGCCACGATCCGCGCCAAGGGCGCCTTCGACATCCACGCCGTTCGCGAAATCGAAAAACGCACGAACCACGATGTCATCGCCTTCATCGAGGATGTCGCCTCCCGCGTTGGTCCGGCCGCCCGCTGGATTCACCAAGGTCTGACCTCCTCCGACCTCCTCGACACCACCCTTGCCGTGCAGATGCTCGAATCCTGCGATATTTTGGAGAAAGACCTGCTCGCCCTGCGCGAAGCCGTGGCCGTTCGCGCCAAGGAATTCCAATTCACCCCAATGATCGGCCGCAGCCACGGCATTCATGCCGAACCGATCAGCTTCGGCCTGAAAATGGCCCTCATGTATGACGAGTTCACCCGCAGCCTTGAGCGCCTGCGCGAAATGCGCGAGCGCATTCGAGTCGGAAAAATCAGCGGTGCTGTGGGAACCCACGCCCACCTCGATCCCGAGGTCGAGCGCCGTGTCTGTGAGCGCCTGAATTTGAAGGCCGCAGCCCTCTCGACGCAGATTCTCCAGCGCGACCGCCATGCGGAGTTTATGACCAATCTCGCCCTCATCGCTTCCAGCATCGACCGCTGGGCGACGGAATTCCGCCACCTGCAACGCACCGAGGTGCTCGAGGTGGAGGAGTATTTCAGCGAGGGACAGAAAGGCAGCAGCGCCATGCCGCACAAACGCAATCCCATCACCGGCGAACGCCTCAGCGGCCTCGCCCGTGTGATTCGTGGAAATGCCATGGCCGCCCTCGAAAATGTCGCCCTCTGGCATGAGCGCGATATCAGCCACAGCTCGGTCGAGCGCATCATTCTGCCAGATAGCTGCACTCTTCTCGACTACATGCTCATGACCCTCACCAAGCTGGTCTCGAAGCTTATCGTCTATCCTGAAAATATGCGTCGCAACATGGAACTCACTGGCGGCCTTTACGCCAGCCAGTCCGCTCTCCTCATGCTAACCGAAAAAGGCATGGAGCGCAAAGACGCCTACGAAGCCGTTCAGCGCGCCGCCATGAAAACCTGGAAGGACAAAGGTGGACTCGCCAAGAATCTCGCCGAGGAGCCAACTGTCTCGGCACACCTCTCTGCAGAAGAAATCGAAGACGCCTGCGCGCCCGACCGCCACTTCCGCCATGTCGAAGCCAAGTTCCGAGCCGTTGGAATTGTTTGACCAAGCCTCCACCCGGGCCGCAACGCGAGTCCAGGAGCTGCGAAAGCAGATCGAGCGCCACAACCGCCTCTACTACGAGCAGGCGGCGCCAGAGATTTCGGATTACGAGTTCGATATTCTCTTGCGCGAACTCGCGGAACTCGAGAACGCTCATCCCGAACTTGCCAGCGTGGACTCCCCCACCTTGCGTGTGGGTGGCAAGCCGCTGGAGGAATTCGTCTCGGTTAGACATATCGTGCCGATGCAGAGCCTTGAAAATGCCTACTCCCCCGAGGAACTGAGAGATTTTATTTCTAAAGTTCGTAAGCTGGCAGAAAACAGAAATGTTTATTTTACGATCGAACCGAAAGTCGACGGCGTTGCGATGTCTCTGCTCTATGAGAATGGGCTTCTCACAAGAGCCGCCACGCGCGGGGATGGAGTGACTGGAGATGATGTTACTCAAAATATCCTAACCATCCGGAATATTCCTCACAGCCTCAACGGCAACTTCCCAAAGCGGGTTGAAATTCGAGGCGAAGTTTACCTTCCCAAAAAGGTGTTTGCTGAACTTAACGAGGAACGCGAAGATGAAGGGCTACCTCCATTCGCGAATACAAGAAATGCCGCTGCAGGTTCCATTAAGCAACTTGATCCAAGCGTAGTCGCTGGCCGGGGACTCATGGCTGTTTTCTACGGGTTTGGAGAATGGTCTGAAAACCTTCCAGCAACAGGGCATGAGATGTTTGATAAGATGCGATCCTGGGGAATTCCAGTTTCCGAACGAATTCTCTCCGGTTCAGACGAGAACACCGTTTGGAATTCCGTAAGCAAACTAGAGAAGGAGCGTTACAATTTTATTTATGAAATTGATGGCGCCGTTGTTAAGTTAGACAGCCTTTCGCTACGACGAGAATTCGGCTCAAGCGAAAAAGCCCCTCGCTGGGCAATTGCTTACAAATACAAACCAGAGCGTATTGAAACAAAGTTACTGTCTGTCACTTCACAAGTCAGCCGAATGGGAAGACTGTCTCCAGTTGCTGAACTTCAGCCTGTTTTTGTTTCGGGCAGCACAGTTTCCAGAGCAACACTTCATAACGAAGAAGAAATTCACCGCAAAGATATTCGGATTGGCGATATTGTTGTAGTCGAAAAAGCTGGCGAGGTAATTCCAGCTCTTATTCACACTCGCCCCGACCTTCGAATTGGAATGGAGCATCCTTTTGAAATGCCGCTTGTTTGCCCCATATGCGGATCAGAAGTTATTAAGGATGGCGTTGCTTGTAAATGCGTAAGCTCCTCTTGCAGTGCGCAAGTTCGAAGAAAAATCCAACATTTTGCTTCAAAAAAAGCAATGGACATTGATGGATTCGGAGAAGCTATGGTAAATCAATTAGTTGATGCCGGCCTTCTTAAAAACATCTCAGACATTTACCTTCTAAACCAGAATGCTTTACTTTCGATCGAACGGATGGGCGAAAAAAGCAGCTCAAATCTTCTTGCAGCAATTGAAAAAAGTAAAAAAAATCCGATTTGGAGGCTCATAAATGGTTTAGGTATCCCCAATATCGGTGAGGTAAAGGCGAGAGAACTCTCTGACTACTTTCAAGATCTTAGTAAACTCGCTCAGGCCACTTATGAAGATATTCGTCTAATTCATAGTATTGGGGAAGTAAAAGCTAAAGCCATTCGAGCTTGGTTTGAGAACCCCGGCAATATTGAATTAGTAGAAAGGTTGCGCGAATTAGGAGTAAGCACACAAAATACAGAAATATCCGACAAGATTCTGGACAAAAGATTTTTAGGAACCGTATGGGTCTTAACTGGAGCTCTTTCAATTCCGCGAGACGAGGCAAAAAAAATCATCAGAAGTTTTGGTGGAAAGGTCACCGATAGCGTGAGCAAAAAAACGACCTATGTGTTAGCTGGTGAAGAATCTGGCTCAAAGCTTGAAAAAGCGCGTGATCTCAATATTCAAATAATTAGTGAAAAAGACTTTAATAGTTTAATTGAATTAAATTCGGAAGTTCAAAAACGGAATGAAGACCGATAAAGAAAAGACATTAAAGGATTTTCAGCTTCTCACATCACAAGTAGGCAAGCAGAGGCGAACGGAACAGCTACTAAAGCCTTCTTGTGGTGAATCACCTAGTTTTTGGTTCATGTGTTTGCCTGATTTTTTTAATAATGCGCTAGACATTAAAGATACTGAACGAAAAAAAGATAAAAAATCATACTGGGTCTGGACTCAAGGCGCAGATTTTTCTTTTTCAGTAGGCGATACAATCTACGACACGAATGAAGCATATAAGACATGGTCTGAAGCTATCAAAAAAATAAATATCTGCATCCAAGTAACTCAAGCAGTCCCAGCAAGTAGTTCTGAGACAGGTTTAAGATTTCCTGGCAGAATAACCGCTGATTTATATTTACCAGATATAAAAAAAACTAAGCTTAATAAGGTTACGGAGCTTAAAATGACTCAATATGAGTTCGTATCGCTTCTTATTTTTGGACCAGAAAAAGCATTGAGTGATTTGATTAATAGCAACCAATCACTGACAGATAAGTAGTTTTTTCAGCTATGGACACTTGGGCTTTAATCGATACCGAAACAGATGGGCTCTATGCTCCAATTTATGCTATCGAGGTGGCGGCACAAAGATTTGAAGGTCTAACAGCTGTAGGTGAGCCATTTCGGGCTTTTATCAACCACGGAATAGAAATCCCTTTAGAAGCCACACTTGTTCATGGCTATACAACAGATTTTATACGTAAAAATGGCTTTCCTCCAGAAGAAGCATATTCTCAGTTGCGTTCGCATTTGGGAGAAATTCCAATTGTCTCCCACTTTATACAGTTTGACTGGAATCGTGTTTTGTTTCCCGAGTTCAAGCGCTTGAAAATACCTCCAGTCGGCAAACCTGGTTTTTGCTCATGGGCACTTTCGCGGCGTGCGCTTCCTGAACACCTGACTCACCGTCTGGATTTTCTGCGCGATTTTTATCAACTACGCTGCAGTCAATCCCATTCAGCACTTGGCGATGTCGAAGCAACAACCGACTTGCTTCAAAGAATTATATTCCCCCGATTGAAGTCAATTGGATTTGATTCAATTAAAAAGGTTTATGAATTCGCGACTATGCGGCCAATTCTCCGCTGCAAATGCCTTATTCAAAAACTTGATTTTGAGACAGAATCGCGGCGGATTGCCCAAGCAAAAAGAGAGGAACACAAAAGGGACGCTATATTAGAAATGGCCTTTCAGAATGACCAGTCGATCCCAGCTCTTATACTCGATCATGAATTGATAGATGAAGAACACGACATTTCATTCTCAGGGCGAAAATTCCTTTTTACAGGAACATTATCAATGGGTCCTCGCTCTAAGGCACGCCAAGAAATCCAAAAAAGAGGAGGCATAACTCCTACATCCAACAATCTTGGAGATGACATAGATTACTTAGTCCTTGGAGAAGACAAGGAGCATGGTTGGACGCAATTGTTACAAGGCGGCAAACTCGGAAGTGCATTTTTTAAAAAATTTAAAAATCCAACGTCGAAGCTCCGAATTATTCGGGAAGAAAGCCTTCGAAGTGCACTTATTCGATGAATACATACCTCGGCGGCAAGGTCACTGGCAGCGTCAGCAAAAAGACCACCCACCTCCTCGCGGGGGATGACGCCGGCAGCAAGCTCGAGAAAGCGCGCGAACTCGGCGTGCCAGTGCTCGACGAAGCCGCATTCCGGGAACTCTGCGGATAGGAAATGACCGCCTCGCCGAACCTGCTCCACCTCATCCTGCCGGTTTATCTGGTCATCGCGTCTGGCTACGCGCTGCGCCGGGCAGGGATTTTCACCGAGGAAGGCGACCGCTCCCTTCTCGGCGTGCTGGTGAACCTCTTCGTCCCCTGCCTCGCGCTGGATGTCATCATTGGCAATGAGGCTCTGGAACGACCGGCGAACTGGATTTTCCCGCCACTCTTCGGTTTCCTCGTGCCCGCCATGGGTTATCTGGTCTGCCTCGCAGGCGGTCGGTTGTTTTTGAGGGATGCCAAAACGGCACGCACCTTCGCATCCGTCGCGGGGCTTCAAAATTACGGCTACATTGCGCTTCCGATCTGTCTGGCGCTCTTCGACCGCGATGTCGTCGGCGTGCTGATGGCCTTCAATATGGGAGTGGACATCGCGATGTGGACTTTGGGCGTCGCGCTCCTGCCCGGCAGGGATACGAAAAGCGATTGGAAAAAAATCCTCCTCAGTCCACCGATTGTCTCGGTCGCTGCTGCCATTGCCCTGAACGCCATGGGAGCCGGACACTGGGTGCCACAGGCTGTGGACGGAGCCTGGCACATGCTTGGGCTCTGCGCCGTCCCAGTCGGACTCCTCGTCACCGGCGCCGTGCTGGCAGATCACATGAGTCCAGGCATCTTGCGAAGCGGATGGAATACCATCGGCCTCGCGCTGGTGCTCCGCCTTGCTTTGCTTCCTGTATTGATCCTCGCTGTGGGCCTCTGGCTCCCGCTCGACCCCGCGCTCCGTAAGGTGCTTATCGTGCAATCCGCCATGCCAAGCGCCGTATTCCCCGTGGTGCTCGCCAAAATGAACGGCGGCGACATGCCCACCGCCCTGCGAATCGTCCTCGGAACTTCCGCTGCCAGCCTCATCACCATCCCGCTCTGGCTCGGCTGGGCGATGAAATTCCTTCCATAAGATCAATTTCCGTAAAAGCGGCCTTTACCCCCAAGGAGAGAAAACACTGAGCCTCGTTCCATGGGAGGGTCATCATCTCGCATGACCCAAACTTTAGCCGCGTGGCGGCGTCTCTGCTGGATGTAATGGCGGCGTTGCCGCACAAGTCGGCCCCCGGCGTCGCGGCGGCCCTACCAAGGTTTTCGATTCGCGTTTCGGTTTCAAACGGCGGTGGAGAGCCGTTGCCACAACGGATTTTCTTCTCGCCATTGCCCCTCCGTGTGAGCCGACTTTCCACGAACGACGATGCGAGGTGTAATAACCTTGTCCAAATTTGTCCAAAGCTACGGGCGAAAACCCGTATTTTATGTAGGAAAACAGTGTTTTTGCACCAGTTTGTCCCAGACAAAAAATGGCGACGCCTACGGGAATCGAACCCGTGCACCAGCCGTGAGAGGGCTGTGTCCTAACCGCTAGACGAAGGCGCCGTGTTGGGATGGAAGAAACTAAGCGTCAGAGCCGCTTTGACAAGGCGAAAATCCTGTTTTTTGTAAGGCGGGTTGGTTGCTTGGTGCGTTTTTATTTGGCGACGATATTTACGAGTTTTCCGGGGACCACGACGACTTTGACGATGGTTTGTCCTGCGGTGGCTTCTTGGATTTTTGGGCTCTCGAGGGCGGCTTTTTCGATTTCCTCCTTGGTGGCTTCTTTTGAAATGACGAGGCGTTCGCGGACTTTGCCGTTCACTTGCACGGCGAGTTCGACTTCGTTTTCGACGAGGAGGGATTCGTCGTGGACGGGCCAAGACTGCTTGGAGGCGAGGCCTTCAAATCCGAGGCGGCTCCAGAGTTCTTCGGCGAGGTGAGGCGCGAAGGGGCTCAGGAGCGGAAGGAGGATGCGCAGTGCTTCGCGTGGGCGCGGCTTGGCGTTCACGAATTCGTTGGTGAAAACCATCATTTGCGAGATCGCCGTGTTGAAGGCGAGCAGGCGGATGTCGGAGGTCACCTTCTTGATGGTTGCATGGGCGATGCGGAGTTGCTGCGAGGTGAGCGGAATCTCGGCGAGGTCGCTGGAGAGGATCCATTCGCCTTCTTGGTTTTCCTCCATGGCCAAGCGCCAGACGCGGGCGAGGAACCGGTAAACGCCTTCGACGCCTTTCATGCTCCAAGGTTTCATCTGCTCGAGCGGCCCCATGAACATTTCATACAGGCGCAGTGAGTCGGCGCCGTATTCGGAGATCACGCTGTCGGGAGTGATGACATTGCCCCGGCTCTTGGACATTTTTTGGCCGTCGGGGCCGAGGATCATGCCTTGGTTGACCAAACGCTGGAAGGGTTCGGGCGTGGTCACATGGCCGAGGTCATGGAGGACTTTGTGCCAGAACCGGGCGTAAAGGAGATGCAGCACGGCGTGCTCGGTGCCACCGACATACAGGTCCACGCCTCCGGGCTTGGCACTGCGGGCCATCCAGTATTCGTCGACCTCTTTGCCAATGAAGCGGTCGGAATTTGTGGCATCGCAGAAACGCAGGTAATACCAGCACGAGCCAGCCCATTGCGGCATGGTGTTGGTCTCACGCTGCGCAGATTCTGAGTATTTCAACCACTCGAGAGCCTTGCTGAGTGGTGGTTCTGGTGTTCCGGTCGGTTTGAAATCCTCCATGTCTGGCTGGATGACGGGGAGCTCGTCCTGAGTCAGTGGGCGGTGGTGTCCGTCCTCCCACACGATGGGGAATGGCTCACCCCAGTAGCGCTGGCGGGAGAAAAGCCAGTCGCGGAGTTTGTAGTTCACCGTGCCGCGTCCGAGGGCCTTCTCCTCAAGCCAAGCCGTGATCTTTTGTTTGGCTTCGGTTGTCGGCAACCCGTCGAGAAAACCCGAGTTCACGGCCACTCCCTCGCCCGCAAAGCAGGAGGAGAGGGGCACGGGCGTCCCGCCCGTGCCCCCTTCCATTTTTCTCACCACCTCGCGGATGGGGAGGTGGAATTTCGTGGCGAATTCGAAGTCGCGCTCGTCGTGTGCAGGCACAGCCATGATGGCTCCTGTGCCGTAGCCCATGAGGACATAGTCAGCGATCCAGACGGGGATTTTGTCGCCGTTGACGGGGTTGATGGCAAGGGCGCCTGTGAAGACGCCGCTTTTTTCCTTGTTCAGTTCTGTGCGATCGAGGTCGCTCTTGGAGGCGACGGAGGCTTTGTATTTTTCGACGGCTTCGAGTTGTTCGGGAGTGGTGATGCTGGCTACGAGTGGATGCTCGGGCGCGAGAATCATGTAGGTCGCGCCGAAGAGTGTGTCGGGACGTGTTGTGAAGACTTCCACTTCGCACTGTGCGCTTTCGATTTGAAATTTGACCAAGGCTCCCTCACTACGGCCGATCCAGTTTCGCTGAAGGAGCTTGATGCCCTCGGGCCAATCGAGTCCGTCGAGGCCATCCAAAAGGCGTTCGGCGAAGGCGGTGATGCGAAGCATCCACTGGCGAAGCGGACGGCGCTCGACGGGGAATCCCCCGACTTCGCTCTTGCCGTCGACGACTTCTTCGTTCGCCAGCACAGTGCCGAGTTGTGGGCACCAGTTCACCGGCATTTCGGCAACATAAGCGAGTCTGACGGAGTCGGGATCCTCGCCGGTGTAGGTCGAGATGGGTTCGGCTTTGCGCGTCGCTGGGTTGAACCAGGCGTTGTAGAGTTGGAGGAAAATCCACTGCGTCCATCGGAAGTAGGCGGGGTCGGTTGTGCTGACTTCGCGATCCCAGTCGTAGCTGAAACCCACGGCCTGGAGTTGGCGGCGGAAGTTGTCGATATTGCGGGCTGTGGTGACGCGCGGGTGCTGACCGGTCTTGATGGCGTATTGTTCCGCAGGCAATCCGAAGGCATCCCAGCCCATGGGGTGGAGCACATTGAATCCCTGCATGCGATGGAAACGGGCGAGGATGTCCGTGGCTGTGTAGCCTTCGACATGGCCCACATGGAGCCCGTCGCCGCTGGGGTAAGGGAACATATCAAGGATGTAGTATTTCGGCTTGGAGGAGTCGAAATTGGCATCCCCCGGATTGGCAGCGCGGAAGGCTCCGGCTTCCAGCCAGTGCTGCTGCCAACGGGGTTCGAATTCGGTGAACGGATACTGCTTGCGCTGCGTGCTCATTTTGGAAGAAGGCTAAGCTTATGCGCAATGGCTCGCTCCTGCAAACCGATACGCGGGGTGCGTAAACTGGCCTCTTGAGGGATTGACCACAGAGCGCACAGAGAACACGGAGGATGTTACAGGAGCTGATTGGAGCTATTTTTTAAAATGGAACCTCGCCGTCCTGATCGCGTGGTGTGCGGAATGCGGGCGGGGCTTGGTTCACTTCCCAGCATTCAAAGAGTGATTCAGGGACTTCGCGAAGGAAGCGCGAGGGGGAGTGAAAAGTCTGGTCGTAGCCTGCCCCAAGACGCATCTCGGGGTAGGTGAGGTAGAGTTCGTCCATGCAGCGGGTCACTCCAACATAGAAAAGACGGCGCTCCTCCTCGAGCGCGCGAGGGTCCTCGATGCTGCGGCTGCTTGGAAACATTCCGTCGGCGAGCCAGATGAGAAAGACGACTTTCCACTCGAGGCCTTTTGCCTGATGCAGGGTCGAGAGGGTCACTTTCTCGGTTTCGGCAGCTCCGGCAAAGGCCTCTGCTGTTTCCAATCCACCGAGCAGGGCAAGTTGGGAGAGAAAATCCGCTGTCGTTTCAAATTGCCCGGCGAATTCCTGCAGCGTCACGAGGTCATCGTGGCGGGCGTCGTAGTTCGGGAATTTCTCCTTCATGTAGTCCTCGTAAACGGCGAAGAGGACGCACGAGATCATCTCGGACGGCTTCATCGGTCCTGCGGTAGGAGCGAATTCAGCCAAGGTGTGGATAAATTGGTCCCACGACTTTTGAGCTTTGGCAGGAACTTTCAGGCCGGCGAGGTCTGTGAAATTGGTTTTCCCATCAAGGATCGTGGAGGTCTTTTGCCAGAGTGTCTCGGCGGTTTTGTTTCCGATTCCAGGAAGCATGCGGATCATGCGCTTGAATGCGGTTTCATCGCGTGGGTTGACGGTGAATTTCAGAAAAGCGGCGACATCCTTGATGTGGGCCTGCTCGAAAAATCGAAGCCCGCTGGTGATGCTGAAGGGAATGCCGCGTCGGGTAAACTCGAGTTGCATCTCCATCGAGTGGTAGTGGGCGCGGTAGAGAACGGCGATTTGCTCGAGCGGCACGCCCTCGTCCGAGAGTTCCATGATTCGCTGAGCGACGAAGGCAGCCTGCTGGTTGTTGTTTGGTAATGCAACCAGTGCGGGCTTGATGGGATGGGGCTTTCGGACAGGCGCGAGGTTTTTGGGGAATTGATTTTCGTTTGTGAGAATGGCGGCGTTAGCAACATCCAGAACGCCGGGCACACTGCGGTAGTTCGTTTCGATTTTGAAAACCTGCGCGCCGGGGTGCGTCTCGGGAAATCGCAGGATGTTTTCGAAATTCGCACCGCGCCACGAGTAGATGCTCTGTGCGTCGTCGCCTACGACCATCACATTCCCGTGGTGTGCGGCGAGGAGGTCGATCAGTTCGGACTGGAGGCGGTTGGTGTCTTGATACTCATCGACGAGTATGTGTTGGAATTGGCGTTGGTATTGCGCGGCGATGTCGGGGTTCGTTAGGAAAAGCTCGAGGCTCTTGGCAAGAAGGTCATCGAAGTCCATCGAGTTCGCCTCCTTCTTTCTCGATTCGTAGGCGGTCTGGACGCGCTCGATGTCTTGGGCGAGTGGGATGAAGTAGCGGTATTTCTCGACGAGCACTCTGGAAATCGGAAAACCGGTATTGATCGAGTAGCTGAAAATGTCGGAGAGCACACCGGCTTTTGGAAATCGCTTGTCGGTGGAGACGATGCCTTCCTGTGTCACGACTGATGCGATCATGTCCTCGGAATCCTCCCGGTCCATGATGCTGAATCCTTGGCGGAACCCGACGGCTTCGGGGTGGCGTCGGAGGATGCGGTTGCCGATCGAGTGGAATGTGCCGCCCCAGAGCCCATCGGCCGCACCTGGAATGAGTGCGTGAACGCGTTCGGTCATCTCTTTTGCGGCTTTGTTGGTAAAAGTGAGGAGCAGGATGGAACGGGCAGGAACGCCTTGTTCCAGAATCCAAGCTACACGGTAGGTCAGTGTGCGTGTCTTGCCACTGCCCGCGCCGGCAATGACCAACGAGGCCCCGCCGGGGGATGTCACAGCGGCGAGTTGCTGGTCATTCAGTTCCGAAGGGTAGTCTATGCCGCTGGAGGGTGACGTAGGTGCTTGTAGTGTATATGACCTGGCCACGCTGGGGTTATTCTTGCGAGATGCGCAGGGAGTTCAGCTTGGATGTCGAGATATTGAGGCCGTAGGCGAGTAGTTTTGCGGACTCATCGGCGATACGGGCCTTGGTGCAGCCCAGCATGACGGCAATGACATCGCGGCCGTTATAGGATCCGCTGGAAATAAGGCAGTGTCCGGCGAGGTCGGTGTAGCCGGTTTTCATGCCGTTGCAGAATGAGTAGGTGCGGAGAACGCGGTTTGTATTGCGCAGAGGAACGACATTTCCTGAGCTGTAGCGGAAGTTGTAGTAGCGGGTCTTCATGATCTCGCGGAGAGTGGGATTGCGGTAGGCCATGCGTGCAACGCGGGCCATGTCGCGGGCGGTGGAATACTGGCCTTGGGCGGGAAGTCCGTTAGGGTTGACGAAATTCGAACTCGTTCCTCCCAGGCTGCGGACCTTAGCGGTCATTTTATCTGCAAAGGCGCTAATGCTTCCGGCGTTGTCACGGGCGAGGGCACGGGCTGCATCGTTGCCGCTTTTTACCAGAAGAGCGTTGAGGAGCTGTAGACGGCTGTAGTTCTGGCCGGGTTGAAAATTGATCTTGGTGGGCTCACAATCCGTATCAATCGACTCGATCTCCACCTTTTTATCCAAGTCCCCCGACTCGGCGACGATGAGAGCCGTGATGAGCTTTTGTGTGCTGGCCACTTGGCGCTGCGCATCGTCGTTTTTAGAAAAAAGGACTTTGCCAGTGTTCGCATCCAACAGGATTGCCGACTTTGCTGTGATTTCCGGCAGCGATCCCGCATGAAGTGTTGCGATGGCGAGAAAGCAAGCAAAGGCGTAAAACAGTTTGGCGGTCATGTGATGATACTAAGGTTTTTTTGGTGGTGCGCTGAATAACTTTTCCATTTCGGGATTTTTTTCAACCCCGAGTTCGATGGCCTTTTGATAATGGCGCCGGGCCAACTCGATGGCGGGCGGTTTTTCCTCAAGGTAAAAGACGGCGAGATTGTAGTGGGCGTCGGCATACGAGGGGTCGAGTTCGACAGCCCGGCGGAGTTCGTGCTGAGCGCCTTCAATCCAACCCCGGCGACCCATGACAACGCCAAGGAAGTTGTGTGTTCGGGCGTTTAGCGGATCCTGCAACATGGCCTGCGAGAGGGCGGCAAGCGCCGCGTCCGGCTCATTGCGATCCATGAAGATCATACCAAGTGTGAGCCAGGCCGGGGCAGACTCAAGGCGTTGGTGGACCGCTTTTTTGAGCAGTTCCTCGGCCTTGTCGGGACGGCCCAAATAGAATTCGACCATGCCAAGGTTTACCAGGCCCATCAGGTTATCAGGTTCCAGCGTCAGCACGCGGCTGTAGGCGTTTCTTGCAGCACCGTAGTCCTTCCGCTCAAAGGCAACATTCCCCTCTGCAATAGCTGCTGCGAGTGCGCGCGGGGTAAATTCTTTTTCCGCTTCCCTCGCAGGGAGGCTGTGCGCGAATCCGAGTGCGCATGCCGCCAGAAGGCTGTGAACGGCAGCGCGGCGGATCATTGGCCGGAGAGTTCCTTCGAGCGTCGGTCTGCGGCGCGGACGGCTTGGATAAACGCAGCGCGGACCCCATGCTGCTCCAGTTCACCGAGAGCGGCGGCCGTAGTTCCTCCTGGGCTAGTGACCATTTCGCGTAGAATTGCGGGATGCTCGCCGGTTTCCTTGGCGAGTTCAGCCGCTCCCAGCACGGTTTGGATAGCAAGTTGACGAGCCAAGCTTGTGGGAAGACCGCAGGAGACGCCACCATCCGTAAGGGCTTCAATAACCAAGAAAACATACGCTGGCCCACTCCCGCTCAGGCCCGTCACGGCATCGAGGAGTTTTTCCTGCACATACGAGACTACGCCCACGCTCTTGAAGATCGCCTCGGCGCAGTCCTTGTCGGCTTGGGTAGCATTGGCACTGCCCGTGTAAGCCGTCGCGGCCCGACCGATCATGGCTGGCGTATTTGGCATGGCGCGAATGATGCGGCACTTCGGAGCCATTTTTTCCAAGGTCGCCACGCTCAGTCCTGCCGCAATCGAGATGAGGAGCTTCCCCTCGAGGGCTGATCCGGCTTGTTGGATTGCGACAGCGGCTTCCTGAGGTTTCACACAGAGCATGACGACGGGAGCGGCGCTTGCGGCTTCATCGTTGCTGGTGGCTACGCGCACCGAGGTTGCGTTGTGCAGGCTTTGAAGAATATCTACTTCCGGGCATGCGGCGATGATCTCTTCCGCAGTGCATATTTTGCCGCGCAGCATCCCTTGGATGATCGCCGTCGCCATTTTTCCCGCTCCGAGAAATGCGTATTTCATAGTCTCACGCTAAAGGAGGGCAGCAGGTCATGGAAAGGCTGTATTCCCTATGTGGACGCGATCGCCGTTTGGATCGAAAAAATCATACATCAGGTCTTGTTTCCCGCCGTTGTGCTGCGTAGGAAGACTCGCTCAATGGATTCTACTTCGATCGTCTCTATCCAGGATCTCCACAAAAGTTTTGATCAGACGCCAATTCTTAAAGGCGTGAGCTTCGCCATAGAGGAAGGCGATCTGGTCTCGGTCATTGGGCCTTCGGGTTGCGGCAAAAGCACGATGTTGCGCTGCATCAATGGCCTGGAAACGCTGGACTCCGGCGTCATCAGCGCGGCCGGTGCCTGCATTTCGCGAATGCCCGGAGCCAAGCTAGATGCGGATTTCGAGATAAGCGCTCATATGCTCCGCCAGCGTGTCGGAATGGTTTTCCAGCAATTCAATCTCTTCCCCCACCGCACACTGCTTCAGAATACCATGATGGCTCCAGTCATTGTTCGGGGCATTCCGCGCGAGGATGCGGAAAAAACTGGGCGCGCCCTGCTGGAAAAGGTCGGCCTTGGCGCTCACTTGGACAGATATCCTGCGAACCTCTCCGGCGGTCAGCAGCAACGCGCTGCCATCGCGAGGGCGCTAGCCATGCAGCCGAAGGTCATGCTCTACGATGAGCCAACCAGTGCACTCGATCCCGAGCTTGTTGATGAGGTTCTGCATGTCATGAAGGCGTTGGATGCCGAGGGAATGACGCAGATTTTCGTCACTCACGAAATGCGCTTCGCCCGCGACGCCAGCGACTACATCATTTACATGGAGGGTGGGCACATCATCGAAATCTCCGACGAGGACGAAATCTTCGAAAACCCGAAAGATGAGCGCACGCGCCGCTTTCTCAGGAGGTTCATCTAATGAAAAAAATCACCCTGCTTTTGTTGCTGGCTTTAGCCGTTATTTTCCAGCCCTCCGCGCAAGCCGAGACCAAGACACTCCGCTGGGCGGCAGCGACCGACAGCAACGCACCTTACGCTTTCTATGGTCCGGGTAACAAACTGACCGGCTTCGAATACGAGGTCATGCAGGCCATCGCCCGCGAGATGGGGCGTGAACCTGTTTTCGTGCCCAATGACTGGGATGGCCTCATCCCCGGCCTCGGTCGTGGTCTCTACGATTGCGTCATCTGCGGCATTGAAATCACTCCCGACAAGGCCCAAGAGGTCCTCTTCACGAATCCCTACTACGTCACTTACGAGCAGTTCGTGGTGAAAAATGGCACTGGGCCTGTAACCAGCCTTGAGGAACTCAAAGGCAAACCCATCGGCACCCTGAGCCAGACGGCTTCCTTCAACATGCTCTCCAAAACTCCTGGAGTCATCGTCAAAACCTACGACGAGGAGGTCAATGCCTACGCGGATGTCGCCAATGGCCGCCTCTTCGGTGTGCTCCTCGACTATCCGATTGCAAAATACTACGCCTTTGCGAATCCCAATCTCAAGTTCACCGGCCCGCCATTCGGCCAGATCACCTACGGAATCGCCATCGCGAAAGGCAAATCCGCCCTTGCAGCTGAGATGAATGAGGCGCTTGCCCGAGTCATTTCCAGTGGTCACATGCGGGACATCCTCTCGCGCTGGGGACTGTGGACCGCCATGGTGGCCGATACCTTCAGCCAGCCTGAAGAACCCTCGCTTCCCGACACCGAGTATCGGGCTTTCGTTGCCGCCACCGCCGAGCAGCCCACGCTGGTGAGCCGCATCATCGGCTACGCCCGCTTCTGGCCGCTCCTGCTTGAGGCCTCGCTTTTGACGATTGAAGTCAGCCTCCTCGGCATGGTCGGCGCCGTCCTGTTGGGTTTCACTCTTGCCATCATGCGGGTCTATGGACCATTCCCTGTCAGATGGATTGCCACGCTCTACATCGAACTTGTCCGAGGCACTCCGCTTCTTATCCAGTTGCTGATCCTTTTCTACGGCCTGCCAAATATCGGCATTAAACTCGAACCCTTCGTGGCCGGTGTGCTCGGCCTAGCCCTGAACTACGCCGCCTACGAGGCCGAAAATTACCGCGCCGGCCTGCTAGCCATTCCCAAGGGACAAATGGAAGCTGCCCGCGCTCTGGGCATGACGCAGCGGCAAGGCCTCGTTCATGTTGTCATCCCACAGTCCTTCCGCCTCGTCCTGCCTCCCGTCACCAATGACTTCATCAGCCTTCTCAAAGACTCCTCGCTTGTTTCCATGGTCACACTGGTGGATCTCACCGGCGCTTATAAACAAATCGCCACGCAAACATTCGACTACTTCGGTGCGGGATTATTGATCGCGGCCTTCTACCTTCTCATCGGCCTGCCATTCGTTCGCCTCGCGCGCTACACCGAGCAGCGTTTGAATCCCGGAGCCCATTCCAGCGGCACCAAGGGGGCGCGATTCCAGTTCGGCTTTGGAAAATCCTGAAACGCCCAAGCAGCCAGTCTCCGTATGGACATTGCCCCATACGGCCACTACTTTCCGCTCGTGTTGAACCGCTACCGAAATATCCAACTCACGCCGGTCAAGGCTCTCATCGGCCTGAATATTCTCGCTTTTGTCTTTATCGAAATCCTGCCGCAGCGGCAGCAAGCGCTGGCCGACCATCTCCTCGGGTTGAGCGGTGCGGGACTCGGCCAGGGAATGCTTTGGCAGTTCGTCACCTACCAGTTTCTCCATGCGGGAATCCTGCACCTCACCGTCAATATGATGGGCCTCTGGTTCACAGGAAACATCCTCGAGCGCGTTCTGGGTGCGCGAAATTTTATCTTCCTCTACCTGCTTTGTGGCGTCGCCGGTGGCGTGTTGCAACTCATGATCAATCCCGGCCCGACCTTGATTGGAGCCTCGGGTGCTGTCTCTGGACTGATTGCCGCGTTTTCCACCCTCTACCCGCGAATGCCTATCACTGCGCTGATTTTCTTTGTGATCCCAGTTCGCATGCAGGCCATGTGGCTCGGCATCATGGTCGTCGGGCTTTCCCTGTTTTTTCTGATCACCGGGCTTTTCAATGACATCGGCAACGGTGCTCATATCGGCGGTGCGCTCGCCAGTTTCTGCTGGGTCAAATACCGCCAGCGCCACTTCCGTGTGGTTCGTTGAGTTTCCAGGTGAGTATGCGCCTTTTGGGAAGATTGGGGCGCCTGCGCCGCGCAAGTCGGACGCCAAGGGCCTGGCTGCCGATCGGGAGCATTACCCACAGTGAATCAATCGAATGCAAGGCGCTGAATGAGAAACTGACCGCGGGCGTGGGCCATGCGAAAAATTACGCAAGCAACCTCGCCATCGGCCGCACCTACGCCACCAACGGACGCACTCTGGGCGATGAAATTTGTGAGTTTCCAAAAATATCTTTACACTGAAGAGGTCGGCAGGCGTTTTGTTGTGACAACATCAGGCCTTCTTCCATGCCGCTTGCAAGCCTTGTGAAAATCCTCCCGCCATCGGAGTGGATAGCTCTGCGCACGGCTCACGAAAAGCGAGTCGATCCTTGGATTGCCCCTCGGTTGCAGCGTGCCTCACAGGGGCTAAAGCACCCGGTGGACGACTTTCTTTTTGAATATTATCCGAATCGCCCCTCACTTCTTCGGCGGTGGCATCCGGGTGTTGGCTTCGCCCTGCGAGGGGATGAGGCTGAGTTCTACCTCGGAGTCTCTGGCTACATCGCCACGCGCTTTGGAGTAATGGTCGAGTCCCTGCCGGAGAAACGGCGACCCATCGTTGAGTGGCTGAGTCAATTTCTCGCGAGCACGGCGAACCGCGCTCCGTTTTTCGGATGCCATGGTCTTCACGAGTGGGCCATTGTTTATCAATCGAATGAGATTCGTTACCCGTCGCAACCGCTTCGCCTGTCGCCAAGTGAAGTCGCAGCGGTTGTGGATTCGTTGCCCGTGAGGTGTTCGCACTACGACGCCTTTCGTTTTTTCGCCTCGGAGGCACGCCCACTGAACCGCCTGCAACCGACGAGGGAGACCTCGCCGCAGCTTGAGCAGCCTGGCTGCTTGCATGCGAACATGGACCTCTACAAATGGGCCTTCAAACTCGCACCATGGTGTCCATCTGACCTCATTGCCGACACTTTTGAACTCGCACGGGACATTCGTGAACTCGATATGCGCGCCAGTCCCTACGATCTGTCCTCTTTCGGTTACACAGCCGTCCCGATCGAAACGCCGGAAGGGCGTGCGGAGTATGAGAGAAGCCAAAGAAATTTTGCGGAGCGAGCACGACCGCTACGTCAGCGTCTGCTGCACCTGTGCGAGTCTCTACTCAACGACGCGGTCTGATGGATTCAACAAGAACTGAGGCCTGCCGAGTCGTTTTTGCAGGGCGGTATAACGTCTAACGGCACTGACGTTGCGCACGGCGGTTTGCAGGGCTTTTTTTTGGCCTACGAGAACAACGAGGCGGCGCCCGCGAGTGATTCCTGTGTAAACGAGATTTCTTTGAAGCAGGAGGTATTGCTGCATCGCAAGCGGCATGACGACGACGGGAAACTCTGAGCCCTGGCTCTTGTGGATGGTAATGGCGTAGGCGAGGGAGACTTCATCGAGTTCATTGAAGTCGTAAACGACTTCGCGTCCATCGAAAGTGATGACAACCTCGCGCTCGAAGTCGTCAATCTTGAAGATCTCTCCGATGTCCCCATTGAAAACATCCTTGTCGTAGTTGTTCCGCGTCTGAATGACCTTGTCGCGGACGCGAAATTCCCAGCCGAATTTTTCTACCGAGGGATCGCCGTTGCTCTTGGGGTTCAGGCGTTCCTGTAGAAGGCGATTCATCTGAGCGGTGCCCAAGGAGCCCCTATTCATCGGGCAAAGCACCTGGATGTCGCGGCGAGGGTCGAGCTTCCATTTTTTTGGAATGCGCTCAGCAACAAGTTCAAGAATGGTGGAAGGAACTGACTCGGGCTCCTCGCGCTCGATGAAGAAAAAATCGGAGTCTTTTTCCGACTCCGGCATGGCCCCGCTATTGATGCGGTGCGCGTTGACTATGATGCGACTACTCGAAGCCTGACGGAAAATTTCCGTGAGCCGCACCACCGGCACAGTGCCGCTGCGAATGATGTCGCCCAACACAGCACCGGGACCGACGCTCGGCAGTTGATCAACGTCGCCCACTAAAATCAGATGCGCGCGAGCAGGGAGAGCTTGGAGAAGTTTGGACATCAACTGCACATCCATCATCGATGTTTCGTCCGCCACCAAAAGATCGCAATCGAGCGGATTCGAGGAATTCCTGGAAAAACCGGCGTTCTGGTATTCAAGCAGGCGGTGAATGGTCTTGGCCTCAAGGCCGGTGGTTTCAGAAAGGCGCTTCGCCGCGCGGCCCGTTGGGGCGCAAAGGAGGGACTTGACCTGCTTGGCGCGAAGCAGGGTGAGGATGGAATTCACCAAAGTCGTTTTGCCGACACCCGGGCCGCCAGTGATCACCAATACACGTGAAACAAGCGCTCGGCGCAGGGCCTCTGCTTGGCTGGGAGCCAGATCGATGAATTTTTTCCCCTTCAACCAGGCGATTGCCTTGTCGGCATCGATCTCGGGATATTCCGCCCTCGCTCCCGCCAACCGGGTGAGGCGGGATGCGACTTCGGTTTCAGCACGCCTGATCGGAGGGAGAAAAATCAAATCCTCGCCAGTGATGCCATCCTCCTCCAATTCGCCCTCTATAAGCATCTCCGCTAAAGCGCGCTGTAAAATGAGGGAATCCATCGCCAACAGGTCCGCAGCATTTTTGAGGAGAACTTCCTTGGGCAGGGCGCAATGCCCATTGCCGCCGGCCTCCGAGAGGGCGTGGGAGAGGCCCGCCCGGGCTCGTAGAATCGAGTCTTCGGGAATGCCGAGCTTGCGCGCTATGTCATCAGCTGTCTTAAATCCAATTCCAGAAATGTCGCGCGCGAGGAGATAGGGATTGGCTCGCACCTTTTCGACCGCTTCGTCGCCATAGGTCTTGTAAATCCTCACAGCGCGGCTGGTGCTGACGCCATTCGAGTGGAGGAAAACCATGATCTCGCGGACGATTTTCTGCTCGGCCCATGCCGTGCGGATCGTGCGCCGTCTTTCAGCGCCGATTCCCCTCACCTGCTCGAGCCTCACGGACTCACGGTCGATAATGTCGAACACACCCTCGCCGAATTTCTCGACAAGCTTCTTAGCATAGACGGGCCCGATGCCCTTGATGAGACCGCTTGCGAGGTATTTTTCGATACCCTCGCGCGAGGTGGGCGCGCTCGTCTGGAGGAGTTCCGCCTTGAGCTGCGTGCCGTGGTCGCGATCCTGAATCCAGGCACCCTCGGCGGTGAGCCATTCCCCCGCATTGATGCTCGAAGCACGGCCGACCACAGTGACTAAGTCGCGGTGTCCATCGACTTTTACCCTCACAACGCAAAATCCCGTTTCCTCGTTGTGAAAAGTAACCCGCTCGATCAATCCGGTGACGCTGCTCATAGGGCTCGGCGCTTTTTCAACAGATACCCGCGCCAAATGTAGATCAAGATTCCAAGCGGCATGAGAGCCACCACGGGCCACCATGTGAGCATGGGAGGGAGTGCGCGATCCACGGGGAGCTCAAAGGAAACGAGATCGGTTTTGCCATCGCGTGAAATGGAGAGGCCCAATTCCCAGAGTCCCGGTTCGGGAATTCCAAGCACTGCGGAATACAACAGCCCATTCCCTGCATGCCCCTGACTCGCAGAAACAGCTTGCCCAGGCGTCACGCAGCCGACTCCCTTCCACGCCAATTCGGGAGTGGGGCGACTGAGCTTGTTGAGGCGAAAGCTGACGACGGCATCAAGGACCGGCACGCTCTTTTCCGCCTGCTCCAAGAAGAGACTCAAATCCACAAGCCCAGCGCGTAGTGGCAAGGAATTCCCAAACAGAACCACGCGATAGGCGCCCGCCTGCTTTTCAGCCAACACGCGCCCGCCATCGGCATACAAGACACCGGCCATAAATACCCACAGGAGCATACAAGCCAGGCATCGGGAAATGGCTCTGCACATCGACATGGTGGGCGGTCGGATCACTGCCGCACTTTAAAAGACGGGCTCCGGCATAAAAGCCCCGAAATGCAGGGCCGCATTGAATATTGTGAAAAACTCCACCAGCGGCATATTGGCGGGCATTCCATTCTTACATGCGTGTCGCCCGCTGGTTCATTTACGGATTCCCTGTTTTTCTTCTTCTGCTCATCGCCGTTTCGTTCTGGAATTCTGCAAGCCTGACCTCGGACAAGAAAAACGAGATGTCCCTCGGCGTGCTTGGGGAGCCATCGACACTCAACCCGATCCAGCAGGCCGATGGAGCCGCATCGCAAGTGGCGGGGTCCATTTTCAACGGCCTCCTGAAATACAATCCGGATCTGGAAATCATCGGCGACCTAGCCGAATCATGGTCACTCGACCAGACCACAACTCTGGTTTTCCGAAACGAAGAGTCCGCCAGTGCCGCGAAGAGCCAGCTCGAGTCGCTGCGTGCCGAATGGAGCTCCTGGACGCTGGATGATGTGAAACAAAGTGGACGCGAGCTTCTTCTACACTTCACCGAGCCCGGCCTCGAATCCTCTAAAAAAATTGTTTCCCTCCTTCCAGCGGATTCCCTGGCACCCATGGCCACACTGCGCGTTGAGGTGAAGGAAAATGCCGCCGAGACTCTGCAGCGTCTCAGCAAGGCCCTGCCAGACGGATCGCTGCACCGCACGTGGGTGGAGAGCGGCGCGTCTTTTGAAATCAGTGCAGACCCAGCGCTCAAGGCCGATATAGAAAAATGGCTCGCTGCCAACGGAGGCGGCACAGTCCAGATCGGCGAACCAATTTCGTTTTTCGCCGAACCTCAGGTGGTCTTCAAACTTCGAAAAAATGTCCACTGGCACGACGGGTCACCCTTCACCTCGCGCGATGCGGCCTTCACCTACCGGGCGATCATGGACGATGCCACCGCCTCTCCGCGCAAGCCGGACTTTGATTTGATCCTCAAAGTTGAAACGCCGGACGAACACACATTCCGCGTGACCTACCGCAAACCCTACTCGCCAGCACTGGAGAGTTGGATGATTTCCCTCCTCCCCGCGCATTTGCTTGAGGGAAAGCCCACGAGCTGGTGGACGCAGAATTTCAACCGCACACCGGTGGGAACCGGCGCCTTTCGATTTGCCGAGTGGAAGACGAACGAGTTCATCCGCGTGGAGCGGAATCCCGATTACTTCGATGCCCCCGGGCCGTGGCTGGATGGGATCGTTTATCGATTCATGCCCGACCAACTCACCCTGCGTCTTGCGTTTGAGACACGGCAGGTGGATTTCTGGAGTGCGGAGCCATGGACAGTAAACGCCTTTGTGAACGACCCGCGCTTTGATGTCTTCACGAGCCCGACGAGCAGCTACACATACATCGGCTGGAACCTCAAACGCCCGCTCTTCCAGGATTCGCCCGTGCGCCGCGCCCTCGCGCATGCGGTCGATGTGCCATCCATGGTTCGCTTCATCCTCTATGGCCACGGCCTCCAGAGCACCGGACTCTTCACCCCGCAGATGTGGTTTTTCAACCCGCATATCAAACCCTTCGCCTATGACCCGGAAAAAGCGCGCGCCCTACTCGCCGAGGCGGGATGGAAGCCTGGTCCAGATGGGATTCTCCAAAAAAACGGGGAGCGCTTTTCCTTCACCCTCATCACGAACAATGGAAACGAAGTCCGCCGCGACATCGCCACGCTCACTCAGGATGGCCTCAAGCAACTCGGTATCGAGGTGAAGGTGGAACTTTACGAGTGGGCGGTATTTTTAAAAAACCACATCAACAAAGGGGACTTCGACGCCATGGTGCTCGGGTGGTCACTCGGCAACGGCTACGACCAATTCCAGATCTGGCATTCCTCACAGGCCAACCCGGAGCAACTCAATGTGGTGGGCTACAAAAGTGAAAAGGCTGACCGCCTGCTCGATGACATCCGCCAGGAATACAATCGCGAAAAAATCATCAACATGGCGGGCGACCTCCAGCAGACCATTTATGAAGATCAGCCCTACCTCTTCCTCTATGTTCCCGAGGGCACTAGCGTGATGTGGAAGGATGCCTACCGCATCCGCCGCCCAGATGGCAATGGTGGCTGGATCGATTCGCCCGTGGAAATGACCAAAGCGGGTTGGGCCTATTGGTCCGATTGGTTTTACCGGCCAGAGTTCGAGGAACGTCTTCCGTCTAATCCACGGCTTTGAAAATGGCCGTGAAGAAATACAAGTAGGCGAAGACAAGCAACCCAAGGATTACCACCACAGGGAAAACGAGGTTGATCCAGCGCATTTCCTTGGCCTCAACTTCCAGACCACGCAGCTCACTTGTGCTGACCGCAGAGGGGTTGGTCAGCGCGTCATTGGCCTTGCTCAAGGCAAAGCGCAGATGCTCTATCAACTCGTCATACGATTGATATCGTTTGTTGGGGCTTTTCGACATCATGCGGTTGACGACATACGCCGTCTCATTGCAAATGTCGGGAGCGAAGGCTTGAAGACTCACCGGGCGGCTTTTAAGTTGTTTCAGCGCGACGAGGGATGCGTTGTCAGCCTCGTAGGGCGGCCGACCAGCCATGGCATGGAACAGCGTGCCGCCAAGGCTATAGATATCGCTTCGAAAATCCTCAGGCAGTTCATCAAGTTTCTCTGGAGCGACATAATAGGGTGTGCCCCAAATTTCACTCGGAGACGTCGCGGCATCACTCGCGATCACAGCCAAGCCAAAATCGACGATCTTAACCGTGCCTCGATCCGCAAAGAGAATATTCGCTGGCTTGATGTCGCGGTGAATGAGACCGACTTCCATGGCGGCTTTGAGGCCCTGTGCGACCTGAATCCCAACTTCAAGCGCTGTAATTTCAGGAACCATGCCCCGTTCCTGCATGAGATCGTCGAAGGACCCACCGCCGAGCAACTCCATCGCGATGAAAAATTGCGAGCGACATTCTCCAAAATCAAAAATCCGAACAACATTGGGATGGTTGATTCGTGCTGTTGTGCGGGCCTCATGCGCGAGTTTTTCAGACTCCGCCTGCATGTCGCTGGCCTGCATTTTTAGCACCTTCAAAGCTACTTCTCGTCCAAGAGAAACATCAACCGCACGATAAGCGGAACCCATCCCGCCCTCCCCAAGAAGGGACGTGATTTGGAACTGATTGAAGTTCGTGCAGGACTTAAAGAAGTGTCCGCAAGATGGGCACACTGTATCTGTGAAGGCGCCGAGACCCGAAATATCCAGCGCAGTCTGGCAACTGGGGCACTCCTCGATCCATGATGAAATGACCTCGCTAAGCTGTTCTGTGCTATTCATGGGAAAGAAAGGAAGGGCGAACTGATCTGAATTATCGCCCTCTCCAAGCCTCGCGCAATCTCAAACTCAAATCCAAGAATCTATTGCGGGACGAAATCGGAGTTGCCGCACCTCACACCGAGGATTTAGGTTCTAACACCTATGGGAAGACAATGGCTCCACGCCAAGCGAGAAGTCGCAAATCTGAAAAAAGGCCAGGTTGTTGGCAAACTGGTTAAGGAAATGATGGTTGCCGCAAAGATGGGTGGCCCTGACGTCGAGGGCAATGCCCGCCTGTATGCGGCTGTCGAGAAGGCCCGCAGGGCCTCTGTGACGCGCGATGCCATCGAGCGCGCCATCAAGAAAGGTGCTGGAATCGGCGATGAAAAGCTCACGTTGGAGCATCTCGTCTTCGAGGGCTATGCCCCGCACAAAGTGCCCGTGATCGTGGAGGCTCTCACGGATAATGTGAACCGCACGGCTCCCGAAATGCGCGTGCTTTTCAAAAAAGGCCAACTCGGCACGGCGGGCAGCAACAAATTTCTCTTCGACAATGTCGGCATCGTGGAAGCCCACCATGCGGATTTGTCGATCGATCCAGAGGAGGCTGCCATTGAAGCCGGTGCCAATGATTTTGTCGTGCTTGAGGAAGGCGAGAATGACGACATTCCCGCTGGCACCAAAGGCGTGAAATTTTTGACCGAACGAACGGCCACAGGTGCCGTCTCGAAATGGCTCGCCGAGCACGCGTGGTCGGTGGTCACCAGCGAACTCGGCTACATTGCCAAGCAATTCCCCACGCTCACCGATGAGCAACGCACCGAAGTCGGCGAATTTTTGCAGGCACTCGAGGACAACGACGATGTCCACCGTGTCTGGGCGGCTCTGAAGTAGCCCGCCATGGAAGCCACTGCTAAGCGCCTGGTCGAGCGCCTGAGAGCGGCCGGGCACGAGGCATTCTTCGCCGGGGGATGTGTGCGCGACATGCTTCTGGGCAAAGCGGCCCACGACATCGACATCGCCACGAGTGCCAAGCCCGAGGAGGTTCAAAAACTCTTCCCTCGCACAGTGGCGGTGGGCGCCGCATTCGGCGTGATTGTTGTGCTTGAGGACGACTTCGAATTTCAAGTGGCCACCTTCCGCTCGGACGGCGCTTACAAGGACGGCCGCCATCCCGAGTCGGTCTCCTTCACAACAGCCGAAGGCGATGCCATTCGCCGCGACTTCACAGTCAACGGGCTTTTCTACGATCCGATTGAGAAACGCATTATCGACTATGTCGGTGGAGAGTTGGATTTGAAGGCAGGCATCCTTCGCAGTATCGGGAGTCCCGAAGAGCGTTTTTCCGAAGACAAGCTGCGCCTGATCCGTTGCGTCCGCTTTGGCGCATCCCTCGGTTTTCAGATCGAAGAGGAAACATGGAACGCCGTTCGCCGCATGGCGTCGCAAATCACCGTTGTGAGCGCCGAGCGCCTGCGGGACGAGTTGGTGAAAATTTTTACCCATCCCTCGCGCGTCAGAGGCTTTGATTTTCTCGACGCAAGCGGCCTGCTGGAAATCTTGCTGCCCGAGGTGACGCACATGAAAGGCTGCGAGCAACCGCCAGACTTCCACCCCGAGGGGGATGTCTTCGTCCACACCCGCCTCATGTTGTCGCTATTGCCGCCCGAGGCATCCATTCCCCTCGTCTTCTCCGTTCTTTTCCACGACACAGGCAAACCCGCCACATTCCGGCGAGATGAGACCGGGCGCATTCGCTTCAATGGGCATGAGAGCGTGAGCGCGGAGATCACCACGGCGATTTTTGAGCGTCTCCGTTTTTCCAACGCCGAGACAGAAGCAACGGTGGTTGGGGTCAAAAACCACATGTCATTCAAGGATGTGAAAAACATGCGCGTGGCCACTCTCAAGCGCTTCCTAGCTCGTCCTACCATTGAGGATGAGATGGAACTTCACCGCGTGGATTGCATGGGATCCCACGGCTTGCTCGACAACCATGACTTCCTCCGCACGAAGCAGGTCGAATTTTCCAACGCACCGCTCATCCCCCCACCTCTCATCACTGGCCGAGACCTTATTGCGAACGGATACAAGCCCAGCCCGCTCTTCAAAAAAATCCTTGAGGCCGTCGAGGCCATGCAACTCGAGGGCATAGTGACTACGCCTGAGGAGGCTCTGGCGTGGGTGAAGGCCCAGAACGAATTCCAAGCTTCATAAACCGGCACACAAACCAACCGGCCAAAAAAGCTAGAGTAATGGAAACCACCACATCCGAGGGATGGTGCGCTCCGACCGCAATGCTCGACCAAGCCACAACGGTCGCGCCGATGAGAGCGAGTGATCCCCATACGGGGGATGCAAAAACGACCGCTGCGGCGAATCCAAAAGCAGTGGCCGTGTGACCGGAGGGAAAGGAATTGTAGGCGGGCACGCCAACAAGAATCTGCCCATTGTGGTATGGCCCATAGAACCCATGCTCGATCTTGGGACTCTCACGCGGCCGTGTGCGACCGGTGGTGAGCCTTGACGCATTCGCAATCATGCCGGCAAGCGTGGAAGCAATCATCGCCGCAAGAATGATGCGGCTCCAACGCCGTTTGCCGCGCGCTTTGGCGATGAGAAATCCAATGGCTGCCGCAACCATGATCGGTGGCCAGTCGCCCCAGACGCGGATCTTACCGTAGATTTTTGCCTCTTTGGTTTTTTGCCATTTGGCTCCCTGGGCCTCGACCAGATGCTGCCGAATCGGAAGGTCGAATTGGAAGGCTAGGAGCGAAAAAAACCCTCCCACCAAAAGGATGATCAAGGGAGTTCGATAGACTCGGAGAAAACTCATCACATTTCAGCAGCCACCTCCGCTGCGAAGTAGGTCAGAATCATATCCGCACCAGCCCGCTTGATGGCCACAAGCGATTCGTCCCGCGTGCGCTTGTAATCAAGCCACCCAAGGCGTGCCGCCGCGTGGATTTGGGAAAACTCTCCGCTCACTTGGTAAGCGGCAAGCGGCGCATCGCAACTCTGCCGAACAGCGCCGATGATATCCAGATAGGCCCCCGCAGGTTTGACCATAACGATGTCGGCCCCCTCTTCCAAATCGAGACGCACCTCGCGCAAGGCCTCCCGGGAATTTGCTGCATCCATCTGGTAGGTGGATTTGCTGATCGCATCCTTGCCAATTTTGCTGCCCACCGCGTCGCGGAATGGCCCGTAGTAGGCCGAGGCATACTTAGCAGCGTAGGACATGATGCAGGTCTGCGAAAAGCCAGCGGCATCCAGCGCACGGCGCACGGCGGCGATGCGGCCGTCCATCATATCCGATGGTGCCACAATATCGGCACCGGCCTGAGCTTCCATAACAGCCAAGCGGCAGAGCACCTCGACCGTGCGGTCATTCTCAACCGATGAACCATCCGCTGAAAGCAAGCCATCATGCCCATGGTCGGTATAGGGGTCTAAAGCCACATCGGTGATGACAACCAGATTGGGGAATCGCTTTTTGACCTCCGAAACAGAGCGGTAGAGAAGATTCGAGGATTCGAAGGCAAGCGAGCCGACATCATTTTTCAGCGTTGGGTCGATGCTTGGAAAAATAGCCACGGCCGGGATATGCAGCTCAAGCGCACGCTCGCAGGCCCTCATCAAGGAAGCTTCGCCAAGCCTCGAAACCCCCGGCATGGACTCAATCGCGAGGTCGTCTTTCGACTCATGAATGAAGAGCGGCCAGATCAAATCCTCCGGACGCAGGACCGTCTCGCGAATAAGTCGGCGAATATTTTCAGAGCGCCTGTTGCGGCGTGGACGCTGAAGAATTTCAAGTGACATGTTCGGAGCGTGCTACTACGCCGAGGGATCGTCAAGACGCCTGCTCCAAGGCTGAAATCCCTTCCCTACCCTGCGTCGAGGAGCCATCCTCACGATATGGACGAGCAATTTCCAAAGCAGACCATCGAGTCACTATGGGCCCCATGGCGGGTCGAGTATTTCCAGGCCGAGCACCGCAGCGGAGTGGATTTTCTATCCGAAGCCGCCGCTTCGAGTGATGACGCCGCACACCTCGTGGTGGCGCGTCGACCCAGCGCTTTTCTCGTGATGAACAAATACCCCTACTCCGCCGGGCATCTCATGGCTGTTCCGTGCAGGAAGGTCTGCAAAATGTCGGAAGTCACCGAAGATGAGATTCTCGATCTCTGGCGATTGAGTGTTCACGCGCAGAGGTTGCTTGAGCTCGCGGTGAAGGCCCAAGGATTCAATGTCGGCTGGAATCTCGGCAAGGTCTCTGGAGCTGGCGTGGAAGACCACCTGCACATCCACATCGTTCCCCGCTGGGTGGGCGACTCGAATTTCATCGCCGTGATCGGCGGAACACGCATCATCCCAGAAGGCCTGATGCCGCTTTACGAGCGACTGGTAGCCATTGACAAAGAACTCAACATTTCATGAAACCAACCACACTCGGTCCTGTCACAGCAGGGATTCCTAAAAAACTGCGCCGCGTCAGCGAACCAGCTATCTCGAAAGTCGCCGTCCGTCGGAAGCCAGCGCCATCGCAAGATTTTTCCTTCAGCCTGAAGCCAGCCGATATCGCTCGGCATCTGAACCGCTTTGTCATTGGCCAAAACGAGGCCAAGAAGGTGCTCGGCGTGGCTCTGTGCGATCACTTCCAACATGTGCGCCTCACGCTCGAGGGCAAAGAGGCTCCCTTTTACCAAAAACAGAATGTCCTCCTGCTCGGGCCCACAGGCGTTGGCAAAACCCACCTCATCCGCTCGGCAGCTGATCTCATCGGAGTTCCCTTTGTGAAAGCGGATGCCACCAAGTTCAGCGAAACCGGCTATGTCGGCGGCGATGTGGACGACCTCGTGCGCGACCTCATCCGCCGCGCTGGAGGTGATATCAAACGCGCCTCCCACGGCATCATTTACCTCGATGAAGTCGACAAGCTCGCGGGTTCATCCGAGGGCGGTGGACGCGATGTCTCCGGGCGCGGCGTCCAAACAAACCTTCTCAAACTCATGGAGGACGGCGATGTGCCGGTGCTGTCGCCAAATGATGTGACTGGCCAACTCCAGTCCGCCATGAGTGCCGCCAGGGGGAACACACCCGGAATGCCCGACACGATTTCGACCCGCCACATCCTCTTCATCGCCAGCGGAGCCTTTGTTGGCATCGACCAAATCATCCGAGACCGCCTCACATCTCCCCAACTCGCCCTGGAAAAAGCCCACGCACAAATCAGCACCGCCGACTTTATCCGCTTCGGACTGGAACCCGAATTCGTCGGCCGACTACCAGTGCGCGTCGCCTGCCATGCGCTCGATGAAGATGACCTTTTTCATGTCCTCAGCCGAAGCGAGAGCAGTCTGCTCCACCAATACGAGCGCTCCTTCGCAGCCTATGGCATCAATCTCCGCTTCCAACCCGAGGCCCTCCGCCGCCTTGCCGCACTGGCGAGGGACGAAAAAACCGGCGCACGCGGCCTGATGACCGTCCTCGAACGCACCTTCCGCGACCTCAAATTCCGCCTCCCCTCCACCAAAATCCGGTCCCTGAATATCACTCCAGAAACAATCGAAAACCCCGCAGCAGCCTTGAAAAAACTCCTGTCGAAATCGAAATAGGGTCAGCTTTAAGTCCGACATTCAGGCGGCTTGCATCGAATCTTATTCACGAGCCATTTCGCTGCTCATCGAATGGGCGGCCCAACATTTGATTGAATTAGAATCATGCTGGAACTTGGCAAGAGATATGAAGCCAATCCCAAAAATCTCTTCATTATAGTAAGAAAGTATTGACAAATTATCAAATGAAAAATCCTTCCGTCTTGTCTCTGCGAACTAGCTTAAAGATTTCATTGTGCATCTTGAGATTGAAGATGGTCCGTCGCCACAGCGGTAACCCGGCACCGTGACGGAACCTGATTTAACCTGAAGGATTAGGCCGGCACTGGCGCAGCGTTTTTAGACTTTGATTGGTCGGAGGAGATCGGGCATATCCCCGGAGAGCGTGTCAATGAGAGGCTGTGCGGCTGTTGGCATAGAGGAAATGTGCCAGCCAGGACTCCAAAATATCCATCACTGAGGGGAGTGCATGGAAGGCGCAAATTTGCCAGCCTCAATCCAACCAACTCAACCCCATGAGGATAGGTATGGTTGTCACAGATTTGTAACGGGGCCCGATTTTGAGGGAAAATTTCATGCGAAAAATTTCTTATAAGACGTTGATAATAAATTTGTTGCGGGGATAAGATTTGAACCTCTGACCTTCAGGTTATGAGTGGGTTTTTATATGTATCTATTATTCAACTATATGCAATTTTATTCCAGTGTGTTCATATCTGTGTCTAAAGATACAGGAACAGAATGGCATAGATTGGAACAATCGCTGTCACGGTTTGTCACGCCGGTTGAGCTTGGAAAGTGCATGAAAAAGGAAACTGTTTCACTCGAAGCTTGAAGGTGCGTTAATCCGCATTTCAAGAACTTTGAGGCCATCAAGAATTTCACTCCAAGGTGGCGGTTCACAGAAAAACATATCTCGCATTTGGGCGTAATCGCGGGCCAGAATTTCGGAGCGCTCCTTTTGCGGCATAAGACAAAAAGTCCCTGGAACCGCTGTTTCTGTGTAAGCCCATGCAGCCGGATAAAACACCTGCTGTGAGCGATAACGCGGGCACGCGGGTCATCCCGATGCAGGGCGCTGTTTGCGCTTTCGGTTTGAGCCAAAGCGGCCACATCCGCATAATGACGAGAATAGCGGTCCGGTATCATTTTTTCCAACGGTCGGTGTGCCTCTGAATGCAGTATGGAGGCTTTCTCCCAAAATGTTCTTTCGATGGAGAGCACGGGAACCTCGATTCTTTCATCAATCAATTTCCCAGGAAACGCCTCTGCGACGTATGGTGTCACGAGCCATTCGCTGCGTTGGGTGATGTTTGTTTTCATCCCCCTTGGCCTCGTTCACCGCCCTCGCGTGTGTCCATCAGTATTGAACACCATATTTTCCACCATTTTGCGCAGCGGTCCAATATTGGCACCGGAAATGATTCCGCTTGCCGCTATAGTTCATGAACCCTTCCCTGCTCCTTTATCAGGCATTAAAAATCCACGTATCTTCCGCTTCCCGATGCAAATCCTGGGTGAACCTAAAGAAGCGTTGCTTCCCATGCCGGGCGAGTGGCGAAACTCGCTCTACCGGGTAGATTCAGAAACTAACAACTGCTGCTTGATCCACTCCGGCTTACGACGGCAATCCAAAACTCGATAGACCACAATTTCTTCACCACTAACCTTATAGTAGATAGCATAAGGAAAGCGTCTTGCGATTAGCCTGAAATATCCAAAGTGAAGGGAATGGATTCCTGCGAATACCAATAGGGAATCCACTTCGGAAAAGAGGCTGTCAAAAAAATAATCTCCGAGTCCATCGCCTTGGAGGTCATAAAATTTTCGCCCCTGAGAAATATCCTCGATGGCGGAAGATAGAACCCGTAGGTTCATTCAAATTGTTTTCTGAGATTTCTTTTGGCAGTTTCCCAGTCAATCACTTGGAGTTTCCCAAGTTTGAAGTCTTCTTCAGTCTTTCGGAGCTCCTCGCCGTGCCACGAAGGGCTTTGAACAAGGGATTCATCAGCTGAAAGGTCGGACCAAAGGGACTCGACGATTTGAAGCTTTTCCCGGCGGGGAAGTTGGCGCAACTCAGCGATACTCATGAGTCGCAATTTATGCCATCCGTCCACTGGTGCAAGGCATTTTCAGAAATCCCCTCGCGTGTATCCATCATGTTCAAGGCTTATCCTCGAAACGGCTTTCGCCCTGCGTAGCGAATATGGGAGACTTTCACCTTCATCCCGTCGATTTGGAAAAACGCGAGGTATTTCTCGGTGGTCAGGAATCTGTATTTTTTGCTGGTTTTCCAAAACGGAAAACGGCTGGGCATCGTGCTCAACGAATCAATCTCTGCGGCGATTCTCCGCAAATAGTCCACAGTTACGGACTCGCTTTGAGATGCGTCAAAGACCTCGCGTTTGGCACGCTCAAGGTCACGAAGGCCCCGCGGAGAAATTTCGACGGAGAATTGTTTCAAATGCCCAACCTCCGCCAGGCATCAGCAACTGGGATGCCTTCGCCCCTTGCAAACTGTGCTTCGGACTCTTCCAGCGCGGCGACAATTTCCCGATCTTCGCTTACTGTGAGTTGAGCGACCGACAGAAGAGATTCGGCTGTATCTCTAACGATCGTCAACTCCTTGGTATTTGCCTCGCGCAGATGCTCAAGAATTTCAAGTGCGCTCATAAAATGAAATTGCCACGCGCACCGCCCGCCCGCAACAGTTTTCACGGACGACACAATTCGTTGGTGCTGGCTTTGCGTCGCGACCCATCGTGGACTACTGCAAAATTCGATTAATCAGAGGCCCTGTTTTACGCCCGCCTCATATGCCTTTTCTCGATTTGGCGAGCGCAATTCGCTCCGAAAAGGATTCAGGCTGGAGAGGTCCATGAAACCAGATGCACCTTGACTTCCGTAGTCTCCAAAAGGATATCTCGGAAATGATAACCACGATCTTCATGATTGGGGGGTCTCAAGCCGTCCGCTTGCCGAGGGAATTCCGGTTACCCGGTCGATTGGCCAAGATTCGCCGCTGGGGCGACGGGATTTTGCTTGAGCCAATCAAGCCTTCCAAGTGGCCAAACGGCTATTTCGAAAAGGTCAAAATCAAGGATTCCGCATTTAAAAGACAACCCCAGGGAGATTTGCCGCCCGCTCCTGTTTTTGGAAAGTAAAACAGCTCCGATGGCTTTACGATACGCATGGTTTGGTATCCCCGCAAAAAGTTTCACACCACCTCACCCATCCACCAAGTGGTCGAACAAGCCAGGTTGGAACGGACTGAGCGCGGCATGTTCTGCCGTGAAGAACTCGGCCTTGGTTTTACCAGCCTTCTTCCCTCGGCTCGTGTGGCAGTCGTAGGCGTATGCGGGAATCGCCACATACTCGGGGGCCGATCGTAATTCGTCGGCGAGTTGGTCCGCATCCACGCCTTTGCACTGGTCATAAACCAAGTTCTGCAAGTGGTCGGCATCCCGACTCTTCTTCGCCTCGGACAGCAGGATTACCGCCTTGGAAATGAATATCCGGCCGCGTGACTGGCGTGCCGGAATGTTCGCGTTGATGAGCGCGTATCCATCGTGGAGCGC
>Ga0136644_10000108_pt1 | contig 60882 bp, 40 predicted proteins | sample C_130820_EF_Meta_FD_94780 | JGI IMG/M metagenome (GOLD analysis project Ga0136644, IMG submission 94780) | Freshwater microbial communities from Lake Croche, Canada to study carbon cycling - C_130820_EF_MetaG (v2) (version 2) | ecosystem: Environmental > Aquatic > Freshwater > Lake | place...
CAGCCCGCAGCAGCGGGGATGGTGCTGCGGGCGTGAAGCAGCGGAGGGCATGGGACTCGAACCCACAACCCCTTTCGGGGCACGACATTTCCAGTGTCGCCGCTAGCCATTCGCTTACCCTCCGTACGTCGAATGTGTGGGACGAGTATAGCCGCCGACGGTGGGGCAGTCGAAGGCCCCGGAGCGGCCGGTCGCTGACGTGCGCAGGAAGCAGTGACCGACGAGTTCACGAGGCTGCGTCCGGCTGATCCCGCCGGACGCCCGGATCGTTCGCGAACAGCGGATCGATGTCGGGACCAGATGCCGGCTCGGCGATCTGGTCCGGCGACGACGGCTCCGGCGTAGCCAGCGGCGCCATTCTGAAGGGCACGGGCTACTTCCGCTTCGCCGCTGCCTGCCCCTGGGCTGCCACCACCAGCTTGCCTCGGAGCCGCATCGCCAGCAGCTCGTCGCGGATCGCGAGCCTCCGCACCATCTTCAGCAGGTTCCTGTTCGCAGCGACCATGGACGAAGCCCTCCGCAACCCCGCTCCCTTGAAGGTAACTACGCGTGCCGACCCGATCGGGTCGGCGCGGTTTCACGTTTTCTTCCACGGGTTCATTCACGGCCACCGACCGCCCGATTCCTTGCTGTTTCGAGAGCAGGGGAGGCGTGGGTGCCGACCTGGAGAGGGTTGTCGCTCGACTTCACAGGCGGGTAGTCTCGGCCGGGATGGAGGCCTCGCCAGGCCACCCGAGACCCACGCGTGAAGCCCACTTTTTCCCTCCCCGCCCTCGCGGCGCTGCTCTGCCTCGCCGCCGGCCCGGCGCTGTCGCTGCGCGTCGTGGGGGTCCACGACGGCGACACCCTGACCGGGCTCACGGAGGACAAGCGGCAGGTCAAGGTCCGCCTCGACGCGATCGACGCCCCGGAACTCTCCCAACCCTTCGGCCGGGCCGCGAAAACCGCGCTCTCCGAGAAGGTGTTCGGCAAGGACGTGGTCGTGACGGTGAAGGAAACGGACCGCTACGGCCGCACGATCGGGCACGTGCTCCTCGGCAGGCGCGACATCAACCTCGAACTGCTCGAGGAGGGACTGGTCTGGCACTACGAACACTACGACCACAACCAGCGGCTCCGGGAGGCGGAGCGGTCGGCCCGGGCCGCGAAACGCGGGCTCTGGCATGATCGCGACCCGGTGCCGCCGTGGGAGTGGCGCAGCGAGCGACGCCATGCCGGGCCGCCGGCGACGAAGCCCGAGTGACATGCCCAACACCCGCAGCAGGATGGGAATCTCGATCATGACAGGCCGCGTCGCGGAGAAGGCGGCATCGAGCGCCTAGCGCATCGCCCCCCACATGGCCCGGATCGTCCTCATCAACCCGAAGTTCGAGCCTTCCTACTGGGGCCTCGAACACGCCCTCCCGATCGTGGGCAAGCGGGCGAACCTGCCCACGGCCTGCCTGCCGCTTTTGGCCGCACTGACTCCGGCAGGGCACGACGTGACGCTCATCGACGAGAACGTCGAGGCGATCGATTTCGACGCGGTGGCCCGGGCCGACATCGTGGGGCTCACCGGCATGAGCGTGCAGCGCCGTCGGATGCGGGAGATCCTCGAGGCCCTGAAGGCCCGCGGCGTCATGACCGTGGTCGGGGGCCCCTGGGTGACGGTGCAGGAGGACTATTTCGGGCCGCTGGCGGACGTCATCTTCATCGGCGAGGCGGAGCAGACCTGGCCCCGGTTCCTCGACGAGTGGCGGGCCGGCAGCCACGCCCGGCGCTACGAGCAGGCGGACCGCACCGACATGACCACCGTCCCGCTGCCGCGCTACGACCTGCTCGACATGCGGCGCTACCTGTTCGGGAGCGTGCAGTTCTCCCGTGGCTGCCCGTTCCAATGCGAGTTCTGCGACATCATCGTGACGTTCGGCCGCAAGCCGCGCCTGAAGACCACGCGGCAGATCCTCACCGAATTGGACGCGCTCCGCGCGCAGCGCATGGAAATCGTGTTCGTCGTGGACGACAACCTGATCGGCAACAAGACGGCCGTGCGGGAGATCCTCGTGGAGATCGCCGACTGGCAGCGCCGGCACGGCTTCCCGATCACCTTCTTCGCCGAAGCCTCCGTGGATCTCGCGGACGACTCGGAACTGATGCAGTTGATGACCGAGGCGAACTTCACGAGCGTGTTCGTCGGGGTCGAGACGCCCAACGAGGCGTCGCTCCGCGAAACCAAGAAGCTGCAGAATGTCCGGCAGGGGCGGACGCTCGTCGAAAAGATCCGGGCGATCCAGGCGGCGGGGCTCGAGGTGTGGTGCGGCCTGATCGTCGGGTTCGACAACGATGACACCGGCATCTTCGCCCGGCAGCGGGAGTTCATCGAGCAGACCCGGATCTCACACGCGATGCTGGGGATGCTGGCGGCGATCCCGAAGACGCCGCTGCACGATCGCCTCGCCGACGCGGGCCGTCTCGACCCGCGCGACCAGTCTCCGTACGGCACCAACGTGATCCCGCTCGGCATGACCCGCGAGGAACTGCGGCAGGGCTACATCGACCTCCAACACCGGCTCCACGAGCCCGAGGCGTATTTCGACCGTCTCGACGAACTCTTCCTCGCCGACCGCTTCCAGTTCGCACGGCCGCGTGCGGCGTACCTCCGGCGGCGGCCGTGGCGGCGGGTGCAGGCCAACGCCGTGGACGCGGTGCGGGCGCTCGGGGCGTTCGCGAGGCTCATGCTGACCGTGAGAGACCCGCGGCTCCGGGCCGTCTACGCCCGCCGCTTCCGCGGACTGCTGAGCCGACGTCTGGATCCACAGGTCTGGATGGTGTACGCGATCAAGTGCGTGATCCACTACCACCACTACACGATGTCGCGGGAGATGACGCCCGAGGCCCAGGCCCTCACGAACACGTTCTGACGACGGCGGGCCGCGGAACGACGTAGATCCGAGATTTTTCGCGGAATCCGCCAAAAAACATGGATTCCGGGGCGAAAAAAGCCCGCGGCTCGGCCGACTCTGCCCACTGCCGAAAATGCTCCGGAAAAGTGCTTGCGTATGCAGCCAGACCACCTTATACTCGTTAAGATTGATATGAAATGTGGCCGGTATTCCGCTACATTGACTTAGTTTTCAAGGGGACGCTACTGACCTCGTGCGAATGACGTTGCGGTGGATCGGTCCGTGGAGTTGTCGCTCCTGTGATCGGAACAGCGAGACGTTTTCGAGGTTGGTCCCATCTCGATCGCCGGCTTCTCCGGTGATTCTCCGATGGCTTGCGACACGGCCTGAAGGCGTTTTCTCCCGCGGTCATGACCTCGCCAGAGTTCATGATTCCCGCGGCCGCAGTGGTTTCTCGTGCGCGGTCTCAAAAAGAAGCACTTCCGCCGCCTGAATTCGATGGTTCCGGCGACCTGCCACAGGACCTCACTCCCCAATTTTTCCGACTTTAGGAATTTCGTCTTTCAGGAGACCCACGATGACCCTGCACCACCTCGGCCGAGCGATCACGTTCCAAGCGATCCTCAGTCTGGGCATGCTCACCGCCGGCACCGTGTTCGGCGGGATGTTCAGCCTCGCCAACCTCTCGCTTCCCTCGGGCACCACGCCCAACGGCACGTCGTGGTCGGCGCTCTCGACCGGCACCGTTCCCGTCGCCTACTTCAACACATCGACCGGCGAGCTCCAGATCGATCCGAAGGGAAAGGCTTTGAGCAGTTTCTCCTTCAAGTACGGCGCCTCGACTGTGTCGGGCACGACCAACGGTCCGTTCACCTACGCGCAGACCGGCACCAGCGCCATCGGCGTCGTCTTCCCGGTCGGCCCAGGCTCAAACCTCGGCTATCCCTTTGCACCGACGACCGAAAAGGCACAGCTCGGTGCGGCGTTCTACACACTGACGAGCGGCACGAGCAGCACGACTGCTTCGTCGGGGAGCGGCTACTTCGACGTGCCGTGGAGTTTCGGCACCGTGGCGCCAACGGCGACCGGCGGCGCCACGTGGACCGAAGCGCTCGTCGACTCGAGCACGAGCGGCCAAGGTTTCCGCTCGGTAACGACCGGCCTGACGCCCGGCTTCACGGCGAACTATCTCGGCTACGGCAACGGAGTCGGTCTGTTTGATTACACCGTCAACGGCGTGACGGGCAAGGGGCTCGGTGCCGTGATCCCCGTGCAGGTTCAGGCCGTTCCCGAGCCTTCGACGCTCATGCTCGCCGGCCTTGGAGCCGGGGCGATCGGCTTTCTCTCCCTGCGGCGACGCAGGCGGCTCACCAGCCAAGCGGTGATCGCCGCGTGAGTTGCGATCGCGAGGCCTGACGGCTCGGGCACCGCAACGACCAACGAAGCCTCACGGGGCACACCCAGCCCGGTGAGGCTCCTGACGTTTGCGGCCGCATAACCGCCCCGGCCATACAGGCCGCTGGCGAGGATGTCCTGCAGGTCGGAGAGATCGACGACTCCGTCGAGATTAAAGTCGCCGTCGGCCCACACGGCCGCGTGCCCGGTGCCGTACCGCCCGGAGGCGAGGATGTTCTGCAGGTCGCCGAGGTCCACCCGCCCGTCGAGGTTCGTGTCGCCCTCCGCGGCGAAGCCGATCGTGATCGAACCGTCGCCATTGTCGATCCAGCCGACGGCCCGATAGGGGGTGGCCGCCGCCGCGCTCGACGTGATGCCGCTCGTGCCGTCCCAGAGGCCGCCGTTGAAGCCCGCCGCGATCTGCCTCACGAGCACCGCGGCCGTCAGGCCGGTGGCGACGGTCAACTGGCCCGTGCCCAAGTCCACGAGCCCCTGATTCGCGAGCGAGTGCACCGTGGCCGGCACGTCGGGCCCCAGCGTGAACGTCGTGCCGGCGGCCACCTCCCAGCCGCTCGTCGCGAACCGCTCGGCGTTCATCGTGAGCCGCAGTTCACCCTGCATCGTGGCGGCCGCGCCGCGGAAGTCGAGATCGACGCGGTCGAACACGCCCGGCGGGCCTGGATCCATCCCCAGGAACGTGTTGAGGGCGTAGCCCTCCCAGCCGGTGTTGAGCACGTTCATGCCGAGCACGCCACTGATCGCGGGATCGATGTCCACGATCCCCACGGCCACGTGACCGACCGCGAGATCGACCCCGCCGATCGCGTGCAGGGCCATCGCGTCGACCGACAGCACGGGAATCGTGACCGATCCGCCCACGCCCGCGACCGTCTGGAACGACGTCGCCTCGTCGTCCAGCGACCCGTTGCCGTTCGCGTCGAGACCGAGGTCGAACGCCGCCTGGGTCGAGAGGATGCACTGCTGCGCCCCCGTGTCGAGCAGGAAGTTTCCCTCGAGATGGTGCGTGCCGTCGCTGACCCTCACCGGCACGAAGGGCAGGGGGGCGGCCACCGGCAGGGGGTCCCCGGGGCTCGCCTGCCCGGTCGCCGCGAACTCCCGCATCGACAGCGGCACGGAGAACTGCCTCCCGGCGGCGAGCGGAGCGGCGGCGTTGAACTCCACGCCGATCTGCGGCGCGTTCATGTCGGCCTGGGCGGCGAGGTTGATGCCCACGGTGCGGCCGATCATGAGCGGCATCCCGGCGATGCCGGAGTAGAACGAAAAATCCCCCTTCGAGGTCTGGATCCGCGTGTTCGGCAGCGTGAGCGGCACGCCGTTGCTGCCGGCGTAGTGGAAGTCGTAGGGGGCCGACACGCGGGTCGTCTCCGGGCCGGCCACGCCGTAGTCGGTGTAGGTCGCGACGGTCTCGAGCCCGAGGCCCGTCAGTTCATCCGAGGCGGTCGAGCCGACGAGGATTCCGCTCGCCCCCGTGTCGAGCAGATATTCGTTGAGGTACGCGTCGAACGAACCGACCTGTGTCTGGACGGTGGGCTGCGAGATCGTGAACTCGTCGGCATCGCCGAGGTTCACGATACCCCCGCCGCGGGCGGTTTCCGCCAACGCCATCACGATCGCCGCGATGAAGTGCTTCATCCGTGCTGCATCCCCGCCCCTGACTCACGGCATTCTGCGGCGTCGATCGATCCGGATCAAGGGCAGGAGATAGGTGACACAAGATGGAGGCACGAGGGAAGCCTCTTGGAGGCGCAGGCGCCCGGCCTCAGCCGATCTCGCCCCGGTCGAGGAGGCCGTCGATGAGGGCGCTCCGCGTGTCGAGCGCCGTGGTGCGGAGCCGCGCCTCGGGCTGCTGGAGGATCTCCCGAAGCTTCAGGAGACGGCGGCCGCCCGACTGGGCGTCGTAGCTGTTGAACGCGACCGCGAGCCGGCGGTCCGGATCGAGCTCGCGCCCCTCGTGGCGGAGCGCCGACGGCCTGCCGTCGCCGTCGCGCACCACCTCGAACGGCCAGAGCGTGCGGTCCGACTTCCTGTCGCCGGCGTCCTCGGCCACGATCGTGAGCAGGTCCCGGGCCTTCACGTCCGCCGTGGCGAGCATGTTTTCGTAGGGGATGATTTTCCAGCAGTCGGCCACGGTGAGTTCGCCCGGGGGCAGGTCGCCCGAGGCGAACGTGCCGTGAAACACCCCCTCGACGGCAATCTGGTGGCGACGGAGCGTCGCGGCGAACGTCTCGCACAGCAGCTGCACAAGTTCGCTGCCGCGACCGTCGCCGCCGATCCGGCGTCTGACCGTGGCCACCCGGCGGGCGAGCTGCTCGTCGGCCTTCGCCAGATCGGGCCGGGCCCGCTCCATCACGGCCGGATCGAGCGCGAAGCGGTCGTCCATCAGGACGGTGAAGGCCCGGCGTTCGACGAGCCGGCGGCTGTCCACGTCGAACGTCAGATCGATCCGGCCGCAGTGGATCCCGTGGTAACTGGCCTGCGAGCAGAGCACGTCGTGCAGCGTCCACGCCGGCTGGTTCTGGTGGGAGTGGCCGGCAAGATAGACATCCACGTCATTCGCGTCGCGGAGAAGTCCGCGGACCGGATTGGCGTAGTCGTCCTGGAAACGCCAGCCCATGTGGCCCATCACGACGATCGCATCGGGCTTCTCGGCCCGCACCTCCTTCAGGCTCGCGGCGAGAGCCTCCGTCGGCGCGGTCGCCGCGACGCCCCCGAGCGTCTCCGGCGCGAGCCAGTAGGGCAGGCCCGGCGTGATCAGCCCCACGAGGCCGATCCGAAAGCCGCCCACCTCCTTCACGGTCCACGGCTTCACGTTGCCCCACGCGCCGCCGAATTCGCCCGGCTCCTTCCCGGCCCGCTCGACGTTGCCGGTGAGCACCGGCATCCGCGACAGCGCGAGATTCGCCTCGAGTTTTTCCGGGCCCCAGTCGAAGTCGTGATTGCCCAGCGTCCAGGCGTCGTAGCCGAGCCGGTTGAAGAGGTCGATCATGATCGACCCGCCGCTCGAAAGGCTCACGGCCGTGCCCTGGACGACGTCGCCCACGTCCACCGTGAGCGAATGGGGCGACTCGCGCCGCCACTGCCGGATGCACGTCGCGCAGCGGGCCAGACCGCCCACGTCGTCGAGCCCCTCGTAGGTGCTCGTGGGCAGGATCCGGCCGTGGAGGTCGGTGGTGTGGAAGATCGACACCGTGCGGGCTCTTCCCAGATCGCGGGCCGGGGCCACCTGCCCGCCGGCCAGCCACGCCGCACCGGCTCCTGCGGATCCGACGAGAAAATCGCGTCGGGTCTGCGTCCAATTCTTCGCTCGGCTCATGCCCATCTTCGCATTCTCCCATATTTCAGGGCGTCCAGTCGACGTTGTATCATGATCATCGCAAGCTGTTTGGCAGCCCGGCTGAAGCGAGTGACGTGATGCGGCGAACACGAGCCGGCTTTACGATCGTCGAACTGCTCGTCGTCGTTGCCATCATCGGCGTCCTGGTCGGACTTCTGCTCCCGGCCGTGCAGGCGGCCCGGGAATCAGCCCGACGGTCGTCCTGCCAAAACAATCTCAGGCAGATCGGCCTGGCGATGGCGAATTTCGCCGACGCGCGAAAACGCTATCCGCCCGGGCAGATCCAGCCCAAGGTGGGTTGGAAATACATTTCCTGGAGCGCGTTTTTTCTCGATTTCCTCGATCAATCACACGTGCAGACGACCTGGGATACGGTTGCGGACGACACCGTCACCGCCCCCGACGCCCGGCTGTATCTCAAGGCGCGGTTGTCGAGTGAATACAACCGGCGGGCCACCGCAACGCTCGTACCAATCTATCTCTGCCCCAGCACGGCCCGCATGCAGCCGTCGCGGACAGGCGGCCGAATCGGAGACCGCAACGGTGACAGCGTCATCGACCCGGCACTGTACGAGGGGTTCGCGTGCATCGACTACTCCGGCTGCGCCGGCACGACGCCCGGCTCGATCCGCTCCCGCTATCGGCAGCCAACCGGCGGGCTCTATCCGTCGAAGACAGGGGTGCTGGTCAGCGGACCCAACTCGTTCAACGATGGGATCGCCGTTCGGCAGATCACCGATGGCCTCTCGAAAACGATCCTGCTCTTCGAGCTTTCGGGACTGGGCGTGAATCTGGATTCCACCAAGACGGCACCTTCGTCAACCGATGACCCGCAGGGGGCTTGGGCGTCGGCCCTCAACTGCAACTCGATCGGCCCCGACTCTGCGACGGCCGCGCTCGTCAACCCAGCCACATCCGTCGCGTGGGACAACGACGCCTACGCCTCGCTCTTCTCCGATCACCCCGGCGGGGCCCACGCGGCGATGTGCGACGGGTCGGTGCATTTCATCCCGGAATCGATTTCTGATTCCGTGCTCATGGGCCTCGCGTCACGCAATGGCGGCGAATCGGTGAGCGTCGGGCAGTAGGCCCCAGACCGCGACACGTTGACCGGTCAACGCGCGGCCATGTTGAATTGACTTCGCAGGCACAAGGGCTGGCGGTGGCTGGCCCGGGTTACGCGGTCCGATGGAGGGTTGCCCGCCCCATGGAGATGTGCGTGATGGATCATATGCATCCGCCCCGCCTGGACGGGCGCGATCGATCCGCCGAGGTCGCCTGGATCCTGCTCGACTGGGCGGCAAGCGCGTTTTCCACGATCCTGATCACGCTCGTCGTCGCCTACGTCGAGCGGGTCGTGTTCGCGGAAAACGCATGGGGCGTGCCAGGCGGCGTCGTCTGGGCGTGGATCATGGCCGCCGCGATGCTCGCCTCGGCCATCCTCGCGCCGTTTCTCTCGGCGCACGCCGACCGCACGCATGGCCACAAACGCTGGCTTCTGATCAGCACGGGCGTCGGAGCGGGGGCCTGCCTCCTGCTCGCCGCCGTGCCGCCCGCCGCCCGGTTCGCCGTCGCCGCCGCGATCGTGCTTGCCGCCGTCGGCTTCGACATGGCACAGGTCTTCACCGGCAGCCTGCTGCCCCGGCTCGCCACGGGCACCGCGGCCGACCGGCTCTCCGCCGCGGGATTCGGCGCCGGCTATCTCGGAGGTGCGCTCGCCCTGATCCTCGCCACGGCCCTCGTCACGGGCCGCGACGCCCTCGGGCTCTCCGCCCCCGACGCGCTCCGCTGGTCGTTCGTCGTGATGGGCGCCTGGTGGCTCCTGTTTTCGCTGCCGGCGGCCTTGACTTGGATGGGTGACGGCCGGACGGGCGACCACGCCGCCACGTCGGCGGGCGAACTCCTCGGCTTCGCACGCTCTCTCGCCGGTGGCGGGGCCGGCGGACTGGGCCGCGTGCTGCTCGGGGCCGTGCTCGTGCTCGGAGCCGTGCAGACCGCGATCTCGCAGTTTTCGAGCCTCGCCCTCGAGGAGTTTCATCTCGATTCACCCGCGCTGGTCCGGCTCGTGCTCCTCGTGCAGTTCGTGGCCCTGCCCGGAGCCATCTTCATGGGCTGGCTCTCCACCCGCTGGAGCAGGACAGGAGCCCTCATCACCTGTCTCGTCGGCTGGCTGGCCGTGATCCTACTCGCCGCGTTCGTGAAGACGCCGGGGCAACTGACGGCGCTGGCGGTGCTGCTCGCGCTCGTGCTCGGCGGCGTGCAGAGCGTGGTGCGGGCCACGATCGCCGTGCTCGCGCCCGCGGGAAGATTCGGGGCCACGTTCGGGCTCATGCAGGTGGGCACGAAACTCGCCGGCTTCGTGGCGAGCCTGCTCTTCGGCGCGGCGTATGCCGCCTCGGGCGACTCGCGGGCCGGGCTCGCCGTGCTCTTCGTGCAACTGGCGGCAGGGTGGTGGGTGCTTGCCCGATAGCCGTGGGACAGGCGTCTCGCCTGTCCGGATGTGGCCCGGTGTGGACAGCCGGGACGGCTGTCCCACGGTTACGCCACGCCAAAGACGTCGCATCGATTCCGGCCTTGGCAGTCTTTGTATACTGGCGTATAGTACCGAAGGCTTGATGGTCATGCCAGGCAAATGAATGAGAGGAACTGCGTCATGGTGCAGTTGACGATCGACGAGAAGGCCGCGGCGGCGCTTTCGGCGGCACGAGAGCAGGTCGAGTTGTGCGACGAATCGGGGCATCGGCTGGGATATTTCCTGCCGCCCGCTCTTCACGAGCGACTGCTCCATGACTGGGCTCGAAGTCGTGTGTCAGACGCGGCCATCGAGGCGGCCCGAGCCGAAGAAGGCGGAGATACCCTCGCAGAAGTGTGGGCCCGCCGCGTGCAGATTTTGCTCGTAGCGGCCGTGCCCGAAGAGTAGCATCGGCTACGCGATTCCGAGGACGTCGCGCATCGAGTAGAGGCCGGCCGGCTTGCCCGCCAGGAACGCCGCCGCGGCGAGTGCGCCGTTCGCATAGCAGTCGCGATTCGTCGCCCGCACGTTCACCGACAGCGACTCACCATCGAGGCCGAAGAGAATCGTGTGCTCGCCCGGGTTGTCGCCGGCCCGCACGGCGTGATAACCGATCTCGTCGGCCGGACGGGCCCCGGGCCGGCCTTCGCGGCCGTGCGCCGCCTTCGTCTGCCCCATCACGCCCTGCACGATCTCGCCGAACTTGAGCGCCGTGCCGCTGGGCGAATCCTCCTTGTGGCGGTGGTGCACCTCCACGATCTCCACGTCGGCCCGGCTGCCGACCCTCTGCAGAAGCGACCCGGCACGCCCCACGAGATCCATCGCGATGTTGACCGCGAGGCTCATGCTCGGCGACTGGAGCACCGGAATCCGCTTCGCGGCCGCACCAAGCGCCTCGCGGGCCGCCGCGTCGAGCCCGGTCGTCGCCACCACGAGCGGGACGCCCTTCTGCACGCACGTGGCGATGATCCCGGGCACCGCCTCCGGCAGCGAAAAGTCGATCACGACGTCGGCCGGACACGTCCAGGCATCGCTCACCACGACGCCCGCGGGCGACAGGCCCGCCAGCGAGCCCGCATCGGCACCCGCCTTCGGATGGCCCTTGCGTTCGATCGCAGCGACGAGTTGCCAGGGGGTCGAGTCGGCGGCGGCGCAGGCGATCACCCGCTGACCCATCCGGCCGGCGGCGCCGTGGACGACGAGGCGGAGAGGCTCAGCCATACAGTTCGATCGCCTGCACGATCTCGTCGAGCCGGTTCCCGACGCTCACGGCCCGGTTGGCGAAGCTCGCCCGGCTCACGCCGCGGCTGCCGAGCACCTCGTTGAAGAGCTTCTGATCGGTGGTGTGATAGGCGACCGTGGCGGTCGGATCCTTGAGCTGGTGGCCGGTGAGGATGCACACCACCCGGTCGTCGCGGCCGATCACCCCCTCGGCCACGAGCTGCTTCGCTCCCGCCACGCTCGCCGCGCTCGCCGGTTCGCAGCCGAGCCCCCCGGCGCCAACCTGCGCCTTGGCGTCGAGGATCTCCTGCTCGGTCACCTCGCGGACCACGCCGTCGCACACCTCGAGGGCCCGCAGGCACTTGTTGAGATTGACCGGGCGGTTGATCTCGATGGCGCTGGCGATCGTGTCGGCCCGCTTCCTGTCGCGGTCGAGCTCGTCGTAGTAGTGGCAGGCCGGCGCCAGATCGGCCCGGCCGCCTTCCCACCGCAGGCCGCGCCTGTGGTAGAGCTCGTAGAGCGTGTTGGCGCCGGCGGCGTTGATCACGGCCAGGCGCGGCACGCGGTCGATGAGGCCGATCTTCCGCATCTCCGCGAAGGCCTTGCCGAACGCGCTCGAGTTGCCGAGGTTGCCGCCCGGCACCACGATCCAGTCGGGCACCTCCCAGCCGAGCGACTCGAGCACCCGGAACATGATCGACTTCTGACCCTCGAGGCGGAAGGGATTCACGCTGTTGACGAGATATATGCCGAGTTTTCCCGACACTTCCTTGACGCGGGCCATCGCGTCGTCGAAGTCGCCGGCGATCTGGATCGTGAGCGCGCCGTAGTCGAGGGCCTGCGACAGCTTGCCGTAGGAGATCTTGCCGGAGCCGATGAAGATGATGCCCCGCATCAGCCGCGTCACGGCACAGTAGACGGCGAGCGAGGCGCTCGTGTTGCCGGTGGAGGCACACGCCGCCCGCTTGGCCCCGATCATCCGGGCGTGCGTGAACGCGGCCGACATGCCGTTGTCCTTGAACGACCCCGACGGATTCAGGCCCTCGTACTGCAGATGGAGCCGGCCGGGATTCATGCCGATGAAGCCGCCCACGCCGTCGGACACGGAAAGCAGCGTCTGCCCCTCGCCGATCGTGACCACGCTTTCGCGCGGGGCGAACGGGAAGAGCTCGTGAAACCGCCACACTCCGGAATAGGCGAGCGGGTCGCTGCGCCGCATCCACTTCCGCTCGAAGACCTCGAACGAGGTCGGCGGGCGGAGCCGGTCCCAGTCGTACTCCACGTCGAGCAGGTTGCCGCACGCGGGGCAGCTCGTGAGCACCTCGTCCACCGAGTAGGTCGAGCCGCAGGCAGGCGAGATGCACTGCTGGAAGGCGAGATCGGTGCGGGCGGCGACGGCCAAGGAACGTTCCTCGAATCGGGGCGGGCTCGGGTGCCCGAACTCTGAGCGACAGGCTGCTGACGAAGGCTTCGCTCGATGAAGAGTCGGCAGATCGGCGGCGACAACTCGATTTCCGCAGCCAACCTCTGGCAAAGTTAGGTCATCCCGACGGGAACGGCAAGCAGCCTCACGGATCGTTCAAACTGGGAAATTCCGGCCATTCCACGCCGCAGACTGCCAGATTGACAGCCCGCAGCGGCGAGGTATGATGAGGGGCTCTTCTGGGTACGGTCGGGGACGGCTTCGCCCCCTGCCGTTCGAACGAACTCGCGATGGATCCACAGCATGAAAGCGGCGGAAATGAAGCCGTTCAAGGCGGCGCTCGAGGCGTTGCGGGCGCGGCTCCGGGGTGACGTGTCGACCATGGCCGACGCCGCCCTCGGCAAGACTCGTTCCGAGGCGAGCGGCGACATCTCGAGCATGCCGATCCACATGGCCGACCTCGGCTCGGACGCCTACGAGCAGGAGTTCACGCTGAGCCTGATGGCCAGCGAGGAGGGCACGCTCGAGATGGTGGAGCACGCCCTCGACCGGATCCGTTCGAAGACCTACGGCACGTGCGAGGAGTGCGGCGGCGTGATCGCCAAGAAGCGTCTCGAGGCGATCCCGTTCGCGGCGCTCTGCATTCGCTGCGCCGAGAAACTCGAGCAGCCCGCCGGCCACCGGCCCCGCCAACCCCGGTGATCGCCCGCCCGGCCATGTGGAACTCCTCCCGCGGCTGGCCGGTGTACGCCGTGATCGCGGCGGCGGCCGCGGCGGTTGACCTCGTCACGAAATCGCTCCTCTTCGCCCGCCTGGGGATGCCCGGGGAACGGCCGCCGATCGTGGTCGTGCCGAACGCCCTCACGCTGGAGACGAACCTCAACGAGGGCGCGCTGTTCGGCATGGGGCAGGGGATGGGGATGCTGTTCGCGGCCGTCTCGCTCGCCGCCATCGGTGGGATCGCAGCCTCCGTCGCCAGGGAGTCGGTCCGCCGCGAGCCCTGGCTCGTCGTCGCGCTGGCCCTCATCACGGGCGGCATCGTCGGCAACCTGTTCGACCGGCTCGGGCTCCCGGGCCTGCGGTGGCACGCGCCGCTGGCCCGCGTCGGCGACCGCGTGTTCGCCGTGCGGGACTGGATCCACTTCAGGCTCGAGGGGATCATCGACTGGCCGATCTTCAATCTGGCCGACACGTGGCTCGTGATCGGCGCCGGCCTGCTCGTCGTGCTCTCGTTCGTCGCCCGCCCGGATGCCGACCATGCCGCCTGATCACCGCCCCGACGCCAGCCTCGCCGCCGCCGGACGGCTCGAGGCCGCCCTCTCGGCCGTGGCGCTGGCGGGCGCCGAGACGCTCCGCCGTTTCAACGACGCGACGCTGGGCGTGCGGTTGAAGGCGGACCGCTCCCCCGTGACAGAGGCCGATCTCGCCGCGGAGGGGATCCTCCGCGAATCGCTCCTCGGGGCCTTTCCCACCGACTCGTTCCTCGGCGAGGAATCGGGGACCGTGCGGGGCACGAGCGGCTACGAGTGGATCGTCGATCCGATCGACGGCACGAAGTCGTTCATCCGCGGGGTGCCGCTGTACGCGACGCTCGTCGGCTGCCGGCACGCCGGCCGAGGGATCGTGGGCGTGATCGCGGTGCCCGCGCTCGACGAGATGGTGTACGCGACCGCCGGAGGCGGCGCCTGGCACGTGCGCGGGAGGGTGGCCCCCGTGTCGGCGCGCGTCTCGAACCGTGCCGGCCTCGACGCATGCCTCTGCTGCTCGAGCGACTTCACGTCGTTCTCGAAGCGTGCCGACGCGGCCGCCGGCGACGCGGCGCGACAGCGGCTCGAGGCCGCCTGCGGGGTGATCCGCACCTGGGGAGACGGCTACGGCTACCTGCTCGTGGCGACGGGCAGGGCCGACATCATGATCGACCCACTCATGAACGCCTGGGACGCGGCGGCGGTCGAGACGGTGATCGTGGAGGCCGGCGGCCGGTTCAGCGACTGGCAGGGCCGGACCCGCATCGACTCCGGCGACGGACTGGCCACGAACGGCCTCGTCCACGACGCCGTGCTCGCGCTCTTGTGATTTCGGGGGCTTCCGGTATCCTTTCCGACTTCGATCCCGTTCGTTTCCCGCACCTTTCGAGCACTCAATCGTGGCACGTTCCTGTCAGGTCTGCGGCAAGGGTTTTTCGATGGGCAACACCGTCACCCTGCGCGGCAAGGCGAAGTATCTCGGCGGCGTCGGCACGAAGGTGACCGGCATCTCGCGCCGGAAGTTCAAGCCCAACCTGCAGCGGCTGCGGATCACGACGGGACGGGGCACGAGCTCGACGGCCCTCGTCTGCACGCAGTGCATCAAGAGCGGCAAGGTCACGAAGCTCGTCAAGCAGGCGCCGTTCCGGCTGCCCAAGGTCGAGAAGGCCAAGGTGGCGGCGGAAGAGGCGGTGCCGTCGGGTCCCCGCGCCCGCCCGTAGGCGGCGCCCGCGAGGAGTTCGAGGCCCCATGACGCTCGCCCGGCAGGATGTCGCGAAGGTGGCCATGCTGGCCAGGCTCGCCCTGTCGGAGGACGAGCTCGAGCGAATGACCACCGAGCTCTCGAAGATCGTCGGCTTCGTGTCGCAGCTCGAGGAGCTGGACACGGCGTCGGTGGCCCCGCTCGCCCATCCGCTCGACACGCAGAACGTGTTCCGCGACGACACGCCGCGGCCGTCCCTCTCCACCGCCGAGGCTCTCCAGGCGGCCCCCCGCCACGACGGCGAGTGCTTCCTCGTGCCCGCCGTGCTCGGCGAGTCGGGGGCGGCCTGACGCGCGATTGCCATGCAGCCCGCCGAACTGTCCGCCGTCGAGCTCGTCACCGCCATCCGGCAGGGGGATCTGTCGGCGACGCAGTGCACCGAGGCGTTCCTCGACCGGATCGCACGGCTCGACGGCTCGCTGAACGCATTCCTCCACGTGGATCGCGCCGGAGCCCTCGCGACCGCGGCCGCGATCGACGCCCGCCGCCGCGACGGCAAGCCGCTCGGCCCGCTCGCCGGACTGCCGGTCGCCGTGAAGGACGCCCTCTGCACCCGCGACCTTCCCACGACCTGCGCCTCCCGGATGCTGGCCGGGTTCCGGCCGCCCTATGACGCCGACACGGTGGCCCGGCTGCGTGCCGCCGACGCGGTGATCGTGGGCAAGACCAACATGGACGAGTTCGCGATGGGCGGCTCGAACGAGAACTCGGCGTTCGGGCCGGTGAAAAACCCGTGGGATCTCGCCCGGGCTCCGGGCGGATCGAGTGGCGGATCGGCGGCGTGCGTCGCCGCCGACATGGCCCCCGTCGCGATCGGCTCCGACACCGGCGGCTCGATCCGCCAGCCGGCCGGACTCTGCGGCATCACGGGCCTCAAGCCGACCTACGGCCGCGTGAGCCGGCGCGGACTCGTGGCGTTCGCGTCGAGCCTCGACCAGATCGGGCCGATGGCCCGCTCGGCCGCCGACTGTGCGCTCGTGCTCGAGGCGATCGCGGGGCACGACCCCGGCGATTCCACGTCGCTCGCGGCCGAAGTGCCCCGCTACACCGAGCTGCTCGAGCAGCCGCTCACGGGCCTGCGGATCGGCCGCGTGCGCGACCACTACGCCGAGGGCCTCGACCCGGAGGTCCGCAAGGGCGTGGACGAGGCGTTCGCCGTCTTCGAGGCCGCCGGGGCCACGGTGCACGACGTCGACCTGCCGCATGCGAAGTACGGCGTCGCGACCTACTACCTGATCGCGCCGTGCGAGGCCTCGAGCAATCTCGCGCGGTACGACGGAGCCCACTATGGTCATCGAGCCAAGCTCGAGGGGGGACGCCGGTCCGGGTCCGAGAGCCGGGAGTTCGACTCGCCGCTCGTCGAGATGTACTGCCGCAGCCGGGGCGAGGGGTTCGGGCCGGAAGTGAAGCGGCGGATCATGCTCGGCACCTACGCGCTCTCGGCGGGCTACTACGACGCCTACTACGCCAAGGCCCTGAAAGTCCGGCGGCTCATCCGCCAGGACTACCTCGACGCGTTCCAGAAGGTCGATCTCATCGGGGGCCCGGTCTCGGCGACGCCCGCCTTCAAGCTCGGGGAGAAGACCGGCGACCCGCTCGCGATGTACCTCGTGGACCTGTACACGGTCGCGACCAACCTGGCCGGCGTCGGCGGGATCTCGTTTCCGTGCGGGTTCACCCGCGGCGGCCTGCCCGTCGGCTTCCAACTCCAGGGACCGGCGCTCGCCGAGCCGCTCCTCCTGCGGGCCGCCGACCGGTTTCAGCGGCTCACCGACTGGCACACGCGGCGCCCGAAGCAGATCGCATGACCACGCCCACGGCCGAACCCTACACCGTCGTCATCGGGTTGGAAGTTCACGTCCAGCTGCAGACGCGCACCAAGCTCTTCTGCGGCTGCCCGACGAGGTTCGGCGCCCCGCCGAACACGCAGGTCTGCCCGACCTGCCTGGGGCTTCCGGGGTCGCTTCCGGTGATGAACCGCGAGGCGTTCCACCTGGCCGTCAGGGCGGCGCTCGCCCTCAACTGCCGGATCGCGCCGTTCACGAAGTGGGACCGCAAGAACTACTTCTATCCCGACCTGCCGAAGGGCTACCAGATCAGCCAGTTCGACCTGCCGTTCTCGAGCGACGGCTGGCTGGAAGTCACCGACCCGAAGGGGGCGTTCTCCCGGAAGGTGGGCATCATCCGCGTCCACCTCGAGGAGGATGCTGGCAAGAGCATGCACGACGAGGCGGCGGGCACCGCCGACACGCGCATCGACTTGAACCGGGCCGGCACGCCGCTGTGCGAGATCGTGACGCAACCCGACCTGCGGTCGCCCCAGGAGGCGCGGGCCTGGCTCAACGAACTGAAGCTGCTGCTTGTCTACCTCGGCGTCAGCGACTGCAACATGCAGGAGGGCAGCCTGCGGGTGGACGCCAACGTCAACCTCCACATCCCGCAGCCCGACGGCCGCGTCGCCAAGACGCCGATCGTCGAGATCAAGAACATGAACTCGTTCCGCTCGGTCGAGCGGGCGCTCATCTACGAGGCGGCCAGGCAGTACGGCGAGTGGCAGACGACCGGGGCGGAACTGGGCAGGACGCCCAAGCAGACCCGGGGCTGGGACGATCCTGCCGGTGTGACCCGCGCCCAGCGGCACAAGGAGGAGTCGAGCGATTACCGCTACTTCCCGGAGCCCGACCTCGTGCCCGTGACCGTGGACGAGGCCCAGCTCACGGCCGCTCGCGGGATGATGGGCGAACCGCCGGCCGTGCTGCGCACGACACTCGCCGATCGGTGGAAAATCTCCGCGTATGACGCCGACGTGCTGGTGAACCAGGGCCGGGAACTCGTGGCCTACTACGAAGACCTGGCGGCCCGGGTCGGCGAGGGGAAGGTGGCGAGCAACTGGCTCCAGCAGGACGTGCTCCGGACGCTGAACGAACGCGGCGAGACGATCGACGCGTTCCCGATCCGCCCGGACGCCCTGGCCGACCTCATCGGCCGCGTGCAGCGGGGCGACTTCGACACCAGCCGCGGCCGCGAAATCTTCGCCGAGGTGCTCGCCGGCGGCCGCAGCGTGGCGGAGGTCGTCGCCGCGCTCGGAATCGCAGCGGTCGGCGAGGACGATCTGCTCGCGCTCTGCCGCGAACTCATCGCGGAGAACCCGAAGATCGTCGCCGACGTGAAGGGCGGCAAGGAGCAGGCGGCCGCCGGACTGATCGGTCAGGCGAAGAAAAAGAACCCCAACGTCAATCCCGGCCAGGTTCGGCAGACGTGCCTCGAACTGATCCGCGGGATGTAGCCCGGGCTCCGCAAGGCCCCCAAACCCCCGCATGCCGATGCGTGCAAATCATTCGATTGAAACGATGGATAACTTCGTTTCAATCGCACGCAATGTTACCTTCCAAAACAAAGGACAAACCCAATCGCCACCCGTCCTGGTATTCACTGGTCCCCGAAGCACCGGCAAAACCCACCTTGCCCACACTGCGTTTCCTGCTCATCGTCGCGTGAGGCTGGCTCTCCCCAGCGAAGCCTCGCGCGCCCAGCTCGACCCCGCAGCTTTCCTGGCCGCACATCCAGCGCCGGTCGTGATCGATGACGTCCACGTCGCCCCGAGGCTGCTGCACCACGTGGCCGAGGCGATCGCCGCCCGCGCCGTGCCGCTGCCGCCGGCAAGTTTCGTGCTCGTCGGTTCCCGACCGCTGCTCCTGGCAGCCGCGGCCCGCGAGGCCTTCGGCGACGATGCGAGCGTGATCCGAATCGACGGCCTGTCCCGCGCCGAACTCACCGCGGCCGGTCGCGGGCTGCCGCTGGCCGAGCACCTGCTGCGGGGCGGATCTCCGGCACTCCACGCCGATCCCGAACGCGACGTCGGCGAGCATCTGCGGCTGCTCGTGGCCGACCACCTGGCCCGCGAACTGCCGGAACAACTCCGCGTGGACAGCGTGCACGACTTCGAGCGATTCCTGCGGGCGGTCGCCCTGAGGAACGGACGCCTGCTCAACAAGGCGGAACTCGCCCGGGAGATCGGCATCGCGGGCTCGACCGCGGCGATCTGGCTCGACACGCTCGTGGAAGCCGGGATCGTCGCGTTGCTCCGGCCGTGGCGGCCGCCGCACGGGCGACCGCTCGTGAAGTCTCCGAAGCTCCACTTCCTCGACACCGGGTTGTGCGCCCATCTCCTGGGCATCCGTACGGCCGATGAACTCTCCGCGTCGCCACACGCACCCGCGCTCTGGGAGACGTGCATCCACGGTGAAGTGCGGCGCCGCGGCACCGGCCCGACACCGTCCGCGGAGACCGTCTTCTGGCGCGACCGCACGCAGGAGGCCGATTTTGTCGTGCCGACTCCGCGCGGCCTCGTGATCCTCGACTCCGCGTGGAGCGAGCATCCGACGGCCCACGACATCCGTCGCCTGCTCCGGATCCGCGATGCGATCGGCCCCGAGGCGGTGGCCTCCGTGGCCGTCGTCTGCCGCACCCCCGAGCGGCAGTCCCTCCGCGAACCCGGCGGCCCCGCCGTCGAAACCGTCGGCCTCGATGATCTGCCCGCCCTGCTCGGGTAGGCTCGTTGCACATGCCACGCGTCGTCACGCTCACCACCGATTTCGGGACCGGCAGCGAATACGTCGCGCAGCTCAAGGCCGCGCTGCTGCGGGCTCCGACGCCGCCCGTGCTGGTGGACGTCGCCCACGACGTGCCGGCCCACGACATCCGTGCCGCGGCGTGGCTCGTGGGCCAGGCCTGCCCCGCGTTTCCTCCCGGCACGCTGCACGTGGTCGTCGTCGATCCGGGCGTCGGCACGTCGCGTCGGCTCGTCTGGGCCCGGCTCGGCGACCAGGAGTTTCTCTGCCCCGACAACGGCGTGCTGTCGTGGGCCCTGACACGGGCGCCGCTCGTGGCCGCCGCCGAGCTCACGGTGGCCGACGATGCCGCGGCGACGTTCCACGGCCGCGACGTCCTCGCCCCGGCGGCGGTCCGGCTCCTCGCGGGAGCGACGGGCGAGACCCTCGGCCCGCCGCTCGAGCGTCTCGAAACGCTCGCGTGGCCCGAACCGGTCGAAATGCCGCACGGGATCCGCGGCGAGATCATCCACGTCGATCCGTTCGGCAACCTCGTGACGAACCTGCCCGCGGCGTGCTGGCCGCGCGTCGTGGCGGCGGGCCGGCTGCGGGTGGGAGCCGACGACGTGACCGCGCTCGTGCGCACCTACGGCGAGGCGTCACCGGGCACCCCCGTCGCCCTGGTCGGCTCGCAGGGGTTCATCGAGGCGGCCGTCGTCGAGGGACGGGCCGACGTCCGGCTCGCCGCCGGCCCGGGCACGCCCGTGTCCATCGGCCGCGCGACCCCGACAGCCGATCTCCTGCGCTGGGACCGCGACCACGTCTGGCACGCGTTCACGCAGATGCAGGAATACGAGCCGCTGCTCATCGAGCATGGGCAGGGGGCGTGGCTCGTCGATACGGAGGGCAACCGCTACCTCGACGGCTCCGCGAGCATGTGGTGCAACGTGCACGGCCACCGGCATCCGCGGCTCGACGCCGCGCTGCGGGCGCAAATCGACAGGGTCGCCCACACCACGAACCTCGGCCTCTCCAATCCCGTCACGGTGGCCCTCGCCCGCCGGCTCGTCGAGGTCGCCCCAGCCGGACTCGAGAAGGTGTTCTTCACAGGTGACGGCTCGAGCGCGATCGAGGCGGCCTTGAAGATGGCGTTTCAATACTGGCGGCAGTCCGAGCCGCCGCAGCCGGGCCGGACGCGGTTCATCGCGATCGGCGAGGCCTACCACGGCGACACGCTCGGCGCGATCGGCGTGGGGGGAGTCGATCGGTTCACGGCGATGTTCGCCCCGCTGACGTTCGATGCGATCCGCATTCCGTCACCGGGAGGCCCGTGCCCGCACTCCGGCCGGCCGGCGCCGGCGCTCGACGAGGCGCTCGCCATGCTCGACCGCACGCTCACCGAACACCGCGGCACGGTCGCGGCCCTCGTGATGGAGCCGCTCGTGCAGGCGGCGGGTGGGATCCTCGTTCATCCGCCGGGCTTCCTCCGCGGCGTGCGCGAACTCACGACGCGGCACGACGTCCTCCTGATCCTCGACGAGGTGGCCGTCGGCTTCGGCCGCACGGGCACGCTGTTCGCGTGCCAGCGCGAGGGCGTCTCGCCCGACGTCCTCTGCCTCGCGAAGGGCCTCACGGCCGGCTACCTGCCGATGGCCGCCACGCTCACCACGGCGCGGGTCTGGAACGCCTTCCTGGGAGCGCACGCCGACCGCCGCACGTTCTTCCACGGCCACACCTACGGTGGCAATCCGCTCGCCGCCGCCGTGGCCCTGGAGTCGCTCGCGATCTTTCGCGACGAACGGGTGCTCGACTCGCTGACGCCGAAGATCGAGCGGCTCGAGCAACACGTGGCCCGGCTGGCGGCGCTCGACCACGTGGGCGACACGCGGCAGTGCGGTCTGGTGGCGGGGATCGACCTCGTGGCCGACAAGGCATCGCGACGCGCCTACGCCTGGCAGGAGCAGCGAGGCACACGGGCCTGCCTCGCCGCGCGCAAGCACGGCGCCATCCTGCGACAACTCGGCGACACGGTCGTGCTCATGCCGCCGCTGTGCATCACGCTCGACGAGATCGACCTCCTCGCCGCCGCCGCCGAAGCCGGGATCCGCGCCGCGACGAACGGCTGACTGCCAGTCCGTCCGTCGATCGCGTCACTGCACGACGCTCTTGCTGCCTTCCGTCGAGCCGCCGATCGGTGCGCCTTCGGGCATCGGCCGGCCGGCCGTCGGGATGCCGAGACGGTGGAGTTCCTCCCGGACCGCCCGAAACTGCTCGAAGCTGTCGGGATAGCACCAGAGGGTGACGGTCGTGTCGGGACGGATGTCGCGGAGCACGCGTCGGAACCGGGACTGCGGGCCGAGCGCCTCCTCCAGCGTCTCGCCGATGCCGGGCCCCGAGGGGCGCACGACCCACTCGCGGGACCGCACGAGCACCTGCCCACGCGTCTGATCGACCTTCACCTCGATCACGTAGTCGAGCGAGAAGTCCTGCACGGGGCCGACCGTCTCGATCCGCTGGGCCATCGACGCCAGCGAGCCGGAGTGGCGGCGGGTCTGCGTCCTGGCCAGTTCGAAGAGTTCCACCAGGGGAATGGGGGCGATCCGGCCCTGGTCGATCTGGAAGTGGATTTCCTCCCCGGTCACGGTGCGGGCGATCGGCGTCGGATAGGCGAGCACCTCCTTGGTGGTGGCGGGGAGGTGCGCGATTCCCTCCGCCTCGAGCGTGCAGCGCTCGATTTCCGCCTCGAGTTCCTTCCTGCGGGCGGCAGCCTCCGCGGCCGCGACCCGGGACTTGTCGGTCGCATCCTTGCGGCGCTCCACCTCGACCTTCGCCGCGGCCACCGCCGTGGCCAGCGCCACCCGCGACTCTCCGGCGAACGCCGCCGCCGTGGCGACCGTGCGGGCCTGATCGGCGAGGTCGGCGATCTCGCTCTCGGCCATCGCCGCCGCCTTGTCGAGATCGTCCGCCTCGCGTTCGAGTTCGGCGGCCTTCGCCTTCGCCTGGGGGGCGGCCGAGAGGACGATCTGCTGCACCCGTCCCCCCACCACCATCACGAGGATGATGAGAATGCCGACGATGTTGGTGACGACGTCGAGGAACGAGTCCTGTCCGGCGGAACTGATCTCTTCGGGCTTGGGGCGGGGCATGACGCGTTGGTCCTGGGGCGGAACGGAGAGCGGACGCTGGGATCAGTGTTCCTCGTGCAGGTAACTCGTGCGCTGCACGGGCGGCAGGGCGCGGATTTCGTCCTCGCGGCCGTTGTGGCGGGTGTCGATTCCGCTGTCGGAGAGCAGCCTCTCGAGGTCGTCGCGCCGCGAGCGGCCGTCGGGCGTGGCCGAGAGCACGAGCTGCGGCTTCCAGTACATGCGGTCGCCGGCGAGGCCCCACTCCGCCACGCGGGCGTGGACGGCCTTCACGAGGGGATCGATGGCCGAGGCCGTGTCTCCGTCGACCGGCACCCGGCTGCGAATCCGCCGGCCGTTGTCCTCGAGCAGGCGAAACTCATCGAGGTCGCACTCGATCCGGATCGGACGCGTGAGCGGAATCGGCCGGTCCTGCGTGGCCAGGCTCGCCCAGTTCCGGCCGCGGGCCTGTGCCATCGAACCGGTCGCCGATGCCGAACTGGACCCAGCCGCCGCGGGCTGACCACTTCCAGCGGCTCCTCCGCGCTGCATGAGACCGGGCATGGCGTCGGCTCCGGCGCCCGCTGCAGCCTGGGACGAGGTCGATGCGCCGATCGAGGAACCTCCGCCGGACATGCCGCCCGCACCGGGTTGCCCCATGACGTTGGGCACGCTGAACGAGCCGCCGGCACCGCCGGACGCACCGGAACCTCCGCCATCGGAGCCCCCGGCGCCTCCGAACGTCGAGCCCTTCGCATACCGGCCGGTCGCAGCAGACCCCGGGGGCTGGCCCGCAGCGTCGCCCCCTCCCGGCTGACCGGCTCCGCCGGCTCCTGATCCACTCCCCGTCCCTGGGCCGCCGCCTGTGGCGGCGAACCCTCCATCTGCTCGAGTTGCTCCCGCTCCAGTGCCTCCGGCTCCGGCACTGTTGCCACCTGCACTGCCACCACCTGCGCCGCTGCCACCGGGACCGTCGCCGCCCGTGCCGCCCCACCCGCTGCCACTGCCGCCACCGCCGAGGCTGTCGCCGCCCGTTCCTTGGGCCGCCTGGTTCTTCCATTCAAAACGCGACTGGTCGCCGAGCACGCTGGGGCCGCCTTCCGCCACCACGCCGCCACGCGTCGCCGCCGCGCGGTACTGCTGGGTCGGGCGCGGAGCCTTGACCGGCCGCACCTCGGCGAGCCACGCGAGCCGCTGCCGCGACTCCTCGATGGCCCGCTTCTCCACCTCCGCCAGCGCCGGGTCGCGCGGCGGAAACGTGAGCGTCCAATCCTCCTCGATGAGTTGATACCCGAAGTCGCTGCCCCACGACTGGATCGCTTCCCGTGCCGCGTAGTAGGCCATCACCCCCGACGGCCGCACGAGCAGGAGCGGATACGGCTGGGCAGCCGGATCGGCCGATGCCGGCGAACTCCGCGTGATGTGCTCACGGGCGGCCCGCAGCGCACAGGCGAGCGGATTGCCGGGACCGGGCGGCCCCTCGAAATCACCCGGCGAGAGCCGCACACCCTCCGGCTGCAGAAACACGCCGTCGAGGGAGCATTCGATGTAGAGCGGCCGCCGATGCGTGCCGTTCCTGCCCACGTAGGGCACCACCGCGTAGGCCGGCGGCCGGCTGCGCACGTCGGCCCGCGCCTTGTCGAGCGACTCGCGGGCGTTCGTGAGCCTCTTTTCGATGGCCTCGAGGTCGGTCGCCGCGGCCTTCGGGCCGGCGGAGTCGAGCTGGGCGAGGAGCCTCTCGAGCTTCTCGAGCTCATCCGTCAGCGATCGCGTGTGATCCTCCACGCCCGCCAACTGCAGCCGTGCCGCCTCGAGGTCGGCGGCGGTGCGATCGCGCACGCCGGCCAACTGGTCCACCCGCCAGCGCAGGCTGTCCCGCGCCAGCTCCAGTTCGGCGACGTCGGCCGAGACGCCCGCCTCCGCCCCCTGGCGCGCCGAGCGGCTGAAGAGCACCAGCAGCACCAGCAGCGACCCCATCGTGCAGAGGAGCACGGCGAGGAACGGGAACAGCGAGATCGTCGGCCCCTCGGTGGGGCGCGTGCGACTCATGCGGCCTTTCCGACGCGCTGCACGCCCTGCAGGTCCACACGCCGAGGCTCGACGGCGGTGTCCTGCGCCCGGGCGGCGAGCAGTTGCACGGCGGCGGACAGCGTGGCGAGCGTCTGCTCGAAGCGACCGCTGTCGGCGAGCGTCGCGAGATTCGACTCCAGCGACCGCTCGAGGGCGGCGACGTCGCGGGTCGCATCCACCACGCGGGCGAGGAGCTCCGCCTGACCGGCGAGCGCCTGCTGGTGCTGTTCGAACGACCGCATCGCGGTCGTGAGGGCGTCGGCTGCGCGGGCCCATCGATCCTCGCGGGCGGAGGAAAGGTGCGACTGGGCCTGCACGAGCGAGTCGGTCCAGCGACCGAGCGTCTCGTCGAGGGAGCGGGCGAGCGACACCTGGAGCCGGTCGGCCGTCTCCTCGAAGACGCGATGAATGCTGCCCGCCGCCGACTGCTCGAGGGCCCGCCACGACTGCTCCTGGGCCTCCAGCAGCCGCATCGAGTTGCGGCCCACGGCATCGCCCAGCCTGGCCATGGCGAGGGCCGTGCCGTCGGCGCCCGCCTCGACCTGGAACCGACCGGCGAGCGCCGTCCAGGCGGCGTTGTCAACGTCGCCGAGGAGAGCCTGCTCCCGGCGGTCGATGAGAAACTGCATGAACATCAGCACCATCGACAGGGCGAGGGCGGTCGCCGTCGTGTCGAACGCGACACCGAGTCCGGCGACCACGCCGGAGATGTTGTCGAGCTGCGTGGGCGAGAGCTGCGCGATCGCCTCCGTGATGCCGATCACGGTGCCGAGGAACCCCATGATCGGCACGGCCCAGATCACGAACCGCACGAGGCCGTAGCTCTGCGCGGCACGCGCCGCATCGAGGTCGGCGAGGTACTTCAGGTGCCCCTCGAGGGTCTCCGCGGAGCCCGTCTTCACGACGAGGTCGAGCGCCTCCGCGAGCCGTCGTTCCAGGTAACAGACCGGGCCCCCGGCGGCACCGCCCTCGTCACGGAGTTCGACGAGGGAGTCGGCGAGGGCGACCGCCTCCGCCGCCGGCTGCCCGCCCTCGGGAATCGGCCCGAGCAGGTCGTCGGCAACGTGCTTTCGCTGGCGTTCGACGTCGAGCCACTTGATGACCAGCGCGGCGAGGCCGACGCAGAACATCGCGGTCTCGACATACTCGACCCAGTGCCCCGCGAGGTAGCGGATCACGTTGGCGTTCGTGATGACGCCGCCGTGGATGAGCGCGAAGAAGCAGAAGGCGAGAGCGCCGCCCCAGACGATCGGAGACCGGAGCAGGACGGCCGAGAGGGCATTGATCTTCGACACGCTGAATACCTCCAGGGCGGACGTTCACAACCCGGCCGCATGGCGGGCGGGCCGGTTCCTCCTCTTTGATCGGCAGGCCTTGCCCGACCGATTGAACCGAAACCACCGGCAGGGATGAATGGCAGATTTGCGTGGACCGCGCTGGCGAGCCAGGCAAGCCGGAGGGCCTGGGCAGGGAGCGGCTCCGTTCGACGCCGCGGGCGCGGCAGCATTCCTGCATTGCACGCCGACGGCGGGCCTCCTACCGTCGCCACCATGCGACTCCGCACTCCATACTCCGTCACGCCCGCGCGAATCGCCCTGGCCGGCGTCGTCCTCGGGCTCGCGTTGCTCGGCGGCCGATGGGGGCTGGCACAGCGGCCCGCCGGGCAGGTGGCCACTGCCGCCCCACAGGGGCAGTTGTGGATCCAGACGCTGCCGCTCGACGAACGGCAGCAGGTGGTGCTCGTGCTCGATCCGCAACTCCGCAGCGCCGCCGTGTATCACCTCGACAACCACACGGGTACGCTCGCGCTCAAGAGCACCCGGAACATCACGTGGGACCTGCTCGTCGGGGATTTCAACGCCCTGGAACCGAAGCCGGCCGCCCTGCGAAGGCTCATCGAAACGGGCTCGGAAACCGGTCCGATTGGGCAAAATCCGCCGTGAACACCGCTCCCGAAGGTGCGGTTCGCACGCCCGGAGGGCAGGCGGCGTAGAATCCGGTGGAGATCGCGTCGAAGATACGGGAGGGCGGCGGTGACCGCCATTCGTTCGACGTCCTGCAAGTCGCTGCCATGGCTGGAAAATTTCTGTCGCTGGAAGAGGCTGCCCGCCACCTCGGCGTGTCCGTGGATGAGGTGCACCACCTCGTGGACCGGAAACGGCTGTTTCCGATGCGCGACGGGGCCACGATCAAGTTCAAGTCCGACGACGTCGAGCGGCTCGTGCGGGAGTTGGCCGACGAAGCCCCGCAGACCGACGAGCTGTCGCTCGACTTCGACCAGTCCGCCGACTTCGATCAGCCAGGTGGCGGCGCCGGCGAGGCCTCCCCGGGCGCCGCCCTCGAGGGGAGCGGGCTGGTGTTCGATGACGGCGGCGGCACCGCCCCCGGCTCCCACACGATCGTGCGCGGCGGCGACAAGGGAGGGGAAGGGTCCGGGCTTTCGCTCTCCTCGCTCAGCGGTGGGTCGGCGGTGGACGTCGTCCTCGGCACGAGCGGGATCGTCGGCGGCGACGCGACGGAAAACAGCGACCTGACACTCGAATCGATCGTCGGGGCCTCGTCGATCGGGGCCTCGTCTCCGTCCCTCGCCGGGCAGGCGGCGAGCGGAATCACGGGCGGCCCCGGCCAGTTCGACGACACGCTGGCGATCGACATCGGTGACGCGACGGCGGCGGGCGGCGACTCGCTGGCGGTGGGCGACGTGGCGAGCGGCGTCGCGGCCGCGGAGGCCACGGGTGCGGGCGCGGCCCTCTCCGGCGCGCTCGACAGCGGCCTGTCGCTCGAAGACGGCGCGATCGAGATGTCGGGCATCGATCTCGGCGGCGGCGATTCGACCGCCGACGATGGCACGGGACTCGGCGGAGACGACTTCGAACTCGGGGGAGGAGGAGGCGACGACGAGAGCGCGTCGGTGGTCATCGCCGAATCCGAGGTGGGAGACTCGAGCTTCTTCGGCGAGGCGATGGGGGGAGAGGGCTCGTCGCTCGGCGAGGAGAGCGTCGGCCTGCCGAGCAGCATCGCGTCGGAGGCGCTCGGGCTCCCCGGCGAGTTCGCCCCCGAGATGACGTTCAGCGTCTGGCAGACCGCCGGACTGATCTGCTGCTCGCTCCTGCTCCTGTTCGGCGGGTTCATCGCCTACGACCTCGTGCGGACGATCGGCAGTCCCGAAAGCACGTCGCTCGCCAACCCGCTCCTCAACGCGATGGCCGACGCGTTCGGCTGGCGGTAGCCGCTCGCGCCCCCGAGCCTCTCGGCCCCGGCCCCCTCGGCGCTATACTGCTGATGACGGTCCGCGCATTCCGCATCCCCCCGCAGGACACCGATGGCAGCCCGCCGGCTCGTGTCGCCCGACCAGCCCGCCGTGGTGCGGTTCATCCTCGGCGCGTACGAGTTTTTCGCGTCGCTGGGATTCGCCGTGGTGCTGATCGCCCTGCTGGCGATCGTCCTCGGGCTGGGCACGTTCGTGGAGAGCGGCTACGGTACCGAGGCGGTCAAATTCGGCGTGTGGAACACCTGGTGGTTCACGCTGCTCAACGCCCTGCTCGCGGTGAGCATCTTCTGTGCGGCGGCCATCCGCTACCCGTGGAAGCGGCACCAGACCGGATTCGTGATCACGCACATCGGCCTGCTCGTGCTGCTGGCCGGCTGCCTGCTGTCGCAGCGCGGCGGCGTCGATGCCCAGATTCCACTCCTCGAGGGGGAGCAGGGGAGCAGGGCCTACGAGGATTCGCAGCACTTCTCCCTCGAAGTCACGCCGTCCGGCGGCGGCCGCACCGTGATGCTCGATCCGATCGAGTTCCGGTCCGGGCCGTTCAACTGGAGCGAATACGGACGGACGCGATGGTGGCTCCCGTGGGGACTGGCGCCGCGTGACACCGGGGTCGTGCACGACGCCGACGGCATCCGTCTCGAAGTGCTCGACTTCTTCGCCGACTCGACGGCGGCGCTCGCCCCGAGCGTCAAACTCCGGATCGGGAGCGACTCGTTCGCCGCGGGCGGAGAGGGGGGACGCGGGGTGTGGATGCCGGCCGAGTTGGCGTGGCAGCCCGATCCGCTCCGGGCGACCGAGATGCGGCATCGGGCGAGCGTCGGCGGCGGCACGCTCGTGTTCTGGAAGACCGCCTCGCAGGCGGAGGCCGACGCCTTCGTGGCCGGGCTCCCGGATCCTCAGGTGGGCTACGGCGAGCGCGGGCAGCTCGTCCTCGTGGCGGACGGCAAACCCCATCGCATCCGGATCGACGACGTGCTGGGCAAGGAGCGGTTCGCGCTCGAGGGTTCCGACCTGTTCGTCGAAGTGACCGATTTCGAGCCGAAGCTCTCGGCGGCGCGGCTCCGCGTCCGGCGGGGCGCGTCCGGCGACGACGAGGAGATGGTGGTGCTGGCCGATCTGCCGGAAGTGACGATCCACGGGGTGCGCACCGGCGTCTGGGGCACGCTCTGGATCGAGCGGGCCGTCGCCGACTCGTCCGAGCGGATGCAGGGCAGGGGCCGGAGTCGGATCGACATCGTCCAGGCGGGATCGGGCGCCCGGCACGAGTTGCGGTATCGCGCCTGGCAGCAACCCGAGGCGCGCGCCGGCTCGCTTCCGACCGACGGCAGCCCTGTGCCGGCGTTCGCCATGCCGATGGGCAGGCTCGAAATGCGGGTCGATCGTTTCCTGCCGGCCGACGCCCTCGAGGTCGCGACCCTGCCGCTGCCTTTTTCCAAGGACAAGCCCCCCTCGGCGAAGCGCCGTGCCGCCCGGGTGAGGCTGACCGTGGACGGCCACGCGGAGGAATTCTGGCTGGCCGGTCTGCCGATCCAGCCGGCGCAGGCGACCGCAGCGCCCCCAGGACCGACCGAGCGCCGCACGGTCGCGGGGCGGTCCCGTGAGGCGACGATCATGCTGCTGCCCGATGCGATCGACATCGGCTTCGACGTCAAGCTCGACAACTTCGAGCGGCGGCTCGATCCGGGCACGAGCCAGGCCTCCCACTTTTCGAGCGTGGTCGAGTTTCTCGCGAAGGGTGGCTCGCCGCTGGTGAAGAGGCCCGTGACGATCACGATGAACGCCCCGGTGGACTTCTCCGATCCGGCGACAGGCCGTTCCTATCGGCTCTTCCAGGAGAGTTTCATGGGACCGTGGCTGCCGGGCGACGACCTGTTCGAGCAGTTCACCCGGGGCTGGCCGAGCCGTCCGGAGAAACTGGAGGCGTCGGTGCTGACGGTGAACCACGACCCCGGCCGCGGGGTGAAGTATCTTGGCAGTGGCCTGATCGTGATCGGCATCTTCACGATGTTCTACATGCGGGCATATTTCTTCGCGCCCCGCCGGCAGCCCGGAGTCACCTGATGACCTCGTTCCAGCGCACCATCTCGTCCGGCCTGCCGACCGTGTTGGCCCTGCTTCTGCTCCCCCTCCCGGCCGCGGCGGGCCCGACTCCGGGCTGGCACGCGGACCTCGGGGCCTGGCGCGAGATTCCCGTCCTGGAGGACGGCCGGATCATGCCGCTCGACACGTTCGCCCGCCGACACGTCGAGACGGTCTGCAACACGCAGCAGCCGAAGCTCGCGACGGGGCCGCAGGGCGCCGTCGTGAAGTGGCACGCCGACGAACTCCTCCTCGACTGGCTCGTCCGACCCGACGCGTGGGAGCGGGTGCCGTTCCTGATCGCCGAGCACGAGGAGGTGCGGAAGCTCCTCGACCTGCCGATCTTCGAGACGGGCGGCGGGGAGATGCGACGGCTCAAGTATGCCTCGCCCGAGACCGTCGCCGACAGCGAACCGCTTCGGCGCCGACTCGTCGAGATCGAGGAACGGCGGCGGGCGGACCGGGCCGAGGGGCGGCAGTCGCGGCTGGAGGGCGTGGACGCCAAGGTGGATCAACTCTGGAGAGCCTACGTCACGTGGCGACAGCTGACGTTTCGCGCCGCGGACGATTCGATCGGCCGTTCGCGGTTCGTGAGGCTGTTCGAGCAGGCGGCGGCGGCGTGGCGACCGCTGCGGGAGCGGCTCGACGCGGCTGGCGCCGACGACGATGCGAAGGCCGTGGATCTGGCGCTGCTCGACCTGGCGGAGTCGCTCGGCCAGTCGACCCGGTTTCCCACGGCCGACGTGCTGCCGAAGCTCGAGGCCCTGGGGCGCGGCGTGGCCGGCATCGGGTCGGGCTCGCGGTCGCTGCCGACTGCGGTCGAGCGCGGCGTCCGCCGGTTCACCGATCGGCTCGCCGTGCTCGGCGAGGCGCTCTACGACAACGGCGGCGGGCTGCTCGTGGTGCCCGCGGTGCGGTCCGAGCCGCTCGAGGCGGAGCGCGATGCAGACGATGACATGCCCCCCTGGGTGGCCCTCGCCGCGCTGCTCGACGCCCCCGACGCCCTGCTCGCGGGCCTTCCGGCCGACCGGGTGGCGGAGGTGCGGACGGCGTTCGACACGTTGCGCCGGGCGGCCACGGCCGAGCCGACCGCGGCCGGGCCGGCTGACGTGGCTGCGGCTTCACGAGACTTTGCGGTTTCCTTGCGCAGACTCGGCGAGGCCGTCGAGCCGCTCCGTCGGCAACTGCCGATCGAAGAGGTCGACGCGGATCTCCTGCGGCACACGTCGTATCCGGCCGCGGGCGGCACCCGGCGCGAGGTGCGTTACAACGAGAGCGATCCATTTCGACTGTCGTGGGTCGGCAGTCTGCTCTCGCTGTTCGCGTTCGCACTCGCCTTCGGCAGGGCGCAGGCCCCGATGTTCTGGCTCGGGGTCGCGCTGCTCGTCGGCGAACTCGCATGGACGGCCGCCGCATTCGCCTCCCGCGTGGCGATCACGGGCTGGGCGCCGGTCACGAACATGTACGAGACGGTGATCTACGTGCCGTTCTTCCTCTCCGTGCTGGGGCTGTGCTTCCTCCTCGCGCCGATCTGCGCGCGGGGCGCGGCCCGGGCGTGGCGGATGACGGCCCTGCCGGACCCGATCGGCCGGCTGGTTCCGGGCGAGGGCGCGAGCGGTGTGGCCGGCTGGGTCGCACTCCTGCCGCGGCTGGCCCTCGCGGCCCTCGTGCTCTGGGTGCTCGCGATGGCGCCCTACGCGGCAGGCGGCCGGACGATCATCAACCTGCTGCCGCAGACCGACGTCGACCGCTCGCTGCCGAACCTCAACAACCTCGTCGTCTGGCTGGTGGGGCTGTCGATGCTCGCTCCGGCTGTCTGGTATCTGCCGAGGGTCGCACTCGCAGCCCTGATGTCGCCCGTCACGGTGCCGGCGTCGTGGGCAGGCGGCCACCTCGCCGAACGGCTGCCCGACGTGTATGCCCGGCGGTCGTTCGGACTGGTCGTCACGGCCGTGGCCTTCGCCGGAACCTTCATCGCCTGGTTCTTCCCGATTCCGGGCAAGCAGTTCAGCCCGCTGCAGCCGGTCCTCCGCGACAACTTCTGGCTCACGATCCACGTGCTGACGATCGTCTCGAGCTACGCCGCCGGCGCGCTCGCCTGGGGCCTCGGCCTGCTCTCGCTCGGTCACTACCTGCTCGGCAGCTACCGCCCGGGCGGAGCGGGCCGGGCGAATCAGCCGCCCGCCGCCTGCGCCGAACTGGCGGGCTTCATCTACAAGGCGATGCAGGTTGCCGTGCTGCTCCTGGCGGCCGGCACCATCCTCGGTGGACTGTGGGCCGACGTGTCGTGGGGCCGGTTCTGGGGCTGGGATCCGAAGGAGGTATGGGCGCTCGTGTCGCTGTTGGCCTACCTCGTCGTCCTCCACGGGCGCTACGCCGGCTGGATCGGCAACTTCGGCCTCGCGGCCGGAGCCGTGCTGGGCGCGGCGGTGATCGGCATGTCGTGGTACGGCGTCAACTTCCTGCTGGGTGCCGGGCTTCACTCCTACGGGTTCGGCCAGGGCGGGCAGACGGAGTTCTTCGCGTTCCTGCTCCTCAACTTCGCGCTCCTGGCGGCGGCCGCCTGGCGGTGGAGACGCGAGACTGCGGTGACGGCGTGATCGGCCGGGCGAGTTCCTCCCAGGCCCCGGCGCGATACTGCCACACGCCCACGCCCGCCGCCGTGAACCAGAGCCGAAGAGCGCCGGCCGCGGCGTCCGTCCCGGAGGTCCGCACGACCCGCGCCTCCCGCGCCGGGCCGGCGGCCACGCGGTAGGCCCGGTCCACGTCGGGCCAGCGGGCGCCCCCCGGGCCGCTCACGATCACCCAGGCGGGGGCCGTCGCCGCGGCGATGCGGGGCGGGAGGCTCGTGACGCTGCCATGGTGGGGCGCGAGCAGCACATCGCAGCGGTCGGGGAGTCCGGCCACGAACCGATCGCGCGCGGCACCGTCGAGGTCGCCGGTCAGCAGGAGCCGCCGGCCCGCCGACTCCACGGCGATCACGAGGCTCGTCTGGTTGTCGTCCCGCGGGTGCCGCTCATGGTGCACCACCCGCACCCGGCACAGGGGATCACAGGGGATCTCGTCCCCGGCGCCGACGCAGCGGACTGGAATCCGTCGCTCGTGCACCCGCCGGAGGAGATCGTGGACGGCGGGCGAGCCGCTCGCGAGGAACGCTCGCGAGATCACGAGTTCCCCGACGGCAAACTGCTCGAGCAGGCCGGGCACCGCGTTGAAGTGGTCGGCATCGGCATGCGACAGCACGAGCGTGTCGATCCGCGAGAGCCCGCTCGTCCAGAGGACGGCCGACATCGCCCGACTCGCCGCGGCCGGCGCGCCCAGCCGACCGGCATCGCAGACGAGCACCCGTCCCGCAGGGCTGCGCACGACGACCCCGCATCCATGACCGAGCGCCGCCACGGTGACCTCCAGGCCGGCGGGGCGCGGACACACGATCGGCGCCGCGACGGCCGCCGCCGCCCCCACGGCGGTCCAGAGCAAGGCCGCGGTGGCCCATGTGCCGCAGCGCACGAGCCGCTCCCGCGGCAGCACGAGGAGCAGCAGCACCAGCCAGCCATAGAAGCCGGCGACCCACCACTCCGCCGGCCCCGCGACCCATGCATACGCCCCGGGCAGCCGCGCAGCCCACCCCACGAGGCACTCGACGAGGGCGAGCGTCCCGCCGCAGGCGGATCCGCACAGGCCGGCCAGCGTCTCCGAAACGGGCGCGACGAGCAGGCAGAGAAATCCCCACGCCATGGCGAGCGGCACGAGCGGCGCGAGGAGCGGGTTGAGCACCAGCCCGACCGGGGTCACGACGTGGAACCGCGCGGCCACGATCGGGGCCGTGACGACCCAGATCGCGCCGCCGGTCACCGCGACGACGACGGCCTCACGGCCCAGCCGACGCAGCCGGCGCTCGGCAGGACTCCGGCTCGATTCGATGAGACGTGCGATCGGGTCGTCGTGTGGGCCGGCCCCGGGCACAAGTGCTCCGGCGCCGACGAGCACGGCCGTGGACAGGAAGGAAAGCTGCGTGCCGATGCGAAACACCTCCGCTGGATGCCAGACGAGCACCACGATCGCAGCGGCCGCGAGCGCGTTGATCGCGGGGGATCGCCGGCCGAGGCCGGCGGCCAGACAGGAGAGCCACACGAGCAGCGTCGCCCGCACCACGGGCGTCTCCGCGCCGACGAGCACCATGTAGAGGCCCGTGCTCACCGCCACTCCGACGAGCGCCCGCGATCGGCGCACCGCCGCGAGCCGCAACAGGCGATGGAGCCCGAGGGCCAGGATCCCGACGTGGAGCCCGGAGATCGAGAGGATGTGAATCGTGCCCGTGACGAGGAACTCCCGGGAGTCTTCGGCCGCGAGCGCCTCGCGGCTGCCGAGGAGCAGGGCACTGGCCAGCCCGGCGCGGTCGCCGAGATGGGCCTCGAGCGTCGCAGCGCCCGCGCGCCGCATCCGATCCAGCCACGCGGCCGCCGACCAGGCGGGCGGCGGCGCGATCACGCGAACGCACTCCCGGGCATGACACCGCACGATCGACAGGCAGCGGCAGGCCCGGGCCCGCGCGCGGAAGTCGAACTCGCCCGGATTGAGCGGGGGGGCGGGACGCAGTCCGCGGCCGAGCACCCGCACGCGACAGCCGCTCGCCGCATCGGGGGGAGGCCCTGTCACGACGACGGCCGCACGGCCGGATGCGGGCTTCCACGCGGCCCCCACCCGCACGCGGCTGACCTCCACGAGGCACTCGGTCGCGGGCTCCACCGCGCGCGGCGCAGCGTCGGCTGACGGAGGGGCCAGGCGACGCGGGGAGGCGATCACCGTGCCCTCGATGGCGACGGGCGCCGGAGTTCCTCCGAGCCGCCACGCGAGGTCATCGGCTGCGAAGAGCCGCCCGCGCGCCACCGACCAGCCGGCCGCCGCACACGCAATCGCCGCGAGCAGGAGCCATGCCGCCGCGGCCTGCAGTCGCACCCGGCAAGCCGCGGCCCACGCGGCAAGCAGCATCGCGCCCGCTCCCCAGCAGGCCAGCACGGCGGACCATCCGCCACCGACGATCCCCCAGCCCGCCGCCATCGGTCCGACCGCACAGCCCGCGCCGACCGCCGCCGCCACGATCACCAACGGCCGGCTGGGCAGCGGATCGCGGCGAAGCATGCCCCGCACCCGCGCGACGCCATCCAGGGCCGCTCCGCCGACGCGTTCGGCGACGTGTGCGAACCCGGCGCAGAACGAGGCCGTCGCATCGGCGCCGCGATCGATGAACGTGTGAATGGCGTGTCGCATCCCTGGGAGGAGAAACGAGCGCCGCCCTCCCGAGGGGCAAAAAAAGCCGCCCCGCCGGGAGCCCGTGCTACGTCCGGCGGGCCTGGGCGATCCGGGGCAGGCCGGCCAGATCCCTGAGCGTGGGTCCAGGCTCCAGCCCCGGCACGGCCGCGATCGCCGCCTCGGCCGCCGCGGCGATCGTCGGACCGATCTCGACCACGAGCCACCCGCCCGGCGTCAGCCGCTCGGCGGCCGATGCAGCCAACCGAGCCACGACCTCGACTCCCGTCGGCCCGGCGACGAGCGCCGTCCGCGGCTCGTGCAGACGCACGTCGCGCGGCAGGGAGTCGAACTCGTCGGCCCTCACATAGGGCGGATTGCTGACGACGACATCCCACGGCCCGGCCAGCCGGGCGTCGTCGAGCAGGTCGCAGGAGACGAACTCGACCCGCTCCGCCACACCGTGCCGCGCGGCGTTCTCCCGGGCCACTGCGAGCGCGGGCTCCGACGTGTCGGTGGCGGCGAGGCGGGCCGCAGGCAGCTGCTTCGCGAGCGTCACGGCGATCGCGCCCGAACCGGTGCCCACGTCCACGATCCGCGGCGCCGCGAGCGGCCTGCAGAGGTCGAGCACGCGGACGACGAGCCCCTCCGTTTCAGGCCGGGGCACGAGCACGGCGGAACTCACCGCGAACGGCATCGAGAAGAACTCGCGGCTCCCGACGAGGTAGGCCACCGGCTCCCCCTCGCCGCGCCGCTTCACGAGCTCCCGGAACCGGGCCCGCTCGTCGTCGGCGACGGGCGTATCGAACGTGGTGTAGAGCATGATCCGCGGGCAGCGGCGGACGTGCGCGAGCAGCACCTCGGCGTCGAGCCGGGGCGACTGGCTGCCCTTCGTGCCGAGCCAGTCGGCCGTCCAGTTGAGAAGCCGCCCGACCGTCCACGCCTCGTCCGCCATGCCGGTCACCTCAGCCGGTCGCCCCGGCCGCAGGCTTCGCCGAGCGTTCCATCTCGCTCTTCCGCTGCTGCCGGTTGAACTGCTCGATCGCCTCGATCACCAGCCCGAGCCGCCCGGCCATCACCTGGTCGAGCGTGAAACTCTCGTTGATGCGATGGTCGGTGACGCGGTTCTGGGGAAAGTTGTAGGTGCGGATCCGCTGGCTGCGGTCGCCCGACCCGACCTGCGTCTTGCGGTCGGCCGACCGCTTCGCATGCTCGATCTGCCGCTGGTGCTCGTAGAGCCGCGTCTTGAGCACGCGCAGGGCCTTGGCGAGGTTCTTGTGCTGGCTCTTCTCGTCCTGGCACTGCACGACGATGCCGGTGGCGAGGTGCGTGAGCCGCACCGCGGAGGCGGTCTTGTTGACGTGCTGCCCGCCGGGGCCGCTCGCGCAGAACAGGTCCTTGCGGTAGTCGTCGGGCGACAGCGACACCTCCACGTCCTCCGGCTCCGGCAGCACCGCGACCGTCGCGGCCGAGGTGTGGATCCGCCCCTTCGTCTCCGTGTCGGGCACCCGCTGCACCCGGTGGCCGCCGCTCTCGAACTGCAGCCGGCGGTAGACGTTCTCCCCCGACACGCCGAGCACCAGATCCTTGAAACCGCCCAGCTCCGTCGGGCTCGCATCGAGCACCTCGATCTCCCACCCGACCTCGGCGGCGTGGCGGCGATACATCTCGTAGAGGTCGCGCACGAACAGCGCCGCCTCGTCGCCACCGGTGCCGGCCCGCAGTTCCATGATGATGCGGGCCCGGTCGGCGTCCTCGTCGTCGGAGCAGAGGTCGAGCAGGTCGTCCCATTCCTGCTCGCGTCGGGCGGCCAGATCGGGGAGTTCGGCCTGCGCCAGCCCCCGGAGTTCGTGGTCGTCGCCGCGGCTCATCTCCTCGAGGTCGGTGATCTGCCGCTCGAGATCGACGAAGGCCCGGTAGCGCCGGGCGAGCTTGGCGAGCGTGCCGTGCTCCCGGGCCACGGCCGCCAGCCGGTGGGGCTGGGCCAGCACCTCCGGATCGACCATCGCGCGCTCGAGCTCCTCAAACCGGGCGAGCCTGGCTTCGAGCTGGTCGCGCATGGTCGGGGCCGATGCGTCCGCCTCACGAAGCGGCTTCGGCCTTCTTGCCCTTCTTGAGGCTCGCGTACCCCGTGGCGGCGAACTTCGACTTGAACTTCTCGATCCGGCCCGCCGTATCGACGAACTTCAGTTTGCCGGTGAAGAACGGGTGGCAGACGTTGCAGATGTCGACCTTCAACTCGGGCACGGTGCTGCGGGTCGAGAACGTGTTGCCGCAGCCGCAGCGGACGACCGTGTCGGTGTAGGTGGGGTGGATGCCGTCTTTCATGGATGTGTCCTTGCGAGGGATCTCACAACATAACCGCAGGGCTCGCCGCAGGCAACGCGTGCCGATCTCGCGGCCGGACGCGGCACCGGCCGCCTGACGCGGGCAGTTCAGGGGGCTGCGGCGGGCTTCATCCGCTCCAATCGAGCGGCCTCGAGCCGGCTGCCGAACCGCTGGGGCGAAGGATCGGCCCGCAGCAGCTTCACCGCCTCGGCGGTGTGGCCGAGCGCCACCTCCGCTGCGGCGAGATTCGTGCGGGCCGCGTCGGCCCAGCGACTGTCGGGCGAGAGCGAGAGGATCATCCGCCCGAGGTAATCGCTCGCGGTCTGGTATTCCCCCTCGCCGAGCATGAGGGTGCCGAGCCAGTAGGTGGCATCCTCCTTCATCCCCTCGTAGAGCCTGCGGATGCCATCCGCCTGCTCCGGCGGCGCACGCTTCGCCGCCGCCGCGATGACCTGCGCGGAAGGGCGGGCGAGCATGTACGCCGCCTTCGCGCCGTCGGGGCCGTCGAGTTCCCCGCGAAACTCCCGCAGTCGCGCGGCGTAGAGCGGCCGCACGCCGCGCCGCGATCCGCCGGCCGTCGGCTGCTCGAGCGTGACGACGAGCGGGGCGAGCTCCTGCGCCGCGGCCGTGGCCACGGCCGGGTTGGCCTTGCGCCGCCGCAGGGTTTCCCACGGGAATGCCCAGATCCGCACGCGATCGCCGGACGGTTCGCCGGGCAGGGCCGCGAGGGCGGCGGCGCCCAGGTCGGTGGCGGCGATCGTGAGATCGATCTTGCCGCTGCCCGAGAGTTCGCCGTCGAGCATGTGCATCCGCCGCGCGAGCGTCGCGGGCGTGGCGGGCACGAGCACGGAAAGTTTCGCCGCGTCGCCGGCCTGCACGGGATAAGGCCGGTCGGGAAGCGACAGGGCCGCGAGGACCGTCGGGTCGGAGGCCGCCTGCCGCGCCGTCGCCACCCCCACGCCTCCCGGACCGGCCACCGGCAGTCCGTAGAGAGGCTCGAAGAGATAGGCCTCGCCGGCGGAGATGAGGGCCGGCAGCCAGGGCCGCGGATCGCCGCCGGCGGCGTCGCCCGTCGCGAGCATCACGCCGTCGAGCCCCGAGTGTCGGAGCAGTTCGAGGAAGATCCACGCCCGCTGCGCGGCGCTCGCCCTGCCCGCGAGCAGCACCTCGCCGGGGGAAAACCAGCGGCTGCCCGGATTCGACGCGCTGGGAACCAGCGGCGGATCGCTGACGATCGCCAGCGACCGCACGCACCAGTCGAAGAGCTTCCGGGCCACCGCCAGATCGTCGATCGCGTCGCCGCGGGCCGTCGCGGCGATGTCGGCGAGCCACCGCTGATCTCGCAACGCCGGCACGTCCTCCACGGCATCGAACACGCTGCTCGCGAGCACCTCCGGCGTCGCCGCGCCGCGCAGGTCGGAGGGGAGAGACTCGTAGAGCGGATCGAGTTTCCATCCGCTGCCGGCGTCTCCGGCGAGAGCCACGCCGTGAATCCACTGATTGAGCCGGTCGAAGACCTGCGTGAAGGCCGCCTCCTCGTCGTAACCGTCGAGCCGTCCGAGCACCTGCATCGCGCCATCGAGCAGTTGCCGGCGCACCTCCGGCGGCATCGGCCGAGCGGGGCGGACCGTCGATCCTTCGGCGGTCTGAAACCGCACCGGGGCCGCCGGCGGACGACCGCCGCATCCGGCGGCGGCCAGCGCCGCGAGCGCGGGAATCAGGAGCGTCGCGACCGCCCCGAGGGACCGCGTGATCCCGCCGCCTTGCCGTCGCCGACCGCAGCTCGTCATTTGCCGTGCCCCGCTTCCACGATCGAGCCCGACTTCTGCTCGAACGACTGCTGCACCTCGTGCATCCGCAGCACCCTTTCGAGGACCCCCTGCAGCTGGTCGAGCGGCACCATGTTCGGCCCGTCGCTGGGGCTGTGATCGGGGGAGGGGTGCGTCTCGAAGAACACCCCGTCGATGCCGACGGCCGCCGCGGCCCGCGCGAGCGGCTCGACGAGCCGCCGGTCACCTCCGGTCGCACCGCCGAGGCTTGCGGGGTGCTGCACGGAGTGGGTGGCGTCGAAAATGACCGGCACCCCCATCCCGCGCATCGTGATCAACCCGGGCAAGTCGTTGACGAGCCGGCCGTAGCCGAAAAAGGTGCCTCGTTCGCAGAGGCAGATGTCCTGGCAGCCGCCCGCCAGCAGCTTGGCGACCGGATGCTTCATGTCGGCCGGCGCGAGGAACTGCCCCTTCTTCACGTTCACGGCCCGGCCGGTCGCCGCCGCCGCGAGCAGCAGGTCGGTCTGCCGGCAGAGGAACGCGGGAATCTGGATCAGGTCGCAGACTTCTCCGACGGCAGGCGCCTGATTCGGGAGGTGGATGTCGGTCGTCACGGGCAGGCCGGTGATGCGGTGCACCTTGGCGAGCACCTCGAGCCCCTCGACCATCCCCACCCCGCGAAAGGCGCCGGCACTCGTGCGGTTGGCCTTGTCGAACGAGGCCTTGAACACCGCCTGGACGGGCAACCGTTCCACGATCGCCCGCAGCGCTTCCGCGATCTGCAGGCAGATCGCCTCCGACTCGATCACGCACGGTCCGGCGATGACCAGCAGCGGCTGCCCGGGGCCGCAGCGGTGGGGGCCGATGAGGGCGGGAAGGCGGGGAGTCAACGCACGTCTCCTGGCGCGGCGCGGTGCCGCCGGCCGCGGCGAACCTTCCGCAACCCGGCAGCGTTGTAACAGACACACCGAACCGTCCGCGCAGAATCATAGCGGGTGTCGGGCAGGTGTTTCGGGTCCGCTGCAAAATGCGGCGCGCCGCGCGAAATCGATCGGCGTTTTGCAACGCCCGCGGCCTGCAGGTGCCGATCGGCGCCGAGCGGAAGTGACGAAAACGGCCACGGCAGCGAGTTCTGAAAATTTTCATGTTTCGGCACGGCCCGTGCATCTGTCTCATGCTCGTCGGGGACAAGCCCCGACACCCACTCAAAACTCAAAGTGGGGCCTCCGACCATATTCGGGGTGTGCGGTCGCCTTGCCCCTGACCCGCATGCCCCTGGCAGGACGCTCCTGCCGGGTCAGAGGCCCCACTTTTTTCTTTTCCCCACCCCCGTCTTTCCAGACCGCGGCGGGCCGTCCCTTGACGCTGGGGTGAACCGTGCGCTAATTTGCGGGTTTCCGGCCGCTTTTTCCGCGGCCGGATGATGCCGCCAGCGTAGCTTCAATTGGCAGAGCACCGCATTCGTAATGCGGGGGTTGCGGGTTCGACTCCCGCCGCTGGCTTGCCCCGATCCATTTTTCTTCGCCGAGGCCACGACAATCCATGAGTTCCACCGCCACCCTCGACATCCGCGACCTCGTGACCGGCACCGGGCCGTTCGGCCCCGCGGAGATCGGACAGTTGCTCGAAGCGCTCGGGGCGGACGCAGCGGCGCATCGCGACCTGCGGTTGGCCGCTCAGGAACTCGAGTCGGCGGGTGACAGGAGCCCGGCGGCGTCGGTGAAACTGGGCGTCTGCCAGCAGTTGCTGGGCCGCTCGCGGGAAGCGCTCGACACGCTCCGGTCCGCCGACGGCGGCGCCCTCGCGCTCTTCTTCCAGGGCCGGGCCCACGCCGCTCTGGCCGCCATCGACGAGGCTCATGCCGATGCCGCCCGCGAGGCCTTCGAGGCGGCGCAGAAGGCGGGCTACGACGCGACCGCCTGCGGCGTGGCGACGGCCGACGTGCTGCGAGCCGCCGGGCGCTCGGCCGACGCGGAACGGGTTCTCGAGAAACTCCCCCAGCGCGAGGCATCGGCCGACTACTGGGCGATGCGCGGCGCCATGCTCGCAGACGCCGGTGCGGCGGTCGAGGAGATCGTCGCCGCGCTCGAGAAGGCGCTCGCCATCGACGCCGGCAACCCGACGGCGCTGTTCGCGATGGGCGTGCTCCACGATCGGTTCGGGAACGACGACGAGGCGAAGTCGTGCTACGAGCGGTCGCTCGGGCGGTATCCGGGCACGGTCGGGGCGCTCATGAATCTCGGCCTGCTGTACGAGGACGAGGACGACTTCGACGCCGCGCAGCGGTGCTATCAGCGGGTCCTCGACGCCTTCCCCGACCATCCCCGCGCCCGCCTGTTCCTCAAGGACTCGTCCGCGTCGGGCGACCACAAACTCGACGAGCAGGAACTGCGGACGCGCGACCGGATCGAGCAGGTCATGGCCCTCCCGGTCACCGACTTCGAACTCTCGGTCCGCAGCCGCAACTGCCTGCAGAAGATGGGCATCATGACGCTCGGCGACCTGGCCCGCACGACCGAGGCGGAACTGCTCGAGAGCAAGAACTTCGGCGAGACGAGCCTCGTCGAGATCAAGGACATGCTCGCCAGCAAGGGGCTGTCGCTCGGCCAGATGGCCACCCCGGCGCTCGCCGAGGAGGCTGCCGTCGAGGCCGCCGAGCCGTCGGCGGACGAGCAGGAGGTGTACTCGCTCCCGATCGCCGACCTGAACCTCTCCGTGCGGGCCCGCAAGTGCACCACGAAACTCGGGATCGCCACGATCGGCGACCTCGTCCGACGGACGGCCGAGGACCTCATGGAGTGCAAGAACTTCGGCGTCACGAGCCTCAACGAGGTCCGGGAAAAGCTGGTCGAGCGGGGGCTGAAACTCCGCGGTGACTGACCGACATTCCCGGAGTCGGCACGCGGAAAACCTGGCCTGAAACGCGGCGAAAAGACCGCCACCCACCCCGACGGGTGGGTTTCAATTTGCGTTTTTTTCGGCTCGTGGATACCGTTGCAGGGAGTTGAGCGGGGCGGGTGACCGGCTGTGGTCACCCCCCTGAACGGAAGTCATCAGCCCCGATCCGGCCAGTCGCAGCCCGCCAGTCGCAGCCCGCCAGTCGTTGCCCGCCACCCGTCGTAAGGATGCCTTCGTGACCGCGGCGAACCTCAAGGCCAAGCCGGTGCGGGATCTCGCCCGCCTGGCCAAGCAGCACGGCGTCGCCGGCTGGCACTCGATGCGGAAGGATCAGCTCATCCGTGCGCTGGTCAAGAAGGCGAAGTCGAGTCGCTCCGGGCAGGCCGGGTCCGTCCGGCAGATCGACAAGGTGTCGGATCGGGAAGCCGCGGCCAAGGCCCTCCGGGACGCGGCCGTCACCCGCCGCATCGAGGAGGCCCGGGCCAGGCTTCACCGGGTGAAGAGCCTCGCCACGCCGCCCGAGGGGAGCAAGCCCCGGCAGGCGGTCCGCGATCGGATGGTGGTGATGGTCCGCGGACCGCACTGGCTGCACGCCTTCTGGGAGGTGTCGCCGCGGAGCATCGCCCGCGCGGAGGCGGCGCTCGGGCAGGACTGGCACCTGGCGCGGCCTGTCCTGCGGCTGCTGCAGATCGAGAACGGCCTGCAGGGGTCGCCGTCGGAGCGCGTGATCCGCACCATCGACGTGCATGGGGGCGTCAAGAACTGGTTCATCGACATCCGCGAGCCGCTGCGGTGCCGCGTCGAGATCGGCTACGTGACTGCCGGCGGCAGGTTTCACGCCCTCGCCCGCAGCAACGCCGTCTCCACGCCCGCGGGCATCCCCGCCGACACCCTCGACGCCCATTGGGCCGACATCGCGGCCGATTGCGAGAAGATCTACGCGATGAGCGGCGGATTCTCGCCGGAGAACAACAGCACGGAGCTGCAGGAACTGTTCGAGGAGCGGTTGCGGCGACCGATGGGTCCGCCCGCGGCGCGGTCGGCCGGCGTGGACGGCGACGACGAGGATCGCGTCAGCGACTTCCAACTCGAGGTGGACGCCGAGATGATCGTGTACGGGGCCACGCAGCCCGGCTCGTACGTGACCCTGCAGGGCGAACCGATCAAGTTGCAGCCCGACGGCACGTTTCGCGTGCGGGTCGATCTCCCGAACAAGCGGCAGGTGCTGCCGATCATCGCGAGCACGGCGGACGGCGTGGAGCGTCAGACCGTCGTGCTGGCCGTCGAGCGAAACACGAAATCGATGGAGCCGCTCGGCCGTGATGCCGGCGACTTCTGAATCATGTGCACATCCGCCGGACGATCCGGCAGGGCCATCCAGGAAGGAGCGTGCGGCGATACGTTTTCTGCCATGTTCGTGCTGCGTCGAACCATGCCGGTGAGCTCTTAACGAGGCTCGTTGGGGGCCGAATCAATGGTTCCGGTCGCGTGTCCCGCCGAAGGCGTCGGCCCCGTGCCGCCGTCGCTCGGATCGCATGCCCCGGACCCAAGGCACCCGCTCTTGTATTGAACGAGCTCTCCGCATTCCCCGGCGCCACGGCATCGCGGTGGAAAACGTATCGCCCCCCGCTCCCCGGCCGAGGCGGCATCCGCGGCCTCGGCCGCTGGCCGGCGGCTACTTCCGCCGTTTCACGAAGGCGGCGAACAGGGTCTGCGGCGGACTCTTGAAGACCTCCGCGAAGGCGGCGTCGAACGGGATGCCGGCGTCGAGTTTCGTCACGAGCGCCTCCAGTTTCGCCGGGGCAGGGGCCAGCAGCGTGACGAATCCGCCTCCCACGGCCGCCTGCGTCACCGGGCCGGCGTGTCCCTCGAAGAAGTCCTCGGGCGCCGCCAGCCGGGCGACGGCCTCGGTGGAGTCGTGCCGCCAGGCCTTCACCGCGTCGGCCTTGGGCACGAGCCTGCCGGCCACCGCGCGGCCGGCTCCGCGGGCGAACCATGCCGGCGCACCGCGTCCGAGGAACGCCGCGGCCACGATCTGCTCGGCCGCGAGCGCCGTGAGGTCGTCGTCGGAACCGTCCGCCGTCGCCGTCGGGACGATCAGCGCCCCGTAGGCGACATCGCCCGCGATGCCCGCGTCCCCGACCATCCCCTTCGGCCGTTCCTCCTGCGTGATCGACTCCCGGAAGTTCGAGAAGTCGTAGGGCTTCGCGAAGAGAAAGCACGCGACTCCTCCCTTGAGCAGCGGCCCGTCCCCTGCGACGAGCAGTTTCCGCGCGCCTGAGGCCGCCTTCTCGATCGTGCCCGCCACCTCGTCGAGCCGCGATCGGGACAGATTCCCGAGCAGGATCACGTCGTCGAGACGCGCCGTCGCGGCGGTCTCGTCAGGAATGGCACGGCGCCAGAGGTTTTCGGCCGCGGCGAACCGGGCGGCCTTGAGGTCGGCGTGCGACAGGCCGCGGGCGCGTCCGGCGGCCGCGAGGTCGGCGAGCGACGCGTTGGGCCCGAGCAGGTCGAGCCTCGCCCCCTGGTCGATCCACTTTTCCACCAGCGCGATCACGTCGGCCTCGAGCGGCGGCTTCCCGATCGGCATCCGCTGCCCCTCGATGCCGCTCGCGCCCCTGATCTTGCGCACCAGCAGGCTGTCGGCGCCGCGGCCCGCCACGAACGGGGCTCCGCTCTCGCCGCCGCGCGCGAGTCGGGCGAACGTGGTCATCGAGAGCCGCGCCTCGGGCTGCGTGTCGTCGTGGCAGCCCGCGCAGTTCTTCTGCAGGACCGGGGCGATCTGGAAGGCGAACGAAACGTCGCCCGGCTGGAGTGCCACGGCGGCGGTGGCCGGCGGGCTCGCCGAATCCCCGGACGCCATCGCGGCCGCCCGCGGTGCGGCGGCCTGGCCGAGCGGCGCCGCAGGATCGGAACCGTCGTACAATGCCCCGGCGTTGATCCAGGACACCAGCTGCGCGAGTTCCTGCGGCGGCACGCGTCCGCCGCCGCGCGGCATGTCGCCCGTCACGATCACCTCGACGATCCGGCTGGAGTCGCCGGCGCCCCGCTGCACGAGGCCCGTCTTCATCAACGCCTCGTACGACGGCATGTGGAAATCGCCCTTCCTGCCGGTCACGTGGCAGCCGCCGCAGTGCGTCACGAGGATCGGAGCGACCTGGCGGGTGAAGCTGATTCCGGCCGCGGGCCTTCCGGGGGCGGGCTTGGCGGGCACCGGCTTTTTGGCCGCGGTCTTCCCGGCGGCAGGTTTCGCGGCGCCGGACTTTCCGGGCGGCTGATCGGCGGCCACAAGCGGGCTCACGGCCGCGGCGGCGATCGCTCCCGCCAGCCACACCCGCCCGAGCAGCGAGAACCTGTCGCTCATCCTGAACCTCCGGATCGTGTCGCTGGCGTTGATCGTTTTGAGCGTCCTGATCATGTGCAGCCGGGTCGTGACATTGCTCATCGGATTCCTGCCCGGGGGTCCCGCTAGGGTTGCCGGGTTCCGTCCTGGTCGGCGGGCGGGGAACGCTCGTCCAGCAGTGCGGCTCCGCTCGCCACCGCCGTGGTGATCACCGCGACCACCCAGCCCGCACCCACGACGAGCGCGATGCGGCCGCACGCGACACCGCCGGCCCCGTCGCCCACGGCCCTGAGCAACACCCCGAGACCGATCACGACGGCAAGCACGATCGGCAGCAGCAGCGCGGACGCCACGCCTGCCAGCAGCATCCGCCTGATGATTCCGCGCATGGGCACCGAACTCTTCCGCAGTTCCGCAGCGGGACAGGTCGGCCGGAAAACGGCTCCACGCTGCCCGGCCGCGGAGACCACGACGTTGAATTGTCGATCCACGCCCCGGGCCCGTCAAGAAACCACCGCGTTGGTGTGGCCGCGATGGCCGACCGGCTTCTACACTCCGGCCATGGCTTCTCCCCCCATGCCCGCCGCCGGCATGCCCGCCGCCCCGCGCTCGCTCGCCCTCCTCGTCGCGGTTGTCGGCCTCGGTGCGGCCCTCCTGCCGCCCGCCGCGGGAGACACGGTCGAACTGGCCGACGGCCGGGTGCTCGAGGGCCGGTTCGCGATTCTCACGGGCGTGGCGGTCGATCCGGCGGTCGCCGAGTTTCGCGGCGAGACCGGCGGCCCGATCCTGATGTGCGACGACGATCTCACGCGCACGATGGTGTCGAAGCGTCGCGTGACGAAGGTCGAGCCGGGCGCCGTGGGCCTGGGCCAGGAGAAGATCACGATTCCCCAGCGGGTTCCCGAGGCCGGCCGCCGCGTGGCCGCGGTGGGCGGCATCGTCGAGGCGACGCCGTTCGACGAATTCGGCCGCCGGATCATTTCGCTCGCCTCGGCATCGGGCCGGATCGAGCTCGTGCAGGGCATCACGCGGATCACGCCCCGCTGGACGAGCCTCGAGGGCATCCTCACCGAGCAGCCCATGCTGCTCGACCAGCGGGTCGCCACGTCGTCGATCCCGCGCGACGTCCTGCGGCGGGTGATCGACCAGCAGATCGATCGCACGAACGCCGACGATCGGCTGCGCATCGTGAGGCTCCTGCTCCAGTCGGAACGCTACGACGAGGCGCGGGCCGAGCTCGACGAGGTGCTCGCGGATTTCCCCGGGCTCGCCAACCTCGCCGACGAGCGTCGCCGCCTCGCCCAGCTCGCCGCCACGCGGCTGCTCGACGAGGTCCTGCTCCGCGGGAGGGTCGGGCAGGACCGGCTGGCGATGCGACTGCTGGAAGGGTTCCCCGCCGCCGACGCCGGGGGGGAGGTGCTCGAGCGGGTGCGGGAGGCCCGCGACGACTATCGCGACCGGCAGGAGCGGGCGCGGCGGCTCGTGGACGTGCTGCGGGAGAGGACGGCCGCGCTGGGCGACGAGGCCGAAGCCGCCGCCGCGGGCCGGGCGGTCGATGAGATCGCGGCGGAACTCTCGTTCGCCGCCCTCGAGCGACTCTCGACGTTCGAGCGGCTCGGCACCGATCCTGAACTTCCGGCCGAGCGGGCCGTCGCGCTGGGCATCTCGAGCTGGCTGGCCGGAGCCGGCGCCGCCACCGACAACCTCAAGTTCGCCCTCTCAACGCTGCGGGTGCGCGACCTGCTCCGCGACTACCTCGCCGCCGACGAGGCACCGCCACGCCGGCGGCTCCGCGAGCGGCTCGGCGGCGAGGAGGCGTTCGCGGCGGAGACGCTGGCGGCGATCGCCCGCCAGATGCGTCCGCCCCGCGCGCCGCCCCCTGCGACCGCTCCCGGTCTCCACACGCTCACCGTGCCAGGGCTCGACGGGGATCAGCCGCGGGAATGTCTCGTGCAGCTGCCGCCGGAGTACGACCCGCTCCGTCGCTACCCCGCGGTGGTCTCACTGCACGCCGCCTGGACCACGCCGCTCAACCAGGTGGAGTGGTGGGCCGGACCGGCCGGCGGCGACGGCATCCGCCAGGGGCAGGCGACCCGCCACGGCACGATCGTGATCGCCCCACAGTGGTCGAGACCGGGCCAGACCGCCTACGAGTATTCCGCCCGCGAGCATGCCGCCGTGCTCGACGCGGTCCGCGCGGCCCTCGGGCGGTTCTCGATCGACACCGACCGCGTGTTCCTCTCCGGCCATTCGATCGGCGGCGACGCGGCCTGGGACATCGCGCTGGCTCATCCGGACCTGTGGGCGGGACTCGTGGCGATCGCCCCGGCCGCGGGGAAATACGTCAATCACTACTGGCACAACGCCCGCACGCTGCCGATCTACGCCGTGGGGGGCGAACTCGACGCGGCGGGCATCGCCCGCAACGGGATGGATCTCGACCGCTGCTTCGCCAAGGGTTTCGACACGACCTACGTCGAGTATCGCGGCCGCGGCCACGAGCACTTCTCGGACGAGATCCTGCGGATCTTCGCGTGGATGCAGTCGCGGCGGCGCGACTTCCTCCCGCGCTCGATCGACGTCGTCACGATGCGGCCCTGGGACAACTTCTTCTGGTGGATCGAGATGGCCGGCGCCCCCGCCCGCACCGTCGTCCTGCCCACCCACTGGCCCCCGCCCAAGGACATCCGGCCGTTCACGATCGAGGGCAAGGCGACCGCCGCCAACGCCCTGGCCGTGCGGTGCGGCGCCGACCGGGTGCGGATCTGGCTCTCGCCCGAACTGGTCGATTTCACCGCGCCGGTCACGGTCACGCTGGACGGCCGCAAACTGACGTCCGACGCGCCCACCGCCGACGTCGACGTGATGCTCGAGGATCTGCGGACCAGGTGCGACCGGCAGCACCCGTTCTGGGGGGTCGTCGAGTCTTCCCGCGGCCGCCGGTAACGGCTTCCGGGCGGGGGGCCCGAGGGGAACGGGTGGTCAGCCGTCCGCACCGCTGCGGACGGGCGCGAGGGCGTATAATACACCGCAGGTTCCCGACCGGCCGATGATCGATAGTACCCGGGGGACGCCGTCTTGCTGTTTGCCCGCCGCTGCGCCGCGTTCGCATGGGCTGGATGCCTCGGCATCGCAGCGGCGCTCGTCGTGTCGCCGGCCCGCGGAGAAAACATCGAACCGCCGTCCGCGGTGCGATCGTTCCTCAAAACGCGGTGCATCGAGTGCCACGAGGGAGCGTCCGCCGACGGCGGGCTCGACATCGCGGCGCTCCGTTTCGACCCCGAGGATCCGACGAGCGACAGCCGCTGGACGAGGATCATCGAGCGGGTCGAGTCGGGCGAGATGCCTCCGCCCGACAGTGCGAAGGTCGCCGACGCCGTCCGGCGGTCGTTCGTCAAGGCGACGGGAACGTGGCTGCGGCAGGCGATCCAGAACCGCGACGAGACGTTCGGCCGCGTGCGGGCCCGGCGGCTTTCTCCACGCGAACTCGAACGGTCGCTGTACGCCCTGCTCGGCATCGACATCCCGCTCGCCGCGCTCGTGCCGGTGGAGGGCCGGCCGGGCGGGTTCACGACCGTGGCCCAGCGGCAGACGATGTCGCACCACCACCTCGAACGGCACCTCGCGGTCGTCGATGCGGCGCTCGACGAAGCCTTCCGCCGCGCCCTCGCCCCTCCCGACCGGCACGAGAAGGATTTCGACGCCCAGGGCGTCGCCCGCCCCAACCCGAACGTCCGCTGCCGCGAACCCGAGATGCTCGACGGCCGGGCCGTCGTGTGGAACAGCGGCGTCACGTATCACGGCCGCATTCCGGCGACCACGGCGCCCGCGGCCGGATGGTATCGGTTCCGGCTCAGGTCGGCGGCACTCAACCCGCCCGAGACCGGCGGCGTGTGGACCACGGTACACACCGGCCCGTGCGTGTCGGGCGAGCCCCTGCTCGACTACGTGACGGCATTCGAGGCCGGGCCGGCGGCCGGCGAGATCGAGTTCGAGGCCTGGCTGCCGCGGCGGCACATGCTCGAGATCCGGCCCGGCGACGTCACGCTCAAGAAAGGCACCTTCGCCGAGGGCCAGATCGGCACGGGGGAGGGGACGGCGCAGAACGTTCCCGGGATCGCGATCGAGCGGCTCACGATGACGCGGTTTCATCGCGGCCCCGACGACGACGCGATTCGCAGGCTCCTCTTCGGCGACGCGCGGTTCGAGAAGAAGGAGGATGGCGGGTTCCGCGTCCGGCCGAAATCGCCCGCCGCGACCGAAGTCGAGCGGCTGGTGCGCGAGTTCGGCCGCCGGGCCTTCCGCCGGCCCGTGGAGCCGGCCGACCTCGACGCGATCGTGTCGCTCGCGAGGAGCGTGCTCGATGCGGGCGGATCGTTCGACGCCGCCCTGCGGGCAGGCTATCGCGCGGTCCTCTGCTCGCCGCGGTTCATCCATCTGACGGAAAGCCCAGGCCGGCTCGACGACCACGCCGTGGCCGCGCGGCTCTCCTACTTCCTCACGGGCGGCCCTCCCGATGCCGACCTCACGGCCCTCGCCGACGCGGGCAAGCTCCACGATCCGGCGATCCTCAAGGCCCAGGCCGACCGCCTCCTCGGCATCGCCCCCGCCGGAGGCGACCGGCAGGCCGCCCGGCGGTTCGTCGAGGATTTCGCCGCGGAGTGGCTCGATCTCGACCAGATCGACTTCACCGAGCCCGACCGGAAGCTGTTCCGCGACTTCGACCCGATCGTGCAGAACTCGATGCTCGGCGAGACGCACGCCTTCCTCGAGGAGATGCTGCGCGAGAATCGCTCCATCTCGTGGATCGCCTCGGCCGACGTCACGTATCTCAACAGTCGCCTCGCGCGGTTCTACGGGATCCCCGACGTGGCAGGCGACGAACTCCGCCGCGTGAAGCTGCCGGCGGACGCGCACCGCGGCGGCGTGCTCTCGCAGGGCGCCATCCTCAAGGTGACGGCGAACGGCAACAACACGTCGCCGGTGGTGCGCGGCTCGTGGGTCTCGGAGCGGCTGCTCGGCCTCCCGGCTCACCCGCCGCCGTCGGGCGTCCCCGCCATCGAGCCCGACATCCGCGGCGCGAAGACGATCCGCGAGCAACTCGCCCAGCATCGGTCCGACTCCGCCTGCGCCTCCTGCCACAGGCTCTTCGACCCGATCGGCTTCGCGCTCGAAAACTTCGATCCCTCGGGAAAGTGGCGGACGCAGTACCTGGCGATCGTCGACGGCAAGCAGACGAAGGGCCAGAAGATCGACGCCGCCGACGTGCTGGCCAACGGCAGGAAGTTCAAGGGCTTCGAGGAATTCAAGACCCTCGCGGCCGGAGAGACCGACCTCCTCGCCCGGGCCGTGGCGGGGCAGATGCTCGTCTACGGAACGGGCGCCACGCTCTCCTACGCCGACCGGAAGGCCGTGGCCGAGATCGCGGGCACCGTTCGCAACGGTCACGGTCTGCGGTCGATCCTGCACGCCGTCGTCACCCACCCCACGTTCCTCACCAAGTGATCCCCCGCCCCCGATGGAAAGGCCCGCCGCCATGATCCCGGATCGCGTTCGCTTCGACTTCCGCCGGGCTCTGCCGCGCCGCACGCTCCTCAGGGGTTCGGGCGTGGCGCTGGCGGTGCCCTGGCTGTCGGCGATGCAGGCGGCGTTCGGCGAGACCGCCGCACCGAACCCGCCGCGCCGGTTCGTGGCGATGACGCTCGGACTCGGCCTCGTGGCCGACAACCTCAATCCCTCGACCGCGGGTCGCGACTACAAGCCGTCCCGCTACCTGGAAGCGCTCGAGGACATCCGCGATCGGTTCACGGTGGTGTCGGGGGCGTCGCACCCGAACGTGTCGGGAGGCCACCGGGCCGAGGCGAGCCTGCTCACGGCCGCCCCGATGACGGCCTCGGCCCAGACCCGCAACACCGTCTCGCTCGATCAGTTGCTCGCCAAGCACCTCGGCGGCGAGACGCGATTCCCGTCGCTCGTGCTCGGGCTCGGCGGCAGCAGCCCGTCGTACACGGAGCAGGGCTCGATGATCCCGGCCGAGGACTCGCCGGCCCGTCTCTTCACGCGGCTGTTCGTGGCCGACTCTCCCGAGCAGCGGAAGCGCCAGGCCGAGCGGGCCCGCCAGGGGCAGAGCATCATGGACCTCGTCGCGGACGACACGAAGTCGCTGGAACGGGAACTCGGTGTCGGTGACCGCGACCGGCTCGACGCCTACTACACGAGCGTCCGCGAACTGGAGAAGCGGCTGGTCGCGAGCGAGGCATGGGTGAACAAGCCGAAGCCGAAGGTGGACGTCACGAAGCCGGTCGACATCGGCAATCCGAACGACTTCGTGGGCCGCCAGCGGCTGATGAGCGACATGGTGCGGCTGGCCCTCGTCACCGATTCGACGCGGTTCATCACGCTGCATCTCGGCGGCAGCGGGGGCGTGGTGCCGATCGAGGGCGTGGACGAGGGCTACCACTCGCTCTCCCACCACGGGCGCGACGAGGAGAAACTCGCCCAACTGGCCCTCGTGGAGACCGAGATCGTGAAGTCCTGGGGCGACTTTCTCCGCGGGCTCACGGCGGCGGAGGAGGGGGAGGGGAGCGTTCTCGACCGGACGACGGTCCTGCTCACGAGCAACCTGGGCAACGCGTCGAGCCACGACAACCGCAACATGCCCGTGCTCCTCGCCGGCGGCGGCTTCAAGCACGGAAGCCATCTTGCGTTCGACCAGCAGAAAAACCACCCGCTGCCGAACATGTTCCTGTCGGTGCTCCGGCAGACGGGGCTGGAGGCCGACTCGTTCGGCAGTTCGACGGGCACGATGCCGGGGCTGGAGCCCACGGTGTAGGACGGCTCCGAGGCCGCTCCCGGACCGCCCCCGGACCACCGGCAGACGCCGTCAGCCGCGGCTGCGCCGGACTGCGGCCACCGCCGCGAGCCCGGCGCCCAGGGCGGCCAGCAGGAGCGCGTTCGGCTCCGGCACCGCCGCGATCGTTCCCAGCGGCAGGCTTCCCGATGCGAGACTCGGGAGGGACGCAAACGCCGCCGTCGAGTAGGCGCCCTTCCCGTACAGGCCGCTGGCCAGCACGTCCTGCAGGTCCGAGAGGCCGACCACGCCGTCGAGGTTGAAGTCGCCGTCCGCCCACACGGCAGCCTTGCCCGTTCCGTACTTCCCCGAGGCGAGGATGTTCTGCAGGTCGCTCAGATCCACGAAGCCGTCGAGGTTCGTGTCGCCCTCCGCCGCGAAGCCGACCGTCAGGGAGCCGCCGCCGTTGTCGATCCAGCCCACGCTCCGATACGCCGTCGCGGCGGCCGCGCTCGACGTGATCCCGCTCGTGCCGTTCCACGAGCCGTCGCCGTACCCGCTCACGATCCGGGCCTGGAGGTCGGCCGGGGCGAGTCCCGATGCCACCGTCACGCTGCCGCTCCCCACGTCCACGAGGCCGGTGGTCACGAGCCCCGCCGCCGCCGACCCAGTCAGCGTGTAGCCCGAGCCCGTGAACGTCATCCCCGCCGCCGTCACGCCCGGGCCGACGGTCACCGTTCCCCCGGTGCCGCTGAACACGGCCGTGGCGTTGGGCGCCCACGGCCCGACGTCCCTGCCGTTGGACCAGTTCGCGCCGCCGGTCGTCCACGCACCGTCGCCGCCCGGGGTCGTCCCGCTGCCGCACCAGGTGAGCGTCGTCACCGGCGTGAACACGAGGTCGAGGCCGGTGCTGCCCGACAGCGCGAGGCTGAACGTGCCCCGGGCCGTGCCGTTGGCGAACCCGCCGGTGCCGTTGGTGGCGCCGGTGGCGATCTGGAACTTGTCGGCGGAGAAGCCGGTGATCCCCCCGGTGGCATTCGCGATCCGCCAGGATCCGGAGCGGGTGGGGTCGAAGTTCGCCGCGCTGCCGCTGACGTCGGGGGACGTGCTCGACAGGCTCCAGAGATTGATCCGGAACGGGTTCGCCGCGGTGCTCGCGACCGAGAGCGTGCCCACGACGCTCGCCAGGTCCCAGCCGCCGGACGAACCGGCCGTGCCTGCGGCATTCAGCACCTGCCAGTTGTAGTTGCCGCCGCCGCTCCAGGTGAGACCCTGCGTGAAGGTGAGCGTGCCGGGGCTCGCGCCCGGCGCGAGCGTGGCCCCCGACTGGATCGTCGTGCCGCCCCCCACCGTGCCGGTGCCCGCGAGCGTCGCCCCGCTCGCCACCGTCACCGCGCCGCTGGCGGCGGACTGGTTGCCGAACACGGCCAGCGTGCCGGCCGACACGGTCGTGGCGCCGGTGTAGGCGTTGTTTCCGGTGAGCCGCAGCATGCCCGCCGTCGTCTTCGTGAGGCCCGCCGCACCCGCCAGGGCCGCCGCGACCGTACCCGCCCTCGCGTCGAACGCGGCCGAACCGCTGGTGAGCGTGCCGTTCTGCACCGTGCCGCCGCTGAACGATCCCAGCGTCACGCCGAGCGAGTTGCCGCCCAGATCGAGCACGCCGTCGGACACGCGTACGGCCCGCACGCCGCCCAGCGAGACGACCCTCAGCGCGCCGCTGCCGGTCACCTCGAGGTCGCCGATCGCCGCGGCGGCGGTGAGCGTCGCGGGATTGGTGCCGGATGCACCGCCCGAGTAGCGGAAGATCGACGACGGGCTGATCGTGCCGGATCCCAGATTGCTGGCGACGCCGCTTGCGGCCTTCGATTCGAGGACCACGTTGGCGCCCACGTTCGTGCGGGCGGCCGAGGTCGCGGTCGAGAGCACGAAGTTGAAGCCGTTGGCGACGAAGCGGCCGGTGCCGGACGTGCTCGACAACTGCCAGGAGGTCTGCAGCGTGCCGCTCGTCGCCGGCTGCCACTGGCCCGCGTTGCCGGTGAGATCGAACGTGTATCCGTTCGTGTCGATGCCGAGGTCGATCCGACCTCCCGCCTCGGGGGCGACGTTCAGCGTGTGGACCGCGGGGAAGGCGGCGTTGGCGATGAGGCCGAGATTGGAGCCGAGCCTGAGCGTCGTGCCGGCCCCCGGTGTCGAGCTGTTGTCGCCGAGCTGGATCGAGCCCACGTTCTGGCCGGCCACCGAGGAGGTGAGCGTGAACGTTCCGACGCCCGACCGCACGGCGAGGCCGCCCGAGAGCGGCACGCCCGCCGTCAGCGAGGCCGCCGTGCCGGACACGGGCATGTACTGCGACACCGAGATCCCGGGGGTCATCGCGGCGGGGCTCAGCACGTTGGCGTAGGCGAAGAGTTCGATCGTGCCGCCGCTGCCGGAGCTCGTCACCGTGCCGCCGCTGATCGCGAGCGGCCCGTAGACGCTCAGGCGGCGGTCGGCGTTCACCGCCTGGCTCATCGAGATCAGTCCGCTCGACATCGTCAGCGCCCCGACCTTGTTGTACGCGGCGTTGGCCGCGCCGACGTTCGTCTGGCCGGCGCTGGTGAGCATCGGCATGAGCGTGAGCGAGCCGCCGTTGATCGTCACCGGGGTGTTGGTGCCGGATGCGCCGATGTTGGCGTTGGGACTGGTGTACGTGCCGGTGGTGTAGCCGTAGACGCCGAGCTGCAGTTCGCCGCCGGCGTTGATCGTGATCCCGGGCGCCGCCGCGAGGGTCAACGCTCCCTCCGACAGCGGCTGGAACAGCAGCGTCGATCCTCCCGAGCCGCCGAGCACGATCGCGGTCGTGGACGTGACGCCGGACGAACCCGTGCCGATGCCGACGATCGCAGCGGAGGTCGAATTCGCCACCGACAGACCGCCGACGGTCTGCGCGACGCCGTTCATGGCGACCGTTCCGCCCGCGAATGCCAGCGTCGTCGCCGCAGGCAGCCGGTTGCTCCCGCCGGACAGGGCGAGCGTGCCCGCCGACACGGTGGTCGCGCCGGTGTAGGTGCTCGAGCCGGTGAGCGTGAGGGTGCCCGGGCCCGACTTCACGAGCCCCACCGTGCCCGCGCCGTTTTGGATCTGCCCGGCGAACGTGGAGTTGGCGTCGGACGAGACCGTGAGCGTGGCCGAGGCACCGGTTGAGCCCGACGTGATCAGGCCGGCGGACGATCCCGAGAGGCCGCCCACGGTGGGCGAGTAGCCGGCGAGGTCGAGCGTGCCGCCGTTCACGGCCAGCGGTCCGCCGCCGAGGCCGTTCGCGTGGCCGAGCGCGATCGTACCGGCCACGATCGTCGTGCCGCCGGTGTAGCTGCTGGTGGCCGACGCCAGCGTCTGCATGCGACCCGCGCTGTTCATCACGAGGGCGAGCCGGCCGCCGGCCGTGCCGTCGGCCAGGGCGACGTTCGACCACCGGTTCGCCGTCAGGCCGGTGAGCGTGAGCGTCGCATCCGAACTCCCGTTGTTGTAAATACGATTGAGCGGGGCGGGGCTCGTGCCCGCGGTGTTGTAAAACCCGCGCAGCGACTGGCTGAACCCGTTCATGTCGAGGCCGCCGCCGGCCGAGGTGGCGTTGAACGAGATCTCGGCGCTGGTGTCGAGCGCGTCGTTGGCTCCGAGTTGCAGGACGTTGTCGGTCATGGTGCCGCTGAACGTGACGAGGCTCCACGAGTTGCCAGTGGACGAGACGATCGTCGTCCCGCCGTTGTTGAGGTCGAAGGTCGTCGCCGGCGCGGCGATCGTGCCCGCGACCAGGATCGTTCCATACCGGAACGACAACGACCCGCCGAACGAGGCGGGAGCCGAAAGATTTCCCGCGATCGTCAACTGCCCGGTGGTGGAGGCGTTCTGAAAGACGTCGGAGCCGGTGCCCGTGCCGGTGACCGTGATCGGACCGGCGAGCGTCGTCGTGCCTGAAACCTTGATGTTGTTGCGATTTCCCGCCGCCTGCGCGAGCACGAGCGGGTTCGTGAGCGTCATGCCGCCCGTCAGATTGAGCACCGTGTTGAAGCTCGTCTGACCCGACTGCAGCGTGATCGTGCCGCTGCCGAGCGCCGCGGTGGACGCGACGGCGAGCGAGCCGGTGCCCGTGACCCACGTGCCGCCCGAGTAGGGGTTCGAGCCGGAGAGCGTGAGCTGTCCCCCGCCCGCGTGAACGACCGACCCCGTGCCGGCGATGGTGCCCGAAAAATCGACGTCGTCGGAGCGGTTGAACGCGAGGGCCCCGTTGGTGGTGACCGGCCCGGGAATCCACCCCGTCGTGCCGCCGGAGTCGATCTGGAGGGTGCCGCCGGTGATCAGCGTGCCGCCGGTGTGCGAACTCGAGGCCGTGAGGAGGAGCGTTCCCGAGCCGCTCTTGACGAGCGCGCCGGAGCCGGTGATCGCCCCGGAAAGCATCTGGTTGCGGCCGAACGCCAACGCCAGCGTGCCGCCCGAGATCGTCGTGGGGCCGGTGTACGACTGGCTGCCCGAGAGGGTGAGCGTGTTGGCGCCGAGTTTCGCGACGCCGGAGGCGCCGGAGAAGGGGGTGGAATTCGTGCGGTCCCCGGCGGTCGTGTCGAAGCCGAACGAACCGCCCGGCGCCAGCGTGCCCGCGTTGATGATCGACGTGACCGCGGTGTCGGACACCGCGTTGGTGACCGCGAGCGTGCCCCCGTCCGTCACCGCGATCCGGCCGGCGGACGCATATCCCGGCAACGCCGCCGTGGACGTGATCGTGAGGACCCCGCCGTTGACCGTCGTGGTGCCGGCGTAAGTGTTCGTGCCGGCGAGCGTCAGGTTTCCCGCGCCGATCTTCGTGAGGCCTCCGAGCCCCGAGATCGCTCCGGAAAACGTGGTCGACCGGTCGTTGCCGCCGACCGCGAGCGCCACGCCGGCGGGCGTCGTCGCCGAGTTCGTCAGCACCAGCCCGTTCGAGCCGGAGAGACCGCCGAACGTGGCCGTCGTGAGCGTGCCGAACGAGAAGCCGCCCACCGTGCCCGACTGCGTGTCGAACGTGCTCATGCCGAGCGCTCCGGCGTGCCCGAGCCGCAGCATGCCCGCGGCCACCCGCGTGTCGCCGGAAAAGTCGTTTCCGGCGGCCAGCGTGAGCGTGCCGTCGCCGGTCTTCGTGATCCCGCCGGTGCCCGAGATCGTGGCCGCCAGCGTCACGCTGCCGCCGGCCAGAACGTTCACCGCGTTCGCCGCCTGGCTGCCCGTGAACGAGAGCGTGCCACCGGTCAGCGTGTAGCCGTCGGTCGTGAACGTGATTCCGTTCCCCACCGCCTGCGACCCGGTCACCGCGACCGTCCCGGCCGAACCGCCGAACACGAGCTGCGCCGTCGTCACCGGGAGGAGCCGGGCCGTCCCGCTGAGCCACCGCAGGCCGAGCGGGCTCCAGGTTCCGGTGCCCCCGATCGCCGTGCCGGAGGCGGCCGCGGACCAGAACACCTGGGTCGGGGCCTGGTGGAGTTTGTCGAGCCGCGCCTGCACCTCCGCCCCCGTCAGCACGCGCCCGAAGACCGACACCTCGTCGATCGATCCCGACCACGCCTCCTGCGCCGTCCCCGACACGAAGTAGCCGCCGAGCGCCATCTGTGCCGCCGTGAGCGGCTTGCCGCTGGCCACCTGGTTGGCCACGGCCTGTGTCACCGCCATCTGCCCGAGCGTGAGGTCGGCCACGTAGCTGTTGATCGTCGTCTGCGAGCCCGAGACCGTGTAGGTGTTGGCGACGTAGTACCAGTGCCCCGGCACGAAGGAGGCGATCGTCTGCCCCACGTTGTCGGCCTGGCTGACGCTGTCGCCGATGATCGTGGCCGTCGAATCGGACGCCGCGCCCTCCTGGTTGACCAGAAAATAGCCGCGGTTGTTCGTCGCCGCGCCGCCGGCCATCACCGCATAGCCGATCGAGCCGCCCGTCTCCATGAGGTCCGGACGGACGAGCGCCTCGACCGTGAACGCGGTCGGGATCGCCACCGTGCCGGTGGTGGCGAGCAGGGCGCCGCCCGCGCCCGTCGCGAACCGGTCGATCCGCTGCGGCGACATCGCCGTCGTCGTCTCGTCGACACCCAGTCCGTAGGCGATCTTCGCCGTGCTCCCCTCGCTGCCGTAGGCCACCGCCTGGAGCGTCGCGTTGGCCCCCGTGCCCGAGTTCCGCAGCCGCTCCGCCGCCGTCGTGCCCTCGAAACTCCACTGGTAGACGAGCGGGGCCACGGCCGCGGCGCCATCGCGCAGCTGGTAGGTGAACGTCCGCACGGCCGGCTGGTCGAACGAGCGGGTCACCGTCGCCCCCCCCTGGTCGCTTCCCGAGAGCCGGATCGCGACCCGCGTGAACTCGTCCGGACCCTCGGGCCGCGTCCGCGTGACGTCGGCGTGGATCGTCGTCGCCAGGCCGTAGGGATTCGACACCGAGAGCTTGGGGGCGGCCGCCGACTCGTCGAGCATCACGAGCGACGGCTCCCGGACCGAGATCGTCGCCCCGCTGCCCGTCGTGAGCGTGCCCGACGTGTAGAACGCCGCCTGCGTCAGCGCCAGCCCGTCGTGCCGCGCGGCCTGCAGGTTGCGGGTGTTGGAGAGGATCCGCACGGCGGGCGCGGCCGCGTAGGCGGCCACGCTCGACCCGCTCGCCCCCGGGAGCACCACGTAGGCGTAGCTGCCGCCCGACGGGGCGGCGCCGTGGTTCACCTGGAGGCTGAACACGCTCCCGCTGACGACCGTGCTCGCGTTCGACGTCGCCAGGTCGTACCAGTTCCCGCTCTGCACGGCGGCCTGCAGCGTCACGCTCTGCGCCGTGGGAAACACGTAGCCGACGCCGTCGTGCAGCACCCAGGAGAGGTCGCTCCGCGTCTGCGTGCCGCTCGCGAGCGTGCCCGTGGAGCCCGACGTCGTGCCCCACGTCACCGAGCCCTTCTGGAACGTCTGGTTGAGCGTCGTGATCACGGGAGACGTCGCCGCCGCGGCGTCGATGCCAGACCCGAGCGCCACCTCCACGTCGTCGAAGAAGAACCACGACTTGTGGGCCTTCACGTTGAGCTTCGAGTAGTCGAGCACCGTGGCCCCGTTGCGGCCGTCCGACACGCCCCCCGCGAATCCCGTCGAGCCCGAGTTTGTCAAACCTCCTGGTGGCGTGAGCGAGTAGGTTCCCTGCTCGGTGGTCGTGCCGGGCAGCCGCCGCCAGTCCCAGACCGGCTGGATACCCGTGTACTCGTCGCCCCGCTGCTGGATCAGATTCACGCCGTCGGCCAGGTGACGGTTCTTGAGTCCCTCGCCGTTGATGCTCTCGGGCTCGAGCGTCCGCGTCGAGGACACCTTCACCGTCGCCGAAAAGCCTGGTCGCTGGTGCGACGTGTAGTCGGAGTTCCAGAAGTGCTTGTGCCCCACGAGCGCCAGGGCCGGAGAGGCCGTGCCCGACGTCTGCGCGGCGTAGAGACGATCGCGCATCGCCGTCATCTCGGCCGCACGGTAGGTCGTCAGCGTCATCGTCTGATCGATGACTTTATACAGGTTCTTTCCGAGGTTGATGCTGCTCGATCGCGAGATGCCGCGCCCCTGCGCGGCGGCCTCGAACGACACCCCGCGCAGCATCCACTGCTGCCCGTCGAGCATGTAATCGACGAGCACCTTCGTACTGGCAGCCGGCATCGCGTAGGAAGTGCCTACGGAGTAGGAACTCATGTCGGCCGCGTCCGAGGAGAACGACAGGCCGTAGCCTCCGTTGTAGAGCTGAGCACCGTGCTGGTGGAAGCTGCCGTCGGGCTGGACGCCCTCGGCCGTTCCGGTCACGAACGTGTCGGAGATCGAACTGAAGGCCTCGCTCGTGAGCGTCGTGTCATGCGTGATCGAGCCGCGTAGGATCGTGGCAAACGACCGCCACAACCGGTTCTCGCCGGTATTCGTGCCCGCGTTGTAGCTCCGCGGATAGTACGAGCGGGCGATGATCGCCGTGCCGCTCGTGATCTGGGCCGCCGTGAGTTGCGGCTTCACGAGCAGGATCGTCTTGCCGAGTTGCTGAGGAGTCCGGATTTCGTTGTACCACCAGTTGCTGCTCCTCGGGTCGAGTGTCACGAAGGCGTCGTAGGCCTTGCGGATGCCGTCGAGCAGCGAC